>CEUV01009350.1_pt1 | contig 19060 bp, 27 predicted proteins | sample 356401 | NCBI WGS metagenome assembly CEUV01 (sample SAMEA2622710, study PRJEB7988) | marine metagenome | isolation source: saline water (ENVO:00002010), including
ATTCGACCTCCATAGAGGCTCTCTCGCTGGCGAAAAGAGAGGAGGCTAAGGTTTAGTACCACCCTAAAAACCTCCTCTCAGAACGCTCATTGAGATTAACTCATGTAGATAACTTCTCCGAAACCTGACTCTTCAATCTCATTACCGCCATAGCTACTGCCATCCTGACCATAGCTAAAGACATGACAGATAGGAGTATCAAGCAAGGCATCATGTTCTTGCTCGAAGCTTCCCTCTCCATCCGAGAAGTGAACAATCAAATCAATCTCGTCAAGGTCTAGGAACTCTTCGACAGCATTGAATGGCGCATCGAAGTTAGTCCACCCTGACCCAGCAAAATTGATTTCATCTTTATCAGGCATCTCATCTCCTTGGTCAGTATCGTAGACATCGAAGTATTCGCCTTGCTCATTTCTGAGAGCGACACCAGCATACCTATTGACCATGAGTTTCTTGACCTGAAACTCTTCGAGGATAGCGAGAGCCTCAGTAATGAATGAGTCTCTATCACCCTCAGTAGAACCTGAAACATCAACCAGCATCACGACATTTTTGATTGATGGTTCTTTGTCCTTACTAGGCATATAGATACCACGAGCCATGTGTCTGCGATTAGGCATAGACCAAGTGTTATTGTTCGATTGAACCTGAGTGAACATATCTCTAAACATATCCTCCCAAGGAACAACTTGCTCAACCAACTCAGACTTACGACCTCCGAGATAATCAATCCCTGAGCCTTCGCCTGAATTAATCATGCCTTGAACTTTCTCTGCCATCATTACTTGAGCATCAAGTTTAGTTATCTGCTCTTGCAACTCATCTTCAGAAAACTGAGAGCCATCTTCGTTAGTCATGTCAAAGACACCGCCAGCCATCTGAGGCAAATCATTCAAGTCAATCTTCCCTGACTCATTGGTCTCAGGAGAACGCTCATCGGAGAAACCCTGACCAGTAATATTTTCATCATCACCAGTCTCCGCATCTCCATCTGCATTTCCGCCTGAACCCTGACCTTCGGTTTCCTCATCGGTTTCCTCATCGCCATCGCCTGAGCCTGAGCCTTGAGTATCCTCTTCAGACTCATCTTGATTGTCATCCTGACCCTGACCCTGACTTTCGTTCTCGTCAGAGTCATCGCCCATCTGCTGTTGCATATCATCGATAGCTTCTTGAAGAGCCTCATCGTCATCGAACAAGATGTCATGAATGGTATCCGCATCCATGATAGAGCCATCTTTGTTTAGGTATCTATGCGAAAGCAATGCACCTTGAGGCAACTGTTTCCCAAGCTTATAAACTTCATAGCCATTGATTGCATAATCAGTAGCAATATTCCAAAGCTTCGGATGCCTATCGCCTCTTCTAAGATGATGACCCCATACAACATGAAGAGCCTCGTGAATGAGGACACCTTTGATTTCTTCCATCGGTAGACCGAGGACAAAATCAGGATTGTATTTTATGACCTCGCCATTGGTTGCCATGGTGTCAAAAGAACTATCCTCTTCCAAGGGCAGACTCAAAAGAATTGATGCAAGACCTGACTCAGAATTCATCAATTTGTTTTTCGCCTTGAGCATTACTTCATTAGCAGAAAGACCACCATGAAGCGACCTCTGAGATTTATCGTAGCTACTCATTACTTGCCCTCCTCTAATCCAGCACCTGAAAAGATTTTGCCAAGCGTATTCTGATTAAGAATTGACTTAGCCTTCTCCATGTCCTGAGTGACTTTTGCTCTTTTGGTTTTTCCAATATCGCCTTTGTCTCTCAGAGAGTCGATGTCATTTACTGAAGCGAGAGACTCGACACAAACTTGAATAGCCTTGTCAATCTCTTCGCTTTGAAAGAGTTTTTTATTCAGGTCTCTGTTAGTTTCAATTTGGTCTTTAAGACCTTGAAACACGCTGTCCTTGAAAAAGGATTTACCTGAGCCATCTTTCTTTAGAGCATTGATGATGTTAGTTATTGAACCCTCCAAGTCCTTTTTCATCTTCTCTGCTAGCACTTTGAAGTTAGACTCATAACGAGAAGCGACATTGTTCTCTATCGCTTTTCTCCTCTTAGCATCCGCATGAATTCTTTCGTCATTGCTTGTGTCATAAGAACTGAAAAAGTCAGTCGTTATATTGAAAGCAAATTTCTTTTCAATTTGATGCCATTCTTTGTAGTCTTGCTCATTCGCAAGCTTACCAAGTTTAGCCATGCCCTCTTGGATGAGTCTAAGATAATCAGTCTTAATCTCATTGACCAACTCTGAGAACTTAGCCTCATACTCTTCGTAACCATTAAGCAAAGTATCAAGCTTCTCATTGGAGACTATCCTCCATTCAGATGCCATGCCCTCGCCATCTTGCCAAGCGTGAGTATATTTATAAAGATACTTCTTTCTAAATTCATTCTGAATTTTTCGGAACTCTTTATTAATATCTCTACCGAAGATTTTTTTATTAACACCAACGAGAGAAGCGACAGCATTTTTATTGCTGGCTAACTCCTCACTCGCAAAGCTATCTTTTTTGATACCACTAATGGCAGACGAATAAAACCTGACCTTCGTAAAAGTATCTTGAAAGATAGTATCTATTTTGATTTTCTTTTTCATATTGCACCTCCGCAAAATTAATTTAAAGAAAGTTAAAAAAACTGTTTCATGCTTTTGCAATCATCAGACCGAGTACCCACTCGATTACAGTTTCTGAAACTGAGTAGGGAGAAATATTGACTAGTAATATTTCCCCCCACCAGTCTGATTTAGATTAACACCTTGTCATTTTCAGAAATGAAAACTGAATAGGTGCTGGTGTTTTTCAACTCAGGGCAGACACCGACCACCGCTCTCATGAAAAAGACAGCGAACTCTTTCGATGGAAAAGTATCAATCCATTTCAGAGAGTTATCGAAGTATGAAGGCTTCAACTTCTCGTCTGCATCTTGGATGGCAGAGACCAACGCAACTGCTGTCGCATATTGCAGACCCATGGTCTCAGGAACATCGACCTTCTTGCCATCGACAATGTCTGCAAGGTTCGGAATATCCTGAGATAGATTTATGAAATTCATAAATTCTAATCCAGCCTCGATACCGACATTGCTCTGAGCGTGGAAAGGCATCAAGTCTTTGTCACTCTCAGGCATTGCCTTCATGATGTCAGACAGTCTCGACCATGCTCTTGGAGAAGGTTGAGGATTACTATCCTTGGCATCGAACTTCCATAACAACTTAGGCATAAAATTTATGAACCCTAAGATAGAGGAATGAACACCAGCCTGAGAACCCCAAACGAGCCAGTCATTAACATCATGCTTGAAATTAATCAGAGCCAGCCTATTGGTCATATGAGCAAGCATCTTGTTAGCACCTGACCTATCACTCGCTCTGTTTCCAGCCATGACAATATGCCAGCCTTCAGGCATGACATATTCTCCCAGCCTTCTCTCATGAACCAACTGTCCGAGAAGCTTCTGCATATCCGCAGTCGCTTGAGCGAACTCGTCAATAAAAAGTAGACCCTCTCCACTGACTGGAAGATTTCCGAGGAACGCTCTCTTCTGTTCTCCATTTACAATGAAAGGTAGACCACCCAACTCAATCGTCTCATACAGACTCGCTCTAAAATCAAGCGAACCGAACTCGTCTTTCTTAGGTCTAATTGTCTCAACGATTTTTCTATCTCCAGCTAGCACCTGAGCGAACTCATTTACTATCGCAGATTTACCAACACCAACACCGCCTAAGAGCATCGGAACTTTTCCAGCACTCACGACATTGTTTAATAGCCTCAAAGCTTTAGATGGAGAGGCTTCCATCATTTTATTTTCTTCACTCATATTGCACCTCCGCAAATTGTGAAAGTTAAAAGAACTGTTTCGGAACTTTTGTTCCATCATCAGACCGAGGCACACACCTCGATGACAGTTTTTTGAGAGAGAGGATTGATTGCTCAACCCTCTCCTCAAATGGATTAGAAATTCGGATTATTCCAAACTTCCTTCTCCCATTCTTGAAAGTCCTCGCTTTCGTGTTGCTCGTCAATCCAGTCACGCACACAAGAATAAGTCGGTAACAAATATTCGTTATGCCATTCGCTATCCCTCTTATACTCTGCATGGTAAAAAACTTCTGTTCCAAACTTCTCAGAACGAGTAATTATTTTTCGGATACGAAAACCTCTATACTCGAGAACTTCGACTGTCTCTTTAGTCACATAAAAATCTTTCATTATGACCACCTCCCATCTTCACTCATTCGTTCCGCAAGGACAGTAAGAAAATCTACTGTCTTTAACTTAGCGCTCTCAGAGTATCGAGAAGTTTTTAGAAAAGTATCCATCAAATCATAGACAGCATCGTAGCTTAGAGTGTCGAGTCTTTTTAGTATCTCCGACCATTTCTCTAGCATATGTGCTTGCATGAGTATTGTCTGAATATCTCTTATGAGTTTATTCTGCAACTCGTCTCGTTCCTCTATAGTCAGCATGTTTTTTTGTAGTTCCGCCATTAGACCACCTCCTTGGATTGTGCTTCCCAGTATCGAGAACTGTTTTTAAATTTACGAACAGATTGCTTTCTGCTATCTCTGTTCACCTTGATATTTCTGATATAGAAATTTTTCATAATGCACCTCTGCAAAATTAAAAGTTAAAAGTATCTGTTTCTGCTTTCGCTTCTTCAGGCAAGGCACACACCTTGCGACAGATATTGCGAGGGATAGCAAAGCGCCATCCCTCACAAAAAATTTTCTTTAAGGAATTTGTTTTACATAAATGTTTTTTTATTCTCATCTCAGAGTCGGATAGGTCACTTTATGTCTATCCAATCGTCACTCGTTAGTGACCATCATTTACATTTTGCGACATCTTGTTTCGTGCTAACAAGTGATAGTCTTGTTTCGCTGTCGGTCAGAGGTGTCCTTACTTTCACGCCTCGTCAGCCTGTCTGCGAGTTTTCCTTCCTGAGTTAGAGAGCCAAGGATTGACTCCACGCTTGCCACCTTCCCTAGGTGTTTTCCGCAAGCGGTCAAATAAAAATCTTTACTGGTCTATTGTTTCTACCCTCCATATTTTGTCCACGAGAGAGCGACAAATCGTGTCGCTTGTTTCGTGTCTGTTTAAATCTGTTCTTCATATGTCTAATTATATACCTCTCATATGTGCAAGCAAGCATTTAGTAAGCAAAAAGATAGTAGTTTCAGAGGAACTCTGACTAGGAATATTTTCTCCAACTGGTTAAAATTTAACCACCATGAAAAAACCCAATTTAAAAATCGTTCCGAACCAAACAGACCTAACACCGAAGCAGAGAAAATTTGTAGACCTAATCATAAAAGGAAAGCACACATATAAAGATGCTTACTGTGAGGTCTATGATGTAAAAATGAAAAAGGATGGCACTCCGCCTAAATGGACAGAGACAGAGTCGAGCAAGCTTCTGGCGAACCCTAAGATTGCACTAAGCATACAAAGAGCAATTCAGAAGGTAGAGCAGTCCTCAGTAGCATCCTCTGTCCGAACGAGAGAGTATGTTCTTGAAAGGCTAATGGCAGAGAGTAAGGAAGCGGACAGCGATGCAAGCAGAGTCAGAAGTTTAGAACTTTTAGGAAAGACAATCGGATTGTTCACAGACACAGTCGAAGTGAAAGAGAGTAGAGATAGCGAAGAGATAGCATCGGATATAGAGGAGAAGATTATCGCTCTATTAGAGGAGACAACGACAGACCCAACTGGTTAAAGATTAACCAATGGTTAAAGATTAACCACTCAAATCAGCCAGCCAAAACAGATGGTTAAAAATTAACCACCCGCCCTTTGATTTTAGAAAGTCAGGAAATCAAAAGACCCACACCCCCCATACGCTAGCAAGGTACTTGCATAACATACATACATAGTGATTTACACATTTGATGTTGTGTTTTCATGTACCCCCCCCTATTGTATTGCAAAATGATAGCGTTTTTTAATCCATATATATAATCGAATGTAGAAACAGGGTAGGAATCCTACACCCCCCATAGTATATTTTTTGATTTATATGTTGCTTTTGATGTTAAGACCCTATAATATGGTAAAGTCTAGCAGTAGATATACCTACTACTTAGTATATACCCACTCAGTTATATACCCACTAAAGAATTTTTAATTAGTATCTACTAATCTAGTATGTACCTACTATGAATCAAAATGTTTTAAATCAGATAAGGAGTCTTAGTAATTCTCAGAAAGCAGAGCTATTGGATTTGCTTGAAGAATACGAGGATGCGAAGCAGAGAGAGTTATCCCACGATAACTACCTAAACTTTGTACAAGAGATGTGGTCAGCGTTTATTCATGGTAAACATCACGAGATAATGGCTGAGGCTTTCGAGAAGGTCGCTAGAGGCGAGATAAAGCGTTTAATTATTAATATGCCTCCTAGACATACCAAGAGTGAGTTCGCCTCTTATTTGCTTCCTGCGTGGTTCTTAGGGCGTTCACCTGATAAGAAGATAATCCAGACTGCCCATACTGCAGAATTAGCGGTTGGCTTTGGTAGGAAGGTTAGAAACCTTGTGAACAGCAAAGACTACAAGAAGATATTTCCTGATGTCAGTTTGCAAGCAGATAGCAAAGCTGCTGGTCGTTGGAATACCAACAAAGGTGGCGAATACTTTGCAATAGGTGTAGGCGGTGCGGTTACTGGTAAAGGTGCAGACTTATTGATAATCGATGACCCTCATTCAGAACAAGAGGGTGCGAGTGGCGATGTCAATGTATTCAATAGAACTTACGAGTGGTATACATCAGGACCGAGACAGCGTTTGCAACCGAATGGTGCTATCGTTGTGGTAATGACAAGATGGCATCAGCGAGACCTTACTGGTCAGGTTATAGATGCTAGCATAAAGCGAGGTGGTGCAGACCAATGGGAAGTAATAGAACTCCCAGCCATCATGCCTTCAGGTAATCCATTGTGGGAAGAGTTTTGGTCGCTTACAGAATTAGAAGCTTTGAGAGCAGAACTGCCTAATAGCAAATGGCAAGCACAGTATCAACAAGACCCTACAGCAGAAGAGAGTGCCTTGGTTAAGAGGGAATGGTGGAAAACATGGGAAGGCAGAAATCCACCAGACTGTGAGTTTATAATACAATCTTGGGATACTGCCTTTATGAAAAACCAGCGTGCTGACTATTCTGCTTGTACTACATGGGGAGTGTTCTATAAAGAAAACGATGAAGGGATGCTAGCACCCAATGTAATATTGCTAGATGCCTATAAAGATAGGCTAGAGTTTCCAGAGCTAAAAGTTAGAGCTATGGATAAGTATAAAGAATTCAAACCCGATGCTTTCATTGTTGAGGCAAAAGCAGCAGGGATGCCTTTGATATTTGAACTGCGTGCTATAGGAATACCAGTACAAGAGTACACGCCAAGCAGAGGTAACGATAAGATTTCGAGAGTAAATGCTGTATCAGATTTATTTTCATCAGGAGTAGTATGGTGTCCTGAGACTCGTTGGGCAGAAGAAGTTGTCGAAGAGTTTGCAGGATTTCCTAATATGGAACATGATGATTTAGTTGATAGCAGCACGCAAGCTCTGTTAAGATTTAGACAAGGTGGTTTTATTCCTTTGGATAGTGACGAGGAAGAAGAACCATTAGAACATAATAAAGTCGCAGACTATTACTGAGGTACTAAGTGGCAATAGAAAGAGATAACCCAGCAACTCCCATAGCTGGTACAGACGAAATGCCTGAGCAAGAAGAATTATCAATCTCCATAGATAATCCTGATTCGGTAGCAATAGCTACCGATGATGGAGGGATGATTATAGATTTTGAGCCTGATAAACAAAACATAATGGCTGAGGACTTTGATTCAAACCTTGCTGACTTTATGGATGAATCAACCCTGAATGAATTAGGTGGTGATTTAATTAGTCAGTATCAAGCAGACAAAGACTCTCGTTCCGAATGGGAAGAAAGCTATGTCAAAGGTTTAGACCAACTAGGTTTGAAGATTGAAGAAAGAACTACACCTTGGGCAGGAGCTTGTGGTGTATTTCATCCAATGCTAAGTGAAGCAGTTATTAGGTTTCAATCGCAATCTATTGCGGAGATGTTTCCAGCACAAGGACCAGTAAGAACAAAGATTGTTGGTAAGCTTACAGAAGATAAAACAAAGCAAGCTGGTCGAGTTCAAGATTATCTTAATTATCTTTTGACACATGAGATGTCAGAGTACCGAACCGAAACAGAGAAGATGTTATTCTCTTTACCTTTAGCAGGTTCTGCATTTAGAAAAGTTTATTATGACCCTAACTTAGAAAGACCTGCTTCTATCTTTGTACCAGCAGAAGATGTTGTAGTTAATTATGGTGCAAGTGATTTAGAAACTTGTCAGCGTGCAACTCATGTAATGCACAAATCATCTAACGAAGTTCGTAAGATGCAAGTAGCTGGATTTTATCGAGACATAGATATACCTGAGCCAGCAGATAATCAGTCAGATATACGCAAGAAGTATGACGAGATGACTGGCGAAAGTAGAACTTATAACTACGATGATAGGCATACTATTTTAGAAATGCAGGTAGACCTTGATTTAGAAGGTTATGAAGATATGGTTGATGGCAAACAAACTGGGATTGCTTTGCCTTATGTTGTATCTATTGATTTTCCTAGCGGTCAAGTATTAAGTATCAGAAGAAATTATTTTCAGGATGACCCTAAGAAACTTAGGCGTATGCACTTTGTTCACTATCAATACCTGCCGGGTCTTGGTTTCTATGGTTTTGGTTTGATACATATGGTTGGTGGTTTAGCTAAATCAGCAACCTCAATCTTAAGACAACTTGTAGATGCTGGAACATTATCTAACTTACCGGGCGGTCTTAAGGCTAGAGGTCTTAGAATAAAAGGCGATGATACTCCTATCATGCCCGGAGAGTTCAGGGATGTTGATGTTCCCGGTGGTGCTATTAGAGATAATATAACCTTCTTACCATACAAAGAACCATCAGGAACTTTGTATCAACTATTACAAAACATTGTGGAAGAAGGTAGGCGTTTTGCTAGCATGAATGATATGAAAGTATCTGACATGAATAACCAAGCACCAGTAGGAACTACCCTTGCTTTACTAGAAAGAAACATGAAAGTTATGTCAGCAGTACAAGCAAGACTTCACGCTTCCATGAGAAAAGAATTTGAAATCCTTGTAGGCATTGTTAGAGACTTTACCCAGCCTGCATATCCATATGAAATGGATGATGATGAATTTATTAAGGTAGAAGATTTTGATAACCGAGTTGATGTATTACCAGTATCTGACCCTAATGCTTCAACAATGGCACAAAGAATTATGCAGTATCAAGCTGCAATGCAGTTAGCTACATCTGCACCACAGATTTATAATATGCCTGAGCTTCATAGACAAATGCTGGAAACGCTTGGCATAAGGAATGTAGAAGATATTATTCCTGACACAGATGATATTAAACCAGTAGACCCTGTGACTGCAGTACAGAATTTAATTAATGGAAAACCTGTGAAAGCATTTAGCTTTCAAGACCATGAAGCTCATATTGAAACTATTGTGGCTGCACAACAAAATGCAGACATACTTGAACAGCTTGAAGAAAGTCCAAATCAAAATGCCATCCTTGCTAATGCAAGTGCATATGTGAATGAGCATTTAACTATGATGTTTAGAAAACAAGTAGAAGAAGAAATGGGTATACCACTTCCACCTGAAGGAGAACCTATACCTCCTGAAGTTGAAAAGAGAATATCTGACTTAGTAGCTGAAGCTGCACAAAGAGTTGCAATTACATCTCAAGCTAGACAACAACAAGCTAGAATACAAGAACAACAACAAGACCCATTACTGCAAATGAAAGATAGAGAGATTGCAGTTAAAGAAGCTGATGTACAAAGAAAGATTGCTGTTGATTCTGCGAAGCTACAACTTGATGCAGAGAAAGCAGAAAATAGAGATGAAATAGAAAGAGAAAGGATTTCATCACAAGAGCAAATTGCTGGCGTTAAGATAGGTCAGGATATTGCTAGAGATTTGCTAGAACTTGAAGAGCGTACAGATAGCAAAAAGCGAGAGGATTACAAATTAGGACTTGACATAGCCAAAGAGTTGGTTCAAAGTGCTAAGGATAATGGCGATTGATTTCAAAGAGCAATCACTTTCAGAGTTTCTGAAAGATAGACTTGGCGAGATTAAAAGCGAACACAGAGACCATTTGAGTGCAGGAAACTTAAAAGACTTTGCTGAATACAAAAGGTTCTCTGGAATAATCGAGGGCATTGCCCTTGCAGAAAGAGAGTTGGCTGACTGGATAGACAGACATACTCGTGAATAGGAACTCGACTCCTAAAGTCGTGCAAGCAATATGACAGAAGCAATTAAGAAAGAAATCACACCACCTGTAGAAGAAGATAAAAGGAAACAATTACCTGAACCTAAAGGATGGAAGATTTTAGTTGCTATGCCACAAGCAGATGAAAAAACTGATGGTGGTATTATCAAAGCATCTACCACAATAAGAGATGAAGAAGTATCTAATATTTGTGGTTATGTTATGAAACTAGGACCAGATGCGTATAAGGATACAAAAAGATTTTCAGAGCCTTGGTGTAAGAAAGGTGACTGGGTAATCTTTAGAGCTTACTCTGGAACTAGGATAGTAATGTATGGACAAGAGTTTCGTTTAATAAATGACGATACTGTGGAAGCAGTCGTTGATGACCCAACAGGAGTAGTAAGAGCATGAGCGAAACAGAAATAATACATGAAGAACCTAATATACCTGATACACCAATAACCTCAGAAGAAGATAAATTCTTTGGCAAAACTACTGAAGTAGATGCCTCTATGGTAGAAGGTTTAGAAGTAGAGGTTGTAGACGATACACCTGAAGAAGATAGGAGACCGCCTAAAGACGAAACTGCAGAAACAGAAGTTTCAGATGATGCACTTGATGCAGAGATAACTGATTATTCTAAAAGAGCAGGCGATAGAATTAATAAGCTTAAGTATGACTTTCATGAAGAGCGTAGAGCTAAAGAAGCTGCGCAAAGAGAGTCACAAGAAGCTGTAGCAAGATTACAAACCTTGATGAATGAAAACCAAAAGCTACAAGCTTTTGTAGACCAAGGTGGAGAAGTCTTAAACAAACAAGCAGCTAACAATGCTTTGTGGGCAAAACAAAATGCACAAGCAATGTACAAGACTGCTTATGAAGCTGGCGATGCAGATAAAATGGCAGAGGCTCAAGAGCTTTTATCCAAAGCTGTGCTAGCAGAACAGACAGCCACTAACATGGCAACCAATGTTCAACAAGAGATTGAAAAAGAATTAGTGATACCTGAAGCTGAAGAAACTTCTCAGCCACAACAGGTAGACCCTGAATTACAAAAGTGGGCAGCTAAGAACCCTTGGTTTATGGGAAGCGAGCCAGTTCATAAAGAGATGACTAGCTATGCAATGTATGTAGACCAGAACATAAAAGCCAAAGGAATAGACCCCATTGCTCAAGCTGATAAATACTACGAAGAAGTAGATATAGCTATGAGAAACCAGTTTCCAAATTTTTTTGGAGTTGCTACTGAAAGTGTGGAAGCACCAGAAGAGCCAACAAAAAGACAACCTTCAACAGTTGTCGCAACTGCATCGAGAGAAAGCAGTAATAAAAAACCCTCGCAAGTACGATTGACTCAGACACAAGTTAGGCTAGCTCGCCAACTTGGAATTAGTCCTGAGCAATATGCAAATCAATTATTAAAGGAGGCAACATAATGTCTGACGAAAATAAAACTGAAGAGATTATTGAATCTCCAAATCAAGAGCGTTCCCCTAGGGGATTAGATAGTCGAGAGGCTACCCAGAGAAAAATGAACTGGGAAAATGAAAGTAACCTACCTGACCCTGAGCCACAAGATGGCTGGGTTTTCAGATGGATTAGAACTTCTCTTTTAGGGAATAGTGATAATCCTAATGTATCAAGAAGGTTTCGTGAAGGATGGCAACCTTGTCGTTTGGAGGACCACCCTGAGCTTCAGGTACATATGATGGACCATCAATCTGAATGGGCAACTAAAGGTAATATTGAAATCGCTGGTTTATTGCTATGCAAAATACCAAAGGAAGTTGTAGACGAAAGGAACAAGCACTTTGAAAATATTGCACAGCAACAAATAGAAGCAGTTGATAATACCTTTTTTAAAGACCAAGATAGTAGGATGGCTACTAAAGAAGTATATGAACGCAAATCAAAAACGACTTTTGGTAAAGACTCTTAGAGTCTAATTTAATAATTTTTTTCTGCAATATTGCAGAGGAGTAAAATACTATGGCTTCAACAGCTTCACCTATGGGTGCAAGACCAGTAGGCTCTTTAGTATCGGCTGCTTATAATGCAAAGATTACTCACTATAAAATTGCTAATGCTTTTGGCACAGATATTTTTTATGGTGACTTTGTTAAGTGGGCAGATAACAACCCAAACACTACAATCCAAAAGGATACTGGCACAACTGCCATGACTCCTATTGGAGTATTTTTAGGTTGTTCCTATACTGACCCTTCAACTGGTCAAACGACTTTTAATCAATATTACCCAGCATCAACTGCTGCGGATGATATTATGGCATATGTTGCTTCTGACCCATTCTTAGTAATGCAGATGCAATCTGACGAAGCTCTTACTCAAGATGACTTGGGCAAGAATGTCGCAGTTGTTCAAACCGCAGGCTCAACAGCTATCGGCACAAGCAAAAATGCAATCGATGGGAGTACAGCAAACACTACCAATACACTACCTTTAAAGATTATCGACTTTGTCGAAGGTCCTGATAGTGCGATTGGTGATGCAAAAACTGATGTACTCGTAATGTTTAATGTAGGACATCAGTTGTTAAACGCAACTGGTATCGGTTAAGGAGAATAAATTATGGCTGCTATTTCAAGAGCAAATGAGTTAAAGCAACTCCTACCGGGATTAAATGCCCTCTTTGGCGAAGAGTACGCAACTCATGACAATGAGCATGAGGAAATCTATACAACTGAAAACTCTGAAAGAAGTTTTGAAGAAGAGTTAAAGCTGTCAGGATTTGGTGCTGCTCCAGTAAAAGACGAAGGTTCGGCTATCACTTATGATACTGCACAAGAGTCTTTTGTCGCTAGATATACACACGAAACTATAGCAATGGGATTTGCTGTAACAGAAGAAGCAATGGAGGATAACCTCTATGTGCAACTTTCTGCCAGATATACCAAAGCTTTGGCTCGTGCTATGGCGTACACAAAACAAGTGAAAGCTGCATTACCACTTAACAATGGTTTTAGTTCTTTCCAAAGTGGTGATGGTGTAAGTTTATTTAATACAGCACACCCACTTGTTAATGGTGGTACAAACTCAAACAGACCAACAACTGGTGCAGATTTGAACGAAGCTTCTTTAGAAGATGCTATTATTCAAATTGGTAAGTACACAGATGAAAGAGGTCTTAAGATTGCTGCTAGAGCAAGAAAGTTAATCATACCTTCTGAGCTTCAATTCGTAGCAACTAGACTACTTCAAAGTGACTACAGAGTTGGAACTGCAGATAATGACATCAATGCAATCAAAACTAATGGAGTAATTCCTGAAGGTTTTGTTGTAAATCATTACCTGACTGACACTAACGCTTTCTTCATTACTACAGATATTCCTGATGGAATGAAGCACTTCGTTAGAAGTCCAATGACAACCAGCATGGATGGTGACTTCGAGACTGGAAATGTTAGATATAAAGCTAGAGAAAGATACTCCTTTGGTGTATCAGACCCTCTAGGCATCTACGCAAGTCCGGGAGCGAGCTAATAGAATTTAGGGGAGACTTCGGTCTCCCCTTTTTCTATATCTAGGATTTAATTAACTTCTCTATCAACTGACCTAGCAGACAACCCAAGATGATAGAGTTTTTCCTTTAAGGAGGGAATAATGGGAACAACAACATTCTCAGGACCAGTTAAAGCTGGTTCAATCAAAGACACAACTGGAACTACTGTTGGTACTGATGTATCTAATGTAGGTTCTGTCGTCATGGCACAATCTGCAGTCTTAGATATTATTGGTGCTTCTGCTGCTGACCAAGTAGTAGCTACTGTTCCAGCTAATTCACAAATCATAGATGTCATATTAAATGTAACTACTGTCAATAATGATGGTGGTGCAGCAACTGTTTCTATTGGTACATCTGCAGATGCAAATGCTTTTATTGATGGACAAAATGTAAAAGCTTTAGCAACTACTAGAGGCACTTTAGATACTGAAGCTACCGATGTAGGTTCTTCTGACATCCAAGTCTTAGCAGACTTTTCTGGAGCAAATGGAGATGGCACAACAGGTGCAGCTACAGCAACAGTCTTATATATCCAAAACAACAACTTAAGTTAAAGGTAAATTATGGCAGATGCAGTAACCAGCCAGACTATAGTAGATGGCGTAAGAAACTGTGTTATGAAGTTTACCAATGTCAGCGATGGCACAGGTGAATCTGCAGTTGCTAAAGTAGATGTTTCTACTTTAGGTACAGACAATGCAGGTCGTTCTTGTTCTGAGGTAAGAATACTCAGAGTAAGTCATGCCATCGTTGGTATGTCTGTTCAAATATTTTTTAATGCTTCTACTAATGTTTTAGTAGCAGAGCTAGCTGAAAGTAGTAATGGACATATGGATTTTAAAGACTTTGGCGGAATACCGAATAATGCAGGTAGTGGAAAGAATGGTGACGTTCTTTTTACAACCAAGGGTGCTAGTAATGGGGATACCTATTCTATTACTCTTGAAATGACAAAAATATATTCTTAAGGAGTTATTATGGCAACTAAGAAAGCAATTATTTCTACAAGTGGTTTTCCACAACAATACTTTGTTTTACAAGCAAATGAAGAAGGTATCTATGAAGTTGTATTTGGACCTGACCCTGATTTAGAAGATGCTCAAAGAAAAGCAGATGAACTAAATGGTGTCAGAGCTAGAACAGCTAAAGGTCACTATGTGGCTGATGACCCTTCAACACCTGATGTAAACGAAGCTTATGTTGGTGGCAAAACACCAAAGAAAAAAGCAACTAAGAAAAAACCCGCAGCTAAAAAGAAAGCTGCTACAAAAAAGTGAGGTAATCATGCCCGGTGGAATGATGAAAAAGAAACAGCCACAAATGTATGGCGGTGGTGGAAAGATGAAAAAACAAACTGCAGCTACTTATATGGGTGGCGGAGTTATGAAAAAGAAAGCACCTATGTCTGCAATGTTTCGTGGTGGTAAAACAGGCAAATAATGTCAGGAGCTAAGAAGGACTCTCGTTTAAAAAGAGCAGGAGTATCAGGTTATAACAAACCTAAGCGTACTCCTAATCATCCTAAGAAGTCTCATATCGTTGTTGCTAAAGAAGGCAGCAAAGTAAAAACCATTAGGTTTGGACAGAAAGGTGCTAAGACTGCAGGTAAACCAAAAGCTGGAGAGTCTGCAAGAATGAAAGCAAAACGAAAATCCTTCAAAGCTCGTCATGCAAAGAATATTAAAAAAGGTAAGATGTCAGCAGCTTACTGGGCAGACAAGGTCAAGTGGTGAGTAGACAAAAGAAATCTAAATCAAGAGTCAATGAAGCAGGTAATTACACAAAACCTACTATGCGAAAAAGACTATTTAATCAAATTAAAGCTGGCAGCAAGGGCGGTAAGCCGGGTCAATGGTCAGCGAGAAAAGCTCAAATGCTAGCTAAACGTTATAAAGAAAAAGGAGGCGGGTATAAATGAAAAAGCAACTTAGACAAGTTCCTAAAGGTAATACAGGATTGAGTAAACTTCCTGATGATGTAAGAAATAAAATGGGATTTATGAAAGATGGAGGTCCAACAAAAAAAACATCTTCAAAAAAAGTTATGATAAAGGGTGCTGATGTTTCTGCCCTGACTAAAAGACAGCAAGATACAATGAGAAAACATTCTGAACATCATACTAGTAAACATATGAAGTCTATGACTGCTATGATGAAAAAAGGCAAAACTTTTTCTCAGGCACATAAAGCAGCACAGAAAAAAGTTGGAAGTTAATGCCTTTAAAAAAATCTCAAAGGTCTCTAAAAAATTGGACTAAACAAAAATGGAGAACTAAATCAGGAAAGCCATCAGCTAAAACTGGTGAACGATATTTACCTGAAAAAGCTATAAAAGCTTTATCTTCTGCAGAATATGCAGCTACAACTAGAGCCAAAAGAAAAGGAACTAAAAAAGGCAAACAGTTTGTCAAACAACCAAAGAACATTGCAAAGAAAACAGCGAGGTACAGATGACAATATCTAGAACTAATATGCAACAGCAGATTGAAAAATCTGGTAAAAAAAAACAAAGAATAGTAACCCAAGAAAAACGAGGAGACATAACAGTAATAAGAATTAGATATGGCGACTAGCGGAACTAATACATTCAACTTAGATATAACTGAAATCATGGAGGAAGCATATGACCTCTGCGGTTTAGATTTAAGGTCAGGTGGTGATTACAATACAGCTAAGAGAGCTTTAGATTTAATTTTTCTTGAATGGCAAAATAAAGGATTAAATCTTTGGAAGGTAGAGCAAGGTAGTATTACTCTTACTGCAGGTGCTAATTTATATGATGCAGATGCTGCAGCTTTAGAAATAGTTGATGTTGTTCTAAGAACAGATGCAGGAGACCAAGATGAACAGTTTGACCAAAGACTCACAAGAATAAGTAGAACTGAATATAATCATCAAGCTAAAAAACTTTTGCAATCTAAACCTACTCAATATTATGTAGACAAAGGTTTGACTTTAAAGATTGGAGTATGGGCAACACCTGATTCTGCACAAACATATACTTTGATATATGACTTTATAAAAAAAATTGAAGATGCAGGAACTAATGCTAGCTTAACTACAGATGTGCCAGCAAGATATTTACCATGTTTAACTTATGCTTTGGCATTTAACATTGCTTGTAAGAATGAACAATCTCAAGCTAGAGTTCCTATGATTAAAGCAAGATATGATGAATTATGGAAAGAAGTTTCTGAAGCTGATAGAGAAAGAGCTTCAGTAAAATTTGTTCCTAATATGAATAGCTACTAATTATGGCATATGCAGTAGGCAAAAAAGCTTTAGGTATCTGTGATAGATGTGGATTTACTTATAAGCTTTCTGAACTAAAATATGAAGTACAAGACCAAAAGAGAACTGGTAATAGAGTTTGCACATATTGTTTAGACCCTGACCATCCTCAGTTTCGTTTAGGCGAAGTTGATACTTCAGATTCAATAGGTTTGTTTAATCCTAGACCAGATACAAATAGAAAAGATTTTGCTTCTTATTATGGTTTTAATCCTGTTAATAGCACAGGCTCTGCACTTCAAGCAAAATTAGGTAAAGTAGTTATAACTGGTGCTGAAGCAAGCGGTGGCGGTGGTGGAGCTAGTTCTGTTAATATTAACGTATCATTGACTGGTAATAGTTTAACTAGTCTCCTAGGTTCTTATACAGTTCTTCATAATTCAAGTATTAATTTAGTTTCAGGCAATCAAGCATTAGGACAATTAGGAACATTAGATGTAAATGCGGGAACTACTTATACAGTTACAGTAGCATCTTTTGGAGGCGGTAATAGATTTTATATAGATGGAGTTGTTTATCCAACACTAAATTTATCAGAAGGACAAACATATACATTTGACCAATCTGATGCTTCTAATAATAATCACCCATTAAGATTTTCTACAACTTCTAATGGTACTCATGCGGGAGGAACAGAATATACTACAGGAGTGACAACTGTAGGAACTCCCGGAAATGCAGGAGCTTATACTAGAATAACTGTTGCTGTAGGAACACCAACACTTTATTACTATTGCACTAATCACTCAGGTATGGGTGGTCAAGCAAATACCCCATAAAAATATGACATATACTGAATTACAAACTCTTATCAAAAACTATTTGGAAAATTCTGAAACTACTTTTGTAGGAGATTTGCCACAGATTATTAAACAAGCAGAAGAAAGAATATTAAAATCTGTAAGACTTCCTAACTTTAGAAAGAATGTAACAGGTGCTTTAACTTCTGGAAATCAGTTTTTAACAACGCCATCTGACTTTTTAGATAATTTTTCTCTTGCTGTTATTGCTAATAACAATATGGACTTTCTTTATTTTAGAGATGTAAATTTTATTAGAGAAGCTTTTCCAAATACAACAACTCAAGGAGTTCCAAAACATTATGCACTATACGATGATAATTCCTTTATTGTTGCTCCTGTTCCTGACCAGAATTATTCAGTTGAACTACACTACTTTTATAGACCTGCTTCAATAACCGCAGGAGCAGGTAGTGGTACAACATGGCTATCAGAAAATGCTTCAAATGCTTTGCTATATGGTTGTCTTATTGAAGCTTACATTTATATGAAGGGTAATCCAGAATTACAAGCTGAATATGAAAAAAGATATTTTCAAGCAATATCAAGGTTGCAAAATCTTGGTGAAGCAGATAATACTATTGATACATATAGCAATGGTACATTTACTAGAGAGAGAAGTTAATGATTAGTGTAGATACAAAACCAGAAGTAGGAAGCGTAAATGTTGTGGCAACAGAAAACACAGGATTAAGTCCTGAATATTGGACTGAAAGAATACTTGAAAGATTAATTTCTATTAGTGATAGTGCAGACCCAATGGTCAAAGCACAAGCTGATGCTTTTAGAAATAGTATTGCTCAAGTAATTTTAATATATATGAGACAAGCTATAGCTTCTGATAGAAGCACAGTAGCAGGTCTTTTAGAAAAACAAGGTCATAAAGATATGGCTGATATTATAAGGAGGCTGTAATGGCAATATCTCAAGCGATGTGTACATCATTTAAAAAAGAACTTTTAGAAGGTGTGCATAATTTTAAAAACTCAGGCGGTAGTACATTTAACTTAGCACTATATACAAGTAGTGCTTCTTTGGGTGCAGCAACTACTGCATACACAACAAGTAATGAAGTTTCAGGAACAGGATATAC
>CEUV01098638.1_pt1 | contig 19044 bp, 8 predicted proteins | sample 356401 | NCBI WGS metagenome assembly CEUV01 (sample SAMEA2622710, study PRJEB7988) | marine metagenome | isolation source: saline water (ENVO:00002010), including
ATGGAGGGGATGGGAAAATGCGATGGGAGGACGAAATTGGAAACAATACGCCTTCCACCTTCCGAACAAATGCTAACCTGCCAGATAGCATCTGTTTCGTTGCACTGCGTCTACGTGCAAAAATAGCACAAACTGGCAACCCAACACACGTCCCCCCGGACTGTAACCGGGGGGACTCCGATTCCAACCCTGCTTGCTGAGCAGGGTTAGTTCCACACGCACCCAGACCCCACATCTGGGTGCAAATTACTCGATTAGTGCAACCGCTATTTACAATGCTCAACATCAAATACCTTCGGCGAAGCCATACCTTCATGGGTGAGCAAGCGGGTCTCTCTTGGCTAGCACACCCAAAACCAAGGGAAGGGCAAATCGAATTGATTTCTTCCTGTTTGGCAACCCTCCAAAAAGGCGGTTCCCACTTAGCAAATGCCCCTACTGGAATTGGAAAAACAGCTGCAGCATTGGCAGCGGCTCTTGAATTCGCCAATTCTGGACCAGATCGAAAAACGGTGATGTTCCTCACGCCAAGACAGAGCCAGCACAAGATCGTGGTAGACACTGTAAGAAGAATTAACGAAATTAGCGAACATGACAAGATATCACTCGTAGATATGATTGGACAATCAAGCATGTGTGTTGAACCGTTTGCTGGAAATCGTGGAGCAAGTTTCTCTTTGCTGTGTGCAAATCATCGCAAAAACAGACAGTGCAAACCATGGCTAACCAATGCGCCAGGATTCGAAAGGAGAATCCTATCGGACCCGCTCCATGTTGACGAGTTAGTCGAAATGAGCAAAACTCACATCGAAAATGGACAAAAAACTCAAACTTGTCCTTGGAAAGCAGCCAGAAATGCTGCAAAAGAAGCACAGGTAATTGTCTGTGATTATAACCACTTATTCATCGAAGGAGTCAGAACCGCTTCACTGAAAGCCATGGGATTACGTCTTGATGATCTTGTAGTAATCGTTGACGAAGCACACAACCTGCCAGATAGAGTAAGAATGGGAATGCAGACACGAATCACTCCAACCATCGTTAGAAATGCGATCTCAGAAGTCGAAGAACACTATGAGAACCTTGTACGAGTATCAATGCTGAATGACATGGTTTCAGATGCAATAGAATTGAAACGTTGGAGCTTGGAAGTTTGCAAAGAATTCCGATTAATCCTCACAAGGGAATTCAAAAATCTCGTGAATAAATTGGGAGATGATGAAGAGATTGAAATTGAAGCAAAACAGGTACTCAACTGGCTTGAAGTTGCTTTCGACAAGGTATCTGCCCACGTCAGTCAGTCAAAATTAACTGGAACAGAAGGTAAATTCGCCAACCCTGACAAAAATATCAGACTAAGATTGTTCAAGGAATTACTCGAAACAAATGAAGTTGATGTCGATGAGGAGGGCGACAACGAACCAGCCGCTCACCTTCTGGCACATCTAATCGATGTTTTGGACAGATTCGGAGGTGGAAGTGCACTGTGTTTAGTATTCGATGGACACGGTAGAGATAACGGAAGAATTGTGACTCATCTACTTGATGCTGGTCTGGTTGCTGGCCCAATTTTCGAACAAGTTTCCGGTTCAATTTTGATGTCTGGAACACTAAACCCACCTGGTATGTTCGCAGACCTACTAGGGATTTCTCAAAAAGAGAGAGGGCAACTAATTCTTCCATCCCCTTTTGCTAAGGAAAGAAGGCCAATCGTTGTTGCAACAGATGTTACAACACTTTACAGAGAAAGAGGGAGAGAGAATACACAAAGAATTCGCGACCACATCTGCTCTGTAATCCAAAATACACCTGGGAATACAGCAGTTTTTGTTCCATCATATGGTGCACTCGAGGAAATTTTCGATGGCACAATCTACATCCCAGGAACTAAGATACTAACCGAATCTAGGACTTGGAGTAAACAAGACATCAACTCATTACTGGTCGATCTTGAAGAGGCCCCCAGAAGGGGAAAGAAAATTGTGATGGCTGGAGTATTCAATGGAAGATTGTCAGAGGGTGTAGATTACGCCGGTGGTATTCTTGACGCAGTAATCTGTGTTGGAATTCAAAACGCTCCACCTTCTGTCTTCCAAAAAGCGTATGCAAACTACATCAAGGACAAATTTGGACAGGGCAATTTCTGGCGATATGCAAATTCTCAACCCGCAATCAACACAATATTGCAAGCTATGGGTAGACCGATAAGAGCAATGGGGGATAGAGCACTCATCGTTTTGTTGGACAGAAGAAACATAGAGAGAACTTACGCTATTTGCTATCCACCAGACATCAGAATGAATCAAGTCAGTGATTCTGAGGGCTCTGGAAGGTTTGCTAAACGCTTCTTTTCCAGAGTTCACAGAGAAATCGAAACCTGAAAGGTTCAATATGCTCCACCGCCGGAGGTGAGAATCATGGAAGAGTGGGAAGAGGTCGAGATTCGGGCCGTTAGTGATGGCTTAGACGCATCACCTAGCGAACTTCATGCTGCTTTTGAGATGTCTGGGGACCATCTTGCAGAGGTTCGTGACCGCCATACAATGATGTTGGTAACTTCGGGAGAACTTCCTGAATCACACATGGCTGATATCGCACCGGAAAGGCGCTTAGACTGGATGGTAAAGGAACTCAACGGAAATATTCACTCAGACGGACTCATAATACCGCTCCGTGGTGCAACTAAGGATTCCATCCAATTATCTAGAGGCGAGTTAGATGGTCACAGCATACTCAAACTACAGGTTGGGGAGTTTATTAGAAAACTACCAATTCCTGCAGAATCAGGTACAATAGATGCATCACTTAGTGATGGTATCTTGAACATCAAATGGTAATCAGCGATTTGGAATATTTCCGATAGTTTTGATCTCTGCTACCACTCTAGTCAATGCTTCCTGAGCCTTTGCTTTGTCCATTTCACGCATCTCGTGGCGACTGTATCTTGCTTCTTCGAAGATTCCATCAAGTGCGGTCAGTGACTCCTCACTCAGATTCGGAAGTGCTGCTCTAATCGCCATCTCGAATTCTCTAACAGTTTCGAAGTCACGGCGCAAGAATCCTCGTCCCATCAGGACGTGAACCATGCTCTCGTAGCACTGGAAGATTGCCTCACGCATCGAATCCCCTGCTGCTAATAGTTCTGCAGTGTAAGAGAATATGTCTGCTAATTCTTTGCTGGCGTCTTCGGACCTGCGCTTCATTACTATTAACGCTCCAGCTGCTGCGATTACCAAAACTGCGACTACATACAACCACCAAGGGATAGTGTCACCTTCACCTTCGTAGGTGTAATCTGGCTGCACTCCTTTGTTGAATTCGGAGTTGAAAGTCTGCATAGATTCATCAGCCAGAATGAAATTCGAGCCTATCGACATCTTGAGAGTCAACTCTCCATACTCGGATGCATCTCCGTATGGTGGCTCAGAGTTGAATTCAAACTCTGCAACACCATCTGAATCTGTTACCACAACTACATCGTCCAAGCGACCATTACTCGCATTTTCTAGATAAATGGTGATAGCAATACCCTCAACTCCAAGTTCTGTATCTTTTGCAATCAGAGTGATCTCTCCACTTACAACCTCTTGTTCATTTTCGATAATTGGCTCTATGTCAACATCGAACGGAGTTTCCAATTTAATCCTGATAGACATCGAATCACTCCATGCATTACCAGACCTCAGGTATAATGATGAATTCGAGATTGATTCCAGATTCAGTTGAGTCTGTCCTGCTTGCATCCAAGTAGGTGCAGTTGCGATTACAGTGAATGTTCCACCATTCCAAATCACACTCTCGATGTTAATACATCGAGCCTCAGTAGCACCTGATTCACAGTTCAGGCCATTACCGAGAATCAGTTCCGCATTGTCGATTGATACGCCTTGACCACCGACCTCAGTGACAGTACCAGTTAGTTCGATTCTATGCTCGATTCCATCGCCTCTGACGACATAACTGTTAGTCGAATCGATCTGAACATTCACGTCTGCCCAAACAACGACTGTCTTGTCGCTTGATACTGGCAAATGGCCGGGGCTTCCTTCAAAGGACAACAACATGACATGGTTTCCTCTATCATAGGAAGAATCTGCCCTAATCGATGCAGAGAATCCTCCAGTCGCAGAAGTAACGGTAGTAGCGACTTGAACTCCATCGATGGAGATGATGATTGTCTCTCCTGGTAGGCCATCGTTTAGTGCTGTATCAAGGTCGTATAGAGTCCCAGATATCTCCCAGAAATCATCTCTGGTGGCATCATTTTCAGCTATGTTAAATGTCATTCCAGTTCTGTGTGCAAGGAAGAATGTTGCATTTCCTTGACCAGAGCGATACCATCCTTGAGCAGGAACAATAGCATCTACAATGTGCTCACCATCTTCAAAGATGTTTGGCACCTGCCATACTAAACTGAAGTTTCCATTCGAATCTGTTGTAGCGTTTCCAATAGTTATGCCCTCGATTGAGAGCACAACTGACATTCCTTCAAGTGGATTCAATAGGTTGTCACCAACAAATCCATCAATAGTGGTTATCTCTTCCACTGCCAATGGTGTTTCGACATTAACTTCGACATATATCTTCGAGAAAATGTTCCAAGTGCCACTGTTTTGAGATGGCAAGTACCCCGCAGTACCCGTGAATCTAGTCTCTAACAGGACTGGGCCTAGGGTTGCGTCGGCAGGTACAGGATGGACTGCATTAAACTGTCCAGTAGCATCGGTAGTAACGTTAGTTAGGAATAATCCGCCTAGCCAAATCTCAATCGTTTGCCCTTCCAATGGGTTGTCTACGATATCGATTAATCTGCCTTGAACTGTAAGGGTGTCTTCTCTATCGACTTGGCCGCCTTGAGTGATCAGAACGATTTCAGTTGGGACTGCAACCGAGAAGTTCTCAGAAGCTGAACTTGGTTTGTAGAAATCTGGATTTGCACTATCACCTTCACCGATTGGGTCTACCCAATCTCTACCACCATCGAATCTAACCTGAATATTGTGAAGTCCTGCTTCGATATTCTGAGGTGTGTTCCACGCAAACATGAACATTCCATCTGATGCATTCGATTGAACGCTTGATACAGGGACACCGTCTATCAATAGGTAGACAACAGCGATTGAGTCAACTCCATCGATTTGTAAAGGAAGCCCTAAGTCATCAACCAAAGTACCATTTACGTATAGCGTATCACCAGCGGTAATCGTTGCAGATGATTCTGTAATTGAGATATTAGTCTCGCCCAACACGACGAACCTCACTGTTGCATTATCTCCAACTAAACCTGTGGTTCCTGGTGTACCAACGAACTCCGCATTCAAATCATGGAATCCAACTGGTGCATTGAATGGAACTGTTAAGTTAAGATCAACGACTCCAGAAGCGTCTGTAGGACCAACTGCAGAGACCGAAGTACCATTGATTACAACAGAAACCTGAACTCCGGAAACCGCTGCTCCTGTGTTGTCTAACAGTAGTAGGCGTGCGTTTACGTCGTCACCTCTATCTGTTCTATCGTTGAGAGACGGCTGGTTTACTCCGTCAAGTGTAGGTTTGACGAACGTTAGAACGGTGTAACCACGGCTATCGAAGGATTGGTTTGCACTCGACCCTGAATAGTAGTTGACTGATGGAATGTATTGGGCTTGGGCTACATGTGTTCCTGCTGCGAATCCAGATGACAGGGCGATCGTAGCGCTCCACGTTCCATCTGCCTGAATGACACCATCAGACAGTGTGAAGCCTGAAGCATCATCGTTGATTGTGAACAAAACATTTGCCGCCAGTGGGTCACCATTACGCAATTGCAGAGCACTTCCGTTATCGCTGGCAATCGAACCTGTAATGATGAAAGATTCTCCAGCAATCGGATTTGCTGTTATTGGGTCTACGACCATTACAGTTGTTGAACGGATTGTTACCGTCGAAAGATTCCTTTGGGTAGAAAGCAAATCGAAACTGCCATTGTAAAATATTGAAATTGTAATCAAACCAAGTGGCTGGTCGAATGGGACAGCATAGGTGAAATTAGTCCTTCCTTGAGCATCGGTCGTGTTAGATGGCAGCCATGTCGCATCAAATTTCACATCGACTGTATATCCTCCTAGTGCTTGGAACATGTTGGATGATTCCACAAGTTGTGACGTAATATTGACCTGTTCACCACGATTCACGATAATCGGGTTTAATGGTTGCACACTTTCGAACACTGTAACACCTTGAACAAGGATTGAATGATTGCTTGTATCTGTTAGATAGAAAGGAGATGAGTCCTCTACTACAGAGATTATGAGTTCTCTATTTCCTCTTAGGGTACCATTGTTTAGAACATCTGTAGGAACTGATAGATTGAAACTACCATTGATTGAAGTGTATACCCCATTAATCAACTTCTCATCCGGATTGTCAAACCAAAACATCTCAAGTGCTACCGCAGTTGTTAGGTTTCGACTGACGTTATCTCCATCTTCGACCTGTCCTATTACCTGGAAATTGACACCTGCTGTAATTGTGGAGGGTATCGAATCTACCCTAATGTTAGATGGAACTTGTACTGTTACGTTTATCTCTGTGAAATTACCATAATGTCTAGTCGCTGATGCGACCTTTGGTGATGATATGTCGTCAGCAACTTCCATTCGCAAAACGTATTGTCCAGGGTCAAACCCGGTAACAGTCCAGCTGAATGTTGCGTTTCCATCTGCGCCACTTGTAGCGGTACCAATCGATACGTTAGAACCCCCGTAGTCCATGATGTAATTCACTGTTGAACCGGTTACGTTTGACCCATCAGCTATGTCTGTGACCCTTACAGTCAATTCTGCTGTACCGTTTATCTGAGCGATTAAATCGTCCGGTGGCTGAGCATCGAGCCTTACTTCCGATTCAATTCCCCATGTGGTTGAAGGCACACTCGGAGGAGACGGAGGTGTTGAAGAATCAACCCATACGTAGTACGGCCCACCAGGTTGTGAGACTGAGTCGAAGTCTACTAGAACTTCGACATCATATACACCAGATGGAATGACTGTAGGTGCGGTAATGGATAGATTGTAAGATCCTGTAGTATTGTTCAGCATTCCGTTAGCTAGGTCGAAAACCAAACCTTCTGTTGTAACTAACTGGGCGATAATCCGGGAATCGTTTCCTAGCACAGAAGTCCCAAGAACATCATCGGTAATATCACCAATCAACCAAGTTGTATTACCTAAATATGTCCAGTCGTCGATTACTGAAACTGTAACATCAACAGTCCCCATTATTCTGAGTGTTGTTGAGTTAGATGATGCGAGGAAGAACTCATTGCCATCGAACGACATGTCAAAGGAATAGTCACCTGCAGCGAGATTTGAGTTTGTTGCAAATGATGGAGAAAGGGTACTGGAAGGTGGGTCAGTAGTTGTATTTACAGTGGAACCATCAAAATCAAACGTGAAATTGCCTGTTAGGTTCAAATCCAGTTGACCACCTAGATGGTCTGAAACTTGAACAATTATTCCTACGTCTTGACCTCTTTGCTGAGAGTTAGCAAGTAACTCGAAAAACAGTAATCCTTGCAAGAACCATTCTGTTCCAGATGTGTTCAGAGAATCGGTGGCATCTAAGTTATCAGGATAGAAAATCAACTCAAGTTCTACATTTCCTGCTTTGACAAAGGTGGTGTTGATATCTAAAACATGTGAAATTGCAAACGCACCGTTAACGGATTGATTGAACAATTCAACGAATGTTCCTCCACCATTTAATTCTCGCATTCCGAATGATAGATTTCCTGACAAAGATACAGGAGAAGCACCGAAAGACTGGGCTGTACCGTTAATATACACCATTTCATCAATCTGCAGTATAGAGTTGTTAGAACCCGGACCTTCGATTACTGCTGTTAGGTTTGGAGCGTCTCTGATATCTAGAGTCAAAGATCTAGAGCTTGGCCTCAGATGGAACTGAGGCCCACCCACTGTCTGTGAAGTGTCCTGCCAGCCACTGAATCCAAGTGTTGCAGAAACGTTAGTCTTGGTCTCAAATTCGCTCAGTGTTACATTCATTGTCCATGTACCGTCATCTGCTACATCTCCTGTCAGGTTTGTCAAACCGTCTTCTGAGGACGTAAACTCTAGCCAGACATCCAAATCGCCAAGCTCACCTGAACCGTTAGTGTTGTTGTTTTCAAACAGCAACTTGCCAGATAGAACAGTTGTTGCACCAGCCCCTAAGATTGGCTGGTCAATTTGGGCAGGAGATTCGTGTGTGACTATTGAATCATCTGTAATGTTGATGAATACACCCAAATCGAGGCCGTCGTTACCAACATAGCCGTTTCTTAGAGTTTCGAGTACAATGCTGGCATATCCTGGAACAGCAGGATCGCCCATTGTCCCATTGATTGAGAAATTACCATTGGAATCGGTTAATACAGTACCAAATATGTTTGAACCTGATGCTGCAGAACCTGGAATATTTACAACGTCATCCACGTTTACAACGTAGCCAAACAAATCAATATCAGGAATTCCAGTTCCATTTTCAACATACTGTAGAGTTCCCGAAACCGTGACTTCCTGAGAGCCATCTCTGTCGAATGTTGTTGGCGTCCAAGTAAGGTTAACAACTTCAATTTCTTCTGGGTCGGGACATGCCTCAAACGGAATCCAGCCAAGGTCATCTCCGCCGCTACCTGCAGTCATTTCTAGTCTGACTTCACCCCATTGAGCCAAATCTGACCCATAGACTTCGTATCCATTACCTGTCCAAGAACCGCCTGCATATCCTGAGACAAATCTTGCTGGAAGTCCAGCAAGTCTAGCCATTGTGACGAATACTGTGGTGAATTCTGAGCAGGTACCTTCCCGTGCTCGATTCAATATATCGTATGTTATTTCAGCCCCTGGAGCTGCACCACTGCCGTTGTAGTTTCGCTTGAAATCAAATGTAGCATTTCCTTCTCTTAGGAATGTTGCTATAGCATCTGCAGTGGAATATGCATCTGTTGCTCCTGCATTGCTAACAACTTCATTTGTCACATTCAATACATAGGAAGTTGGCAATGAAAGGTTAGACAAATATTCCGGAACTATGGTCTCATAAGTAGAACTAGTTCCTGCTATGGTGTTTGCAGAGAGTGTTGACCAATCAAACCAATATTCGTATTCTTCCACCCAGATTGCGTCCAACATCCCTTCTGATACTGTGTACGTATGAGTGTCATTGGTCCTTGCAACGACAAGGCTTGCATCAGAATAGAACGTGATGTTAAACTGGTAAGCTGACATTGGTATTGAACCAGCTGTTAATGGATTCGGGAAAGCCATGTTCCAAGCAACAGTGTCGTTTGAATAAGTCGACGGTGCTAGGTTGGAAGTGTTAGTGTATGGTATTGTAATATCACCAGAGACGTGCGCTCCTGTCTCTAGACCATAAGCAGCACCAGTGTAGAAATCATAGGTGTTGACTCTCCAGCGGTGTACGCGATTCAAATCGACAACACCACTAGTGTTGTTTGCCCAAAACGCGATTTCATTTTGCACGACATCATCTGTCGGGTCAAATGGATCGAACGGTGAATTTTGACAGTTTGTAAACCAGAATTCTTGCTGACATTCGTCACCGTCAATCATTCCTCCACCGTCTGTGTCTGGGTTTCTCCAATCGGTTCCAGTTGTGTTTTCAACTGCGTCTGGGATACCGTCGCCATCGAAATCATCAGGGAAGATATCGTCTTGAGGATTGTTTTCAGGGTTTGTAGAATCGAAGTATTCCTGCCTGTCAATTACTCCTCCGTTATCTGAATCAGACTCGTTTGAATCTGTAATCCAAATATCTTGGCTACCATTTGTGATTCCAATCCATGAATTGTCACAACCAGTGGTTTCTTCGAAGTAGTTATTCAATCCATCAAGGTCGTCGTCTAGAGAGTTAGTACATGGTTCAAGTGGGTCAGTCCCTCCATTAATTTCATCGAAGTCATCTTCTCCATCACCATCTGAATCAACTAGAGTTGGATTTGAGAAAAATCCAAACACACCAAGGGTTTCTTCCCAATCTGCAAGTCCGTCACCATCAGAGTCTGAATAATCATCATCACAATAGTTCGGGAATGAACCTCCTGCGATGTCATGACACCAAGAGTTGTTCCAACTTTCTACAGTAGTTACTCCTGAAGGAGGAGCAGGGGATACAAATTGTAGAACATTGTTGACTTGTGATGAATAGGAGAATTGGGTATAAGTTCCAGAATTATTGTAGAATCCAATACCTCCACCCGGGCTGAAACCTGAACCATCTACTAATGTTAACTGGCTTGAACCAGAGTTCCATGTTACTATTGTTCCAACGAAATTAATCAGCGAATCACACGGATCTGTTCCGTGGCTTACATTGGATTCATCACCGTCGTTCACTCCGCCAAAGTCAGTATCCGCAACATTCCAAAGGGTGCAAGATAGATTTTCTTGCCAGTTCTCTAGACCGTCGTTATCGAAATCACCAGAATCCTCTCTTCGTGTAGGGTCTGTTTCATTTGAATCAACAACACCGTTTCCGTTTTTATCTTCATCACCGTCATCAAACGCATCCCCGTCTGTATTGTTATTTCGAGGATCGCTTGCTTGTGCCGGAGTTCCATACTGACCATTGACTTCAACACCGTCGTTGATTCCATCATTGTCAGTGTCTGAATTTGTTGGGTCTGTTAACAATGTCAATGCTTCATGTGAATCGTTCAGACCATCGTTGTCTGTATCCGCATCGTTAGGATTAGTGCTTGTAATACCGTCTGTTTCTGCAGTCAGAGAGGCACATCCACCTGGTCCGATTCCAAGATGAGGAGAACAAGGTGTAGTGGTTTCTGTAACAGAGCCATCAGGACCTGGCCTGTAACACGGTTGTCCTCCACAGGTTGTTGTCCATGAAGGGTTGATGTATTCGTACAGGTTGATCAGGCCGTCGCCATCTGGGTCGCCATTTGCACCATCTGCGTTAGATGGGGATGTTGCATCTAGTCCGTTGGAAGCTTCCCAACCGTCAGGCATACCGTCGCCATCTGTATCCCATCCGTTTACATCCTCATCTGCGACTCCATCTCCATCATCATCATTAGATGAGCAATCAGCATCTCCATCGAAATCATTGTCAGCAGAATCAACCATACCGTCCTTGTCGTTATCGAACCCGTCAGTACAGATGTTTCCTACAGGGTCTTCATCACACAAAATGATGCTGCCTGTTCCGTCTGAACCTGCATCGCCGCATGCAAGTTGGTTGTACTGCATAGCGTTCTCTTCATCCCAATCTTTGACGGGTACAGTACCATTCCACCAGACGCCGTTGTCCAGCACAGTCGAGGTTGAACTCAAATCCCAATTTGATGGCTGTTTGTAGTTGTACTCTTGTAAGTTTGAGAATCCATCACCGTCTGGATCTCCGATTGCACCATCTTCATTTGATGCTGAAAGCGGGTCCAATCCGTATTGCCATTCCCATCCATCTGGAAGTTGGTCATTGTCAGAATCCCAATCGTTAGGTTGAGTGTTAATCAAATATTCAAGCCCGTAGGTCAGACCGTCTCCATCTTGGTCTGTTGAGGCGAGGGCCGCATAAGAAATGAATTCGATAGATGCGAGTGTTGAAAATAACATCAATGCCGCTAAGCACATCGATTTCACTTTCTGATTATCTAATTCTCTGATTAGTTTTGGTCGCGCTGACGATTGGATGGAGGACATACGCACGGCTAACACCAAGTCTACGGTTACCACAAAGGCTCTTAAGGCAAATGGAGCGATGTTCATACACAAATTGGTTTAATTCCCCCCTAAAGGGGGGAAATATTTTGGTAATTTTTCCTCAAAGGTCTTCCAAATCATCGAGTAATTCCAAGTCGTCTTCCATATCGAAATCATCCTCAGAAGTCACCACGTCTGGAATATCCTCTAATTCCATGCCAACCGACTCAAACGTCGCATCTTCCTTTTCATACAGTGCAATCTCTCTAGCAGAGTTTTGACCTCTTCTGTAAACAGCAAGGAAGACGACTAGAATAATACCGACGTACAATCCAATTACCTGTGGGCTGTCGAAGTTGAGGGCTGAATTTACCACGCAATCCAATCCTTCACAAGTGGTTGTAAACTTGAATTGTGGGCTCTGTTTCAACTGTGACGTACTAATCTCGTTGTCGACAGGCTCAACAGACAAAACAACAACAACATCTTCACCAGGAACAATATCATCGGCTGCTGTCAAAATCATTGTGAACTCGCTAGTGGAGAAAGGCTCTATTTTGAGCAGAATTGTATTTCCTGACTGAGAAGAGCCGCTGGTAGTAAATCCAGCCTCCCAACCATCAGGTAGAGTCTCTGCAGAGATAATTACATCCAAGAGAATGTTGTTGGCGTTCTCCACCCTAAATTCGAAGTCTTTCTTCTCATTTGGTAGGAACGGACTTAGCTCTGTAACCCTCTCAACGAAAATGCGGCCTTGTTTGACCTCCTCTTCTACTTCTATTTTGAGTGGTAAGTCAAAGTATCTTGGATCTCCTTCAGATACCTCTTCTGTAACTCTTAGGAACAGAGTATGGTTTCCAGCTAGAACTTGGTCACGCATCTTGATTTTGACTTCAATATCATCGGTTTCACCAGAACTCAATTGAATTGCGACTACGTCGGCTCCCGAATCATCTGTAATTGAGTAATCCCATGTACCGTATGATGGGTCGCCAGTGTCCTCGTTGGTATTCTTGTCGAGTTTACCCGGAGAAATTATTCTCCAAGTGTTATCTCCAACGGTTTCAGTGCTGTCGGTAATTTCTACAACAAACGTAACCTCTGACCCAGGGTCAACCGGACCAACTGTGCCTATTTCTTGTCCGTCCGAGTCAGAAACTACCTGTGCTAAAATTCCGAAGGTTCTGTGGACTGTAAATGAAACAGAGGAGAACAACTGGTCATCACCAGCACTGTAACAAACAATTGTGAACATTCCGATATCGACATCATCGCGGTTTGTTGGAGGGTATATGTTCAGCCTGATTGGGAGAATCTCGTGAGAACCGATGTCTGGAGTAATTGCATACGGACCCTCTGTGACCAAATCCGTTCCCGTGTCGTTGTCGACGAATGTATAAGACCAACTAGAACTAGGTGCGTCCTCTACCTTTAGTCTGTAAGTATCTGTATCGAAACCTGCGTTAAACAAATCGATGAAGAATGGTTCACCTGAACCAACTGTATCAGAATCTATGTAGTGTGAAATCGTTTCATCAAACGCCTCAGGGCGGTTGGAATCTGCAATCTGTATTTGCCTCTCCTCGTCCTCGTATACGTCAAGCCTTGGCGGTGCGTAAACGCCGACTTCTTCAACATCGAGGACTATCTTTTCGACAACCACTTCTTCCATGACATTATCTTCGTTTTCAACGAACCCTCGAGCCCAAACCTCGATTCTATCAGGGGCATTGGACAAATCATCTTCAGGAGTGTTCACACTCAAAATCGCGATTGTGAAAGAGCCACCTCCACTCAATGAGTATCCAGCAGGTTGGTCCCAAATTGGGTCGGACCAAGATGAAGGAAGTGATGTGTACAAGTCGAATTCAACATCCATCTGAATTCCGACAGAACCCGTGTGTTCGACCATGAATTCGACAGTACTGGTTTGGCCCGGTGCAATCAGCATTGTATCAGGCTGGTCAACCGGCAATGACAGGAACATTCCATACTCTAGGAATTCAATACCTACGTGGCGGAAAACGACAACGTGACCTTGTACGTCGGTTATCTCGAGTGTGAGGTTGTATTCCCCTGCTGCAATTCCAGCATCATATGTCCACGTGTAATTTCCAACTAATCCGTTATTGTCTAGGCGAAGGTCTTCATCCATTTCTTTGGTGAATACATCATCACTACCGGACGGGGTGTAAAGAACTAGGTTAACCGAATTGATGTCATCCCTTCCGAATGCGTCTCTTACGTCAACTGAAAACTGAATTGTTCTGAACTCTGGACGATGGTTTGGAGACCACTCTAGTTGCTCTGCATCGGTCCAAATGCCACCTGGTGCGTGTACCTTGACGCTGGAGTCTGCGAGAGCATTTGCTTTCAGTGATAGCCTTGAGAATCCGTTGGTTTGTTCCACGTCTCCGTATGCAACGAGGACTTCACATTCTCCCGATTGGCCGATGCCGCCGCCTTGTCCTTCGCAACTCGCTGAGCCATCGATTTGTAGCCTTAGTTGAGCTCCCTTATCGATAGTGAAACCATCCTCTGGAACATCAAAGAAGACCTCGTTCAATGTCCAAGAACAATCGCTGTTGAAGAGGCCGCTATTACATGGGTCATCCAATGTCAGAGTCTCAGTAAATGTGGAACCTCCAACTGCTTTTAGAGTGAATGTTAGATCAGCAGTGGACTGCTCTTGACCTTTGAATTGTAAATAGATGTAGAGGTGGATTTCTGTTGCGCTTCCCTGACCGTAAACGGTTAGGTCACTGATCAAATCGTCGGAGCGGAAATCGACGCCAGAGAGTATGTTTGCCTCCTTGTGATTGCCTTCTGGTTCTGCGGTGGTAACCGAACCGTCACCGCCGGATTCACCTTCTTCTCCAAGATAAAGATTGTAAGTCTCTAGATTGGCTGGAGTTTCCTTGATTACAGGTGCATCCTCCAATACTTCGAAGTCTACCGCAGGTAGAGTTGAAGTTAGCAACATCAGCAGAACGACGACAGGAACTAGGCGTGTTTTCAGCATGCGCATGACTCTTCCGTCTGCTTCGGGGTGTTAAACCGTTTTGCATTCATTGTGCAGTTTGAGCGTCACCCTTCGGGCGATTTCCAAAAGCCATCAATTTACGAACTTTGGAAAGAATTTCGCTAAATATTGCAATTTGGAAGATGTGTGAGATTAATCCGACTGATTCATTAGTTCTAAGCGTCGGGCAACGGATAAGCGGGGGTTGCCGAGTGGTCAAAGGCGCCGGGCTTAAGATCCGGTCACGATGTGTTCGTGAGTTCAAATCTCACCCCCCGCACCATTCAACTCAATGTCCATCCGCCGTCTACTGGAATGATCACACCGGTGATGTAATCGGCATCGGCAAGGAATTTCACTGCATCAGCGATGTCCTCTGGTTTCCCGGCACGACCAAGTGGAACTCTCTTGAGAACCTCTTCGAACCTTTCTTTCTCCCAAGGCGCTGCCAGTATTGCTCCTGGAGCCACTCCATTGACACGTATTTCAGGCGCTAATTCACCTGCTAAATTCAACAACAATTGACGAAGGGCAGCCTTAGTTGCAGTGTAGTGGGACAGCTCTTCCCAAGATTGGTTAATGCTAGTGTCAACGATACCAACAACACACCCGTTTTTGCCTTTCAGTTTTGGAACTAAACCTTGGGTGATGAAAAAGGGTGCATCCAGGTGGATTGAGGTAAATCTTCTAAGTTCTTGAGGCGTAACTGTGGCGAAGTCCTCTTGATTATAGATTGAAGCATTGTGAACTAGAAGGTCAATTCCTCCTGCTTCCTTGACAAATTCATGGTCATGGATTTCCTCGATAATTTTGAACAAATCCTCGTCGTTTGAAAGGTCGCCACTTACAATTGCTCCTTTACCCCGAGTTATCAGTTGTTTAGCCTGAGTAAGTGACCGGTTACAATGGACAATGACAGCCCATCCATCCTCTAAAAGAGAACTGACTATGGTTGCGCCAATCCTTCGCGCTCCTCCTGTTACTACAGCGACTCGCATATCCTACCCTAGACCAATTCCGACTTGAAACCTCGTAAACTCTCATACCGATTCTTTTTGCACCCCATCCCTTCGGGATGATTAGGGGGAGAGGTAGTGACAGTCCGGAAACTAAGCATGGCAGACACGAGACCACGTCTCCCAAATTGGTTCAGAACCAGTTTGCCAACAGGCGAACTGCAACGCAAATTCAAGGAGACAAAAGCAACTGTGACAGACAATATGCTGCACACTGTATGTCAAGAAGCGCGATGTCCAAACATCCACGAGTGTTGGGCTGCTAAGGATGCTACATTCATGGTAGCAGGCCAGGAATGCACTAGGGGGTGCAGATTCTGTGCAGTTGGTTCAATCAAAGTCCCGCCACCATTAGATGAAAATGAACCTGCAAATCTTGCAGATGCTATCTCAACAATGGGACTCAACCATGCAGTCATTACCGTAGTCAACAGAGACGATTTACCCGACAGTGGGGCTGCTCACTACAGGAAATGCTTGGAAGCAGTTCGTGAAAGAACCCCCGAAGTAACGCTGGAATTACTCTGTAGCGACCTGGCAGGAGACCATCAAGCACTTCATGACTTATTGAACGGTTTAGAATTGGAAGTATTCGCGCACAACGTGGAGTGTGTACCACGATTAGACAGCAAGGTCAGAGATCATCGTGCTACATTTGAACAGTCTATTGGCATTCTAAAAGAAGCAAAGAGACTACGCCCAGAAATACTAACCAAGTCCTCTATAATGGTTGGATTGGGTGAAACCGATGATGAAATTACTGAGGCTCTTCAACTTCTGAAAGATGCAGGGGTTGACTTAGTCACAATTGGTCAGTATCTAGCTCCAAGTCCAAAACACCTAGCAGTCGATAGGTTCCCTGAACCTGAGAGATACGATGAATGGAGCAAGCAAATTGAGGAGATGGGATTCCTAGGATGGGCTTGTGGACCACTCGTAAGGTCATCATACAAGGCAGGAGAACTGCTAGCCAAGGCATCAGCAAGGCTTAGAACCGAAAAGGAGTGAGAGGTATCATGTCGGGGAAAGAAAAGGGGTCAATGGAGACATATACCGTACCAGATGCACCATTCCGCCCTGGTGATGATGCCGATTTCGGAGGCTCATGGAAAGAGCAACCCGGCGACCTATCTCGACCGGACCCTGTAGAGTGCACAGCACCTGAAACCCATGACCATGCGCATGGCTTGATTCGTGTGCTAGGGGACGATGATTCAGCATCAGGTGAATGGAATCCAGAACTCGACGCTGCTGAATTAATCAAAGGATTAGAGATGATGATGCGCTTGAGAATTTTCGATGACAGGATGATCAAGATGCAAAGAACCGGAAAGCTATCTTTCTACATGCGTTCATTTGGCGAAGAAGCGATTGCAATCGCTCAAACGATGGCACTAGATGATACTGACTGGATATTCCCCTCTTACAGACAGCCAGGTGCACAATTTGTCAGGGGCCGAGACATGGTCAGCATGATTTGTCACTGCATTGGTAATACTGAAGACAATATTCGTGGCAGGCAAATGCCGGTTCACTACTCTTGGAAGGAAGGCTACTTCATCTCCATATCAAGTCCAGTAGGTACTCAGTTTAGCCAAGCGGTGGGAGTCGCTATGGCATCTGCATACAAAGGGGATGACCAAGCAACAATCACATGGTTAGGAGACGGAACCAGTGCACAGGGTGATTTCCATTATGGACTGAACTTCGCATCAGTATTCAAGCCACCAGTTATTCTCAATGTTGTAAACAACCAATGGGCGATTTCAACTCACAAAAACCTAGCAACAGGTGGGGAAAACTTCGCAGCAAGAGGATTGGCTTACGATATTCCATCCCTGCGTGTTGACGGAAACGATTTCCTAGCACTCTACTCTGTTACAAAGTGGGCAAGAGAGAGAGCACGTGCAGGAAAAGGCGCAACTTACATCGAAGTTTACACCTACAGAGCAGGTGCACACTCTTCCTCTGACGACCCTAGTCGCTACCGTCCGGGTGACGAATTCAAGTGCTGGCCCGGCGGAGATCCCGTTGAGCGTTTGAAGAAGCACCTAATCAGCATTGGAGCATGGTCGGAAGAGAAAGACAACGAACTTCGAGAGAAGATCGATTCTGAAGTAATGGCTGCGTACAAGGAAGCTTGCACATTTGGAGACTTAGCAAATGGTCCATTCCCTCCCGCATCTACAATATTCACAGAAGTATACGAAGAAGTTCCTTGGCATGTTCAAGAACAAAGAGAGGAATTGGGGAAGTGAGGTGATCAAATGCCAGAAATGAACATGATAGAATCACTAAACAGCGCTCTAGACAACATGCTAGAGGTCCACGACAATGTTGTAATCTTTGGAGAAGATGTTGGATACTTCGGAGGAGTATTCAGAGTAACTGATGGATTGCAAGCAAAGCACGGTGCTCACAGAGTATTCGATGCTCCACTAGCAGAAGGCGGAATTGCAGCAATCGCATTTGGAATGGGATTGAACGGGCTGCGACCGGTTGCAGAAATTCAATTCGCAGACTACATCTTCCCTGCTTACGACCAAATCGTAAACGAAATCGCAAAACTACGCCACAGGTCAGGAGGAGAATTCTCAACTCCGGTCACAATCAGAACACCTGCAGGTGGTGGAATCAAGGGAGGACACCACCACTCACAAAGCCCTGAGTCGCAGTTTACCCACACTCCAGGACTGAAAGTTGTATACTGTTCGAACCCAAACAATGCGAAAGGCTTGCTAACCAGCGCAATCGAGTGTAATGACCCGGTAATTTTCTTTGAGCCAAAGCGCTGTTACAGAGGTCCATTCTATGGTGACCCACACAACGTACCTACCTGGAAAGGACACGCAAAAGCAGATGTCCCGGAAGGTCACTTTGCAATTCCTCTTGAGAAAGCGGATATTGTGATGGAAGGAGACGCTTGTACTGTAATTGCATGGGGAGCAATGGTTCACGTTGCTGAACAAGGCATCAAGAATTCTGGAATAAATGCTGAACTTATCGACCTTCAAACCCTATTACCATGGGATAGAGACACAGTGGTTAATTCAGTAAAGAAAACTGGTCGCTGTGTAATCGTTCACGAAGCACCAAAGACAAGCGGTTTTGGAGCAGAGATGAGCGCTTCGATTCAAGAGCGATGCTTTTGGCACCTAGAAGCACCAATTATCAGAGTCACAGGCTGGGATACGCCGTTCCCTCACACTACCGAGTGGGACTACCTACCTAGCCCAGAGAGAATTGCGGAAGCTATTAAGAAAACACAGGAGGCATAAACATGGGA
>CEUV01026966.1_pt1 | contig 18860 bp, 10 predicted proteins | sample 356401 | NCBI WGS metagenome assembly CEUV01 (sample SAMEA2622710, study PRJEB7988) | marine metagenome | isolation source: saline water (ENVO:00002010), including
GATGGGTGGCTCAGTCATCGAATGCCCGGCATCGCCGATGATGTGCAGTCGACTGTGTGGCGCGGCGGTGTGCAAATCCCATGCGCTTCGTGCCGGACACACGACGTCGTAACGCCCCTGCACGATGTCGATGGGGATGTCCGACAAGCGATCCACGTGATCCAAGATGAAGTTGTGCGGCATGAACACCCCGTTCGTGAAGTAATGGCATTCGATGCGCGCGAAGGCCACGGCAAACTGCAGGTCGTCGGCCTTCAGTTCCGCACTCGCCTTGGGAATCAGGTAACTGGTCGCCATTTCCCAGCGGGTCCATTCCCTTGCTGCAGCGTGCCGCACCGCCTCGTCTTCGGAGGTCAGCCGAGCGTGGTAGGCGCGCATCAAGTCGCCTCGTTCGGCTTCTGGGATGTGGTTGCGGTAGCCCTCGAAAGCATCAGGGAAGATGTGGCTCGCGCCCTCTTGGTAAAACCACGCGAACTCGCTGTCGCGGCACAGGAAAATGCCGCGCAGCACGAGGTGTTGAACGCGCTCGGGATGGTGCTGCGCGTAGATGAGGGACAGCGACGAGCCCCACGAGCCGCCGAACACCACCCATGCCTCGATGCCGAGGTGTTCGCGGAGCTGCTCGATGTCGGAGACCGACGCCATGGTCGTGTTGTCTTCGAGTTCAGCCCACGGCGTCGAGCGGCCGCAGCCGCGCTGATCGAACTGGACGATGCGCCAGTGGTTTGGATCGAAGTAGCGGCGGTAATCGGGTTGGCTGCCGCCGCCAGGGCCGCCATGGATGACGAGCACCGGCGCCCCCTCGGGGTTGCCGGAGACTTCCCACGCCACGGTGTGCAGGTCGGTGACCTCCAGCATGCCTTCGTCGTGAGGTTCGATGGTGGGGTACAGCACGTCGTCGAGGTCGGCCATGCCCCGGCAACCGGTCAGGAGCGTGATGGTGTTTTGCACCACCAAGATGATGCGATGCAGTCCGAAGCCACGCGCATGACGGACGTGCGACCCGCGGTGGACGTGTTCAGCGACTGGGCCATAGAAGGCCGTGACGAAGGCATGGAACGAGGCCATGCTCCTGCCGTGGGCGAAATGCTCGCCTTCGGGCTGACCCGCACCGCCGAACTGGGTCGAAGCTTCCGGGCCATCGACGTGGGATGCGGCAACGGCTGGGTGGTCCGTCAGCTCGCCGCGATGCCCTTCTGCTCGCACGCCGAAGGGGTGGACGGTGCGCCTGCGATGATCGAGAAGGCCAAGCGCATTGACCCTGAGGGTCACTACCACCACGCCATGCTTCCCGATTGGGCGCCAGAAGGTCGCTTCGATCTGCTCGTGTCCATGGAGGTGCTGTACTACCTGCACGACCCCGCCGCCATGCTCGCCACCTTCCGTGAATCCTGGCTCCAGCCCGGCGGCTGGGCCGTGGTGGGCGTGGACCATTATGCCGAACATGAGGACAGCCTCGATTGGCCAGAGAAGGTGGGCGTCCACATGACGACCCTGTCTGAAGCACAGTGGCTCGAGGCTTGGGCCGCTGCAGGTTTCGAAGACGTGGAGACCTGGCGCGCGGCCGGGGACCCGGGCACGTTGGTCATCGCCGGACGATGCCCGTCATAGAGGCCCGAGGTCTTCGCCTTCTGGCCCGCACAACCGAATACCGCCGCGGTAGAAGGGGCACTTCTTGCACGGTTCTGCAGCATCCACCGCAAGACGTGGCGGCTCAGGGACGGCCGCTGCATCAGCCGACAACTGCGCCTTCCAGCGCATGATCTGCTGCGCTTCCGCACGGTAGGCGTCGTATTCGTCGGCCGTCATCTCGACCATGCGCCCAGACGCGGCCACGAGCAGAGCGGGCGGCAGGACGGTCCGGCGCTGGGCCTCCGGCCGACCTTCTTCCTGCGCTTCGAGCGCCATGGAGTAGAGGGTCAACTGGAGTGCGTAGTGCTCCAATTCCTCACGTTCGGCTTGGGTGCGTCCGTCGTCCCCAATGGCGCTGAGGTCCTGCAAGTCGTGGCCCTTCCTCACGTCGTCTGGACGGTACGGGGCCAAACAACCGGTGGTCTTCAGGTCCACCACCTGCAGGCAGGCGCCTGCCTCGTCGTCCTGGACCGCGAGCACGAGGTCCATGCGTCCCTCGACTTCAGCGATGGGGCGTGGTACGGTGGCCACACTGGCGCGTCCTTCCCGCCTCCAACGCCTCACGGGCAAGGCTTCGCCGGGGACCTCGAGCATCGCGAAGAAGGGGTGCTCGGTCCTCAAACCGTCGAGTGACCGGCCGTGCTGTTGCTCGCCGCGGGCCAAGCCACCCAAGCGGCCGCGTTGCAGCAAACCGAGCAGGTGCTTCATGCGCTCGAGGACGTGAGGGTGGTCGCTCATCACGAGGCCGTGCTCTTCGAACACCCGCCGCAACACGCCGTCGTCCAGCAACCGGTCCGGTTGCCTTCCTGTCCATGAGGCGGGCAGCGGCGGCTGTGCTGCATCCTCCGCAGGGTTTTGCAAGCCGAGCTCAAGGACCCGGTGCATCATGGTGCCAAAGACGGTCGGGGCCGGCCAATCCACAGCGGCCTCGTGCGCGTCGCTGCTGCGCGGCTTGAGCTCGAGGCCGTCCTCGTCCGTGGTGGTCCGCTGTCCGAAGGCCTCCGGACGCCAACCTCGAACCCGCTCAAGCCAATGGCGGCGAGGGCACGCCTTCGCGGCATCGAGCCCGTGAGGCGTGACCCGCAAACGGTGATCCACGGACATGACGAGGTGCTCTTCTGGCGCCTCGACCTCTTCCAACCTGGCCAGCGTGGCCTCCAGACGACCCAAGGGCGTGGTCGTGGTCGGGTCAGAGGCCGCCTCAGGGTCATGGACGAGGAGCAAGGAAGGAACGCTCGCTTCACCCAGACCCGCGTTCGCCAACAGGACCGCTGGATCAAGATGCAGGGCTTGCCCCTTCTCGATGGGCACAGGACACCACGGGGAATCGTCGCCGTCGACCGATTGACCAAGTTCAGCAAGGGCTTCCATCCAGTGGTCGCCGAAGGTCCGGGTCGAGGCTTCACTGATGGGAAGGGTCAGGCACCCTGAATCGTCCACCGTGGCCTTCTCAGGAGCACCGGCCACGATGAGGTGACGCTCAACGCGCGTCAGGGCCACGTAGAATTGGCGGGCACGCTCGGCCTTGGCCTGCGCATCGCCCAGTCCTTTCGCCATCCGCCACAAGCCGTCGTTCGGCGCGGGCAAAGAGGGCCAAGGCCGCGGTCGAGCCACGACCAAATCGGGCAAGACGCGGACGTTGTCGCGTGCTTCTTGGCTCGCGTCTTGACGACCTGCTGAAAACAGACCGGCCACCACCACCACGTCGCGCTCAAGGCCCTTGGCGTTGTGAATCGTCATGATTTCCACCGCGCCACCTGAGGGCTCCACAATGGCTGGAGGGCCGTCGCGCTGAAGGCCGGCAAGGGCGGTCAAGCGCTCGTGGAGGACCACAGGGTCGCTGCCTTCGGACTGGCTCATGCCGCGCACCATCAGGGCGAAGCGCTCGGCATGTTGGCGCTCGGCATCGGTGCATTGGGCCACGAGAAGATCGGATTCGTCCAGCAAGGTGTCGATGACGGCATGGATGGCGCCTGCCTCCGCAAGGGCCTGACATCGACGTGCCACCTCGGCGTGATGATTTGGCGCCACGGTCAGGGCCTGCCAAACGTTGCCCGATGCTTCCAAGCGTGCGAACGCCTCGGGCAGGGTGGCGTCGTCCAAACCGAAGGCGCACGAGCGTGCAAGGACCGCCAGAGCGTGCGCAGAATCGGGGCGAGCCAAGGCTTCGACGGCCGCGACCAGAGGCTGAACCACGGCTTGCTCGAGCAGGTTGCCTTGGCGGTCGACCATCACCGGAACGCCCCGTGCGCGCAGCCGGTCGACGAGGTCGGCCGAACGGGAGCGTGCGTGCACGAGAACGAGAACCTGTGCGGGATCCACGGGCCCGTCACCGTCAACTTCGGTCCCGTCGCTGAGACGGATGGGGGTGCCCGTCACCAAGGCCGCGATGCGCGCCGCGATGAGCTCGTTCTCAAGATGGACCGCCTTCGAGCGCGGGTCGTTGAACGGCGACAGCGGGACGTTGAGGTCGTCGCTGACCGTGCCGTCCTCACGCCGGACCGGAACCAACCATTCCATGCGTGGCGTGCCCTCGATGACCGCCATCGGATCCAAGCGTTGCGGGTCAGCGTACCATTCCCCGTCCATGCTTCGACTTGAGGGGCCGAGAACGGTTTGGAACACCCCGTTCAGGGTCTCCATCACCACGGGAGCAGTTCGGAAATTTTCGTCCAATTCGATGTGCCCCTCGCTTCGGCGTGCCACCACCGTTTCATCGGCGGGAACGCCGGGTCGCAAGACGCCATAATGGACGATGCCCCAAGGGCGCCCCGCTTCACCCGGTACGTGCTCGGTTGCTTCGTGGTAGTTGCCCGCCACCCCACCGTCTCCCTCAGGGCGCGGATCGCGTCCTGCGCCTTCGGTGCGGTACGGCGCCAAGCGGGGCTCGTCAGCCTCCAAGCGGTTCATGCATCGGATGGCAGTGGTGGTGGAGCGCATGACGCGCACGTCGGCTTGGCGGAAACGGTAGATGGACTGCTTCATGTCGCCGACCACGCACACCGTCGGGTCCCACAGGCTCTGTGGGCCACTTGGCTCATCTTTCGTTCGATGACGCGGCCCCCACAGTCGAGCCAGCAGGCGCAGGTGTGCGGGGTTGGTGTCCTGAAACTCATCGATGATGAAGGCCCTGAATTCACGGCGCAGCCGCTTGAGACGATGCCACCAGCGCTGGATCTCTTCGACCAACGCCGTGTCTTCACCGGCCAGAACGATGGCCCGTTCAACGTGTGCGTCGCTCCAAGGCCCCTGCTCCCCGTCCGGAGAAACGACGGCTGGATGGTCGAGGGCGCGCACCACGTCTTCGGGCCACACGCCGCGATAGGCCTCAGGGCAGCGGGCCAGGAGTAGGTCGGCCGCCATGCGCTGCACGTCTTCAAAATCGATGAGCCCTCGCTCGGCCTTGATGATGTTGAGGGCCCGTCCGTTGGCTTCGTGCACCACGAACACGTCCTCCATCAGCCCAGCTGCAAAGGATGCTCCCGTGCACAGGCTGCCTTCAGGCGGCGCGACCGGGAGCGGATGGTCGAGGGTCGATGGCCAAAGGTCGGCATCTGAAGGAACGAAGGTGTAGGCGAGTCCTGGTTCGAGTTCCAAGGCCGCCGTGGCCAAGGTCGCCCACCAGCGGTGTTGAGGGTCCTCAAACAACGCGACGACGTCGGCTTTGCACGCCTCGAGGCCATCGATGTACGCCAACTTGGCCTCATCGGCGTTCTTGCTCCGCTTTGGCGCACCACAGCCTGCGGGCCAACCGCCGTCCTTTGGTAAGGCGTTGCTCGGGAAGCACGAGGCAAACAGCCCCTTGGAGAGGTTCGTCTCGCTCATGACGATGCGCAGTGCACCGTACAACCAGCGGAGTTGATCCCAAGCGTCCTCGGGAAGATCTTGATCGCACCAGCGGCGCAATTCACGGAAACGTGTTTGATCGTGACCCAACGCCGTTTCCTTTGGCACGACGTGGTCCTGAGCCCGCGTCAACACATGGCCATGCCAAGCCAGAAGCGCTTGGCGAAGGTCGGTCAAGAACGACGTCAACGCCGGGCCATCAGCCAACGCAGCCACCATCGCCCGGAGGCTGGCCTCGTCCACGGGTTGCCCATGGGTGGACGCGTGGAGTTCCCGCCGTGCTTCGGCCACGAAGGCTCCGTTTCGGAGCATGGCGCTGAACACGCGATGGGCAGCGCCATGACCGCCCAACGCGGAGGCCACGCGGTCGCGCGCTTCGATCACCGCGCTCCCGTTTGGGATTTGAAAAGCGGTGGCGTCGGTTGGATTTCGGAGTCGCCACACGGCCGCGATCGCGGTGTCGTGCAGCGTTTCCATGCCTTCTTCTGGCACGTGCCCATCGACCCTGCGCGGCATCAACTCGTCGATGTAAGGCGCAACAAGGCGGTTCAGGAAGGCGTCAATGGTGGTCACCGGGGCGTCGTCGAGCAGGGACGAGAGGAGGTCCACCACGCCCTCTGCTCGGCCGCGCCATCGCACGTCGACAATGCCCTCATCGTCGCCCTCAACGGCCTCGCCGCGGATTGCGGTGATGCGTCGCTTGATGCGTGAACGCAGGGCTGCTGCAGCCTTGCGGGTGAACGTGATGGCCACGACCTCGGTGGGCAAGAGACCGGGCCAGGCCTCTGGTGTCAGCCGGTCCCGTGGAGCGGCCAGTGAGGCTCCGGCACCGGGCCGGTTTGGGCGTGTTCCGGCTGGTGTGAGCAAGGTCGCGCGCTGTGCTGCAGTCAGCAAGTGCTGCACGTAGCGCTCGGCCATCACCGTCGTCTTGCCCGTGCCCGCGCCGGCGTCCAACACGATGTGGCGGTCGAGGTCAAGGCCAAGCCGTTGGGCATGGCGGAAGGGGTGCTGCATCAGCGGCCACCTCCAAGATGAGCCACGCCACATGCCGAGGCGACCGAACACGTTGAGCACGCCTTCGACGGCGTGGGGTTCACGTGGCCTTCGGAGGCCGCCTGCACCGCCTTGGCCATGGTCAGCGCGCGCTCCTCCAGCCACCGACGGAAGGAGGAGGAGGGTGTTCCGTCACGCAGTGTGGATGGATGCGTTTGCCACAGGTGCGAGGTCACCTGTCCGAGTTCCAACCCTTCGAGGACTTCGCTCCATGCGGTGTCCAGCTCGACGTGGTGCCAGGTCGCTGCACCCACGGACGAGATGCCGACGCCAATGACGCGGTCGTTGGGGCGGGCGGCTTCCCACGCGAGGGCGTACGCCGCCAGTTGAACCTCGTCGTAGAGGGCCCGGAGATGACGCTCCTGCTCCTTTCCTCGCCGTGGACCGATGACGCTCTTGACGTCGCGAAGGATGACCAGGCGCTCGGGCCCTTCTTCGCCGATAAGCCCCGCATCGATGGCCGCTTGTCGGCGGGCCTCGTCAAGGGTGATCTCATCGGCACGGTCGATGCGGCAACGAAGCGGTTGGGGCTCAACGTCGTCGCTGAAGTGCACCGTAGGCACCTCGCCTTGATCGTTGACGATGGCCCATTCCGTCGCGAGTGGGGCCACGCCCGAAAGGCTTGCATCGGCCTGCAGCAAACGCCCCAGTTCGCCTTGAGGCGTGGTGGCGGGACCGGGCGTGGTGGCTCCTGCCGGTGCATCGCCCATCGCTGCCCGCCGTCGATGCATCGCAACAGCATCGGTTCGTCCAAGCCACGGCGTTTGCTCGAACACCGCGTCGGTGACCTCGACCCAGTGGGCGTTGATGTCGTCGGGAGAAAACGCGGAGGATTCTGACGTTCGCCATCCCTCCTCCGACCATGTGCCAAAGGCCCGGAGGGACGCTTCCTCAAACCGATGAACAAGGTCACCTTGCTCTCGACGGTCCACGTCCTCGGCACCCAGGTCTTCACCGCTGACGCCGAAGGCTTGTTCCAACCATGCCTTTCGCGGGCACACCACCCATCCTTGCAAACGGCTGGGCGACCATGCGGTCGCCTCGTAGCCTTGCCCTTCGGCAACGATCGCCGCGTGCAATGCACCGTCGCCAAGGATTGGAGGCGCGAGAGGGCGAGGATCCATGGACACCGAGACCACGTTTCCGTTGAGACGGAGCCCGAGGTGGGGCCAACCGTCCACCGACGCTACCTTCCGACCCTTGCCAACGGACGAGGGGGTGGGCCGCAGGTTGAGCCGCGTCGTGGTCTGCAAACGGGCCGCGTCGCTCCAAGGCAGCACCTCGCTGGTCTCCAAAGCTTGCAGATCGGGCTGGCGACGTTCGCGGTCCTGAAGCACCTTCGGAGCGGCCGCGGCGAGGAGCGCTCCACGGTTGACGGAAGCATGCAGGTCCCGACCGGCGTCGAGATCCAATCCGGTGCGTTGTCGAGTGTCCCTTCTGGCACGGCCCGCCCGCCCCGCTTGGCCGTTGCGGAAACCGCCGGGTCGAGGTTGGAGCGCACCATCACCGTCGAGCGTCCACAATCCGTGGACGTCATCGCCTTCGTTGGTCGTGAACCAGGCAGGTCGTGCGGTGTTCAACGCGGTCCATCGCCCGGTTCTGCGAACGTGAAGCAGCCACTCCGCAAGCGGTGGCGATGGGCCTGCCCCTTCTTCCGCCGAGGTGTCGAACACGACGACAGAAGAGCTGAACGCCACGAGTTGGGCTAGGGCGTAGCGGGCTCTGCGGATGGGCAAATCTCCGTCGAACAGCCCGAGGCTCACGCGGCTGGCGCGGTCGCACCACGGCAGATCAGCAGGACGCATGGACCACGCCTCGTCGTCAAGGCCGCTCAACACGGTCAGGCCGCTTGGTCGTCCAAGCGCCTCGTCCACGGAAGTGACGAGCACGTCCGCGCCCTCCGCCCCAGCAGGTGGACGCGGGGGGTCGCCTGCCATGACCTCCATCGCCTCAACGGCTTTGACACCGCTCGCATCGGGTGCAAGGCCCACGTCAAGCCGTTCCTTCAGCAGATGGAGACCGGCGACGCTGGCGTCGAAGTCTGAGGTTCGGGATCGGAGCATGGACCAATCCGCGGCGTTGAGCATCGTGTCGAACCATGCGTGCAGCGAAGGTGGGGGCGTCGGAAGAGGAAGGTTGGCTTCGCTGATTGGACCGACGGGAGCATCGCTGGCTTCAGCATCGGAGATGGGCGACCAGAGCGCAGCGATGCATTCCAGCCACCAGTACGTTTCTTCGATCTGCTGGCGCTGATGGGCCAAGCGCCCTCGATGCGGGTTCGGGCGCATCGTGCTGAGGACACGCTGCCATCGGCGCAGCGCCCCATGCCCCCCGCGGAGGTGAGCCGTCCGGGCCACGGTGCGCAAGAGGTCAACGTGCCCACGTGGACGCCACGAGGCTTCCGAAGGATGCGTCAACGCTCCGGTTTTGGCCACGTCAAAGCCCAAGGAAGCGCCCCCGGCCAGTTCGATGAGGTCTTCGAGGCTCCACGCCTCTGGCCCTGAACCGGCCTTCGCAGCCCGCAACACACCGCTCACGGCCCGTGAAGGAGGGGGCGATGAGCGATGGCTGACGGTCAAGCCATGGCCTCGAAGTTCATCGACCATGGCGCCACGTCGTCCTTCGTCGGCATCGACGATCATCACCGGACCCTCCACACCGGCAGCACGGTGCTGCAACGCGAGGTCGACCGCAGCCATGGGTCCATGGCTGCGGCGCTGCAGGGCCACCCGATGGACGCCTTCGACGTGCGCGTCGATGACGTCCCAACCCCGCGCATCGATGACCGCGGCTTCATGCTGCGGAAGCCATGACGGAACATCGCTTGCTGCAGCAACAGGATGGACGTCCGCCAAAATGGCGCCGCCAAATCCCGTGCGCATGGCTCCGGGCGTTCGCAGAACGTGAACGTCAACAAAGCGCTCGACGGCGGCAAACAAGGCCACGACGGAAGCGCCGTGATCGGGTGGAGCGGGGAGGAGGAGGAGACCGTCCACGTTCGCAAGCATGAACGGCGGGTCGTCCGGATCCCGCTTCTCGAGGGCCTCCGTGACGTGCCGCGTGACCAAGGCCGGGTGAAGCCGGCCGGATGCCGCTTCCACCTGTGCGATGGCTTCAGCAAAAGGGCCCAAGCCAGGATCGTCGTCCCAAGCCGCCTGTTCCAAAGCCTCCTCAGCCAGACGATCATGCAGCCTGAGCAGGCGCTCGGTTCGTCCGATGCTCCAGGTGGAGGCGGGCAGCAAGAACGCGCCAGCCTCGGCCAAGGTTTGGCATGCCTCATTCAACGCGAGCAGGTGAAGCGCGGGGTCCGCGTGTGCTTCGGGAAGACCGACAGCCGCGCGAAGGTGGCGCAAAAAGCGTCCCAGGGTGGTGATGCGCGAAGCATCAACTCCGCCACCATCCCGTGCCATGCGACGGACGTGATGACGGCGCTCGCCTTCTGTCGCGCAGATGACGAGGACGGACTCTCGGGACATCGCCTCCTCCACCCACGCTGGGAGTGGGCCGAAGGGAACGACCTCGAGGGACGGCATGCGCCCAAGACGGCGTCAGGGTTCTTGAACACCTTGCGCCGTGTTGACGATGCTGCTTCAAAAGGGCTCACGGTTCATGTTTGAAGATGACCAAAACAGCATGTGCAATCTGTACCGTGACCTGTGAAGAACCTCAGCGTCACTGCCGCTTGTGTGCTGGCATCCTGATGGCTCATGGCGAGCACCGCTGGTTGGATTTGGTTCCAGAGCTGTTTGTTGCGGACGCCCGCAAAATCCTCGGTGGAACATCAACCTCTCGCGCACGCTGGGGTGCGCTCAAGGACGAGGCAAGGGTCCTCGACGCCGGAATGTGGGCTCGATTGGAGGATGAGCGAGATGACCCGATTGCAGAATGGCACGCAGGCCAAGCGGCCTTTGAGGCGGCCGCAGCGGCCGTGCGCACAAAGGAAGGTGCCTCACGGAACGACCTACGCGCACTTGCACAAGGCGTGACCTTGTCCACAGGGCACCTCGTGCAGTTCTCAGATGAAGGCATGCTCATCGACGGACGAGGGCCTTTTCCGAATGCTCCTTGGAAGGACCTGCTCGAGCTCATGGCCTCGCCCCGTCGGCGCGGATGGGACCTCCTAGGGTTGGCCTTGGCGGCCTCCGCTGTGTCGGGACCTGTGCTCCGAGTCCCACGGCGTCCTCTCGGATTTGGCGGCCATCACGAAGTCTCGGACCGTCATCCTGCTCGACCGCTTATGCGCTGGTTGGGCATCTTGCGTCGCTTGAACGAGCCGCTTGATCCTGTCACGAACATGTGGGTCGGGGATCTGGAACAGACCCCTCCGTTCCACTGGCAGGGACGGGGAGCCCGTGGGCCACAGCGCGAGGCGTTGGACGAGATGATCCGTAATCGGCCTCATCAGATCGCTGCGGGCCGGAACGAGCCGTGGGTCACGGCATGGAACACGGCCGAGGAGGTCGTTCACCGACCGCTTCCACAGGCCTTGAGCAGCAGCGAGGGGCGCTTGTCGCTTCGCGTGGCTCGCTTCAGGCGAGGAGGCGAGGTCGTGACCGTCAAGGTCCCGCGAGACCCGAGGCTGTGGGCATGGTTGCTCGGCTGGGTGCTTCAGCCGCCGTGGGCGGAGGAGCGAGCACGCCTCCATGCCCTGATTGTGGCGTGGAACGGGGGCTCGTCCAACGACGTTGACCCAGCGCTTGCTCGCTCGATCGTCCTCTTTCACAACGTCATGAGGCAGGCCGGAGAACGGGTGCACATCGAAGGCGAGCGCGTGCTGATCCGTGGCCGGTTTGGCCATGGGTACGAAGTGCAGATCGGTCGCGGCGCCCACGGCGCGCCCTTTGTCGTGCGCGGCGTGGACGGAAAGGGACGAACCACGGACCCGCCGCTGTGCATCACAGAAGACCGCACGGGCCCGACGCGCCCGGTTGGCGACGTCCTGGCCACGGTCGTGCTGAGCCTGCTTGATGACGTCGCTACGGCCGAAACCATCGAGCCGCTTCATCGCTTCATGCACCGCATTTCCCCGGCCTTTGAGAGCGACACCGCACAGGTCGGGGACCTCGGTTTAGGCGAGGCTTTGCCCTGGTATCGTCCAGAGGTCGCGCTGCAGCACCGGAGCTTCGAGCCCTTCTGGTACGCCGGTGGAGCGCTGCGCAACGGCAACGTGCTTAGCCAAGAGAAGTACATCGAAGCATGGATTGCGGCCACGGCTGAGCACGGCCATCGTCCGCGTCGACCCCGTCTTCGTCACCTCCATCGCTTCTGGCATCAGGTGCGCGATCCCCCCTATCAGGCTCAAGGTGAGGAAGGCGAGCTCCAACGCGTGCTCCGTGAACGCATGGATCAGATGGGCGACGGGCGGAACTTCGAGGGTGCGTTTCGCGAGTTCCTCCACCTCCAAGGAATGGACCCAAACCCCATGGAAGGGTTTGCTGCCCTCCGGGGCCGTGTGCACATCCACGACCGTGACGGGCGACCGCATCAGCGCCTCGACATCCGCGAAGCTCCGCTCCGTTTCAGCGACCTCTACGCGCGCGTGTGGACGGTCTTGGGGCGTTCTGCGCTCGGCCGAGAGGTGCGCCTCCGTCGCGCCACGCCATACGACGTCGAACTCCCCACCGGCATGCGCTTCACGGTTCGGGACCACCGGGAGCATCAGTTTCTCCGGCGCCTCCTGCGCTTGTCAGGGTGGGAGCGGGGCGACGGCCCGCTCCACTTCGTGCGCCGGCGGCCTTGGCATCGTGGCGCGCCGGCCCGCTTGGCACGTGAACTCAACCGCATGCAAGAGCACAGGGGCGGTCAGGCCAACGTGCCATGGTGGTGGAACTACCCGCGCGAGGAATTCATCGATGAAGACATCCTGAACGACTGGCGCCTCCGTGAAGACCTCACGGATTGATCTCATTGCGACGAGCAGCGGCAGCCAGCGCGAGCAGGGCAAGCCCTGCGCCTGGTGCTGGGAGGCCGCGTTCGGCTGGCTCCGTCACGGGTTCTGGCTCCTCCACCACCTCAGGGGTGGTGGGTGGGACCAGGTTGTGGACGAGGTAAACCTCGAGATCGTCGCCGTCAAACGCCGGTGGAAGCGCAAGGGCGGATGAGCCTTGCAGCGACACCGCTTCATTCCATACGAGCTCATCGACGGTGCTGATGCTTCGTACGATGTGGGGGTAATCCTCCTGCCCGTTGGTGCCTTCAGGGAAGTTTGCCGTGGCTTCCACCACCCACACTTCAAGCCGAACAAGGTGCCCGTTCCAAGCGCTGCTCGGTGGCAGGTTCACGTCCCAGGTGACCGTCGTGCTGCCGCTTTGTGCGGCGGTCCATGAAAAGACGCTGGTGCCGCCTGCTGGCATATCGAGGCTCTGATTGGCCAGAGCGCGATAATCGTCCAGGAGGCTGTCGCCTTCGGGCACGCTTCCAATGACGTAAGTCGTGCCGTTGAAGACCACTGTGGGCGGCGCGCGGCGGTCGTAGCGCTGCTCCCAGCGCTCATCAAGGGCGTCGCTGCCAAAGGGATCCTCGGTCTCACCGATGGAGCGATGGAACGCGAAAATGTGGCCTCCACGCTCAGCGACCAAATCCTCCAATGCATGCTCAACGTCGACGCAATTCGTGCACCAAGTGGCGGTGTAGTCCTCCAAGACGGGATTGAGATCTTCCAAGGCGACGGCGCTTGAATTGGCCGATGAAACCGCTCCGCCATGGCTGCCGAACACCGCACCGTCGTCAACGGCAACCGGGGCTCCGGCTTGGACGTTCAGCGGGAGCAGGACGACCAACGTGGCCAGGAGCAGGGCGACGCGACGCATGCCCCGAGGCGGGGTTTGTGCGACTTCAACCTTCCACCGTTGCGAATCAGGGGATGGCAGCAATTGCGCCCAACACCTGTTCGACGTCCTCGTCGCTCACGTGCAAATGGAGCACCATGCGGCACGTGCTGTCGTTCAGGGTCAGGACATCGATTCCGTGAACTGCAAGGTGATCCAACGTGTCTTGGCCCGACCAGCCTTCCACGCCGAAATACACCATGTTCGTCTCGACGCCCGCCAAATCGACCTTCCCGCGCGGGTGCTGTGCAAGGGCCTCAGCGATCCGTCGAGCGCGAGCATGATCCTCAGCCATTCGATCCACGTGGTGGTCGAGCGCGTGCAGACCAGCAGCGGCAACGATCCCGACCTGACGCATGCCGCCGCCGAACATCTTGCGCCAGCGGTGGGAGCGCGCGATGAAATCCGCACCGCCGACGAGCATGGAGCCCATGGGTGCTCCCAGGCCTTTCGAGAGGCAAATTGCGACGCTGTCCCATCCCTGAAGCATGCGTTCCGCAGGAGTGCCGGTGGCCACGACTGCGTTCATCAGACGAGCGCCGTCCACGTGCAACGCACACCCCGTCTCACGACCGACGGCCGCGATGGCGTCCAAATCCTCGAGGGCGTAGCATGAGCCGCCGCCACGGTTGGAGGTGTTCTCGATGCAGATGAGGCGCCCGTCGGGGTAGTGGCTTCCTGAGCCGTCGGCCTTGCGAACGGCCGACCTGACGTGGGCGGGGGCCATTCGACCGCGGTCTCCGTCAACGAAGGCCACAGAACAACCGGACAATGCGGCAAATCCACCGCCTTCGTAGAGGTAGATGTGCGCCTCCTTCTCAAGGACGATTTCATCGCCGGGACGGGTGTGGGTACGGACCGCCACGGCATTGGCCATGGTCCCGGAGGGCAGGAACAACGCTGCCTCCATGCCGCACATGGCCGCCACCCGGGCCTCGAGTTCGAGCACGGTGGGGTCTTCGCCGTAGACGTCGTCCCCCACCGGGGCGTTGGCCATCGCCTCGCGCATGGCTGGCGTGGGCTGCGTGACCGTGTCGCTGCGCAGGTCGATGCGGTCGTTCGGCCAGTGGCGCATGACGCAGCGAGGAAGGTCTGCGCCATGAACGGTGCGGCGGCGACAACTCCATGCCATGCGCTCAAGACATGGTGGCATGGGCCTGCGCAGTTGGCTTCACCGGTGGACGGCCCCGCCACCAGCTGGTCCTGCTCCAAGCGAGGCGTGCAAACTTGTGCTCGTGGTCAACCACGGCCTCAAGATGGGCAAAGGAAAGATTGCGGCACAGGTCGGCCACGCCAGCATCGGGGCGATGACCGGCATTCGAGAAGAAGACCGAGGACGCTTGGCCGCGTGGTTGGCCTCTGGCCAGCGGAAGGTCTGCGTCAAGGGCAACGACGCCGAACACTTGCTCGAGCTTTCCGCTCAAGCGAAGGAAGCGGGGCTGCCCACCACACAGGTGCGCGACGCCGGTCACACGCAAATCCCGAGCGGATCGTTGACCGTGGTGGCCATCGGGCCAGCGGAGGCGTCGAAAATCGATCGCCTCACGGCGGAGTTGAAACTGCTCTGATGATCGCTCAGCCTTGCCAGAACCGCGAGGATTCCCAGGGCAGCCCGAGCGCGATACCGACTTCGGTCAGCACCACGTAGTTGACCACCAAGTAGAGGGTGACGGCAATGAACACCGCCGCCAAACTCGTGTTGACGATGCGACGACGCTCGCGCACAGCGGCATCCAAGGTGCAGATACCGTCACGCCTGAAGTGCATCACAAGGCCAGCCGCCAAGCACCCTGCGGAGATCGCCAGGAGCGTTGGGCGGAACCAGCCCCAGCCGTCCCCTCCCCAATACAGGGTGTCGGAGAGGGCCGCGGCTGAGGAGACGCTGCTCAGACCAAAGAGCACGAGGACGACCGAAGGCAAGCAGCACATCGTCGCAAGAAGCGACGAGCCGGCGATGGTTCGCCAAAGGCCTTTGAGCACGGTGGTAGGTTTGCTCTTCCCTTCTTGAGCGTTGGTTCACCCTCACAGCGCCTTGAGCCGGCCGAGCAGCACGTCGAGGATGCTGGATTGTGCTGGACCAATACCAAGCACGGTCACGGTGCCAGGAGCCAGTTCAGTGCGGCCTGCGTCGGTCACGGTGTGATGGACAAGCCCGTGATGCATCGCCTCTTGGCGATGGAATTCGAGATCGTCCAACCCCTCCACGCCAAGCACCACGATGCGCCCGTGCTCGTTCCTCCAGCGCTCAAACAGGGCAGCGGCCTGTTTCCTCGCTTTGAGGCTGCACCCGACGGCAGCGTGGGCCGCTTGAGCGGCCGTTTTTCCTTGGCTCATCGCCAAGTCTTGTCGGACCAGCACAGCAAGGGTAGCGGGATCAGGTGAGGTGGACATCGGCCTCGACTCCTGGCATTTCGAGGGCGTCCGGCACGTCCACTGGCGTCAACATGCGCACCATGAGGGCACCCGTCCAGAGCATGATGACCGTGTTTCCAAGGGCGTGGCTCAGGTCGAAGGGCAAGCCCATCCACATCAACGCTGGTAGCTCAGCAAGACCAACACCGCCTCCAAGCAGCGACAGATTGGTCACGAATCCGAACGGCAACGCCAGCAGGCCGGCGAAGAGGGTGGCCCGGCCGAGACGCAGTCGGTCGTCCTGAATGAGGTTGGCGTGCGCGCCGACCACCGCGATCAGGGCCCAACCCGCGGCTTGGAACACCGTCCAGTACCCGTCCCCAAGGACGGCGTTGGAGAGCATGGTCACGAGGATGGCGAAGGCCACACCGCGTCGAGCACCGAGGGTTGCGCCGGCCAACAGGACGGCGACCGTCACCGGCTGAACGTTGGGCAGATTGGCCATGAGCACGCGGAGCACGGCCACCACGGCGACGAAAGACAGCAAAAGCACGCCGTGATGACGCGTCATCCGCTTGTCGCTGAGCAGCAGGAGCGTCGCGGCCCCGAGCAACATCACGTCGAGCGCCAACGCCGCAGCGGGGCTGAGCACAGGGCCGTGGACCCCGACGCTGGCGAACATGCTTTGGGGGACGGGCCGGGCTCCTTCAAGGTTCACTCACGCCAAGCGCCAAACGAGGACGGAGGAGGAGGGGAGCGCGTACGCGTCAGCTCCGACCATCGGCCGTGCGCCGTTCACTTCGTAGACCCACCCGTCGGCGGTGGTTCCGTTGACGGCGGTGACCCACGTCCCGAGGGCATGTTCCTCCAAGGTCACGGAGAGGCCGAGTGAATCTGCCGCAACGGTGGTGGCTTCGAGCGGCGTCGGACGAGGTTCGAATCCGCCGAAGGCAAGGGTCTCGTTGGGCAGCTCGAACACAACGACCTGCCCCTCTCGCCACGATTCCGGCCATGCCTCATCCCAGACCGGTTCTCCTTCGGATTGTGGTGCTTGGTCCGCCCACCAGCCCAGCAGCGCCGGCATCAGGGCCACCAAGGCAATCAGCAGGAAGGGCGATGACCAACGCAAGGCGTGCAAGAGGCCACGTCGGTAGAAGGCCGTTGAGCCGGCGAGGAAGGCCACCATCAACGCAAGCGTCCAAACGATGGGAGACTTGTCGACCGGAGCTTCAGCGACCTCCAGCGCCGGACTGCTCAGCAAAGGGCACGATGTGTCGTTGCCCTGCACCTCAACGCGCCCGGCATCCTTGACCAGCAGCCAACCCTCACCGCACATCACGGGAGGGGCCGTGCCGTACCCGCGAAGGGCCGTGCTGAACGCAACATCCGCTGATTCAGACGTGATGTCGAACGCGAAAAAGCCTCCATCCGGGGCGTTGATCGAACCCGTCAGCCACCCGCCCTCGGCCCGGAGCGGCCCTTGCACCGAGGCGGTCGAACGCCGGGTCACGTCCCAGCCGCCCTCGGTCCACTCGAGCACGTGAACACCGCTGGCGTCGCCGACCGCTGCCGTGGTGCCGTTGAGGGCCACCGGCATAGCGGGCGAAGCGCCTGATGTCATGCGGTGAGCTTGCGAAGGCGAGGTTGGGCGGTGGTCCTCGCTCAGGGGAAGCCATTGGACGAGGCTGGTTCTTTGGGTTTGGAGGTGCACGAGCAATCCGCCATTGATCGACAACGGCGCATGGCGGATGGCGCCATCAAGTTCGATGAACGAAGGCGCCTCCCCTGGGGTCCAACTCCACAACCGACCGGATTCATCCCCAACGTGCACCGTCCCGTTGACCATCGTGGCAGGATTCCTCCAACCGAGCCCTGTTTCTGCCGCGTGCAGCAGCGTACCGTTGCTTGGGCAACGCAACTCGATGCCGTTTCGCGTGGTGATGAGCAGGCCCTCGTCAACCACGACCGGGGTCGCGGTCAACCCCCACCCTTGGACCGTCGTGTTGACCTGCCACAGCGGAAGGCCTGCGTCCGATGAGCGCGCTTCAAGCAAGCCGCTCGACCATGCGATGATGAGTTGCTCGGGCCATGCGCCACACCCCGAGGACCCTGCGGGCATCAGCACCACATCGGCCATGTCGGGCTGCATGGTCGCCTTGCCTTCGATGACCCACTTCACCGCTCCATCTTCGGCGTAGGCGCGAACCATCGGCGGTGAGGTGCCGTCAAAGGTTCCGGAGGAGCGGATGAGCACGTGGTCGTCCACCACCAAGGGGGCGGTCGAGACATAGCCACCCGGAACGGTGAAGCTCGCTGAGGCGAGGGGGGCAAGGAGCAGGGCGAAAAGCACCAGAACAAGCCTACTTCTCACGAGAGCACCTGCTGAATGGCGGTTTTGAGGCGTTCGCTGACCTCACGGCCGTCGGCACCCTTGGCCGCCCCCATCACCACGCCCATCAGCGGCCCGATGGCGCCGAAACCGCGCTCCTTCACGAAGTCCAACCGCTCTGCAATAATGCCAGCAATGATGCCGTCAAGGTCAGCGACCTCGGTGGGCACGTGGCCCTCGGCCTCAGCCCACGCGACCAAGGTCGTGCGATCTGCGCCCTTCGGGAAGGAGGCTGTGGCGGCCTTGACGCCCTCCCGCGACAGCGCGCCTTCCTCGCGAAGGTCGATGAGGTCGACCAGGAATTCCGTTGGCGCATGTTCGTGTTCCAGCATCAGGGTCGCGAAGGCTTTGGCCGGCCGCTCACCAAGGTGTTCGAGAAAGCGGTCGTCCAACTCACGTGCCAGAATCTGCTCGCGCTGATCGTCGGACAATCCCGCGGGCGACAAGCGCTCCCGGCGCTCTTCGTTGCTCGGTGGAAGATGGTCGCTCAGCCGAGCCCATCGCTCCGCTTCGAGCGGCAGCGGCGGCACGTCGGTCTCTGGGTACATGCGCGCACCGCCGGGCAGCGGGCGCATTGGCCCGGTCGTGCCGTCGAGCGGTGCGCCTTTGCTGACGGTGACGTTGCGCACCTCACGCGGCAAGCGATGGTGTGCGAGCAGTGCACGGTCGCGAACCGCTTCGAGCGCGAGGGAAGCTTGCCAATCTGGAGCCAGGCAGAGCACGAATGCATCGTCCTGTGCAAGCGAGAGCGTCGAGCGAAC
>CEUV01043312.1_pt1 | contig 18727 bp, 18 predicted proteins | sample 356401 | NCBI WGS metagenome assembly CEUV01 (sample SAMEA2622710, study PRJEB7988) | marine metagenome | isolation source: saline water (ENVO:00002010), including
AGCGCGGACCTCGTGTTCATCGCCTGCGGCCTGGGCGGCGGCTCGGGCACCGGCATCGCTCCGGTGGTGGCCGAGGAAGCCAAGGCCGCCGGCGCGCTGGTCGTCGGCATCGTGACCACGCCCTTCCACGTCGAGCGCAACCACCGCAAGGCGAGGGCGCTCGAGGGCCTCGAAGCGCTACGCCGCGTGGCGGATGCGGTGCTGGTCCTCGACAACAACCGCCTGCTCGACTACGTGCCGAACCTGCCCGTCGAGGAAGCCTTCTCGATCATGGACCAACTGGTCGCAGAGATCGTCAAGGGCATCGTCGAGACCATCACCTTACCCTCGCTCATCAACCTCGATTTCGCCGACGTGAGGACCATCATGGCCGACGGTGGCGTGACGATGATGCTCTACGGCGAATCCGACCAGGGCGCTGAGGAAGTCGTGCACGAAGCCCTCAACCACCCGCTGCTCGACGTGGACGTGACCGGAGCCAGCGGCGCGCTGGTCCACGTGACCGGCGGACCGTACATGACCCTCGACGCGGCCAACCAAGTCGTGCGCCTGCTGACCTCGCGCATCAAGGAGGACGCGAACGTCATCATCGGGGCACGGCAAGACCCTGCCTTCGGTGACACCATCAAGGTCATGGCCATCTTCACAGGTGTGGGCGGCGACGAAATGCGCGAGCCGAAGGTCGAGATCGACCAACTCGCTGAAGCCCTCAGCCTGCGCCCTAGCGCCGCGCGGCACCGCCACAACGCGGGTGGACAAGCGGCACCCCGCGACTTCCACCGCTTCGAATGAGCACCGTCGTCATGCTCAAATCACACGGCAGCGACGGCCTACCATGCGAGGACGCCTCCTCCTGACCATGATTGTGGCCGCCATGATGCTCGTTCCGGTGCAAGCCGGTGACGTCAGCGCGCAGCAAGCGCAGCAAGAAGACACGCGTCAGCCCTCGGCCAACGCGACCACGCTCTACCTGTGGCACGACGGCATCAACAACGCCTGGACCCACTTTGACGCCAACGACACCACCTCGGCTGAGGACGGCGTGTTCCAGGAGGACATCGACAACGGCCTCATCGACATCGACCTCCGCTTCCGCATGAACCCTGAACTCGACAAGCGCCTGATGATGACCGTGGACGGTGAACTCCGCGGTACGCTCAAGCTTGACCTGCAAGGCGACTGGACCAACGGCGACAACCAAGGCCCCTGCCAGAACGATTGCGAGCAACTCAACATCACCATCAACTACGGCATGAACGAATTGTACCGCTACCAGCACACCTCGACCACGACCGGAGAACAAGAAATTCCGTTCTCCTACCGCTTTACTGAGGAGGACAACATCTGGGACGGCCGAGACGGCAACCCCGTCGTCCACATCACGATGAAGCTCCGCGGTGACCGCACCACGGGCTTTGGTGGTTTGACCCAGTCCGGCAACCCTGCCTCGTTCACGCTCTTCCTTGGCGAGGACAGCCGCGTGGACCTGCCCATCCACGAATCCACGTGGGAGGAAGCCTTCCAGGCCGGTGAAGACGGCATGGACGAAGAGGAAAGCCCCGGGTTCGGTCTTGTCATCGCTTCTGCCGCCATCGCCATGGCCGCCGTCGCCCAGCGTGGCCGACTCGACGACGAGTGATCACGACGTGAGTGCCGCCAACACGGCCTCACGGTTCAGGTCCACCGGCATCTGCTCGCCGTCGGCCAAGCGCTTCAGGTTCGCCTGACCGGATTCAAGGTCGCGCGGACCGACGACCAGCACGTGCGATGCACCGATGCCGTCCGCCCAGCCGAAGGCCTTGCCAATGGCGCGTCCCTTCATCTCGAGGTCGACCACCAGGCCTTCCTCGCGCAGGTCACGCACAAGACCGAGCACGGCCGAAGCAGGAACGCGGAAGGGCACGACCGCGAGGCGCGTGGCGGGTCCGGACTCACCGTGCATCACCTCGCTGCGTCCGGCCGCCTCAGCCTGACGTTCAAGGGCGAGCAAAACACGGTCGAAGCCGAGGCCGAAGCCGCAGGAGGGATCGAGGTCTTCCAGACCAAAGAGGTGGAGCAGACGGTAGGTGCCGCCACCGAGGACCTGTCCTTCGCCACCAAGTTCTGGGACGTGGGCCTCGAAGACCATGCCCGTGTAGTAGTCCAAGCCACGCGCGACGCGCAGGTCGATCTCCAGCGATGGCGGCGCAGGCGCAAGCAGGCCCACCGCTTCCACGGTGGTCGCGAGGTCATCCAGTGCCTCGGTCGAGAGGCCGTGGCCTTCGAGCAGCGGCCGTGCGGCCTCGATGGCTTCTGCACCGCCCGAAGCCTCGCCGAGGGCGCGCAGCAGGTCAAGGCCCGCCGCATCGAGGCCTTCGGCCTCGAACAGAGCGGCCAAGCCGGCCTCGTCGCCCTTGTCGAGCAGGCGCATCGCCGAAGCCGTCGGCGCTTCCTTGCCTTCGGGGGCTTCGGCGCGGAGGCCAAGGCCAGCGAGCACGTCGCGCAGCAGGCCAACATGCCCGATGCGGAGCGTCCAGCCTTCGAGTCCAGAAGCGGTGAGCATGCGCACGGCAAGGGCGATCACTTCGGCGTCCACCAAAGGACCTGAGGCGCCAACGACCTCGATGCCGTACTGGTAGAATTCGCGGTAGCGTCCGGTCTTGAATTCCTCATAGCGGAAGCAGGCACCGTGGTAGGCCAAGCGCAGCGGCTTGGTGTCCATCCGCAGTTCATCGGCCACCATACGCATGACCGGCGCGGTCAGTTCCGGGCGAAGCGTGAGCTGCCGTCCACCCTTGTCCTCAAAGGCGTAGAGTTGGCCGATGACGCCCGGGCCCGACTTGGCGGTGAACAGGTCCAGCGACTCGAAGACCGGCGTTTGCACGCGGTCAAAGCCGGCCCGGCGGGCCTCGTCCTCGAGCAGCACCTCCAGCATGCGACGCCGACGGCTGGCCAGCGGACCGAAGTCTCGGGTCCCTCGAGGACGCTGCACCATGTGTCCACGTGGCGTGGTCCGCTTCAAGAGCCATTCGTCGCCAACACGAGCGAAGTGGGCGTTCACCACTCGACGGCCCAACCGTCGTCGTCCGATGCCTCGGACGGTGCTTCGCCCGCGTCCCAGTCGTCCTCAGCGGCCTCGGCGAGATGCTGAGCCGCCTCGGACGCTTCGGGTTCGCCCTCCTCGTCGATGGCCTCCATCGCCTCATCAAGAGCGTCGAGGTCCGGCATCGCGGGGAGGTCGACCGGTGCAGGTTCTTCCTCGCGTTCATTCATTTCGCGCAGGCGCTCGATGAGCGCCCAGTCCGGTGCTGGCGCGCCTGCCCGGTCTTGCTCAAGGCTGACCTTTGCGGGACCCTCGACCTCGAGGTCGCCGTCGTCGGGCTCATCGTCGAAAACCGCGTCGTCCACCAGCGCGGCTTCGGCACCTTCGGTGGCCTTGACCTCGCTCGTAGCGCGGGTCTCGGTGGTCGCGACCTCAACCTGCTCAAGGCCGAGCGCTCCGAGGGCCGCACCCACATCGGCGGCACGTGGTGCGGCCTGAGCGGCGAGTTCAGCCCGCTTGCGGGCAAGGGCAGCGGCTTCCTCGGCCGCGGCTTCTTCCGCGCGCATCTTGGCCTCGATCTGACGCCACATGCGCTCCTCGTCGCGCTTTTTCCGCTTGGCTTCCTCGTACTCGAGTTGCGCCTCGGTCGGCCGGTCAAAGCGGGACCAGAACCACCGAACGATGGGCACCAGCACGGCGGCCACCACGAGGCCAATGACAAGCAAGCGGACGAGATCGTCCATCGCTTCAGCCCCCTTCAGGCCGCGTCGGATTGGCCAAGGTGTTCGAAGCCGGGCGCGACTTCGCCGACCTGCACGACCAGCTCGTCGCTGCCGCCGGGCAGCAGGCTGATGTCGACCTCAGCGCCCTCAGGCACGTTGCGGAACACAGGCCGCTGCACGAGGTATTTGTTGAACGAGATGAACAGCGCAGCCACGACGCCCCAGAACGCGAGGATGATGCCAAGCCCGTTCGGGTTGAGCGGATTCCACACGTCTTCGGTGTTGGCGATCATGCTGCCGAAGTAGGACAGCATCAGGATGGAAAACAAGACGGGGAAGGCCAAGTAGAGCAAGAGGTCCCACCAACGCCCAATCCACAGGTCGTTCTCACCCGTGTTGATGTAGTCGTCACGGAAGGCCGAGACGCCGACGTTGAGGTAGCCCGTAAGACCAGGATCGGCTTCACCGGCTTCGACCTGCGCACGCCACTTGAGGAAGCCGTAGCGCCAGATTGTGAACGCGATGAACAGCCCCGAGAACATCAGGCCGTAGCCCCAGATGTGGTCCTGCACTTCGAGGAACTGGGGGAAGGCGACGCCTTCCGCGTCGAGCTTGACCCACAGCACGGCGGAAGGCAAGCCGAACAGGAAAATCGCCGCGCCCGTCAGCCACACCGAGCGGGTGCGCTCGTAGCCGTGGTCGACGAAGTTGCGCACGCACAACTCGACGGTGGAAATCATCGAGGTCAGGGCCGCGAAGGACAGGGCGAGGAAGAAACCGGTCATCATCAGGAAGGGTCCGACGTTGCCACCGGGCGCTTGGGCAAACACTTCGGGGAGCGCGAGGAAGGTGATGGCCGAGGAGCCGCCGGTCACCGTGGCCAAGGGGTCGGCCTCGACCGCGAAAATCGCGGAGAGGACGGTCAGGCCGGCGATGATGGAGATGCTGTTGTTGGCCAGGCCCATCACGAAGGCGTTGAGGGTCGTGTCCTCGTCCTTGCGCATGTACACGGCGTAGGTGATGGCCATGCCCATGCCCGCCGAGGCCGACCATGCGGACTGCGACAGCGCGTTGATCCAGATTTCAGGATCGAACATCATCGAGGTGTCCACCGTGAACATGAACAGCGCACCGTCGAGGGTCCCGTCGTTCATGTCCATGCTGAGGGCCATGAACATCGTCAGGAAGAGCAGCACCATGAGGGAGGTCATCAGCAGGACGTTGACCTTCTCGATGGCCTTCGCACCGCGCGAAATGGCGGCCAGGGTCAAGACGACCACGATGAATTGGAAGAAGATGACCTGACCGGGCGCTTGGAGGAATTCGTTCCAGACCTGAACGGTGTCCACACCGTCACCGGTCAGCCCACCGGTGATGCCGAGTTGGAAGTACTTCAGGCACCAGCCGGCCACCACGGCGTAGTAGAAGCCGATGGCCGTGGAGATCCATGCCGTCCACAGGCCCATCCAAGCGAAGCGCTTGCCGGTGAAGATGCGGAAGGTTCCGATGGTCCCGGTGCGGCTCCGCTTGCCCATCGCGAATTCAGCGATGACGAGCGGGATGGACCACACGAAGAGGAAGATCAGCCACGGAATGAGGAAGGTTCCACCGCCGTTGGCACCGACCATACGAGGGAAACGCCAGATGTTCCCCGTCCCGATGGCTGCACCGATGGTCGCGAAAATCAGGCCAAGACGGCCGCTGAATTCGTCCGACTGGCCGCTCACGCGTCCACCGCCTCTTCGAGGAGGGCATCGGCGAGGATGACCTTCTCGTCATCGTCACCGGTCAGCATCGTCCGCAAAGCGGTGCCGAGGCCACCCCAGACCGTACCGGCCACGAGGAGGAACATCACGAGGGCTCCGAAGGTGGAGCCATAGGACGCGCGGTAGGACACCGCGAGGACGTAGTATTCGCCGTCGGCGGGGTATTGGAAGTCGGACCCACCGAGGGTTTCCAGCTGGGCCTTGTAGTGCACTTCACCGGTTGCGGTTTCGCCGACCGGAATCATCGCGCGCAGCAAGGTGCCGTTGCCGTTAGAGGTCGTACACGCGTTGCCACCAACGACCTCCATCGGGACGGTTTCCCACGGCGTGGTCGCCCATTCGCGTGGACCGTAGTCGCTCTGCAATCGGCTGGGCTTGACCTGGCGCCACTTGACCACCGAGTTTGCCGCGCTGTAGGGGAAGTCGTCCGAGACGCAAACGTCGATGGGGATGTCGCCCTCGTCAGGGATGTCGATGGCGTCGGGCTGCTTGAGGTAGTTCTGCTGCGTGATGTTATCGATGGCCATGTCCGCGCGCTCGCGCGGGTTGTCGGCGATCTCCGCGATGTAGAAGCCGAGGCCAAGGTTGCGCACCGCGATGTGGTCGATGTCGTCCTCGTGCTGGTGGAAGGCGGTGCCGATTTCAGACGTGTAGCAGTAGGAGCCGTGCACGCCGTAGTGCCAGTCGCAGAAGTCACCCGAGGTCGGGTAAAGGGAGGAGGACTGGAGGTTGGCGTACTGGGTCATGTCGGCCATCTGCTGGCCGTGGTACTCGAGCTGTGCGTGGTCGGGGCTCTCGCAATCGGTGCAGTGACCCCACGGCCAGAGGATGAGTTCGGAGTAGGAGTGGTGGGTCAAGGTGGACTTGAATTCGCTCGCGCCGTCGCCGGTGTCGTCGTTCATCTCGGTCAAGTCTTGGATGAACTTGGTCTCGGGCTCGGAGTTGCCGCCCCACCAGTCTTCGTCGGTCACGCCGTCCGCGTCGTCGTCCTTGCCGTCAACGTGGTCTTCGTTGATTTGGCCGTCCCCGTCGTTGTCCCGATCGTCCACCGGACCGTTGTACACGTCGTTGTTTGAACCGTCCAATTCGCCTTCAGCGGGTGAGCAGGTACCAGGAATGAGGGGGCCCGTGGCGCCGAGGGGCGCACCCCACTCGAACTGATAGTTGCGGTTCAGGTCCACGCCATCGCAGTCCTCGTCGACCTCTTCCTGAAGGTCAGGAAGGGGCGTCACGCCGGTGAAGGTGTTGTCGCGCAGGTTTTTCCTCCAACCGCCAGAGGGGCAAGACTCCCACGCCGGGGCAGGACAGAAGACCTCGCGGTCGTAGATGTTCCCGTCCACGTTGAGCATCGGCACGATGTAGAGTTCACGGTTTTCGAGCAGGTCGACGATCCACTGTTCGCTGTAGTCCTCGTCCACGCCAAGATCGCCGGGGCCGCAGGGCGTACCGTCGCCGTTGGAGTCTTGGTACGAGGCTTCGAGGGCGAGGCAGTCGCCGTCGTCGTCGAGCACGCCGTCGCCGTTGGTGTCGCCCCAGCCGTCTTCGTCCACGCGGCCGTCGCCGTCGTTGTCGTAACCGATGTTGTCCACGGAGAAGGCGATGACTTCGATCTGCATCATCGGCACCTGGACCGACATCCACTCACGGGCGTGATGGTTGCCGACGATGAGCACGTCAGGTCGGTCCTCGTAGTTCCCGTTGTCACCGACGAATTCGTTGTACTCGCCACCTTGGACGTCCTTGGTGACCTTCACCCACGGTGAGGCATGGCCGTAGTACCAGCCCTCGTAGGCGTCCGCGGTGGTTTGCTCGCCGCGTGCGTTGGTGCCGCCGTTCATGCCTTCGTGGAACTCAAAGAGGTCCGGGTGGTCCTCAGCGATGCGCTGCAGCCGCTGCTTCACCGTGTCGTAGGTGTGGTATTCCTTGAACTGCAAAATGCGGTCGTCCTCGTCCGCCCATGGGAAAATGTGGTTGATGTAGTCGTCGGACCACACCGCTTCGGGCGTGGAACCCGCTCCGTCTTGGGTCACGCCCGCGTTTGCGATGGGGGCGCAGAGCGTCAGCATCAGGGGGAGCGCCAACAGGAGCGCAGTCCTGCGAAGGTAGGCCTGACGGGACCGGTCGTGGTCGAGCATCGTTCCTCCCATCCCTGACGCGCCTATCAAGCCGTCGCGCCGCCGATACGGCCTTGAAGGCGGCTCTCCACCGCCGGGCATGGCTTGGATGGACGTGTTGCAGACCGCAGGACCGGACCTGTTGGGCACGAACCGGTGGACCCTCTTGGCCATCGTCGGACTCCTCGTGCTCGGCGCCGTCGCCCGGTCGGTGGCCATGGTGCTGTCCCCCCGGCTTGTGCGCGCCGTGATGCGCATGCCGCGGACCAGCAAAGCGCTCCATGCCAGCCACCATGCGCTGGGCACCGCCGCTGCAGCCGGCGTGGTCCTCCTCGGCTTGCAGCGCCTCCACGCCATGACCCAAGACGGTTCGGATCTTGCGGACCTGCCGGACATCGGCGCCTTGGCCATGATCGCCGTGGTGCAACTCGTCCTCGTGGTCTCCTTGGTCCGCGCGGCCTTCCGTGCCGTGGACGTCGTGCAGGACGTCATGGACCTGCTCGATGACGACGACGAACTCGACGGCTCAGAGCGGACCGTGATCTCGGCCGTGGAAAGTGTTCTGCGCTTCATCATCCTCTTCATCGGCGGTGTCTTTGTGGCCGACGCCTTCGGCTTGGACCTGACCTCCCTCATCGCAGGGCTCGGCATCAGCGGACTGGCTTTGGCCTTGGCCGCCAAGGACACGATTTCGAATTTCTTTGGTGCCGTGACCGTCCTCATGGACCGGCCGTTCCGCGTCGGCGACTGGGTCGTGGTTGGGGGCACGGAAGGCGAAGTCATCGAAATCAACCTGCGCACCACGATCCTGCGCACGTCGTCGGACACGGTGGTCACCGTTCCCAACGCGAACTTGGTCAGCATGGCCGTGGAAAACTACGGCAAGCGCCGATGGCGCCGATGGCAAACCACCCTTCACCTCGACCTTGCCTCGGACCCCGAGGCGGTGAGCACCTTTTGCGACAAGGTCATCGCTGCGGTACGCGAGAACGAGCGCACCCTCAACGAGGACGCGTCGTGGTGCGCCGTCGAGGGCATCTCGGCCCAATCCATCGACGTCGCCATCAACCTCTACTGGGACATCAACTCCTCCGTGGCGGAACGTGAAGCCCGCGAAGACCTGATGTTGGACATCGTCCGCATCTCACGCGAGCTGAACCTCGAATTCCACGACGCTCGCGTGCGCCAGTCCCGCTGAATCAGAACGGACCGGGTTCTGCCGCCCTGTAACGCAACCAGCCGCCTGCGGCGACCGCGATGGACGCTCCGGCAAGGGCCAAAGAAGCGGTTTGCGTCAACGAGCCAAGCGCATGGGCGTACCACGCTGCGGCCACACCGGCTGCACCAAGCCAAAGCAAAGAGCGCCACATGCGCAGCACACCAAGCCGCGCCTGAAGACGATCGACGTCTTCGAGCCAGGACTGCGTGGCGGCTTGCAGGTCATCGTCGTCCCATGCCAGGGCGCGACCGCGCCATCGCATGACGTTCGCATAGCGCCAGATCCAGAGGCCTCCTCGGTAGGTGGATTGAGCACGAGGATTCGACCAAGCAGCGGGAGCACCGTCGCTCCACGCGTTGAACCAGGCTTCCGGCCCCCCGGCATCTGAGCCGCGGCCCGCCTCGACCGCCTCGCCCTCGAGGGCCATCGCGTGGGCCAGACCCGGACGTCGACCCACCACGTCGGTCAGGGCTTCGTCCACGGTGCGCGGCAGCGGCCTGAAGCGTGGTCCTCCATCACCCTCGACGAGGCTGTGCATGGACAATTGCAGGTCCGGAAGTCCGACCGTGGCACGGTCGTGCGGGGCACGCCACAACGTCGAGGTCCCAAGCCGCTGCTCCACCGTGGCCATCGCGTCGTTCCATCGACGCTCGACTGGCGGCGTGGACCACGGTTCCAACGCGCCGAGCACGGTGCCTGCCGCCCGGAACTGATCGAGGAGATCGACGTCGCTGATGCCGACCGAAGGAGCCTGAGGCCAAATGAACACCACATCGTGGCCGTTCAGCGTGCAGCCTCCAACCGGGAGCTGCACCCGTTTCGTGGAATGCAGGGCTTCCGCACGGTCAGCCTGCTGGGCCAAGGAGGAGAGGGCGCGTCCGGTGCCGAAGGCGCACACAAGGACGTCGTACGTGGCTCCGTCGAGTTCCGCGAGGAACCAACGTCCGTGCAGGTCGGCGCGCATCGCCTCAACGGTCGCGCCCTCGAGCGCGACCCCCCAACGGCCGTCGGTGGTGGCGAGCAAGGCCTCAACGCTGCCCGACAACACCGTCACTGGACCCCACGGCGTGGGGACCGTCCCTTCGGAATCCTCCGGCAGGAGGCCCGTGGGCCACGGGGCGAGCATGACGGGACGAGGAAGGCCCCGCGTGTGAACCCTGCCCTCGGCGTGCGCATTCCTCAAGGGCAAGGGCGCGCACGGCGCATCGTCATGGGGGTGAGTGACCGTGTGGGGGACGCCCTTGGGCGAGCCGTGGACCAGCGCATGCTGCGCGAGGTCATGGCACACGAGGTCCGTCCTCAGCACATGGCCATCATCATGGACGGGAACCGCAGGTTTGCGTTCAAGAACCGCTTGACCTCAGGCGTCGGCCACCGCATTGGCAAGGCCAAACTCGAGGAGGTCTTGGACTGGGTGCTCGAACTGAACATCCCCTGGTTCACCGTCTATGCCCTGTCAACGGAGAACCTCAACCGCCCACAACAGGAACTGGATGCCCTCTTTGACCTGTACATCGAGGGCCTCAACGACATCGCGGAGGACCCGCGCATCCATGCCAACCACGTCCGCGTTCAGATCATCGGTCGCCGCGACCTCTTGCCGGCGAGGGTCATCGAGGCCATCGACCACGCCGAAGGCCGCACGGCGGGGTACGATCGCTTCGTGTTCTCGGTCTGCCTGGCCTACGGAAGCCGCGAAGAAATCCTTGACGCCATCCGCGCCATCGCCGAAGACCACGCCAAGGGCGAACTGGCGCTGGAGGCCATCGACGAAGCGGCGGTGTCCGACCGGCTCTACACCGCCGACATGCCCGACCCGGATCTGGTCATCCGCACCTCTGGGGAGGAGCGCATCTCCAATTTCCTGCTGTGGCAGATGGCCTACGCTGAATTGTACTTCACCGACGTCTACTGGCCCTCCTTCTCGAAGCGTGAACTCCTCAAGGCCATCAAGGCCTTCCAGCAGCGGAAGCGCCGCTACGGAGCGTGAACCCATGGGCGTGTGCGACCGGTGCCAAGGGTACGAGAACCCTAGCCTTGCGGTGGACGCGTGCGTGCGTCGCGGCGATGAGGTGCTGCTCATCCAGCGCAAGCATCCGCCAAACGTCGGCTCATGGGGCTGCCCGGGCGGCTTCATGGACGTCGGCGAGACCGCGGAAGAGGGCGCGCTGCGGGAACTTGAGGAAGAAACAGGCATCCGTGGATGCAACCCTCGCTTGCTGATGGTGATGAGCGACCCTGAACGCGACGAGCGAAAACACGTCGTCAGCATCGTCTACGAGGTCGACATGGTGGACGAGGCGCAGGAGCCGACACCCGGCGACGACGCCGCCGATGCACGCTTCGTTCCCATTTCGGACGTGCTCGCAGGCGTCTACCGGCTCAACGGCGATCACGAAGACGTCCTGCGGGCGTGGCTTCAGCCCTGAAGCATGGCCGCAAAAGCTGCTCTCGCGTCAGGCCAAGGGTCTGGGGCCAAGGCGTCGGTCAACGCCATGCCCGTGGCCCATCGGGCCCTGACGTCCAACCATGCTTCACCCTCGCATGCACCACGGTGCCGAAACAAGGGCCAACCCTCGGCTTCGACACGGTCCAGGAAGCCGCGCTCGGCCGCCGAGACCAACAAGGTGGGCACGCCGAGGTAGGCCGCTTCCGCCGCGAAGGTCGTGGATTGCGTGATGACCCCGTCCACGTCCGAGAGGCGATCTAGAAGGGTCCACGCCAAGCGCTCCGAGGGTGTTTCTTCCTCGTCCCATGACAGCACCTGGAAGCCCTCGATGACCGCATCAGGCAGGGCGAGGACCTCCCCGCCATCGTGCGAGCCGTCACCCAAGAGCCGCCGCACCAAGATGCGCGGCGGATCGGCGAGGTCGTTTGGCCGTCGAATGGGCGCCAAATGCAGGTGTTGATGGGTGCCGTCGAGGCGGTGAAGCCGCCACCGTCCAGCCTTCGCGCCCCGTGCCCAGCCTGCAAGGCTCCCTCCGTCCAAATCCTCGCGCCAATGGGTGGGCACCACCACGTCGGTGATGCCGCGGTTGAGCCAGCGAAGGCTCCGATGCTGAATTTCCGTGTCCACGGCGCACCAGCGCTCGCTCAAGCCGGACAAGCGGCCTGCCAACGGCATGAGCGGCGCATTCATCGCGACCATGCGGTGCGGCCCAGGCACCTCGCGGCGCCATGACCGAAGGTGCCGCACAGCCGCACGAAGGCGCCGTTGGCCGCTCCAGGCGCCCGAGGCACGCGGCACCCACACCGCGCGACGGGACGGAAGATGGCCGTCGCGTTGCTCGTACAACGCCCGAACTTCTGCGCGGTCGGTCATCAGCAGCATGTCCTGCGTGCTTCCGTCCCGCACCAGCGGCGCAAGCGCCCGCACGTGTGCGGGATGGTCGAAGACCCAGCACGTCGGCACAAGCAAGGCTGGAGGCAGCGGCACATAGGCCCGCCGACCTGAGGTTGAAGGACCGAAGGCAGAATCGGCGGTCATGACCTCAAAGCAAGCCATCGCCTTGGACGGTGGCACAGTGTACGGCCCTTACACGCCCGGCGTCCGCGTCGGCGACAGCCTCTGGTTGTCCGGACAAATTGCACCTGACGCGGGAGACCTGCAGGCGCAGGTCGCGGGAGCGCTGGCGAAGATCGACGCCTTGTTGGCTGCCGGTGGCGCGAGCAAGCACGACCTCGTGGCGGTGCAGGTCCTGCTCGAGGACATCGGTGACTTCGCCGCGATGAACGAGGTGTACGCGGCATGGCTCGAAGACGTGCGCGTTCCGCCCACGCGTGCGGCCTATCAGGCCGCGGCCTTGCCCGCCGGTGCTGCGGTCGAAATCCTCGTCCATGCCGTCATCGGCTCGGCGTGACCAGAGGCGCGTTCAAGTGCACCTCCGGGCTGGGAGCGACATGGCGAAGTGGGCTGAACACTGCTTCAAGGCCTACGACATCCGTGGTTTGGCCAACGGCGACGGCAGCGGAGAATTGACGCCGGCCTTCGCCGAGCGCCTCGGCCGAGCGCTCGCGACCTATCTCGGCGCCAAGCGCTTGGCCGTCGGCCGTGACATCCGGACCTCAAGTCCGGCCTTGGCCAACGCGCTGATGCAGGGCATGCAGGCCGCTGGAACCGACGTCGTCGACCTTGGAATCTGCACCACTGGAGCGCTCTATCACGCCTGCTGGACGATGGACGTCGACGGCGGCGTGATGGTCACGGCCAGCCACCTGCCGATGCCCACCCACAACGGCTTCAAGATGTGCCGAGGCAACCTTCCTCTGGCGGGAGAGGAGATCCAAGAACTGCGTCAGGTCTTCATGACAGGCGATTTTTCCTCCGGTGAAGGGGCACGGAATCCCACGCCCCACATGCCCACCTACCTCGCGGCCATCGCCGAAAGCGTGGGCCAGCTTGGCCGCCCCGTTCACGTCGCCGTGGACGCTGGAAACGCGGTGCCTGGCCCCTACCTCGTCGAGGTCCTGGAGGCCATCGGGGCGAAGGTGGAAGCAGTGCATTGCACCTGGGACGCCAGCGAACCAAACCACGGCGCAGACCCAACCCGGCCGTACAACATGACCGATCTGGCGGATCTGGTCACTGCACACGGATGTGAATTTGGCTTGGGCAGCGACGGTGACGGCGACCGCATTGGCGCGGTGACCGAGACCGGTGCCTTCGTCTATCCTGACCGCTTGGTGGCCCTGCTCGTGGGCGACGTGCTCGCCGACCTCGGAGAAGATGCAAACGCCAACGAACGCACCGTGATCTACGACGTGAAATGCTCCATGAACGTCGAATCGGCCATCTTGGCCGCGGGCGGAACGCCGCTCATGGCCCGCACCGGGCACTCGTTCATGAAGCGGGCCTTGGCCGAGCGCCCGGGATGCCGCTTCGCGGCGGAAATGAGCGGCCACCTCTTCCCCGCCGACCGTGGGTGGTACGGCTTCGACTGCTCCCTGTACAACGCGGCGCGGTTGGTGGAACTCTGGTCGCGGCAAGCCCCAGACGGCCCGACCTTCGGCGACGCCCTCGATGCTGTTGCGCCCAACCTGCCCACCACGGGTGAGTGCAAGGTGCCGTGCGCGGAAGCGCAGAAGGAGGAGGTTGTAGCGGGCATCACCGCGGCTTTTGCCGACTTGCCGCACAGCACGGTGGACGGCGTTCGGGTTCGCTTCGAAGACGAAGACGGGAGCCTGCAAGGCTGGTACCTCGCACGACGATCAAACACCGAAGCGGTGCTGGTCATGCGGGCCGAAGCCCGCACCGAGCAAGGGCTTGAACGCATCCGGGCGCACATCGAAGACCGGGTGGCTGACTTGATCGACGTCGAGGGCTTTCTCGAGGCCTTTGCCTAAGGCTCAGAGCGTCGGGTCGACCTCGATGTATGGCGCGACGGTGAAGTCGAGCACGAGGAGTTCGATGGTCCACGAGACGTCCTCGCCGTCATCGCTGCGCTCGCAGCCAAATCCGGCGTTGCCCGCGGCCGCCGTCACGCCGATGAGGATGTCGTAGGCGCCCAAGCCGGCATCGCCAGCGGTCAAGTCCTCCGCGATGTCCGACCCGCTCATGCCGGAAATCACCTCTTCGTCGAGCAAGGAGAGGTTGACCCACGTGAGGTCAACCGTGTGTGAGCCGGGATTTTCACCGGAGCCAGTTTCGGTCATCTCGTTGTGTTCGAGGGTCGCGGTGATCGTGTCAGCAGCGGCACTGCCGCCGACGACCCCACACGAGGCTCCGCTCGCTGTTTCATCCTCGTCGTACGTGAGGGTGATTCTGACGCCGACGACGTTGCCGCCGGCCGTTGCGATTTCATCCCTGACCGCGTCAGACGTCTGGCTGACGGGCCACTCGTCGCCGTCCTGAATGTACTCGCCACCTTCCTCGAGGAGGATGGTTTCCACCTCACCGTTGACGACATAATCGCCCACCGCGGTAAGGCCGGCACTTTCGACACCGCTCGCTGCGCTGGCAAAGGCCACCGGGAAGGCGATGGTGAAGAAGAGGATGCCAGCGACCAGAATCTGTGCATCGCGCTCGGTCTTGACGCGCTCGACAAAGTCGGTGACCTTTGACATCGTCCGCCCTCCAACCGCTGCGAGGTGCTCCGAACCTATCACCTTCACGGCTTCAGGTCAAGCCTCTTCGTCGGCCGGGGGCCAAACCCGGACGTTCGTTTGCGGCCATGCCTTTGAGCGCACGTCAAAGCCGAGTGAGGCGAAGGCTCGCTTCGATTTTCGCCAGGTGGGCAACAGAAAACCGACGGTCGAACGCTCGCTGAAGGTCCACCGCCACGGCATGCGCGGAAGGGCATGCACCCATGCGTGAATCAGGTCCAGGCCAAGTCCGTCGTCCGTGCCGCCAGGAAGCAACCAGCTGATTTGGTGCACTTCACCGGTGGAACCTCTGGTTTCCGACCACGCGGTGATGATCCCCCCGTGAAGCGGACCGTCGAGGATTTCCAAGCCAATCGTCCGGGCGGCTTGGGTCATGGGCATGATGATCGCGAAGCGGTCCACCATGCGAGCGCCTTCATGGCGGAGCATGGACCATCCCGCCTCCTCCATCACGCGACGAAGGGTGCGGATGGCAGCGATTGGGCTGACGCAGACCTCAAGGTCGAGCGTTTGCGGTCGCACCATACCTCAAGGCCCGGGCGGACCGGGCATCAACGTATCGAGCGCAGTGCGCGATGGCCGGCGGCCTCCAACGACGGTCGAGGTGGTCCCGTGTGGGACCGGCCATCAAGGCTGACGCAGGCAGGACCTGGGTCAGCACGACAGCGGTCGTGTCGGATCAGCCGAAGAGCGAGCCGAGGCCTTCGAAGCCACCCTCTTCCTCTTCTTCTTCCTCAGCGGCCTCCTCAGCGGGGGCAGCGTCGGCAGCAGCGGAAGCAGCCGCAGCGGGTGCAGCGGCAGCGGGGGCAGCGACGGCCTGGGTCATGGCTTCAGCGATGTCGATACCGCCGAGCGAGGCCACCAGGGCCTTGACTCGGGCGGCGTCGACGTCGACACCGGCGGCCGCCAGAACGGCGGTCACGGCATCGTCGTTGATGTCCTTCTCAGCAGCGTGCAGCATCATGGCAGCGTAGACGTACTCCATTTCATTCACCTCATGTGTTTTGGTTGTTCAGCCGAACAGGTCTCCAAGGCCGCCGAAACTGGCTTCCTCTTCTTCCTCTTCCTCTTCCTCGACCGCCTCGGCTGGGGCGGCTTCGGTGCTCTCGGCGACAGCGGCCGTGGCAGCAGCAGCGTCAGCTGCAGCCCCCAGCATGGCCGCCAACTCGTCGTCGAGGGCGGAGGAATCGAGCGATCCCGCGACGCCCATCGCCGCGCGGTGAGCGCGGCCGAGCAGGTGCGGGAGGGTCGTGGTCGAGATGTGCGCCACCTCGAGGGCCACGGCCAGGGCTTCCGAGGAAGCCTTCGCGAGCAGGGTTGGGGTGGTCTCTGGCGTGAACCAGCCGACGTGGCAGGCGACGTTGAACGCGCCAGCCGCGAACCCAATCAAGTCCGAGCGGAACGCGTCGAAGTCGATGTCCAACACGTCGGGGCGGAAGACGACGCCTTCCTCGTAGGTGCCGATCAGGCGGAGGCCGGTGACGATGGGGTTGATGCCAATCTTGCCGAGCATCATACCGAGGTCGCCTTCGAAGACTTCGCCTTCCTTCAGGACGACGGTTTGCTTCTGAATGTGGACGCTGCCGCCCATGATCTTCGCAGGAATACCGACGGAGTTCAGCTCACCCACAATGGGACCAGGTCCCATGCCGGTGTCCATCTTCTCCACGACGATGTCGTGGGGCGCAACGTCACCGGGCTTGGCCGCGCGGCCGGCCTCGGTGGCCTTGAGGTCGGTGAAGAGCTCGAAGGAATTCTTGGCGCTGGTGGACACGAGGGCCGGCTGAACGGCACCGTCAAAGAGGGCCTCGAGGGTGTCAAGGTCTTGTCCGGCGTTGGCCCAGGCGAGGCGCATCAAGCGCTTCTTGGCCACGCGGATGTCCATGTTCTCGCGGAGCGTTTTGCGCATCTCGATCATCGAATCGGCGGGAACGCCGTGGATGTCGATGACAGCAATGGTGTCACCGGAGTTGATGAGGGACTCAAGGTCGGCGACGGTGTCGCGCTTCCAGGACATGACCTTGGGGATCACGCCGTCACCTCCACCTTCACCGAGGGACCCATGGTGGTCTTGATGTAGAGCGAGCGGATGTTGTTCGGGCCGCGCTCGAGGCGGGTCATCACACGCTTGTAGACCTCCATCGCGTTGGCGGTCAGCTCGTCCAAGGATTGGTTGGCGGTACCAAACGTGGCGTGGAAGGTCATCTTGTCACCGGACTTCACGACGACGGTGCTGCGCAGACCCGTGGCCACGACGGCAGGGTCGAGCACGGGGGGAACGGGGCGGGGCATCTTTCCACGGGGACCGAGGATGACACCAAGCCAGCGACCGACCAGGCCCATGTGAGGCACTTCAGAGAGGAAGAAGTCGTAGCGGTTGGCCACCTTCTTGCCCATGCCCTTGTTGGTGCCCATCTCCTCGATTTGCTCGGGGGCGAACACGTCGATGCCGCCGGCCTTGGCCTTCGCTGCGGCTTCGCCGGAGGCGAACATGGCGACCTTGATCTCCTTTCCACGACCAGAGGGAAGACGAATCTCTTCCTTGATACGGTTGTTCGGATTCTTGAGGTCGACGTCCTTGATGGTGAACGCGAACTCAATCGATTCGACAAAGGCGCGCTCAGGCGCCTTGTCCAGGGCTTCGTTGATGGCGGCGGTGATGTTGTTTTCCATGATGCCTCACCTCTGCGGTCTGCGAGGCGTCAGGCACCTCTCCCGCATTTCGTGAATCTGTTCAGTTGAATCGGTCGTCCCACTCTCCATTCTCAATGATCTTCAGCGCGTCCTTAGGCCAGTGGCCGTCAATCTTGACGCGCATGGCAACGCAGGTGCCGATGACCTCGCGGGTCATCGCCTTCAGGTCGGCACCGGTGAGGTCACCGGCCTTGTCCTTGGCCACACCGATGGCCTTCTCGAGAGGAAGGTCCTCGGTGGCCGCTTCCATGGATCCATTGCACTTCTTGACACCGAGCGCCTTCTTGACGAGCTCAGCGGTCCAAGGCTTGGCCATGACGAAGCATCCTGCACATTGCGTGCAGGTGGCCGACTTGACTCGTGTATATAATCGCAATGGAGGCGCAATCCGCGGAAAAACGGCGGCCTCGCGGCCTCGCAGTCACGCAAACAAGCCGATTGGGCTCACTCGTTGACACGCTCGATGACGCGGACGTGGTCACCACGCATGCTGAGGGTCATTGGGATGACCTGCTCGTACAGTTCCATGGTGACCTCTTCCTTGGTGTCGGCCACGGCGGTGATGCGGGCCTTCTCGCCCTTGAACGCACCCGTCACGATCTCGACGATGCAGCCCACGTCAATGCCGCTGGTGACGGCCTTCGGCTCGAGGTAAGGCAGGATGTTCTCCAACGGTGCCTCGCCTGGGAGCACGGACTTTGCGTTCTTGAGTGGTGTCAGGTTGAGGCCACGGCGGGCCTTGGGGTCACGGCCACCGGCGCGTCCAATGAGTTTCTCCACGTGGTGCTTGGCGCTGGCTTCGACGAAGACGTAACCGCGCATGCTGTGGGGGTGAACGATGGACATGATCTCGTCCTTGAGGGTACGGAGGCTACCGCTGCCGTGGATGCGAGCGTGCATCTCAGAGGCCAGGCGCTGCTCGGAGCCGATGGCGGACTTGACGATGTAGAGGAAGGAGCCCACAGAGCCGTACATTTCCTTGAACAAGGTGTCAGCGCCTTCCATCTCGAGGTCAGAGAAGATGCAGTTGTAGTCCTGGAGGTTGCCAGGGTCAATCCACTCTGCGGCGTCGTAGACGCCGGCGGGGG
>CEUV01141693.1_pt1 | contig 18669 bp, 13 predicted proteins | sample 356401 | NCBI WGS metagenome assembly CEUV01 (sample SAMEA2622710, study PRJEB7988) | marine metagenome | isolation source: saline water (ENVO:00002010), including
GGTAACCTATTAGTTCACTCTTATTGGAGTAATGATTTAGGTACAAAAGCATTGTATAAAAGAGGAATTTTAGTGTGGATTAAACCTAAAGGACATCCTCGTTATACTTATAAACAGATAGAGCTTGAACAACTGAAGGCGGAAGTTAGAAGATTGAGAAACTTATTAGCTCTAAATGACCAGTCGTAATTCAAAGTGATTGGATAAAACCCAGCCCCGTAAGGCTGGGTTTTTTTATTAGCCTCTAAATAACGAAGAGTATTTGATGTTTATATATTTATGTTTCGTGTTTCTTAATATATACTATACTTAATAATTGGACAGTCCGATGTTTTGTAATATGGAAAAGTTATTTTCATTAATTTAAACAAAGGAGTAATATATGGAATTTCTTAAAAAGATTGGCTCTTGGGCTAATCACCTAACAGAAATCGGTATATCAATCATAGCTCTTGGCGTAGTATTAGAAGTACTATTTAAAGGTGCGGTGATTCCATTCTGGCCAAATGTATCTGTAGTAGATAATATTATGGGTATTTTGGGTGGATTGAGTAACGAAGGTTTACTTGGATTAGTAGGTGCATTCGTAATATACCACATTCTTAAAAAGAAAGCTTAAGAATATTTACCATAACCGGTTAAGATATGAAAACCTCACCGTAAAAAGTGAGGTTTTTTTATTTACGATATTTATATACAAGATAATGTATAAAAATTATGAGTACACATTTTGAACTTTTTCCTGGCAAAAACCTAAGTGGATTGTTTGAAGATATCTACGAGAATCAAAAAAACAAAAAAGCAAGGATATCAGAATTAATTGCTGAAATGAAAAAGGTAATTAGACATTCTGGTGATATGGCAGTGATTGGGCCAATCATAAAAGATTTAGTTGATACATCAGTTAGAAACGATGAATCACTAATAAAGATGGCAGCAATTGCACAGAGAATGATTGCCTCAAAAGATAAAGTAGAAGGTGATACTGGTTTCCTTACAGATAAAGAAAAAGAACAATTACTAAACCAATTAGAAGAAGTAGTTGTAGATGCATCTAATGAGGCAGATGAGAAGGTTGATGAACTTACTAATGAAGTTGAAGAACTAAAACAAAAGATAAACAAAGATGTTTAGACAAACCTCTAACAATACACAAACCGCTAGACAAAAAAAATTCAATCTAAAAAAAACTGATGTAGGTATTGTAACTGAAGTTATTTTGGATGAAACAAATGAATCATTACCAAAATTTAAAACAGTTTCAGACGATGCTACTGCGGTACATACTGGTAAGATAGGTGGAGTAAAGGTTAGATTATTATCAAACCAAGAGGTAAACGATGATGATTTAAAAATAGCATATCCATTAAACGATACACTTAAAACTTTACCACTACTTGGAGAGGAAGTACAAATCCACACAATCTCAGGTAAAAAATTCTATAGTAGATTACTTGTTGATGGTACTCCGAATATTCAAAATACTGGTAATGACAAATACAAAGAACAGTTTGGTGAAGGAGAAAATGTACAAGGTGCAGGTGGTGGGTACTCTTCTAACCAATCAACTGGTATATCTCAACCACAAGGAGGACCGAGTAGTAATAAAGGACAGTACGGTGATTACTTCTCTGCTGATGAAAAAATTCACAAACTCAAACTTTATGAGGGTGATACTATATTAGAATCACGATTCGGTCAATCAATAAGATTTAGTGGATATAACAATGATGATAATACCTTTTCACCAACTATCATTATAAGAAATAGAGAATCCGACCCTTCAAGAGAGGCACAAGGTGAATTTCAATCACAAAAGATTGGTGGTACAACTGAAGAAGATGTAAATAGAGATGGTTCTATTATAGCAATGGGTTCAAGAGATAAACAAATTGATTTTGTACCTGGTACAGTAGATGATAAAGGTACATCTGATTTCGAACAACTACCAGATACATTTAAAGATTATCCATCTGAACTTAGTGGAGACCAAATATTAATTAATAGTGGTAGATTAATATTTTCTTCAAAAACCGCAGAGATGATTTTTTACTCGAAAGGTAATTATGGATTTATCTCTGATTCAAATATGTCTATAGATAACGCAGGTGGTATTGATATAACAACTGGTGATAATATAAACATAACAACAACCGATAATGATTTTAGTATTCTTGCTGGACAGGGTAGGATTAATATAGGAGATGATTCTGAAGAACAACTCGTAAGAGGAAATGCATTGGTAGATTTATTAGATGAACTACTTACAGAACTAGCAAGTGAAACACACCCAACTCCTGCAGGGCCTTCTGGCCCACCGGTCAATGCACCGAAATATAATGCGATAAAAAGTAAACTAAGGGATATTCTATCTCCAAATAATTACACAAACTAATGTCATTAAATGTATTCAAGACACAACTTCTTAGATATATGCAAACAGAACCAGAAACCTCTGATGATTTTGCAGAATTCTTAACAGCACAATACGATGCAGCTGTAAAAAGAGGATATGATACACTTAACTTAGTACCAATTCAAACAGGTAATACTAACACTATGGAAGCGGTACTAAAGGCATTGTTTAAAAAAAATAATACAATACATAGTGGAGTTTTAACAATAGCAGATTATGGGCCAGCATTTCAATCATATTGGACTGGTGCACAAGGTGCTCTATTTCCTTTACCTGTAATTCCAGCACCTGGCTCAGTTCAAAATATAGCATCAAATACTCACATTATTGTAAATCCTGGTACATGGAGTGCGAGTGTACCAACACCACCTACAACATCACCTACCGCATGGATTGATGCATTGACCTTAGGTATAATCACACACTTACCAACAATACAAGGTTTAATAGTAACAACTTCGTTATATCCAACTGTCCCTGCCCCCACTCCTGCCCCCGGTATAATTAATTGGACTGGATATAGTATACCTGGATAATCATCAAAAATAAAAGAATCAATATTTATATAAAGTAAACGAGAACAATTATGAACGCGAAAAAAATAGCAAAACTGGTTAAGGCATTGGTAGAAGTTGAAGTTGCGAAAAAACACCAACACTTTCTGACCAAAACTTTTCCTAAAATTTTAAGTGAAGAAGTAAATAAAAAACTCAACAAAAAAGTAGTACAAGAAACTACTCAACAAAAAGAGGTTGACCCATTTTCTCTTGCAAACGCTGTATTAGAAAATGATAGAACTCAGACAGAGAAAAAAACATATGCAAAGAATCCAGCATTAAATGAAGCAATTGCTACTGCAAAAGGATTTGAACATATGGATAAAACGATAAGTTTAGGAACACAAGATGTTCCAATGGGAGGAGGTGTTCCTCCTAACCTCCAAACATCCATGGCCGCAAAGATGGGATATGGTGATGTAGAAAGTATGGGAGGACAGAAACAAGGATTAGGAGTTAAGACAGGATTGGCTGGATTAGATAGAGTATTAAACAGAGATAACAGTAAGTTAGTAAAGGCATTTAACAAAAATAAAAATTGGAGACCTGGACAGGATTAGTAAATGGCGTACGAATTATCCAAAAAAGTTGTAATCGATACTGAAGAATTTAATGATTTCGCAGTAGGATTATCATTGCCACTCAAAAATGGTGATGGTGGATTTTTCGAACAAAACTTTACAACCTTTGAACAGGCAAGAAGTAATCTTAAAAACTTATTACTTACCAAAAGAGGAGAACGAGTTTTACAACCAAACTTTGGTAGTGGTTTACAAGATTTACTTTTTGAACCAATCGATGAAGAATTTGAAGGAAAATTAGTAGATACAATTACAGAATCAGTATCAACTTGGTTACCATATATTAACATTGAAGATATAAATGTTGATATGAATAATGAAAATAAAGACAATAATAGAGTTGGAGTAGAAATTAAATTTAAAGTTGGTGAATCTTTAGATTTAAACTCTGTAACATTTACTGTAGGCGGATAGTATGGCAATAAATAATAAAGTAAATAACAATTTTAGGGATAAGGGAAAATCAATTAATTATCTTAATAAAGATTTCAAAGCATTTAGAGAGAACTTAATTGAATTTGCTAAAACTTATTTTCCTAAAACTCATGCGGATTTTAATGAATCATCACCTGGTATGATGTTTATAGAAATGGCATCTTACATTGGGGATGTTCTTGGATATTACATTGATGATACATTAAAGGAATCATTGATGCCATTCGCAGAAGATAAAAGGAATGTATTAGCATTAGCAAAATATCTTGGATATAAAACCAAAGTAACTTCACCTGCAGTAACTGAAATAAGTATATTTCAACTTGTACCCTCAAAATTTAAAACTGGTACAAGCAATGATTTCGAACCAGATACTAAGTTTTATCTTAGAATAAAAGAAGGAATGCAAACTACATCAACTAATGGTGTAACTTTTGTAACTACTGAATTATTAGATTTTAACGAATCTGAAGGAAGAGAAATAACAGTATATTCAAAAAATGCATCAACAGGTGAACCAGAGTTTTACTTAGTAAAGAAAACAGTAAAAGCAATATCTGCAGTTTTAAAAGAAAAAGAAATTTCGTTTGGACCAAGTAGTGATTTTGCTAAAATAGATTTAGATGATACAGATGTAATTTCAGTATATGATGTTAGAGATTCAAACTCAAACAAATATTACGAAGTACCTTATTTGGGACAAGAGATGATTTTTGTAGATTATCCTAATACTGCAGCAAACGAACCTGACTTTTTTCAATTTAGAGAAGATGTTCCATCGATATTAAGAACTTTAAAAACATCAAGAAGATTTACAACAGTAGTAAATGAAGATTTTACAACTACAATACAATTTGGTTCTGGTGATGGAAACACTAATGATGAATTAATAATTCCAAACTTTGATAATATTGGTTTAGGATTGGTAAGTAGTAATGATAGATTAAATGAATTTTATGACCCTGCAAATTTCTTAAAAACAAAATCTTATGGTCAATCACCAACTAATACAACTATAACAGTAAAATATTTTGTAGGTGGTGGTATTAGCTCGAATGTAAAAAAGGGTGATATAAAACAAATCACATCTGTAGAATTTGAAGATGATACTGCATCTTTTAACGATGAGGAATTACTACTAAGAAATACTGTAATTAATTCTATTGCTTGTGAGAATGAAATTCCTGCAACAGGTGGTAGGGGTGCAGAAACAATTACCGAAATAAAAGAAAATGCATTAGCATACTTTGGAGCTCAAAACAGAGCGGTAACTGCAGAAGATTATACAGTTCGTGCTCTTGCAATGCCGGCAAAGTTTGGTTCAGTTGCTAAGGCATTCGTTGTACAAGATAGTAAATTAGACCAAAACTCACCAAGTGGTCTTATAGCACAACCAAAAAAGCAACAAGAGTTTCTTGACTTAGCAAAATCAGTTCAAACATTAGATGATGCACAAGCAATAGATACCTTAGATGCTTTTGTAAAAGCAAATATTAATAAAGCAAATGATGGTTCAAATCCATTCAGTATTAACATTTATACTCTTGGATATAATACAAATAAAAATTTAACAACCATAAATTCTGCTATCAAAGAAAATTTAAAAACCTATATTAATCAATTTAAGATGATTAGTGATGGTATCAACATTGTAGATGGGTATATTATCAATTTTTGTATAAACTTTGATATATCCATCCTAAGCGGGTATAACAGAAGGGAAGTACTTACTAACTGTAACCTGGCGTTACAAGATTATTTTAATATAGATAATTGGACATTTAACGACACTATAAACATAAATGAAGTTGAACTAATACTTGCAAACCAAGAAGGTGTAGTATCAGTTGCCAAATTAGAGTTTATAAATAAATGTGGTGGTAATTATTCTCCTCGTTCATATAACTTTGAAGAGGCAACAAGAAGTAAGATTATTTATCCTTCATTAGACCCATCAATATTTGAACTTAAATTTCCAAATCAAGATATAAAAGGGAGAGTGATATAATGTATTATTTTGTTACAGCATCAAAAGATTCGAGTATATACTTACAACAACCCTCACAAAACACAGGTTTAGATGAGGTTCTTGAGGTATCTAAAGTATACTATGGTTCATTAAAAGATATATCTCGTACACTTATTAAATTTGATATCAATGGATTATCATCTTCATTAGCAAGTGGTGATGTAACAATGAGTGTTGCTGATTTAGTTTTACGAGAATGTGAATCATCAGAAATACCTTTAGAATATATGATTGAAGCATATCCTGTCTCACAATCTTGGGATATGGGAATCGGTACAAGATTCGATGATATATCAACAGATGGTGTAACTTGGAACTACAGAGCGAGTGGTTCTAATTGGTTAGATGGAACAATGAATCCACAAACTACCGGCTCCTTCAATGGTAAAGGTGGTACATGGTATACTGGTTCTGAAGCAACACAATCATTCTCATATGAAAGTGCAGATATTAATATGGATGTTTTATCTGCAATGAATACTTGGATTAGTGGTACTCTTCCAAACGAAGGTTTTATAATTAAACATGAATCATCTAAAGAAAACGATACAAACGATTATGGACAGTTAAAGTTTTTCTCAAAAGAAACACACACAATACATCAACCAAAAATAAGAGTTGCATGGGATGATTCGGTTTTTGAAACTGGTTCACTATCTTCGATTACTTTAACTGAAGATATAAAAATAAACTGTAAAAGATTAAAAAAATCATATAAAGTTAACACTACTCCAAGAATAGAAGTACATGGTAGAGAACTTTATCCAGCAAGAACTTTTAGTAATGAATTTGCATATAATGATGTTAAGTATTTACCAACCTCATCGTGTTATCAGATTACAGATTTGAACAGTAACGATATTATAATTCCATTTGGTGACTATTCTAAACTTTCATGTGATGCAAATGGTAATTATTTTAAAGTTAATCTTAAAAACTTTGAAATCAATAGAGAGTACAAAATTGAATTTAAGGTTGAAAGAAGTGGTTCTGTAGAATATTTTGATAACGATTTAAGTTTTGAAGTGGTTAGATAATGGCATTAGGAGATAAAGAAAGAGCAAAAGAATTATTAGAAAAAAATAGTTCAGAAACAGTTAAGTATTTTGAACAAGATACTCGACAAATTCACCTTGCAAAAGATGGAAAGGATGGAGAATCTGTTGCCTTTTTAGAACTTCCTAAATATGTTGATGAAGAAATAAAAAAATCTATTGATGTAGAAGTTGATGAACTTGTCAAGAATAGAAAGAATTTACCTGATGTAGTATTAAGAACTCTATATGATGAAGTAGTTGCAGATTTAGCAACGGCAAATGCAAGAATAGAAACATTAGAAGGTGAAGTTGCTGATTTGACAGCACAACTGGCATCCATGACTGCTCAAAGAGATAATGAAAAAGAACAAAGAATAGCAGCAGAAATGGCTCTTGCAGAACTTGAAAATTTATACATAGCATTATCAGACCAATTCCAAGATACAACTCTTGAATTACAGAGAGCGATAGAGCGTTCGACTCAAGAAGCAGTAGAAAGAGTATCACTTGAAGCAAGATTTGAAGCAATTAAGGCAAGATTGGCTGCATCATTACTAGCAATTGAAGTAGCAGAAGAACAAACTGAATTAGCACAACAAAGAAATTATTTAAATTCTAATTTACTTGAAGAGGGTAACCAATTTGTTTGGAAGATACCTGTAAACAATATTACAAAAGCAGACTTTAGTGGTTTCTTTATTGATTATGGTGGGAATAAATCAACGACCTCAACACCAATGAATGGTGAGGAAGTAGTATTCTATAACTTTACAGACCAAGAGATGACTATATCAGTAACAAAATCACATCCAGATGGTGCTAGTTCTACCCAAGCAAATTCAATAAAGTTCCCATCATCTTTCAAAATATCTGCAGGTACTGGTGAAGCCAATGCAGATACTGGTAGAGTTGCAGTTCCAGGTGTAACAAGTATTAAAGCAGGATTTAGGAGACCAGGTGGTTGGACTGAAAGTAATTCAACTGCAATAAGAAAGAGACCAGAAACTGCATTCACATTCAATGCAAGTAATGGAGATAGTTTAACAACATTTAAATACAGATATAAAAGGTCGTACAAAACATCTGCAGATGCAGATAATAGATATAGTAGCACCTATGAAATAAAAAGAGATGTAGATGTTTCAGATTAATAATTATGGCAGCAGAAGATTTTAAAAATATAGATACAAGGACAGGGTTTAGGATACTCGATAAAGATAGAGCTATCATTGAACGCGGTATAATGGAATCTTACTTCGGTAGAGGTAAAGAAGATTTTATTGAGTTTTCTATATTTGATGCAAGCGATAATCAACTACCACAAGGAGATAGTGGAGAATTTACAAGACACATATCTCTGAATAGATTAAATATTAATGAGTATTTTTTAGTAAAAGATAATGGTAAAGATGGTGGTGTTGAATATTTTATTGATGTAGAAAAAATTATCAGAGAGGCAGGATACGAACAAGGGTTATTCAAGGTACAGTATCAACTTTTAAACAATAGGGTTGGTAGATATAATACTGAAAAAATGTTTATCCACGAAATTTCACCATCAAGAACTGAGCTAAGGTTAGTACCTGTTACAGATAAAGATGGTAAAGTAGAAGAAGATTTATTTAAAAGATATGATGGATTTGCAAAAGGTAAAACTTTTAGAGATGATGTAATTTATTTATACGATACATTTATTGATACTATTAAGGTTGAGGATATTATAACAAGATTTTTAAATAAATACGGTGCACCATATAGAAATTTAATTCTAAAAGAATTCAAAGTAACTTCTTTTAAAGAATTAATTCAAAGAATTGTTAACAAATTAAAAGAGGCAATGAGATTTTATACAGAAGGAAAATTCTTTGACCCTGCAGACCAAATAAATTATGGTAAACCAAACCCAAATGCAGATGATACCTTTTTAGACGTTAACGAATTATTAGGAAATATATTGAAAATAACTTGTGATATTACTGATATAGAACTTCCAAAAAGAAACTTACAAGATGAAACATATCTTTCAATGGTTTTAGATGATAGTATTGATGTAAGAGAACAGATAAATACAATTAGAGGAGATTCTACATTTGAACCAGATGCAACTGTTGTAGATAATGATGATGTTGTGGATGATGATGATGTAAGAGATGATAGTGATGTAAGGGATGATAGTGATAGTGCAGATGTTACTACCTTCTTAACAGTAACACCAAAACAAGTAGGTGTTGGTAAAAAACAAGGTGGTTCATTTAGTGTAACTGTTAACTCATCTTCACCAGGTGCAATTTCTATTGCTTTCAATGATGGTAATGGATGGTTAAGTGCTAATAAGAGTAGTTTTAATACTGGACAAACTTCGGTTGTATTTAGTTATGATTCAAACAGAGTTATTACTGGAGATGATTTTATTACATCCTCTGATGATGTAGTAATTAGAGGTGATTTACCTGACCCACAAGATGATTTTAATGCTGGTGGAGGCCCACGACCTGGAGGAGGTGGTGGAGGAGGAGCAAGAATCCAATTTGATGAACAAGATGGATTTGCTCAGCCAAGAGAAACATTTAACGAATACTAAAATATTTAAAAGGAGAAAAATGGCTTTTAGAACAGTTAGGATTAGTTTTACAAATGAAGATGGTAATACAAGACAGATTACCTTCAAACAAGAAGTTGGTACACCAATAATAATACCTGGTGGTGATAAACCAGTGCCTGTTAGAAGTACACCACCACCAAGAGGAGGAATTGATTTATCAACAGCAAATCCAATAACGAGATTAACTGCACCTGATACAGACCAAGGTGAACCAGATTCTATGTTTAATGAAACAACTGGTGAATTTGAAAGTATGACTGGTTTTGATTTTAAACCAGATTACAGTCAAGGAACACTTGAATCACCTGCGTTTCAGGCACCAAGACCTCCAAGTGGTTTAAGTATGGGAGGTGGGTTTACACAAAATATACAAGTAAAAGATAGTGGGACTGGACAGATGATAACACAGACAGTTACACAACAGATGATAGATGATAATCCTTCATTAGCAAGATTTTACGCACAAAATGGTTTCATAACATCAGACCAATGGCAGATGGCAAATGGTAATTCAACGGGCATGTTCCCAGGTGGGGCTCCTCGTTTTTAAAAGGATATAGATTATGTTTGGAAATGCAGGATTTGATTTTAGTTTTATTAATAAACTATCAGCGCAGTTTAATAATCCTACAGCGAGAGCTGCTGCACATAATCCTTTTGCTCCTAATCCTAGCTACTCACCTGCTAAATTTACGATACCACCTTTTACATTTACACCTCCAGTAATTACTGCACCAACAACAGTATCTACAAGACCTACACCTAATACCAGTCCACTAACTGGTATGAGTACAAGAACTTTTAATCAGGCAAATAGAGATTTAAGAATAGGAGGAGGTAGTACAGGTTATACACCACCACCTCCACCACCGGCTCCAAGGCCGACACCTACACCTACACCGGCACCAAGGCCAACACCTACGCCGAGACCAACACCTACCCCAACCCCAAGGCCAACGCCTACACCAACACCTGCGCCTACGCCTACTCCTCCACCACGACCTGTGAGTAATAACATTCCTCGTGCTATAGGTTTCGGTGGCGGACCTGAAGGAGAAGGTGGCGGTGGCGAAATAATTAGTATTGGTGGTGATACTGGTATTGGTAATAGAAACCAATCGGTAAGAACTAAAGTATCAAGAAGGCTACATGGCCCATATAGTGATTTTTGTAGTGCATACGCAGGTAAAACCAAAAACAACAGATATGAAGTTTTTATTGATAACGATAGTGATGAAACATATCAGGCATATGATTTTTATTCTGCTGCCAACACTGCAGATGGTAGATTCATAGGTAGAAACAAATTTTACTATGACCCAAATAGTGGAGGAGTAGTTCAAATAGGTTTTGGTGGACAAAGTCAAGGTACTAAAGATGAAGAAGAACTTCTTGATGATTGTGAAATCAATGTCCCACCACAACCTAAAAAAGTTAATGTAACATTAAACTTTAGAAAAGGAAATAATCACCCTGCACCACAATCTGTTGTTACACCCTCTGGTCAATTTACATCAAGAACAAGTGGTAATATAGATAGAACAGGTGCAAGTAGAACAGAGACAGTTACCCTTACACCATCTTCTGCAGGATTACAAACAACATTTTTCAATGCATATAATGGTACAAATAATAATCAATCTATTTCAGAATATAAAATAGAATATAGTGGTAGATGGTATTTTAAATTATTTAAAAGAACAAACATTAATGGTTCACCAACTAACTATACTTTAGTTTCTACACAAAGAATTAAGGATACAGGTACTGGTGTATCACCAACTTCAATTAGTTTTGATTTATCTTTTGATTATCTGAAGGTATCACCACCAGCAAAAAGGTCATTAGTTGTATCTCCAGCAAATGTAAATTTAAAAACAACTTCTACAGTAAATGGAAGTTTTACAATTATAAGTTCACATCTTTGTGAAGTTAATGCAGTCAATGGTGCAACAAATGTAAAACACTCTGCACAGAGACAAGGGCCAGATGGTAAGTATACTTCTGTTGTTGATTATACTATTCCTGCTCAAACAGATTTTGAAGAAATACCAGGTGACCAAGATACCTATGTATTTAAGGTATTCCACACAGATATAGGTAATACCAGACAGGCAGGTACATATGCTCAACATACAGTTACTCAACCAAAAATTATACAAGTAAAACCAAGAGTTGCTCAATCATATCCAATACAATTTAAAGTTAGATATTTTGCTGCAGGTGGTCTTGCAAAAAATGGAGTAGTAACTTGTGATGGTGATAAAACATTAAATGGACCAATAGGTAGTGTATTTACCACTAACACAATAAGAATATCAGAAGATTTCCCTGGTGGTGGTGACCAAAAAATACTTACATGGACTGCAAAAAGACAAAATGCATCATCCAACGATACATACACCGCCCATGTTAGTAATCTTTCTACAGGTGGTTCTATACCAGGCCCACAATATTTAAAGATTTTCAAAAATGGTAAAGCCTATATTACAAAAGGATTAACTTTTAGACAATCAGGCCCTGGTGGTACTTTTGTTTACGAACTAAGTCCAAATGACAATATCGATTTATTCTTTGGTTTTAAAAAAGAAGTAGTAGAAGAACCAAAAGACCCTGCTAGATTAATTATAGAATCTAATATTAACTCAGATGAAAAACCATTCTCTATTGATATTAAAAACTCTGAAGGTACGATAGTTTATTCAGATAATATTGATAGTATAGATACTAATGATTTCACAACAAAAGATTTTAATAGTACTACTAAACAAGAGGGATTTGAATTTAGAGTTAAAGTAAACGCTGGATTTGATGTTTCTTCAATCATACAAACATCACCAATTCAAGTATCAGTTGACCCTAATGATTTAGGAAAATCATTTAGACTGATTCCGTCTGATACTACTCACATTTATAAAGTAAATGTAAGAAGAAAAAATATTGAAAGAGCAAAACCAGAAGTATTTCCAGCAAGAACAACATTTGAGTATCCAATTAATAGTGGAGCAAATGTAAGTATACCATACTCTTCAAAAAATGCTACCTACATAGATTTTAAATTACCATTCAATGAAGTAAAAAATCAACCAACAGATGGTAACTTTAAATTAGATGACAAGTACTTTAGTAAAGGATTAGGAAGATATATAATAAATCTTTGTCCATATGGAGCAGGTGGTGTAAAGGGTGAAGAAAAACAAGTAGAAATAAATGTTGTAAGAAAAGAAACTACTAATTTTCCTGATATTAGAAAAATTAATTATCCAAAATTAATCAAAGGAAAAGATTTTGTAGGTTTAAATGTACCATTTAGTTTCTCATACCAATCAGTATTTACAGATTATGTTCAAGTATTCTTACATGATAAAGGTACTCGTATAGGAGGAAATAGAGGAGCAACAGATAGAGTTAATTTAAATGTTCAAGATTTAGTAAAATATACAAACAAATTCACAAAATCTGGTGATAAGTATACATTTAAATTTTTACTTGTTCCTTTTGGGAAAGGACCAAATAGTAGTCTTGAAGGTAAAACCGAATCAATCACAGTAATTTTTGATGAAGGGGATTTTACATTAGATAGGAATGAAGTAATAGATAGGATATGTAATACAGTTGCTTCTCAATTAGACCCAGATTTCTTTGAGGCAAGAACTTCTAAATTACTAACACACTTATTACATTTTGGAAACGCAAATAATGAAGTGATTTCTAATTGGGAATGTGATAAAGAAACATTTAGACAATATAAAATAGACCCAGAGACTGGTAGAGAAACAAACGAGAAAAAAGAAGGTGGTTTCGATGCACTTGTACTTAAAATGTACGAACCAGTTGAAACTACTGTACAACCAAATCAACAAGTTTGGATTACTAAAATACAATCTAAACCTCAAATCCATGAGGTAATTCTACGAGAAAGCCAGGAAGATAGTTGTCCTCCTCTTGCAGCACCTAACTTTACTCTTGATGTTAGTAGTGGAATGCAATATGAAATATTTGATGATATCTTAGCAGTAAGTGAAAGTGCAACTAACGCATCTCTAATAAATACTTTTGTATCACAAAGTGGAATTGATACAACTAAATTAGATATTGATTATGTAAGTGGTTCAATAACTTATAATTCAGGTTCGGGTGTATTTGAGAGTGCATCTTTACAACTCGCATATCAAAACTTTTCTCACTTTGGTTCTGCAGAAGAAAGAATTAAAAACTTTTACTATAAAGTTGGATTAATAGAACATTATACAAATATTTCAGCATCACTTGAAACTGGTAGTTCAAAAACTTCTTTATCTGTTGTTGCACAAAAAGAAAGACAAATCAGAAAAATAAATGAAGTTAAAGCAGGATTTGATGGATTTGAAAACTTCTTATTTACAGATACAGGTTCTCTTTCATATCCAAAAAACTCAGATGGTAATCTATTAGGAACTGGTAGTACAGATGCATTGGCCTGGTTTGATAATAATGTATTTAGTGCAAGTAAATTTGATTTTGATAATGTAAATTATTTACCAAATAATATTCCTCAGTTTGTAAAAGACGATGAGGAAAATGGTGAATTTATTATGTTCTTAGACATGATTGGTCAACATTTTGATGTATTATGGACATATGTTGAATCGATAAATAGAACTAAAAAATTAGAACATAAACAAAGAACAGGTTTATCAGATGAATTAGTAAGAGAGATGTTACGCTCATTTGGATATAAACCTAACTCATCAATAGAAACTGCACCACTATGGGAATTTGCATTAGGACAATATAACTCAGCAAATTCAGCAAGAACTGATGGAACTAGTCAATCAGTAATGACTGGTAAAGATAGACAGAATCAAATATGGAGAAGAATATTAAATAATCTTCCTTACCTATATAAATCTAAGGGTACAAAAAGAGGATTACAAGCAACTCTTGCAACATATGGTATTGGTGAAAATTTACTTAGGATAAAAGAATTTGGTGGGCCACCTCCAAATATATCAACTTTTACAAAAATAAGAAATACAGAACGAATAAATTCTGCACAATTACTAAGTAACATTAATTCAAATGTAATAATTCCATGGCATACTGGTTCTTCATATCCACAAACTGTAGAATTTTCAATAAGTACTGATACTAAACAAGATGCAAAAATAGTATCTCACAATAATTTTTACCTAACAGTAAACCAACATACTGGTTCTCAAGCCACATTTACATTCCATATTACTGGTAGTGATACTGCACTTTCTGCATCAACAGCACCTATAACTTTCTTCAATGAAGAAATAAACACTTTCATGATAAGAAGAAGTGAAACTGATGTTAATGAAGTATTCGATATTTTTGTAAAAGAAGGATTCGGAAAAAGAATTAGAGCAGAAGTTTCTCAATCAGTATCAACTGCAATAGGTGAATCTGGTTGGGGTAGTGGTTCAACTATCGAGATAGGTAGTTTAGAGGGAAGTGTTGATAATATAAAACTTTGGAAAACAGCATTATCAGAATCAGTTTTTGATGAGCATGTTCTTGCACCTGATATGTTTAATGGTAACTCTATCAGTTCATCTACTGAAGATTTATTTGTAAGGTTAGATTTTGAAAAAGTAAAAGATTTAAGTACAACAGATTCTTTCTCAAATAGTGGTTCTTACAGAAATACCGCACCTAATCTTTCATTATATGGTGATACTTTTGTAACCATGAGTAATTTTGAAACAAGTGGAACATATCCTCATAGTAGTTTTGAAATTAAAACAGTAGAAAGAACAAGAACAATACCATCTGTTGGTTTTGGTGAATCTAATAAAATATCATCAATAAACCCACAACTTCAATCAGAACTATCATCAAGAGCAAGAGCAACTAAAAGATTAAGTGATACTGTTGGTATTGAATCAAATAGAATAGGTATATTTATTTCACCAACTGCAAATGTTAACAGAGATATTATAAAAGCACTTGGTGGAACATTTAGATTAGATGACTTTATTGGAGACCCATGTGAACAATATAGTGATGAGTATACTGACCTTGCAAACTTTAGAAGAGATTTCTTCAGTAGGTATACAATCAATTATGATGGGTTTTATAATCTTATAAAATATATCGATAAAACATTATTTAAAGTATTATTAGGTGGAACACCAGCAAGGTCAAAACCAAATACAGGTTTACTTATTGAACCACACTTACTCGAAAGAAACAAAGCAAGAAGAAGAAAACCAAGTGGTATTGTTTTTGAAGAGGCAGTTGGAGTAGAAGATATATCAAAAGGTTCAGTAATTAGTATCGATGGTAATAGTATACAAATTGAAGGATTCTATAGTGCATCACAATTACAACCTGAATTTACTGGTGATAATGTAAACTTCGAAACAACAATGTCTCATGATTTTATTAATAATATATCAAGTGATACTGTAAACTTCGAAACAACAATGTCTCATGATTTTGTTAATAACTTAACATCTTCATTTTCTTCATTCGAAAGTTTCATAACTGGTTCTGCTCCAAGTCCTATTGTTACTACTATCACAAGTGTAAATGATAATGAGGGTTCAATTATATTTAATATACCATCTCCATTGACTAGTTCTGCAACAGGTCAATATGTAAGAGATATGTTTGAAACTGTACCTCCACAAGATAACGATTATTCAGAATTTGCTTTTGGAGTTACTGGTATTAAAAATGGACATGCTCAAGTAACATTTAATACACCAAATGGTAGAGATAAAGAAAGAAGAAAATATTTTTTAATAACAGAAGCAGAAACAGATGTATTCCCAATATTAAATAATACTTACGACCAAACAAGTGGATTTAATAATCAAACTGTTACAACAAGTGTACAAAAAGTAACATTCACATCTATTTCAGGTTCTGCTCCTGCAGTGACAGGAAGTATAACGGCGGTAACACCACTTGAAGGAAATTTACCGTCTCATTATATTTATGTTAAAGATACTTCATTAGGGATAGAGAATTCTTTCTTTAATGGATGTAAACAAACACAAGCAACAACTATTGATGGTGGCCCTGCTTTTGAAACTTTTGTTACTAATCCTAACACATTAAAGGTTTCTGACAGTGGAAGAGGTAGTGGAGAACCGATATTAGATGTTGAATAATATTTATTTTTGAAAAAACTTATATTTATATACTGAAAGGTTAAAAAGGAAAAAAAATTATGGCTTATTTAGATAATACTTCAATTACAGTCGATGCAATCCTTACGAAAAAGGGTAGAGAGAAATTAGCTGCCGGTCAAGGATTGAACATCACACAATTCGCATTAGCTGATGATGAGATAGATTATGGTTTGTATGAACCAGCACATCCAAAGGGTTCAGCGTTCTATGATGCAGCAATCAAAGCAATACCAGTTCTTGAGGCATCACCAGATGAAACTCAAGTAATGAGATTTAAATTGGTAACTTTACCAAAGAATACAACTCGTATTCCAAAAGTATCATTTGGTATTCCAAATATCGCGGTATCACAAGATGAGGGAGAAGTTGCATTAACACCAACTACTTCACCAAGTGGTAACACAACTGCAGGATATACTGTTGTTCTTGCTAACAAAGAAGCAGGAAGTATTATCGGTAGCGGAACAACAACTGCAAGTGGAACTACTCCAATCTTCTTAGGAGATGAAGTAACCACAACTGCAGCAGTAGTAACAGGTAGAGTATTTAAATTTATACCTAATCCTAATTTAACTCAAACAGTACAAACAACAATAACAGTTTATGGTAATGAAACGGGTGGTTCACAAACCATACCTGTAACAGTAACATATGTAGCTTAAAAGGAATAAAAAGATATGCCACAAATAACAGGACAAGACGGAAGAAATCTAACATCGGCTATTCAATCATATTTGAATGGGACCGCAGGTGCCGTACAATCGGAACAGTTAGTAAATATTTTGAATGATTATCTTCAAGGCGGTGATAAGATATCTGCTGCAGGAGGTAATATCAATAACGGTATCTTCAAAAAATTTGGAGAATTCGATACAGTAACAGGTAAAGTTGAAGTTGTAACAACTGGTCTTTGGACTGGTGATACTGGTTCATTAACAACATTCTTTACATCATCTGCACAAGTTACTACAAGTGGTAACTATTATTATAATGTTTATAATTCAGCAGCAACCTCTTCAGTACAGTTCGCAGTGGCATATGGGCATGTAAGTGGAAGTGGTTCTGTTTCTCTGGCAAATAATGATGATGCAAAACTACCTTCAAAAGCAACATACAATCAATATAGAACAGTACTACTCGACCAAACAGATGCATTATTTACAGTGCTTAATTCATCTGGTGTTGAGGCAGTAGACATATCAGATATCTATGTTATCAACTTAGCAAGAGCTAGATACAAAGAATCAATCGATGCAGGAAACTGGTCATTAAACCTAAGTGGTTCTGCAGGATTAGAGGCTACTCTTATTGATAATAGTGGAAAGAAATTCTCAGATAAGGTTGGAAAAGCTGGTAGAGTATTTGATGTTGTAAGTGGTTCACTTAATTTAGGAACTGATACTGAAGCAACAATTCATTCTACAACTGCTTCAAATGGAGAAGGTTGGGGTAAATTTTATCCAGACCAAGGATTCATTATACTTAACCCAACTGCAATTTCTGCTTCGATAGGTTTAGAACCTGATTTAGGAGTAAATGCAGATAAAGAGAATCATAAACAAATTTACAATGCAATCGTAGCGGGTAAAGATTTTGAAGCAAGAAGAACAGAAAATGTATCAACTTCTCATTTCTTTGTAAGAGCAACAAATAGAGAGTTTAACTATTCTAACAACCCAACATTCATAAGTGGTTCAGATAATTCACTTAGATATGATGCATTCAAAAGAGACCCTAAAGTATTTATTACTTCAGTAGGTTTATATAACGATGCTTCGGAATTGTTAGCAGTTGCTAAAACATCACAACCGATTCAGAAATCATTTGATAAAGAAGTATTAATCAAAGTAAAACTTGATTTCTA
>CEUV01019625.1_pt1 | contig 18599 bp, 18 predicted proteins | sample 356401 | NCBI WGS metagenome assembly CEUV01 (sample SAMEA2622710, study PRJEB7988) | marine metagenome | isolation source: saline water (ENVO:00002010), including
CCCGCCGAGACGTCTAGAACCCGTGCCCGTCCCGGGCGGCCCGCTTGGCTTGGGACCATCACCCGGGCGATGATGCGACGGTGTTCCTGGGAGAAGACCTGCTCGCCTGGCTGGTGCTTGCGATCGGTGCTGCGCTCGCCGTAGGCAACGCGCTCGCGCTGATCCGCCCGCCGGAGACGAAGCGCAACGACGACGATCTGGCTCAAGCGCCGAAGGGCCGGGCGATCGCCTACATCGTGGTTGGCGCCATCGCCGCCGTGTGGGGCCTCGCAACGCTCCTCGCATAGCGGCGGCCTGCGAATGACAGACCAGGAGTGCTAGCGGTTCCAGCGGGGCGGACGCCGTTCGATGAACGCGGTGATCGCCTCGTGATAGTCCGGCTCGGTCGACATCTGCTCGAGACGGGCCTGGGCGTCGCGTACCGAGCGGCCAGGGTCGTTGTGAGTGGCGTCGATCGCTATCTGGCGCTTTGTGGCCCGGAGGCTGTGGGGGCTGACGTCGGTGATGAGCGAGCGGGCGAGGTCGAGGGCGGCGTCATGGCAATGGTCGTCGACCAGTCGGGTGACCAGGCCCATGCGTTCGGCTTCGTCGCTGGTGAAGCGGCGACTCGACAAGAGCAGGTCGCTGGCGCGGCCGTGACCGATGAGGCGGGGGAGAAGCCAGGACAGGCTGTACTCGGCTGGGAGGTTGAGCTTGCCGTGGGCCGTGGTCCAGGTGGCGCCGCTGACCGCAACCCGGAGATCGCACCAGCAGGCAAGGGCGAGACCGACCCCAGCAGCGGCGCCGTTGACGGCAGCGATGGTGACGACGTCGAGCCCGAAAAAGGCAGCGAAGTCGGCGTCGAAGGCCGGATCGACGCCATGGCCGGGGGTGGCGATGTCGTCCGGAGTGCCGGCGTCGTAGCCACCCCGCTCGACATGGCTCTCGAGCGCCTTGCTGTCGGCCCCCGGGCAGAAGGTTCGGCCTTCGGGATCGCCGGTGATGATCACGACGCGAACGTCAGGGTGGTCCTCGGCGGCCTGAAGGAGGTGCCGCAACTCCGTGTGCATACGCCCCGTCCAGGAGTTGCGGCGTTCGGGCCGGCTGAGGGTGATGGTCGCGATGCCAGCATCGCTGCCGGCGCCGACATCCCAGCGGGTGGTCTTGAGGTCCACTAGTCGACCGTGGCGTAGGCGGTGTCGCGGTCGTCGGTGGTGGTGCCGAGGGTCTCCGCGACGGCATCGGCGAGATCGGTAAGGAATTCGCCGGCGACCGGCGCATTACCGTTGCTGACGGTTGCGTGCAGGGAGTCGGGATTGTTCTGCCGGTCGAGGTACCAGCCACGACGGCCAAGCGCTTCACTGACGGCGAAGATGTCGAGTCGCGCGTCCCAGCCGTCGTCGACCCGGATGGCTAGGATCTGCGCCTGCGGTTCGCCGACGATCGTGATGCCGTCGATCAACCGAACGCCCGCCTGGATCTTGCGGGCAGTGTCGATGGCCGTTCGGGTGAGTTGCTCATAGCCCTCGAGGCCGAGTCGATGCATGACGGCCCAGGCCGCGGCCATCGGTGCGCCGGACCTCGTGCCCTGCATGCTGGGTGAGGCGTAGAAACCGCCGCGCCAGGCGTCGAAGGTGTAGGTCTGAAACCGTCGCGAGGCCTTGTCGCGATGAAGGATGATCGACGCACCCTTGGGCGCGTATCCGAGTTTGTGCACGTCGAGGCTGATCGTCGTCACGCCAGGGACTCGGAAGTCCCAGAGTGGGAGATCCTCGCCGAGTCGTTCCATGAACGGGAGAACGAAGCCACCCATGCAGGCATCGACGTGGACATTGGCGGAAGCCGCGGCCCCGATGCGGGCGAGATCCTCGATCGGGTCGATCACCCCATGGGGGTACTGCGGAGCGGAACCGACGACGAGAACCGTTCGATCTGTGATTGCGTCGGCCGTGGCGTCGACGTCGCATCGGTAGTCATCGGCGCACGGGACAAGGACGACATCGAGTCCGAAGTAGTGGGCGGCTTTGTGAAAGGCGGCGTGGGCAGTGTCGGCGAGGACGATCTCGCCGCGCTCGATACCTCGCTCGGCCCGGGCCCGTTCCCGGGCGGTTTTGACGGCCATCAGGATCGATTCGGTACCACCGGAGGTCATGAAGCCAGTGGCGTCGTCACCATGGAGCAAGGCGGCCATCGTGCCGACCACCTCTCGCTGGATCTGGCCGAGCGACGGGATGGCGAGGGTGTTGAGCGCGTTCTCGTGGAGATACATCGCGGCGGCGTCCTCGGCGATTGCGTGCACCTCGGGTCCGCCGTCGTAGACGAGACCGAAGGTACGCCCGTCCTGCCAGCGTGCGTCGTCGCCGCGCAACGACCGGAGTCGTTCGAGCACCTCGTCGTGGCTGAGTCCGGAGTCGGGGAGGGACATACCCAGACCGTAGAACACGCGAACTCGTAGAGCGATCGGAGCGGTACCGTGACACGCCGTGCACCCTCGCCGCTTTGCTTGTCTCACGTGTTGGGTCATGGCCGCCGCGTTCGTATTGTCGACGCTCGGTTCAGCCCCGGTGAGCGCACAGGAGGCGGAGTCGCGCGCTCCGGGGCTTGTCGCTGCCGAGGCGGTCACGACCGTGACGGTTGATCCGGCATCGGCGTCGTTCACCGTTCAGCACACCTACCGCTTGTCGAATACGGCGAGTGATGAGACGTTCACCGGCTTCTTCGAGATCTTCCCTCCCACGGCGCTCGATGTGACGGCGTCCGTCGGCGGCGTGTCCACCACGGCCGTGAGCGTGCCGGTCAGCGCCGGGTTTGCTGAGTGGTTCGTGCCCTTCCCTGAACCGTTGCCGCCCGACTCGGCCCCGGTCGATGTGGTGGTGCGTTGGCGGGCGTCGGGTCTGACGGGCGACCCTGATGCGTTCGACCGGGTCAGCGAGGGGGTGGTGTCGATCGCCCCGTATGCCGTCGGCCGGGGAGCCGAGGCCGAACTCATCGTCGAGATTCCTGGTGACTACGACGTGGTCGTCGCCGATGGCTATGACCTCACGACAACCGACACCGGACTCGAGCTCCGTGCTCACCGTTCGATCGAGGACCAGTACGTCGCCCTGCCAGTCGTCGTCGAAGCGCCCGACCAGTACGTTCGCCGGTCGATCGGCGGTCCGATCGACGTGACGGTCGCAACGCCCGAAGGCCCGAGCGACTGGTTGGGCGATGACCTCAGCCTCCTGGTCGAGGAGTTGGCGCGGTGGGTGCCGATTGATCGTCCCGAGGCGATCGAGTTCCGTCAGGGTTACACGGCCGGCGCCGACCTCCGTCCAGCCGGAGAGGGGGCCTTCGTCCTGCCCCTCGACGCCTCGCCAGCGGTCGCGTTACGGGCGATCGCGATCGCCTGGCTTGATCCGCTGCCGTTTGACGACCCCGCCCTTCGCACCGATTACGCCGCCGCCCTGGCCGACCGTGTTGCAACGTCCCAGGGTGTGGCGGTGTCACCTCGCTTTGGGCGGTGGGTCATCGCCATGACCGCCCTCGCGTCGGTGAGTGACGCTGACATCACCGCCACCGTGTTGACCTCGCTCGAGGGTGGGGTGACCGCCTACGGCGGGACCGACGACACGTTCGTCGCTGACGTCATCGACTGGCGTCGCTTCACCGACGTGTACGAATTGCTCGGCGGCATCGAGTCGACCAGCGATGCCATGCGGCTTTCGGCCGACGATCACCAGCGGACCGAACTTGATCGCCGTGCCGAGGCGCTGGAGGCATACCGAGCACTTGAGACGCGTGCGGCGCCGTGGTCGCTGCCGCCGCTGCTCCGTGATGCGATGGCGACGTGGCGCTTCGACGATGTCGCCTCGGTCCAGGATGAGGTCTCGGACTTGGTAGCGGCTCGCGACGAGATGGTTGTGTCGGCGGCGACGGCCGAACTCGAGATCGGCCCGCATGTTCGGGAACACTTCGAGACGGCTGCCACCTCGATGGATGCCACCTGGGCGCGATACGAAGCGCAGCGGGAGGCGCTCGACCACGTTGCTGAGGCGTTGCGGCTCGATACCGGCGACCGGGGGCTGCTTTCGACCCTTGGCATGGCCGGCCGAGATGCCGACGCCCAACTGACGCAGATGCAGGTCCTCTGGGTCGAGGGTGCGTTCACGGAAGCGGCAGCGGCGGCCGATCACCTGATCGAGGACTACGAGTCTTCGGTGGGTCGTGGCACCCTTCGCCTCCTTGGTCCCCTCGCCGCCCTTGTCGTGGTTATCGCGATGGTGCGGCAGGTACTCGCTCGGCGGACTCAGCCGTTGTCGGCTGACGCATAGCGCTTTCGCAGCACGCCTTTTTGGACCTTGCCCATTGTGTTGCGTGGGAGCGCGTCGATTACCTCGATCCGACGCGGGTGTTTGAACCGCGCCAGAGCGGTGTCCAGTGCAGGCCGGATGTCGGCATCACTGAGTGGCGCCCCTTCGCAGACGAGCACGGCCACCACCTGCTCGCCGAAGTCGGGGTCGGGAACGCCGATGACGGCGGACTCGGTGACCCCGTCGATTTCGTCGAGGACGAGCTCGATCTCCTTGGGGTAGATGTTCTCGCCACCGCTGATGATCATGTCGCTCGCCCGACCCTGCAGAGTGATCCGGCCATCGGTTGCCATGGTGGCGATGTCGCCGGTGATGAACCAGCCGTCGTCGGTGTACGCGTCGGCCGTTGCATCGGGCTGCCGCCAGTAGCCGCGCATGACCTGACGGCTTCGGATGGCGACGACCCCGGCCTCGCCGGCGGCGAGTTCAGCGCCGTTGGTGTCGACGATGCGGGCTTCGACACCTGGGAGGGCGTAGCCGACGGTGCCGGCGATGCGGTCACCGTCGTAGGGGTTCGAGGTCGTGATGCCCGTCTCGGACATGCCGTAGCGCTCACAGATCCGATGGCCGGTACGGTCGGTGAACGAAGCGAAGGCTGGTTCCGTGAGTGGTGCGGACCCGCAGGTGAACAACCGCATCGACGCACATCGCTCGGCGGTGAGGCGCGGTGATGCGCAGAGCCGGGCGTAGTGGGTCGGCACGCCCATGAAGACGGTGCCCTCCGCAAACCCATCGAGTACGGCATCGACGTCGAAGCGACGCAGGAAGGTGACGGGAATGGCGGACAGCAGCGCGCAGTGGAGTGCCACGAAGAGGCCGTGGACGTGGAAGATCGGCAGGCCGTGAATGAGATGATCGTCAGGGGTGAAGTGCCACGTGTCGTGGAGGGCGTGGGCGTTCGCTCGGAGCCCCACGTGGGTGAGGGCGGCTCCTTTGGGTCGGCCCGTGGTTCCTGACGTGTAGAGGATCGCCGCGAGCTCGTCGTCGTTTCGCTCAACCGGTTCGGTGACGGGAGCGACCGCCGTCGCCCGACGGGTGAGACTTCCGGCACCGTCGGGGTCGAGCGTGAGCCAGGTCGGCTCCTCGGCTACCGACGGATCGACAACGATGACCGCCGGTTCGGCGTCGTCGATGAAGTAGCGACGCTCGTCGGCGGTGAATGCGGGATTGAGTGGCACGTGCACCGCGCCTGCCCAGAGACACGCGAGGTAGAGCGCGACCGCTTCGGGCGATTTCTCCACCTGCACGAGCACGCGATCGCCGGGTTGCGCACCTGCGTCGATGAGGACAGCTGCGTAGACCCGGACCTGGTCGAAGAACTCGCCATAGGTCCAGGTGCGTTTGCCGTCGAGAAGGAACGGCGCCTCGAGTCGGTCGATCGCGGCGGCGTGGAATTCGGCGGCGATGTTCCCGCCGGTCATCATCAGCCCTGGAAGAGGATCATCGACAGGTAGGTCAGCGACGGCTTGGGGCTGCCCTTCACATGGATCGCCGACTCGAAGGTGAGCAGTGTGCCGAGCTTGTGCTTCTCGGCGCGCACGACGCGGGAGCGGGCGTGCAGGGTGGCCCCGGCCGGGACCGGTCGGCGGAACTGCAGACCGCCGGAGCCGAAGTTCACGACGTTCTTCATACCCGTGAGCTGGACCGGCATCGAGATCAGGCTCGGCATCAGGCTGAGGGTCAGGAAACCGTGGGCGATCGGGCCACCGAAGGGACTCTCCTTCTCGCAGCGCTCGACGTCGACGTGAATCCACTGGTGATCACCCGTCAGGTCGGCGAACTGGTTGATCATTTCCTGCGTGACGACCAGTTCGTCGCCCCACTCCCCGTACCCTTCGGAGGCTTGGGCGTTGATGGCGTCGATGTCGTCGAAAGCGATGGCAGTCATGGGCGGCAGCGTACGACCGGGACCCACCGCCCGCACGTTGACGCGCTGTGAACGGTTATTACCATCGTCCGCATGGGAACCCCTTCGATGAGCCGTACTGGTGACGTCTTCGTGATTGATGTCGGCGACGATGAGAACATGACGTCCGTCGCCTGGGTGGCGGCAATGAACGAATTGCTCGACGACGTCGATGCGGCTGAAGGGCCGAAGGCACTTGTCACTACCTCGTCGGCACCGAAGCACTTTTCCAATGGTCTCGATACGCCGTGGATGGCGACGGCCGAGAGCGGGGATGTCGTTGCCTACGTCGATTCGTGCTTCCGGCTGGTGCACCGAATGATGTTGCTCGGCGTGCCGACTGCCGCAGCCGTGACCGGCCACGCTTTCGGGCTCGGTGCGTTCGTCGTGCTCGCGCACGACCAGGCCGTGATGCGAGAGGACCGCGGCTTCTGGAACCTGCCCGAGGTGCACCTCGCCATGAACTTCCCGCCCGGGCTGATGAACGTCGCCCGTTCGCGGATTGCAGCGTCAGAACTTGCCCGCGCCGTCGTTGTTGGTCACCGCTACACCGGTCCCGACGCCGCAGCCGCAGGAATTGTCGACGAGGCGCTCCCGCTGGACGGGCTGACCGACGCGGCCATCGCCCGTGTCGCACCACTCGCAGGTACGGCCGGCGACAATCTGGCGACGATCAAGCGCCAGCTCTATCCGCTGATCACCGAACTCGTCGACGGCTAAACGTCGGGTCGGCGGTTCGGGATTCTCCGGATCAGCCCCGAGGGACGTCGATCCAGGGGATCTCCTTGTCGACCCGAGGCTCACCCGGAAGGCCGAGCACCTGCTCGCCGAGGATGTTCTTCATGACCTCGGTGGTGCCGCCTTCGATGGAGTTGGCCCGAGCCCGCAGGAAGGCGTAACCGACACCGGCACCGGAGCCGGTGAGGTCGACCTCGCCGGGGCGACGGAAGGTGTAGTCGAACTCGATCTGACCTTCCATGCCCTGCAGGTCGACGGCCTTTTCGAAGATGGCCTGGTTGAGTGTGGCCATCATCGACTTGCCGACGGAGCCCTCCGGGCCCGGGTTGCCAGCCTTCGCGGCTTGCGATGCCCGCATGTTGGTGAGGCGGAGTGCCTCGGCCTTGATCCAGAGCTTCATGACGTCGTCGCGGTTCTGGGGCGTGCGGACCCACTCGGGGGCCTTCTCCCAGATGGCGGTGAGGCCGGCGATTGCACCGCCGCCGCGCTTCGGACCGCCCGAGCCGCCACCGCTGCCGCCGATCGCAGTGCGTTCGTTCATCAGGGTGGTGAGCGCAGCGCGCCAGCCCTCGCCCTCGGCACCGATGCGGTACTCGTCGTGCACGCGCACGTCGGTCATGTAGACCTCGTTGAACTCGGCCTCGCCGGTGATCTGCCGCAGCGGGCGAACCTCAACACCGGGCGCCTTCATGTCGAGGGCGAAATAGGTCATGCCGCGGTGCTTGGGCACGTTCGGATCGGTGCGGGTGACGAGCATGCCGAAGTCGGCGATGTGGGCGAGCGTGTTCCACACCTTCTGGCCGTTGACGATCCATTCGTCACCGTCCTTGATCGCCTTTGTGCCGAGACCGGCAAAGTCGGAGCCGGCGCCGGGTTCGGAGAACAACTGGCACCACTTCTCCTCGCCGGTGAACATCGGGCGAAGGAAGCGCTGTTTCACCTCTTCCGAGCCGTGGGTGAGGATCGTCGGGCCCGCCAGGGCGATGAAGAACATCGACGCATCCATCGGGGGCGCCCCGGCCTCATGCAGGCGCTGGTTGACGACCTTCTGCAACTGGGGTCGTACGCCGAGGCCGCCGTGGCCCTCGGGGTACATAACCCAGGCGAGGCCCTGGTCGAACTGATGACCTCGGAATTCCTCATAGCTCTGGGTCGAGGGATCGTTGTCGGCGAGGAGGGTGTCAAGGGCGGCTTCAACCCTCTGAAGTTCAGCGTCACTCATAAGTGACAGTCTGGCTGACAAATGACGTCGCGAGCTACTCGGCGGTACCGGCTGTCGGCCGCTACGGTCGTCGCCCATGACGTCGCTTGCTGACTACGCCGCCGCCCATCGCATCGCCTACGACGAACTTGCGTCCGTGATCGCTGGCCTCGATGACGACCAACTTGCCACGCAATCGTTGTGTCCGGATTGGGATGTCCGTGCGTGCGCTGCGCATGCCATCGGGATCGACAAAGCGCTCACGGGTTGGGTGCCTGACACCGAGAACCTTTTCGACTTCGGCATCGCCGCCCGGTTCATGGAGGAAGCGGCGTCGATGTCGCCAGCCGAGTTCGCCTCCGCTATCACGGCCATCGCCGACGCCCGAGTCGCCGATCTCGAGTCGCTCGACCCGTCGATTGTCGACGAACCGTCGATGACACCGGTTGGTCCGCAGGCGTACGGCAACTTCTTGCAGATCCGCGTCTTTGATCTGTGGGTTCACAACCGTGACATCGCCATTCCGCTCGGTATCGAGCTGCCCGACGGCGGTCCGACCGCCGAGCAAGCGCTGAACGAAGTCCACCGTTCGATGGGGTACATCGCCGGCAAGAAGATCGGACTCGAGGACGGCATGTCGATGACCGTCGAGGTCACGGGTGGCGCCCCTCGCACGATGCATGTCGCGGTCGACGGGCGTGCCGGCCTGGTCGATTCGCTCGACGAGCCGACGTTCACCCTTACCGCCGACACGGAGACGTTTGTGATGCTGGCGTGTGGCCGAGTCGACCCACAAGCGCGCATCGATGCTGGCCGGATCTCCTGGACAGGCGATTCCGAATGGGGCGAGAAGGCCGCCCGCAACCTCCGCTTCACGATGTAAGGCTCAGCCGACGAGCGCCATTCCGGCGTAGAGGGCCACGCCGTTGCGCATGGCGTCCTCGTTCACTCGCATGAGGTTCGAGTGGTTCGGCGCCGCCGTCGACCAGTGTTCGTCGTCGGGACATACGCCGAGGAAGGCCATCGAGCCCGGCACGTGTTGAAGGACATAGCTGAAGTCCTCGGCGCCCATCACGGGTCGCGGCATCGCGACGAATGTGCCGCTGCCCATGATCTCGTTGGTGACCTGGGCGACGAGTTCCTGTTGGCCTGGGTGATTGATCGTCACCGGGTAGCCCGGCGTGACGTTGGTGGTGCAGGTGCAGCCATGGGCGGCGGCGTTGCCTTCGGCGACTCGGCTGATGTTGTTCTGGAGGGTCTCGCGGGTGTGCTCGTCGTGGGCGCGGATCGTGCCTTCCATCCATGCCTGATGCGGGATGATGTTGTTGGTCGTTCCCGCCTCGACATGGGCGACGGTGACGAGCCCGGACTGGGTTGCCTCGATGGAACGACCGACCATCGTGTGCAGCCCGGTGATGGTCGACGCCATGGCCGGGATCGGGTCGGCGCACTGGTGAGGCGCCGAAGCGTGGCCGCCTTCGCCGTGGATCGTGATCTCGAATCGGTCGGCTGAAGCCATGATCGCTCCGTCCTTGGTGGTGATCATGCCCGAGGGCATGTTGGTGAAGGCATGGATCGCGAACGCCCGGTCGACACCGTCGAGCACGCCTTCCTCGATCATGAACTTCGCTCCGTGGAAGCCTTCCTCGCCGGGCTGGAACATGAAACGGATCTTCCCGGTGAAGGAGTCCTTGCTGTCGGCCAGAAGCTTTGCGGCGCTGACCAGCATGGCGACGTGGGTGTCGTGCCCGCAGGCGTGCATCCGTCCGTCGTGTTTGCTCTTGAAGTCGGAGGGGTAGTCCTCTTGCAGCGGGAGGGCATCCATATCGCCGCGCAGCAGCACGGTGGGGCCGGGCTTGCCCGAATCGAGGTCGGCGACGATCGACGTGGTCGACTCGCCGAGCGTGATGTCGAGACCGAGGCCGGTGAGCGCCTCGGTGATCTTCGTCTGAGTCTCGGGGAGGTGCAGGCCGAGCTCGGGGTCGTGGTGGATCGCCCGTCGCAGCTCGACCGTGTCGGCATCGAGGGCTTCTGCAGCGGTGGCGAGATCGGGTCCGAGTTCAGCGAGGCTCATGAGCAACGTTGGCCCATCAGGGAACGGCTGCGCAACGCCTGGTCTAGGTTGAGACCATGGCAGCGCTTTCTCACGACGAACGCATAGCGGCCCTGACCTTGGCGGAGGTGTATCCGCATTACGTCACCAAGGCGGAGAAGAAGGGCCGTTCCGAGCGTGCGCTGCTCGAGGTGATCACCTGGCTGACCGGCCTGTCGAAGGCCGATATCGACCGCCATCTCGACGCAGAGTCGACATTCGAGGATGTTTTTGCCGATGCCAAGCTCAACCCGAATGCGTCGCTGATCACCGGCGTGATCTGTGGGGTACGCGTCGAGGAAATCGAGAACCCACTGACGCAACGGGTTCGGTATCTCGACAAGCTCGTTGATGAGCTCGCCAAGGGCAAGGCGATGGAGAAGATCCTCCGCGCCTGACCACCCGCTACCTTCCGATCATGCGATTGGGAGTGCACTTGCCGCAATACGGACGGGCCGCGTCGCCGGAAGCGATCGCTTCGGTGGCGGTTCGGGCCGAGGAACTCGGCTTTGCCGACGTGTGGGTCTCGGACCATGTCGCGATCCCGGCATCCCAGGGCTATCCGTCGCCGTACCTGTTCGATCCCGTGCTCACGCTCGGTTGGGCTGCCGCTGCCACGAGCCGGATCCGGCTCGGCACGAGTGTCATGGTGGTGCCCCAACATCACCCGCTCCATCTCGCGAATCAGCTCGCAAGTCTCGATCGGCTGAGCGGAGGCAGGCTGACACTCGGTGCCGGTGTCGGTTGGTCCAAGGCCGAGTTTGAGGCGCTGGATCAGGACTTCCACACCCGCGGCCGCCGCATGGACGAGGCCCTCGAACTCATGCGACTCGCCTGGACCACCGACCCAACCACCTATCGAGGTGACTTCTTCACGTTGGAGGAGCTCAAGATTCAGCCGAAGCCGGTCGGGTCGGTCCCGATCTGGATCGGTGGCGCGTCGGACGCGGCGGTTGCCCGAGCTGGTCGGGCCGACGGCTACCAGGGAATTTCGATGTCGCCCGACGAGATGGCGGCGCTTGTCGATCGCTTGCGGGAGGCGGGCGCCGGCGACGATTTCGTCGTGAGCTATCGCACCGGCTGGGACCCGAACGGGATGGACCATCGCCAGATCGTCGACGAGGCCGAGGCCTACGCCGAGGCGGGTGTCCACCATGTCGTCGCTGCTCCGTGGCGACGCACTGCCGAGGAATGGATCGACTCGATGGAGACGTTGGTCGAGTTGGTGCCGCTCGATTGAGCGCTACTGCCGGCCCATCTCGGCGGCCAGTTCGGCCTTGCGTGCTTCGGCGTCTTGGCGACTGATCAGCTGGAATTCCATCGTCTGAAGGTCGCCCTCGAAGGCGAACGGGGCGGCGTACTCACGGCTCACCGGCGATCCCGTGTCGAGCGCGACCGACATGCCGACGGAGGAGATCGTGCTCATCATCCACGGGATCTCGCCCGACCCGACGATGTTGCCGTCGACGGTGAGCGTGACCACGGCGGTGCGCTTCGGCCCTCGGAGGAACTGTGCACGCAGGGTGGTGGCGCCGTCGGGGATCGGCGAGTCGGAACGGATGATCGTGTGGCGGTCGAACGCGTTGTAGTCGAACACGAGGTGATCGTCCTTCACGAAGAAGGCGATGCCGGAATTCTCTGTGCCGGTCGCGAAGAGCACGCCGCCCTGACCCGCTTCGCGGCGCACGGTGGCGATCGCGTCGAAGCTACGGCCGCCGAGCGAGGCCCCGGCCTGCGACGGCAGGGGTGCGATCGGCGGACGGTAGACATAGCGCCTGCTGGCCGGGTGAGGCGATCGGTCGCGGTGGCGGGTGCCGAAGAGTTGGAGCATGCGGTCGTCAAGGGGGAGCACGCCGTGGAGTTCGGCCTCCTCCCACCAGCGGTCGATGAGTTCGGCGAGCTTCTCGGGGTTCGATGCGGCGAGATCGGTGCACTCCGATGGGTCGACCGCAACGTGGTACAGCTCCCACGTGTCGTCGTCGAACGAGGTGCCGGCCTCGTGCCGAGTCACCGCTTTCCAGCCGTCGAGCCAGATGCCCCGGTGGCCGCCCATCTCGAAGTACTGGACCCCCTTGCGGCTCGGCTCGTCGGTGCCGGTGAACGTGTAGCCGAGCGAGGTGCCGCTGATCGGCATCTGTTCGCGGCCGCCGTAGGTGTCCTTGGGTGTGACGCCGCACGCCTCGTAGATGGTCGGTGCGATGTCGTTGACATGGTGGAACTGGTGGCGGAGTTCGCCACCGACATCACCGAGGCCCTCGGGCCAGTGCACGACGAGCGGCACATGCACGCCACCTTCGTGGGTGTTCTGCTTGTACCACTTGAACGGCGTGTTGCCAGCTTGGGCCCATCCCCACGGATAGTTGGTGTGGCTGTGAGGACCACCGATTTCGTCGAGGTGGTCGATGGCCTGCTCCGGCGTTTCAAGGATGCCGTTGAAGAACTTCATCTCATGCATGACACCGAACGGACCACCTTCCTGGGAGGCGCCGTTGTCGGCCAGCACCATCACGATGGTGTTGTCGAGTTGCCCGAGGTCGCACAGCGAGTCGATCAGGCGCCCAACCTGGGCGTCGGTGTGCTCGAGGAATGCGGCGAATGCTTCCTGGAGGCGGGCTGCGAGACGTTGGTGCACCTCGGGCATGTCGTCCCATGCCTCGACCCCGGGGTTGCGGGGCGCGAGTTGGGTGCCTTCGATGTGCAGGCCCAACTCCTGCTGGCGGGCGAACCATTCAGCGCGGACGTCGTCCCAGCCTTGGTCGAACGCGCCGCGGTACTTGTCGAGGTAGGCCTGCGGCGCCTGGTGTGGCGCGTGCGTGGCACCGAAGGCGGCGTAGAGGAAGAACGGGCGATCGGGGCGCACCGACACGGAGTCGTGCATGAACTGGATCGCCTTGTCGATGATGTCCTCGCTGACGTGGTAGCCCTCATCGGGGCCCTTCGGCGGGTCGATGTGGTGGTTGTCGTAGGTCAGCGACGGGCTGAACTGGTCGGTCTCGCCGTCGAGGAAGCCATAGAAGCGATCAAAACCCCGTTGCAGTGGCCACTGGTCGTAGGGGCCGGCCGCTGAGCACTGCTCCATGGGGGCGAGATGCCACTTGCCGACGGCGAACGTCGAGTAGCCCTCGTCGTGCAGCACCTCAGCCATTGTCGCGGCGTGGTCGGAGATCTGCCCGGTGAGGTTGGGGAAGCCGCTGTTCATGTTCGACACGCCTCGCATGCCGACGGTGTGGTGGTTTCGGCCAGTGAGGAGCGCCGCACGAGTGGGAGAGCACAGCGGTGTCACATGGAAGTTCGTGTAGCGCAGGCCATCGGCGGCGAGGGCGTCGATGTTCGGCGTGTCGATCGATGAGCCGTAACACCCAAGCTGTGAGAAGCCGAGATCGTCGAAGAGCACGACGACGACGTTGGGGGCGTCTTCGCCGGGATGGGGCGGTTCGGGCCAGTCCGGTGTCGAGTCATCGACGGTTCGCCCGATCGTGCCATTCCAGTCCCCGTAGGTCGTCATGCTGCGAGGGTAGAGGTTTTGGCATCCCTACTGCCAGTTTCTCTTCGTGCCGTGTCCCGCATACGCTCTGCGCCATGAAGCTGTCGATGATGCTCACGTACTCCGGCGACCCGCGGCTGGCCGCCGCCGAAGCCGCTGATCTGGAGAAGGCCGGCATTGATGTCGGCTGGGTGCCGGAACTCTATGGCTTCGACGCGGTGTCGATCCTCGGCTACCTCGCTGCGAAGACCGACACCATGGAGCTCGGTTCGGGCATCTTCAACATCTACGGCCGTACCCCCAGCACGATCGCCATGACCGCTGCCGGGCTCGACGCAGTATCGAGCGGGCGCTTCCTCCTCGGCCTCGGGGCGTCCGGCCCGCAGGTCATCGAGGGGTTCCACGGCGTGAAGTACGACAAGCCCCTCGGCCGGCAGCGCGAAATCATGGAGATCTGTCGTGCGATCTGGCGGCGAGAGGTCGTCGTGCACGACGGCCCGAACTACCAGCTCCCGCTTCCGCAGGATCAGGGCACGGGGCTCGGCAAGCCACTGAAGCTGATCAACCATCCGGTGCGCGAGGACATCCCGATCTATCTCGCTTCGCTCGGCCCGAAGAACGTCGAGCTCACCGCCGAGGTCGCCGACGGCTGGCTGCCCGCCTTTTTCCATCCCGACAAGGCCGACGGTGTGTGGAAGGCCGACCTCGACGCCGGCCTCGCCAAGCGTGATCCTGCCCTCGGCCCGCTCCAGGTCTCGACCGGTGGTGCACTGTGCATCACCGACGACGACGAAATGGCTCGCAAGATCCGCGACGCCGGTCGCTTCATGACGGCGCTGTACGTCGGCGGCATGGGCGCGAAGGGCAAAAACTTCTACAACAACATCTTCCGCAAGTACGGCTACGAGCAGGAAGCCGAGCAGATCCAGGACTTGTATCTTGACGGCAAGAAGGACGAGGCGATGGCGCTCGTCCCCCAGGACTACCTCGACGCCACGGCACTCGTCGGTGACGAGGGCTTCGTGCGCGAGCGGGTGGAGGCCTACCGGGCGGCCGGAGTGACGCACCTGCAGATCTCGCCGACCGGCCCGAATCCGATGGTCGATATCGAGAAGGTGAAGAGCTGGGTCAGCTGACCCGACACCGCTCCGTCAGGCGCGTTGCGCTTCGATGCGGCGCTCGAGTCCAGCAAGTGACTGGCGGAGTGTCTTCGTCAGCTGCCGCTTGAGCACGCGAAAGAGCAGCCCGGTGCGGGGCTTCGGTTGGAGCGCCATCAGGTAGGTGACCCGAACTCGGTCGTCGGAGAGAACCTGGATGTCGACCCGCTCGTTGAGCGTCTCGGTGACGAGACCGAGCGGCCCCTCGGCTTCAACGACGGAGAAGCCCCAGGAACGAGGCTCGTCCCAGACGATGAACTCCTCGTGGATGGGCTTCTTCGCTACCCAGACGGTGCGGGTCGATCCGAGGCCGGTCCCGCCGGTCGCCTCCGCCTTCTCAAGCGCGCTGAACCACTCCGGCCACCGTTCGTGATCGCACAGCACGCCCCACACCTCTTGGGGGGTAGCGCAGATCTCGCGCACAGCTCGGACCTTGAGCGGGGCACGGTCGGTCCAGTCGGCGGGCTGACGGGTCATCACGGCCATGACCGGAGCGTAACCGGGCGATACCTTGCGGCCATGCCGACCGCCATCCCGCACGTCAGCCTCGCCCACCTTCCTACCCCGCTCGAACCACTCGATCGCCTGTCGGCTGCACTCGGGGGTCCCCGGATCTGGATGAAACGCGATGACGCAACCGGCCTCGCGATCGGCGGCAACAAGGTTCGCAAGCTCGAGTACCTCCTGGCCGACGCGCTGGAGCAGGATGCCGATGTCGTGCCGACGATCGGTGCGACGCAAAGCAATCACTGCCGGCAGACCGCCGCTGCTGCCGCCCGCCTCGGCATCGAGTGTGAACTCCTGCTCGAGCATCGATTTCCCGAGTGGCCCGACGCGTACAACCGGGGCGGCAACCTCCAACTCGACGCGTTGCTCGGCGCCACCGTGCTCGATCATCCTGCCGGCACCGACATGGATGCTGCGCTTGCTGCGCGGGCTGACGAACTCGAGGCCGCCGGTCAAAGGCCGTATGCCATCCCGCTCGGCGGGTCGTCGGTCGTCGGGGCGTTCGGTTACCGCACCGCCGCAGTGGAGGTCCTGCGACAAGCCGACGCCGTGGGGTTCACCCCGGCCGAGATCGTCCATGCCACCAGCTCCGGCGGCACGCAGGCGGGGCTCATCGCCGGCCTCGCGATCAAGCGGTCGGCGGTGCCAGTTCTGGGCGTGAGTGCGGGTGGTTCCGACGAGTACCTCGCACCGATCGTTCGCTCGCTCGCCGAAGGGGTCATCGAGCAACTCGGCCTCGACCGCACCTTCGGCCCCGCCGCCGTCGTGATCGACGACACCCATGTCGGCGATGCCTACGGGGTCCCGACCGATGCGATGCACGAGGCCGTCGAGATGTGCGCCACGCTCGAGGGGGTGCTCCTCGACCCGGTGTACACCGGCAAGGGCATGGCCGGTCTCATCCATCATGTCCGGACCGGCCGATGGTCGAGCGACGATCAGATCGTCTTCATCCACACCGGAGGAACGCCGGCGCTGTTCGCCTACCCCGAACTCCGTTAGACGACCGACGCAGGCGATGGACGTCGTGTCCCGCTCGCCGCCATCACTGCTGCGGCTGCCATCGACAACAACCCGGACACCACATAGCTCGCGCGATACGACGAGGCGTCGCGCAGCGCACCGAGCAGCAGTGGCCCGCCGGCGATGCCAACGGTGATGATGAGCTGCTGGAAGGCGAAGATTCTCGGGTACGCCGTTACGCCGAATGCGCTGGCGATCAGCAGCGGCTGGAGCATCAAGAGGTTGCCGATCGTGGTGCCGAAGCAGAAGGCGACGACCACGAGAGCGATGCGACCGTCGGCGAACGCAATACCGATCAGCGTGATCCCCTGCACGAAGGCGAGCACGATGGTGAACGTCACCAACGGGAGGCGGTCGGCGATGAAGCCCCCGACGAGGCGCCCGATCGCGCTGCCGACCGCGATCGCCGACACCGCGAGGGCGCCGGTCGAGGAGTCGACGCGTTCGGAGCCGAGGTTCGCGATCTGGGAGAGGCCGCCGACTTGGGCGCCCATTGCCAAGACGAAGCCGATGAGCACGACAACGAAGAAACGGGTGCGGATGGCGGTGTCGTAGTCGATGCCGTCGACCGCGCCGTCGTTCGCAGCGTTCTCGGCGCCTTCTGGCTCGAGCCCCCGGTGGGCCGGTGACGGGACCAGCAGCGGCAGCGTGGCAAGGATCGAGATGACGTAGACGAGGCCGAGGATCGGAGCTGCATCGGCGAGACTGCGGTCGCCGATCAGCCAGGCGGCGAACTGGGTGTAGGTGAGGCCGCCGACGGACAGTCCGGTCGAGGCGATGGCAAGGGCAAGTGCCCGGCGCCCATGGAACCAGCGAGTCACGAGGGTTGTGGCCGGCAGCACACCTGCCATTGCGAAGCCGAGGGCGAGCACGACGTAGACCGTGTAGAGCTCGACGAGTGAGTCGACCGTGCCGAGGACGGCGAGGCTTGCGCCGCCGAAGACGGCGCCGAGTGCGATCACCAGTCGGATGTCGCGCGTCTCAATGATCGGAGCGATGACCCGGCCGGCCACACCGGCGACGATGAAGAAGACCGAGGTGGCGAGCGAGACGCTCGTGGTCGAGAACGGCTGCTCGTCGGTGAGGGCGTCGAGGTAGACGGCGAGTCCGTAGAAGATCAGGCCTGAGGCTGCCGACAAGACGAGGAAGACTGCGGCGACAACCCACCAGCCGGGAAAGATGCGCAACGTCACGATCAGACGAGCTCTTCGAGGATCCGAGCGACCCCGAACTCGACATTGGTCGAGGTGGTTTCGTCAGCGACGGCCTTGACCTCGTCGAGGGCATTGCCCATCGCAACGCCCCGTCCGGCCCATTCGAGCATGGTGAGATCGTTGAGGTTGTCGCCGAACGCCACGACCTCTTCTGCCACGATGTCGAGTTGAGCGCAGAGGCGGGCCAGGGCGGTGCCCTTGTCCGCTCCATGAGGAGTGACTTCGGCAAAGTTGATCCCCGAGGAGGTCGCGTGGTGATGGCCGACATGAGGCTGGAGCCGTTCGATCAGTCGGCTGTGTCCGAGGTCGGGGTGGGCGACGAACATCTTCCCGACTTCGGTCGGCGTGGTGCCATCACTCAGGCGGTCCTCGTCTCGAAGCGCGTTGCCGGTCAGCCGGTTCGGGTACAGCTCGAGAAACGGCGCTTCCCAGTGCAGTTGATCGCCGGCTTCCCATCCGAACGCGAAGCCGTCGTCCTCCGCTTCGAGACGCCGTCGAAGGTCGGCTACCTCGGCGTCGGGGAAACACAACCGCTCCTCGATCTCGCGAGTGCGGAGGTTGACCCGGTGGCCGCCGTTTGAACCGATGAACCAATCCAGTTCGGCGCCGGTGGATGTCGCGAGTGGGATCCCGCCCATGTGGCTGCGGCCGGTGACGGCGACACAGATAATGCCGGCAGCTTGAGCGGCATTCATGGCGGCGACCGATCGAGCTTCAGGACGGTGGTCGGCACCGAAGAAGGTGCCGTCGAGGTCGGTGGCGATCATCCGGATCTGCACGGCGCCAGTCTGGCAGTGAACGTCAATCGCGCCTGATTCGCGAGCCGGTGTGGAGCATGCTCACTGGCGACCGATGGGATTCGTGTAGCTCGTCGACCTCAGAACGGTGGCTGACGCGGCGCCTCGGCGACGGTGCCGCCACCGGCTGATCCGGGGTAGCCATGCCG
>CEUV01014306.1_pt1 | contig 18568 bp, 16 predicted proteins | sample 356401 | NCBI WGS metagenome assembly CEUV01 (sample SAMEA2622710, study PRJEB7988) | marine metagenome | isolation source: saline water (ENVO:00002010), including
TTTAAAGTAAATACGGAAAAAGAAAGGTTTGAAATTGTTCAGACAAAATATAAACACTGGGGAGAAAAAAAATATAAAATCCTTGATAAATCATAAGATTATATGTCATTTAAGATAAATAAAAATACATCAGAAAGAACAAAAGGAATTACGTACGAAGATTTAGATATTGCAAACAGCCCACTTTACAAAAAACACTTCCCTAGTAGAGAAAAAGGTGGACTATTTGACGGTTCATTCTTAAATTTTTTAAAGCTTATGTTAATTGCTATTTTATTCTTTGTTGCAATGTTTGCTGTAATATATATTATAAATAAATAATGCCCTTCACTAAAGGAAATAATACATTTATAAACCTACTACTTATCATTCTTTCAGTATTGATGTTTAGTTGTGTTGATGGTACAGAGATTATAGATTGTTTTGTTATTCCCCCACAAACTGATACAATATGTCTTGAGATTTATGAACCTGTTTGCGGTTGTAATAATGTAACCTATGATAATGAATGTTATGCTGAAAAAAGTGGTGTTTCATTTTGGGTTGAAGGTGAATGTTTATACTAATAATACAATAACTAAAACAAAATATTAACAATGAAAAAACTATTAATCATAATACTATGTATTCCTGTGATTGGGCTAGGACAAGGCACTCTTTTGTTTTCAGAATATGGAGAGGGTAGCGGATGGAATAAGTGGATAGAAATTTATAACCCAACATCAATGAATATTTCTTTAGATGAATACAGGTATAATTTCTGTTGGAATGGATGTGATAGTTTGCAATGGGAATTTTCTATCCCATTTGATAGTGGATTTGTTTTATTACCAAATGAAACCTACTTATTAGTACATAATAATGCAGATAGTATTCTTTTATATGCTGCAAATCAAACAACAAATATTTTGAGTAATGGAAATGATGTGATAGGATTGTACCATACAAAACTTGAGACTATAGTAGATATAATTGGTGTCTTAGATAGCACAAATAATATAACTGCCTGGGATGTTGACGGTACAGTTAATGCCACAAAAGACCATACGATGATAAGAAAACCTGATGTTTGTGAAGGTAATTTTGGTGATTGGTCGTTATCTGATGGTTCCAATACTTATTCACATTGGATAATAGGTGTAATAGATGACTTTAGTGATGTTAATAATCATATTTCAGAATGTTTTAACTCTACTTCTATCAAAGATGTAAATAATATAAAAAGAAATCTTCTTGAGGTTAAAGATCTGTTGGGTAGAAAAACTAATATTATTAATAATAAAGCTTTTATTTACTTCTACGATGACGGCACAGTTGAGAAGAAAATAATTATTGATTAATTAGAAATATTTAGTTTTTTCATTGAATTATCTTCTTTTTGAAGTGTATTTACTTGCTTTTTAAATTAGTTGTTTTTCAACATTTGTCTAAATTCTGTTTTTTATTTTTGTAATGAATGAAAGTAGTTAAAATTCCATATCAACAAACTAAAAAATTCACTCATCTAGTTAACGATTACTTGTCAAGATCAGACAATCTTAATAATTTTTATAATCGTTACCCGACCTTAGAAAATTTCTCAGCTCAATGGGAAGAAAAATCAAATCATAAAATAGATAGAAAGTTGTTGGTTAAGGTATTGAACGAACAAAATCAACTATTAACTCTTTCTTCATTATCAAGATGTAATATAGATTCTTTGATAGAGGAAGATTCATTTACTGTTACAACAGGACATCAATTGTGTTTGTTTACAGGTCCTTTATATTTTGTGTATAAGATTATTTCTACAATTAACTTGACACAAGTGTTGAAGAAAAAATATCCAGAAAAGAATTTTATTCCAGTTTTTTGGATGGCATCAGAGGATCATGATTTTCAAGAGGTGAATCATGTTCATCTATTTGGTCAAAAAATAGAGTGGAATAGCGTTCAAAAAGGAGCAGTAGGGCGAATGTCTTTAAAAGGGATTGAAGTTGTTTTGGATGACTTGGATAAGCTATTGGGAGATAGTGTAAACGCAAAACATTTATCACTTTTATTTAGAGATGCATATTTAAAGCATAATAGCTTGGCAGAAGCTACTCGTTTCCTAGTGAATGCTCTTTTCGGAAAATTTGGTTTGGTTATTTTAGATGGAGATGATACTCGCTTGAAACAACAGTTCATATCGATTGTTAAAAAAGATGTGCTACATCAAGGTTTTTTTGAAACGATTTCAAAATGTTCTCAAAACTTAGCTAAAGGATATGAAGCACAAGCCTTTGTGAGGAATATCAATTTTTTCCATCTATCTAATAAAGGAAGAAAGCGTTTGGAGGGAGAGGTTTTAGAAAGTGAGATAGATTCAAATCCAGAAGATTACAGTCCAAATGTATTGATGCGCCCTTTATTTCAGGAGATTGTGCTACCAAACATAGCTTATGTAGGAGGTGGTGCAGAAGTGGCTTATTGGATGCAATTAAAAACAGCATTTGATCAAGAACAGATACCATTCCCAATTTTAGTATTGAGAAACTCATTACTTTGGATTGAACAAAACCAAGTTAATAAGTGGCAAAATCTAGGCTTTGAATTAGGAGATTTATTTCTAGACGAGCATCAACTTCATCAAAAATATGTCAGTTGGCAAACAAATTTGAACTTAACTCAAGAGTTGAAAAATTTAAATAAAGTGTTTGAGAAAATACTATCTAAAACAACTGATAAAGGACTACAAAAATCGGTCATCGCAGAACACCAAAGACAACTGAATTCATTTAAAAAACTAGAGAAGAAGTTGTATAAATCAGAGAAGAAAAAGCATGATGTTGCATTAAATCAAATAACAAAGCTAAAAGCAAAACTCTTTCCAAATAATAGTTTGCAAGAGCGTTTTGATAACTTCATACCTTTTTATTTAAAACATGGGGATAACTTTATAGAAATACTTCAAAAAGAATTAATCCCACTAGATGCTAAATTCGTAATTTTGAGTCCACAATAAAATAACATATGCAACACGAAAAAATCCTAATTTTAGATTTTGGTTCGCAGTACACACAGCTGATTGCTAGAAGAGTTAGAGAGTTGAATATTTACTGTGAGATTCATCCGTACAATAAAATCCCAAAACTTAGTGATGATTTAAAAGGAGTAATTTTGTCTGGGAGTCCGTATTCGGTTAGAGAGAAAAATGCTCCAATTCCGAACTTAGAAGGAATCAAAGGAGATTTTCCATTATTAGGTTTGTGTTATGGCGCACAGCATTTAGCACATAAATATGGAGGTGAGGTATTACCTTCAAAAATTCGTGAATATGGCCGTGCATATCTTTCGTTTGTAGATGATACAAATCCTTTAATGAAAGGCATTCCAAAAAATTCTCAAGTATGGATGAGCCACGGAGATACCATCGCAAAGCTTCCAGAAGGGTATAAAATAATTACTTCAACTAAAGATGTAGAAGTTGCTGGATATCAGATAGAAGGAGAAGATACTTATGCTATACAATTTCATCCAGAAGTGTACCATTCAACAGATGGTAAAACACTTTTAAGTAATTTTTTGGTTGATATTTGTGGCTGCTCTCAAGATTGGACCCCAGCTTCTTTTGTAGAGGAAACAGTTCGTGAGCTGAAAGAAAAAATTGGAAATGACAAGGTGGTTTTAGGACTATCAGGAGGTGTAGATTCTACAGTTGCAGGTGTACTTTTAAACAAAGCGATTGGTGATAATCTTTACTGCATTTTTGTAGATAATGGTTTGTTGCGTAAGAATGAGTTTGAGAGTGTTTTAGATCAATACAAAGGAATGGGTCTAAATGTAAAAGGAGTTGATGCTAAAGATCGTTTTTATGAAGTTTTGGCAGGATTGAGTGATCCTGAAGCGAAGCGTAAGGCGATTGGAAATAAATTTATTGATGTCTTTGATGATGAGGCTCATTCGATTGAGGATGTGGTATGGTTGGCGCAAGGAACTATCTATCCTGATGTAATTGAATCTGTTTCAGCAACAGGTGGGCCTTCAGCTACTATCAAATCTCACCATAATGTAGGTGGTTTACCGGACTTTATGAAGCTTAAAATTGTTGAGCCACTTAACACATTATTCAAAGATGAAGTTCGAAGAATTGGTCGTTCTATGGGAATTGCTAAAGAGTTGTTGGGAAGACACCCTTTCCCAGGTCCAGGATTAGCAATTCGTATTTTAGGTGATATAACGAAAGATAAAGTTCGTATTCTTCAAGAGGTTGACCACATCTTTATTTCATCATTGAAAGAAGTAGGTTTATATGATGAAGTTTGGCAAGCTGGAGCTATTTTATTACCTGTTCAATCGGTTGGAGTGATGGGAGATGAAAGAACCTACGAGAATGCTGTTGCACTTAGAGCAGTGGCCTCTACTGATGGTATGACGGCAGATTGGGTACATCTTCCATATGAATTCTTAGCAAAGGTGTCCAACGATATTATTAATAAAGTAAAGGGAATCAATCGAGTGGTTTACGATATCAGTTCAAAGCCACCGGCTACCATCGAGTGGGAGTAATATTTTTCAAAATTAAAGGTTTTATATCTGTGAGATATTTTTTTTGTTTTTTGATTTTTTGGAGCGGTTCAAACGTTCATGCTCAAACATTACAAGATTCTACTATCAACGGTCGTCCATTTGTAGTCCATCTTGTTCAGACACAGGAAACACTATACGGCATAGCTAGAGAGTATAATGCTGAGTTAAATCAGATTGTGGTTCAAAATCCTTCAGTTATTCAGGGGTTAAATGTTGGTATGAAAATATTAGTTCCCTTGCAAAAACCAAGAACTAATGAAGAAAAAGGGGTATCTAAAATTTTTAATGTTTTTAAGAAGAAAACAAAAACAACAAATAAAAAGCCGACTTTAATCTTTTCAGATTCGTCTATTGTAAAAGCAGCCTTACTATTACCCTTCTATTTGGATATGAACGATACGCTTGAAGTGTATAATGTTTCAACAAAATTGACCTCTATTTATCATAAATCGAAAACAGCAATTCAATATTATTCAGGGGTATTGTTGGCTTTAGATATGTTGAAATCTTTGGGTTACAACATAGATATAAAGGTTATAGATATTCCAAATGATTCGGTATGTATGTCTATTTTGGATTCTACTATTTTAGATGATAGGAGTTTGATTGTAGGACCATTACATGCAAATCAATTTAAGAAATTAGCAAATAGATATGGTTCAGATTCCAATAGAAAATTAGTATCTCCTCTTTCATATAAAAATGTCATTAAAAATCATGAAAATACCTATCAGTTTGTTCCATTTTCTAATGTACAGATTGATACAATTGTTGACTTAATTGCAAAAAAGTATAGTTCAGAAAATTTACTGATTATTGGAAACGAGCAAGAGATGGGTTTATTAAGGAAGTTTAAATCATCACTTTCTTTGAATACCAATCTCAAATATAAACTATATACTGTTTCACAAGGCCTTCCAGAAAAAGAAATGATGAAACAAAAGTTAGATGAATCAGAAAATGTCGTTGTGGTAGCCTCTAATAATCGAGCTTTTGTAGGAAGAGTTATTCCCATGTTGGCTTCTATGGAAGATACATTATTTACAGTATATGGTTTAGAGTCTTGGAATCGATTTTCTTCATTAGATGAGATAGAATTAAATCTTCTAAACGTGCATTATCCATCAGTCTTTTTTCATGATGAAAATCAACTATTTAATGAATTTAGAGATAATTATCACTATCGTTTTAAAGAATACCCTTCAAAATATGCATTTGCTGCCTATAAGCAGTTTTTGTTTCTAATAGCTGATGGTTTTGCAGGACTTTATAATTTTCAGAAAGTTGAAAATCAAAAAGGCTGGCTCAACACCAGATTTCCTGTCGTTTTTATTCAGGATTATAAACAGCAAATTATTGATTATTAGGTTGTTGATTTCACATATTTTATGTGAGTTTGAAATTTTTTAGTAAATTTATGTCTATGCGACTTTTGATTGTAATATTTGTCTTTATACCAGCTTTGGTTTTTGGTCAGTACTGCAATTCTAGTGGATCATCTACATCTATCTCTGGTTCTGAACTTATTACACAGGTTTTGATTGGCTCAAATTTAACACCTTATTCTATTTCTTGTACAGGCTATACAGATAATACGGCCCTAAATTTAAATTCTTATGCAAGTGGTTCAACTATTCAATTTTTAATATACACAAATAAGTGTGCAGGTTTGACAACAGGGTTATTTGCTAAAGGATGTAAAATCTATATGGATTGGAATAATGACGGAGATTTTTTTGATTTAAACGAAACTGTCTACACTTCTACAATAACTTACTCCTGGACTCATACTTTTATCGCTAATGTTGTTGTTCCACAAAATGTACAATGTACTCAAGTAAGAACAAGAATAGTATATACCAGATTAGGCGGTGCTTGGGTTGTTCCAGCTGCAATAGGCCCCTGTGGATCTTATAATTACGGAGAAACTGAAGATTATATTATTCCAATTGAATCATGTTTTAGTGTTGATGCTGGTTCTGATCAAGTAATCTGTGAAAATGACACTTCTACATTAAATCCACAAATTATTGCTGGTGCAACTTATTCATGGTATCCAAATATTGATATATCGAATACTAACATTCCAAATCCAATTATATATCCTAATTCAACAACAACATATATTTTGACAGTAGATTCATCAGGAAATGTTTCCAATGATTCTGTTACAATATATGTTTATCCTAACCCGATAATAACAACAAGTCAGGATCAAATAATCTGTAATGGTGGAACTCCTACAAATATTTCTGTTACTAATATACCTGGAGCAACCTATTCCTGGAATCCATCAACTAATTTAGCTAGTCCTAGCTCTTATCAAACATCTTTCAATTCTTCATTAATAAATTCAACTACTTACGTTATAACAGTTGGTTTAGGTGGATGTTATTCAACTGACTCTGTTGAGATAGAAGTAAATCCAATACCAACTGTATCTTTAATTGCATCTCCAAATCCAGCATGTATTGGAGATGATATTATTTTATTAGCAAACACATCAATACCTGTAATTAGATATAGATTTCAGTCAAATACTTCAAATACTTGGCAAAATATTACAACTCAAAACCCTGGTGGGTGGGGTACCACAAATCCCGTAATATTTAACAATATATCAACAACAACACAATTTCGAGTCAGAGTAAGAGAGGATTGGGGTTGTAATACAAGTGCATGGTCACCTGTAATTACAGTTCCTATAATTAATATTTCCACGCAACCTATAATACATAACTAGTTAATATACAAAATCACAATATTATGAATAAAGTAACGAAAATTTTAGTAGGCTTATTGCTTTACCTTATTGGAGGAAAGTTATATGCACAAAGTACAATTAATCCTGATTCAGTTTGTCTTGGATCAACAGCCGAGTCTTATTGGATTACGAATAATCCAAATTCAACCTATCAGTGGAGTGTAGATGTAGCAACTGGTGGTGTGATTACTTCTGGGCAGGGAACAAACTCTATCGTAATTGATTGGTCAGCTACAGCTATTGGTCTACATACTGCGGCTATTACCCTTGTTGAGATAGATAATGCTACGGGTTGTTCTGGTCAAATAACTTTAGATGTAGAAGTGCTTCCTTTACCTACGGCCCCAACAGGATCTAATGTGACAGCTTGTGAGGGAGGTTCTATTCCAGATTTAGTAGCTGTAGGTGCGCAGGTGACATGGTATTCTGATGCGGGATTAACCAATCAAGTAGGGATAGGAAATAATTATGCAACAGGGCAAACTTTACCAGGAACATACACTTATTATGCTACAGAAACACTGAATGGCTGTGAAGGACCATCGGTTGCAATTACCTTAACCATTATTGCTAGCCCTACAGTAGACGCTGGAGCAGATGATGCTATTTGCGAGGTAGATACCTATACTTTGTCTGGGTCCGGATCGAATAATAACGGATATGTTTGGTCTACATCTGGTGATGGAGCATTCTCAAACATAAACAGTGCGAATCCTGTGTATACTCCAGGAGCAAACGATATTGCTAATGGTTCGGTTGTTTTAACTATCACAGCTACAGGAAATACACCTTGTGGAGATGTTTCTGACGATATGGTCTTAACAATTACGCCAGCAGCAACAGCAAATGCTGGAGCAGATGATGCTATTTGTGATGGGGATACATACACTTTAGCTGCTTCAGCTACAAACTATGGTCTTGTTACGTGGTCTACATCTGGTGATGGAACATTCTCTAACACAAATATTCTTAACCCAGTTTATACTCCTGGTGTAAATGATATTGCAAATGGAACAGTAGACCTAACACTTACAGCTTCTGGTAATGGTACATGTTCGGATGCAACTGATGTTATGACAATAACAATCAACTCGCTACCAACTCCAGGACCAATACAGCATAACTAATAGCGTTGAGAAAGCTGTTACTCACATTGAGTTTTTTGCTTAGTTATGCAGGAACTATGGGTCAATCCATACACCTTTGTGAAGGAGATTCTTTACAAGAGTATTGGGTGATTCCTAGTGATGCAGCTAATAATGCTATGCAGTGGGATTTTATTGTAGGGAATGGAGCGCAATTTGTTGGAGCGCAAAACACTTCTCAAACAATAATCGATTTTCCTATAGCAGGCACCTATGTGTTGCAGTTTTCAGAGACCAATCAGTATGGATGTGTAGGAGCGGTAATTTTAGATATTGTGGTACATTCGTTACCCGCTCCTTCATTTTCCTACGAAACAATATGTGTAGGACAACCAATTTCTTTTCAGAATACAACTACAGCAAGTTCGGCATTAGAACTTATTCAATGGGAATTAAATGGTCTGACAGATACATCATATCATATTAGTAGAACATTTTTACAAGAAGGTTTGTATCCCATAAGTTTATATGTTGAGGATGAATGGGGTTGCGCTAGTACTTACTCTGAAGTGCTAGAAGTGCATTCTAATCCTGAATCAGATTTTTATTTTACTCCTTCAGAGCCTTCTGCAACAGACCCTTTAGTGCAGTTCATTAATTTATCTACACCAAACACACAAGCAATTTGGGATTTCGGAAACAATACTTTTTCAACCGATTGGAGCCCTGCTCATACATATGAAAATGCAGGGTGGTATGATGTACAGTTAAAAGTTGAGGATGATAATGGTTGTCAGGATTCTATTCAAAAATCCCTGCTTGTTAAAAGTGACTTGTTGTTTTATGTTCCAGATGCATTTACACCTAATAGCGATGGAGATAACGATATGTTTGGTCCAGAGGGTTTTCAGATGGATAGATGGCAGTCTTATCACCTAAAAGTTTGGTCTCAATGGGGTGAGTTAATTTTTGAGTCAACAGATGTGAACCAGTTTTGGGATGGCAAAACCAAATCAGGTTTATATGCTCCTAATGATACTTATGTGTGGAGTATTCGAATAAATGATGAGTTGGGTAAGCAAACACATCATACAGGAACGGTGAATTTACTTCGATAGCTATCGTAAATCAATCACATCTACATGAGGATGTGCACTGGTGTTAAATTGAAAAAAACCTTCTTCAAATGTTTGATTTGCTTTGAATAATTGCACATCATAAGCATAGCTTCCACCATTTTTATCAAATAATGTAAACCCAGCAATTGTCATCTCTTTTTTACTAATACGAAGCTCAATTTTAATGAATGAACCACTTTCTATAGGTATTAAATCAATAATGTAGTTACTATTAGTTTCTGAAACAAATTGGTTTTTATATCCTTCTTGATAGATTGTAAACATTTTAGAAGGACTCATGCTTTCTTCTTCATCATCTACTTCAGTAATTTGAACTTCTTCTTCATCAATTAGATGTATCCAATTACTTTCTCCATCAGATATGATAGTTTGCTCTTCTAACTCTAATCTATATAAATTTCCTTGTAAATAAAGCACTCCCTTTTGGCTCTCGTTGATGCCTGCTTTCTCGTTAATGATTGTATTTATAAAATGTGCTTCAATGGTAGAATAACTAGCTGTTTTTTTGCTCACATTGTCCAAAATTTCATTAGATCGATCTTGTGAAAATAAAAAGCTAGGAAGTAATAAGAAAATAAAAACCAGCTTACGCATTATCTCTGTTGTTTAAGTTGTTAAGTAATTCTTCTAAAGCCATTTCATCAGGAATCAATACTTGTCTAGCTTTGCTCCCTTCAAAAGGTCCTACAATTCCAGCAGCTTCTAATTGATCAATAATTCTTCCAGCTCGATTGTAACCTAGTTTAAGTTTTCGCTGAATCAAAGAGGTAGATCCGGATTGATGCATGACTACTACTCGAGCAGCGTCTTCAAACATAGCGTCTTTATCATCTAAATCTGCATTTGGATTTCCTCCTTCTGCATCTCCAACATATTCCGGCAATAAAAATGCTTCAGGATATGCTCTTTGGTTTCCAATAAAATCGGTCACTTTTTCTACTTCAGGAGTGTCTATAAATGCACACTGAATACGCGTTAATTCACTTCCTAAAGCAATTAACATATCTCCACGACCAATCAGTTGATCTGCGCCTCCAGCATCTAAAATCGTTCTAGAGTCAATTTTAGAGGTTACTCTAAAGGCGATCCTTGCCGGGAAATTCGCCTTGATAATACCTGTGATAACATTTACCGATGGTCTTTGAGTAGCTACAATTAAGTGAATTCCAATTGCACGGGCCAGCTGTGCTAAACGAGCAATCGGTGTTTCTACCTCTTTTCCAGCAGTCATAATTAAGTCGGCAAATTCATCAATTACCAATACGATATAAGGCAGGTATCGGTGTCCATCGTTTGGATTCAGTTTGCGAGCAATGAATTTCTTGTTGTACTCTACAATATTTCTACATTGTGCATTTTGAAGTAAATCATAACGCTGGTCCATTTCAATACACAAAGAGTTTAGGGTGTTAATTACCTTCTTAGTGTCAGTGATGATGGCTTCATCTGTATCTGGAAGTTTTGCTAAAAAGTGTCTTTCTATTTTGTTGAATAAAGTTAATTCAACCTTCTTAGGGTCTACTAACACAAACTTTACTTGCGAAGGATGTTTCTTATAGAGAAGAGATGCTAAAATAGCATTAAGTCCAACCGATTTACCTTGTCCTGTGGCACCTGCCATTAGTAGGTGAGGCATTTTAGCTAGGTCTGCTACAAATGTTTCATTAGATATAGTTTTTCCTAATGCGACAGGAAGCTCCATTTCTGAGTTTTGAAATTTGTCCGAAGACAAAACAGCCTTCATAGAAACAGTTGCTGGATTTTGATTTGGCACTTCAATTCCGATTGTTCCTCTTCCAGGTATTGGTGCGATAATGCGAATTCCTAAAGCAGATAAACTTAATGCAATATCGTCTTCAAGGTTTTTGATTTTTGAAATACGAACCCCTGCTTCTGGTACTATTTCATACAATGTGATTGTTGGTCCAACAGTGGCGCTAATAGAAGCGATTCCAATTTTGTAATTACCAAGTGTTTCTACAATTCGGTTTTTATTCGCTTCTAATTCTTCTTTGTCAATTTCAATTTTACCACTTCCGTAATCGTTAAGGAGTTTTACAGATGGTATTTTGTAATTAGATAGGTCTAGTGTTGGGTCGTAATCGCCTAATTCTTCTAATTTGTTTTTAATTTCTTTCTGAGAAAGTGTTTCTTCTTCTTCCGCTTGGTTTACTTTAAATGCTAGCCCATCCTCTTCTATTGATTGGTCCTTTGGTTCGGTCTGAGGTGATGCAGAAGGTTCATCATTACTAAGTAAAACAGGTTCAGGAATATCTTCTTTTACCTCTTCTTCAAAAGATACTTTGGTAACGATAGGTACTTCATTTATCTTTTGTTCTTCAATTTCTTCCTCTAGTTTATCTGCTGATGCTTTTTTTCGAAACAGATTAGGATTGAATTTTGCTACAATAAAAGCACTTAAGCTAAAAAACAACAACAAGCCTGTTCCTATTTTTCCAAGCCATGTACTAAGCCAAATATTCATCTGAAAACCAAATACACCCCCTAGAATTGATGGTTCTGTGAAAAAGCTTAAACAAATGGAACTCCAAACGATTGTAAATAAAGCATTAGTAAGTGATTTGCTAAGACTGAAAATTTGTTTTTCAAATGTTAACTTAATTCCAAATAAAAAGAAAATTACAGGAAATAAAAAGGAAGATATTCCAAACCAATTATAAATAAATTGGTGTGCAAAGCTGTGTCCTAAACTACCTCCAAAATTTTGAATTTCTTGTGTATACCTGCCAATTTTATCTTGATCTACTCTTCCGTTAAAAATATAAGAGATAAAAGAAACGACAAGAAAAATTGCAATGACTAAAAAGAATAAACCAGCAATTTTTTTTACCCTTTCGTCTTTTAAAAAAGAGTTCATTCTTTGAAAAGTATGTTTTGTGATATTGTCTTTCTTCTTTTTGGCCATATTACCAATTCAGTTTTTCTTTATTTAAAAAGGCAGCGATTCCTTTCTTGCAGTCATTCGTTTCTCTAGCTTTTGCATTCATCTCTGCAGCCCACTCAAATCCTTCGGAAATGGATTTATCACTTACACCGTTAATAAGCTGCTTAGTTAATTTAAGTGAGTCAGCAGAAGCTGTTTTTACCAGGCTCTGTGCTGTATTCATAACGCTGCTTTCTAATTTTTCTTTTATAGAAACTTTATTGATGAGTCCAATAGATTTAGCTTCATCTGCTGAAATAATTTTTCCGGTTAATAATAGTTCTTTGCTTTTTGCAACACCAATTTGCTTGATTAAAAATACACTAACAATAGCAGGGATAAAACCAATTTTTACTTCGGAATAACCAAATTTAGATTCCTTTGAAGCAATTGCTAAATCGCATACACTTGCTAATCCACATCCACCAGCAATAGCATGTCCTTGTACTTGTGCAATAACTACTTTAGGTAAGGTGTATATTTGCTGAAACAGCTCCATTAAATGAGTTGAGTCAGCTAGGTTTTCATCATAAGAATTAGATTGTAGCTCTTGTAAATAACAAAGGTCTGCTCCAGCACAAAAAGCATCTCCTTTAGCGTTTAAAATGACAACCTTACAGTCGGTGTCTTTTTCGGCATGGTTGAAAGCTTCTTTTAACTCACTAACGAATTGTGCGTTTAAGGCATTTCGTTTTTCAGGTCTGTTGAGGGTGATAAAACCAACTCTTTCTTCGCAGTAGTAATTGACAAAATTCCAGTTCATATAAGGATGAAAAAACCTTTTCAAATATATTCAAAAATAGGACTGTAAATAATGTTTGTTTCAGATTTTATTAAACCCTAAACTATCGTTAAATTTGTGCTTCAATTTCAGGAGATGATAACATTAAATATACAAAACGAAACAGCACAGTTAGAGGCAGTCGTTTTAGGTATTGCTAATAGCTTTGGAGGTACACCAAGTCTAGAAGCTTGTTATGATCCAAAGTCTAAAGAACATGTGAAAGCAGGGACTTTTCCAACGGAAGATTCGATTATTCCCGAAATGAAAGCAGTATGTAATGTGTTAGAAAAGCATGGGGTAAAAGTGTACAGGCCGAAAGAAATTGAAGGGTTAAATCAAATTTTTGCTAGAGATATAGCTTTTGTTATTGATGATAAAATGGTGCTTCCAAACATCATTGATGATAGAGCAGATGAGTTAAAAGCTATACAAGCAGTGATAGATGAGATTGATACCCATCAATTAATAAAGATGCCACAGGAAGCAAGGGCAGAAGGGGGGGATGTGATGATTTGGAATGAATACTTGTTTATAGGATATTCGGAAGAAGAAGATTTTGAAAAATACCAAGTGGCTCGTACCAACAAAGAAGGTGTTGCCTTTTTGCAAACTTCTTTTCCAAACAGAAAGGTAAAAGCTTTTGAGCTGAAAAAATCTGACATCAATGCTAGAGAAAATGCATTACATTTGGATTGTTGTTTTCAGCCAATAGGAAATAAGCAAGCAATTTTGTTTGAGGATGGATTTAAGAATTCAGAAGATGTTGATTTTTTAGTAGATTATTTTGGTGAAGAAAACATCATTAGAATTACTAGGGAAGAAATGTATGAGATGAACTCCAATGTTTTTTCCATATCACCAAAGGTGATTATCTCAGAAAAGGGATTTGTCAGATTGAATAGTGAGTTGAGAAATAGGGGTTTTCAAGTAGAGGAAGTTCCTTATGCTGAAATTGCAAAAATGGAAGGTCTGTTGCGTTGTTCCACCATGCCTTTAAGAAGAAAATAAATGAGTCAGATTACGAATCATATCATGATGATACAGCCTGTTGGTTTTCGATACAACGAGCAAACAGCTGTTAATAATTATTACCAACAAGTAATGGAAGGGTTGACTCCTGCAAGAGTGCAAGAAAACGCATTGCAAGAGTTTAATGGTTTTGTAAAGAAGTTACGCGTTAAAGGGGTAAATGTGGTAGTGATTCCAGATACTAAAGATCCTGATACTCCAGATTCTATTTTCCCTAATAATTGGGTGTCTTTCCATAGAGATGCTATCGTTGGACTATATCCTATGTGTGCTGAAAATAGGAGAGGCGAGCGTAGAGAAGATATTCTTGAAACATTGGTAGATAATTATGGTTTTCACATTGAGGAAATCAAAGATTTCACCGAGTTTGAAGAGCACGATAAATTTTTAGAAGGTACTGGTAGTATGATTTTGGATAGAGAAAATAAGCTGTGCTATGCCGCTATCTCTATTCGTACAGACGAGCAAGCTGTTATTCAGTTTTGCGATGAGTTTGGCTACGAGCCTGTTTGCTTTACAGCCAATCAAGATGTGAATGGAGAGCGACTAGCAATTTATCACACCAATGTAATGATGTGTGTGGCAAACGATTTTGCTATTGTTTGTTTAGATACAATTGATGAGGCAGAAGAACGCCAAAAAGTGAAAGACTCCTTAACTAGAACAGGCAAAGAAATTATTGAAATTTCTGAAGCGCAAAAACACCGATTTGCCGGTAATATGTTACAGGTAATGGGAGATCAGCCGTATTTGGTGATGTCAAAATCGGCACATGAAAGTTTAACAGATACACAAGTTGCATCAATCGAAAAACATTGTCCAATTATTTCTAGTTCCTTAGATACCATAGAAGCATGTGGTGGAGGGAGTGCTAGATGTATGATGGCTGAGATATTTTTACCACAAGCATGATAGAACAATTGCTACATACAGCTGTTGAAAAAGCATTGCAATCGCTTTACGGAGCAGAAGAGCAAAGTATACAGTTTCAAAAAACGAGAAAAGATTTTGATGGAGACATCACATTGGTTGTGTTTCCATTTTTGCCTGTCTCTAAAAAAGGACCTGAACAAACAGCAGACGAGCTAGGACAGTATTTGCAAGATAAAGTAGCTGAGGTTTGTTGTTACAATGTCGTGAAGGGATTTTTGAATTTATCCATAGATAAAAACTATTGGTTATCACAATTTAAAACCCTTTATAAAGCTGAAAATTATGGAACAGTACAAGTTTCTGAAGATGCTCCAACTTATTTAGTAGAGTACTCTTCGCCAAACACCAATAAACCTTTGCATTTAGGTCATATCAGAAATAACCTTTTAGGACATTCTGTTGCTGAAATTATTAAAGCAAGTGGTAAAAATGTAAAGAAGGTTCAAATTATCAACGACAGAGGAATTCATATCTGTAAATCGATGGTCGCTTGGCAACTTTTCGGACAGGATGAAACTCCTGAAAGTGCAGGGGTAAAAGGAGATCATTTAGTAGGAAAGTACTATGTGGAGTTTGACAAGCATTATAGAGCAGAACAGACTGACTTAATTTCACAAGGAGTGAGCGAGGAAGAGGCTGCTAAACAAGCGCCTATTTTTTTGAAAGCGCAGGAAATGCTTCGTCAATGGGAAGCGAAAGATCCTAGCGTTTATGCACTTTGGGAGAAGATGAATAATTGGGTATATGATGGCTTTGCAGTTACTTACAATAGACTAGGGGTAGATTTCGATAAAAACTATTACGAAAGCAATACCTATTTGTTAGGGAAAGAAGTAGTTCAAGAGGGTTTAGATAAAGGAACTTTCTACCAAAAAGAAGATGGTTCTGTTTGGATTGATTTAACAGCAGACGGATTGGATGAAAAACTAATATTACGATCTGATGGAACGGCTGTTTATATGACTCAAGATATCGGTACAGCTATTCAAAGACATGATGATTTTGGTTTTTCCAATATGGCCTACACGGTAGGGAACGAGCAGGATTATCACTTTAAAGTTTTGTTTTTAATTTTAGATAAACTTGGTTACGATTGGGCTAAAAACTGCTATCACCTTTCTTACGGGATGGTCGATTTGCCAAGTGGAAAAATGAAATCTAGAGAAGGAACTGTAGTAGATGCTGACGATTTGATGCAAGAGATGGTAGACACGGCACAATCTATCGCGCAAGAGTTAGGTAAGCTTGATGGCATGTCTGGCGAAGAAGCTGATGCACTGTATGAGCAGATTGGTTTAGGTGCATTGAAGTATTTCATGCTAAAGGTTGACCCTAAAAAACGCATGATGTTTGATCCAGAGGAGTCGATTGATTTTAATGGAAACACAGGGCCATTTATTCAATATACGCATGCAAGGATTCAATCTATGTTGCGTAAGTACGGTAAGCAAGCGGTTTGTGCATCGGATGTAGAAATATTGGATAAAGAACAAGAAATCATCAAGTTGTTATTGGAGTTTCCTGCAACTATTCAGGAAGCGGCAGATCAGTATAGTCCAGCACTTATAGCCAACTACACTTACGATTTGGTGAAAGAGTACAACGGCTATTATCAAAATACGCCTATTTTGGTAGGCGATAATAAAGAACAAATTGCCTTTAGAGTAGCTTTGTCTGACAAAGTAGCACAGGTGATTAAAACAGGAATGGGCTTGCTCGGAGTAGCAGTTCCAAATAGAATGTAGGTATGTTTGAAAATCTATCGGAAAAATTAGATAAAGCGTTTAAAGTCCTGAAAGGACACGGAAGCATTTCCGAAATCAATGTAGCGCAAACAATGAAAGAAATCCGTAAGGCGCTTTTAGCGGCCGATGTGGATTTTAAAACAGCTAAGAAGTTTACCAATACGGTAAAAGAGAAAGCGCTTGGACAACAAGTGTTAACAGCTGTAGAGCCAGGGCAATTGCTAACAAAAATCATGCGTGATGAGTTAGCAGAATTGATGGGCAGTAAGCAGTCAGAAATTAACCTAGATGGCAGTCCTACGGTTATTTTGATTGCGGGTTTACAGGGTTCTGGTAAAACCACTTTTTCAGGAAAGTTAGCATTGCATCTGAAATCTAAACAAAATAAGCGTCCATTATTAGTTGCTTGTGATGTATATCGTCCAGCAGCAATTGATCAGATTGGCGTATTGGCCGAGCAAGTAGGGGTAGATGTTTATCAGGATAGAGAAAACAAAAACCCTGTTGAGATTGCTCAGTCAGCTATCAAGCATGCAAAGTCTAATGGGCATAATGTAGTGATAGTGGATACGGCAGGTCGCTTGGCGGTAGATGAAGAGATGATGCAAGAAATTGCAGCAGTCAAGTCAGCTATCAATCCAAATGAAATCTTGTTTGTGGTAGATTCTATGACAGGTCAAGATGCTGTAAATACCGCCAAATCTTTTAATGATCGCTTGAATTTTGATGGGGTAGTCCTCACGAAATTAGACGGTGATACTCGAGGCGGTGCAGCCTTAACGATTCGTTCGGTTGTAGATAAACCAATTAAGTTTATCGGAACCAGTGAAAAGATGGATGGCTTGGATGTATTTCATCCAGACCGTATGGCGAATCGTATTTTGGGAATGGGAGATGTTATCTCTTTGGTTGAGCGTGCACAACAGCAGTTTGATGAGGAGGAAGCTCGTAAAATGCAGAAAAAAATTGCGAAAAACCAATTTGGTTTTGACGATTTCCTAAAGCAGATTCAGCAAATCAAAAAGATGGGTAATGTAAAGGATTTGATGGGCATGATTCCAGGTATGAGTAAAGCTTTGAAAGGAGTAGATATTGATGATGATGCCTTCAAGGGAATTGAAGCCATCATTCGTTCCATGACTCCAGAAGAGCGTACCAATCCTCAGCTACTAAATGGCAGCCGAAGAAAAAGAATAGCAGATGGTTCTGGAACTTCTGTGCAAGAGGTGAATCAACTCATCAAACAATTTGGACATATGGGCAAGATGATGAAGATGATGCAAGGTGGAGGAGCCAAGCAGATGATGCAAATGATGAAAGGCAGAGGCGGAATGCCAGGAATGAGATAATGAAGATTACTATGACAATTCTAGACGGTAAAAAAACATCAAAAGACATTAAAGAGGAAATAGCTGTTGAGGTAGCTCAACTAATAGCTAGTGGTGGTAAAAAACCGCATTTGGCGGCTATTTTAGTTGGAAACGATGGTGCAAGTGAAACCTATGTGAGTGCCAAAGTGAAAGCTTGCAAAAAAGTGGGTTTCAACTCGACTTTAGTTCGTTTAGAGGATACCGTTTCAGAAGAGGAGTTGTTG
>CEUV01037748.1_pt1 | contig 18443 bp, 15 predicted proteins | sample 356401 | NCBI WGS metagenome assembly CEUV01 (sample SAMEA2622710, study PRJEB7988) | marine metagenome | isolation source: saline water (ENVO:00002010), including
CACTGTCATTTTGTGCTCTTCAGCCCTGTTTCTTAATGCACTGAGAAGATCGTTGAGATTTTCTATTAAAACATCGCTTGCACGCATTAACTGAATATTGAAGCACGTATCTAGGACGTCTGAACTTGTCATTCCTTGGTGAACAAAACGCGCTTCGTCACTCCCCACATGTTCAGCCAGATGCGTTAAAAATGCTATGACATCATGTTTCGTTGTCGCTTCTATTTCATCTATTCGAGCAACGTCAAACTCAACATCTTTCGCCTTCCAAACAGCTTTTGCATTTTCTTTTGGAATTAACCCAATTTCGGCCATTGCATCACACGCATGGGCCTCAATTTCATACCATATCCTAAACTTCGTGCTCGGTGACCATATATCCACCATTTGGGGGCGCGAGTAACGTGGTATCATTTGTTAATCCTTTGGATTTAGTTTCCAAAAGTGATGTACTTGGCTATTTTAAAAACGGCAAGGGTAGGGCGCCAGTGTTTTGTATAAAACTTACGGATTACCCATCAAAATTGGATCAAATGGATATCTTGTTAAATTTTCATACCCATTTTCTGTGATAAGCACTTGATCTTCCAACTTGATAGAAAAATCTCCACTCTCTGGGCTTACTAAAGCCTCGACGCACAAAACCATGCCAGGTTCTAGTACATAATCATATGCGCCTTCTACAAATTTATCAGGGTAAGCAATCAATGGCCATTCATCACACAATCCAACACCATGCATCAGACAACCATATTTTCCATTTTGAAAATTTTTATCTAGTTTGTGGGCATTGAAGGTTAGGTCTCGCATATGAATACCCGGACGTAAAAGGTCCATATTATACATTATGTGTTCATGGGCATGCTGCATAGCATAAACCATATCTGGACGAGGAGGCTTATCACCGATCCACCAAGTGCGACTAATGTCCACACAAATTCCATAGGAACCCACTAGATCAGTATCAAAGGCAACTATTTCATTATTTTGTACTATCCTAGGCCCACATTCCTGAAACCACGGATTAGTTCGAGGGCCAGATGCCAGCAAACGAGTTTCAATCCACTCTCCCCCCCTTTTTATATTTTCTGCATGCAAAACAGCCCAGATATCATCTTCACTGGTATTACCTTTAGGAACATCTATTCGGGCTTTTTGCTCCATTATTGCTACAGCATTTTCACATGCTGTAGAGGCGCATCGCATGGCCAAAATTTCGTCTTCACCTTTAACAGATCTACACTTTTCAGTAACCTCTTCACCTTCCATTATTTGAAAGCCCTGTGCCTCTAGAGATCGCAAGCCATGAAGCATAATTTTATCAACAGCGAGCCGCATATTTGAGTCTGAGTGCTCTGTGATTAAAGTTCTTACCTCGTTTGAAAATTTATCTGCTGCGATATCAATTTTATCTCCTCTGTCAAAATAAAAGAGATCAGCTCCGGACCTTTGCTCTTTTACCAAAGGGTTAAACTCGCTTAAAAATGGTGAATTTTTATAGTCCCATATAACCATATATCCGTCGCTACAAAGTAAAACTGCTCGAAAAGGATTATGAGTATTCCAAAGTTGCATATTCGTACTGTCTGTGGCGTAGCGAATATTCAAAGGATCAAACATAAGTAAACCGCCATATCCCCTTTGCACAATATGATCAGTTAGGCGCTTCCATCTATATTTCCGCATTCGTGGCAAGTTTGGTAATTTAAGACCCGATTTTCGCCATTCATTAAAAGCCAGTTGGGTTGGGCCGATTTCGATCCGATTATTGTTATTTGGTGTATTATCATCCAGAAGTGCGCCTTGGGATGGATCTATTTTGCGATTATCTCTAAAATGGCTATTCATTGAAAACTCCACTATTTCCTTGAGATTTACATAAGATTTCGAATATGTCAGTTTTGAAACCGACTACTATAAGTGTCGTTATTTAGCCTACCAAGAGTTTGAGTGTTTAGTTTGATCTTTCAAAAAAGTATCCCTTACGACACAACTTATTCAAAGTTGCCAGGTACTAGACCAATTTCTCCAGATGAGTGGATTATTTGCGATGATGCCTTCTCGCAGCAAATGGCTTTGCGAGATGAGCTTATAGAAACAAAAAGAGATAAAGTTTTAGCGATTTCTGATCAAGCAAATGAAGCAGCGGTAGAGTTGTCAAAGATGGCATTAGAATTTTCCATCAAGAGTTTAAGTTATCAGAAGAGCAATGATGAAGTTATTCGGCCTGATGGAGTTTCCATCAAAATCGATTTAAGTGATCCGATGAGGTTCCTTGGGCGTCTTGTTCAAAATGATTTTTGCATTTTGCAAAAAGTAGGTGAAGAGCATGTACTGACAGCTGCTTCCCTTTGCTTTCCTGCCAGTTGGTCATTGGAAGAAAAATTTCTCAAACCACTTATTGATATACATACCCCTGTAAAAGAATATGATGAAGAAATTGCAAAAAGAGTACAGCGACTATTTGACGGTTTGCAAGTTAACCGCCCGGTTTGGCGTTTTAATGCACTTTACTATGAAGACCCTCATCTGTTTCAACCAAGAAGTGTACATCAACCTCGCAAAAAGCCAGCACCAAATCAGGTTAACTATTTTCGATCTGAAAGACAGACTTTGATTAAGTTACCTGAAACTATGGCTATTGTCTTTGGTATTCACACTTTTGTAATCAAAACGCAAAACCTAAAAAAAGATTTAGGTAAATAAAAAAACGCTCCAATAGATTATTGGAGCGTTTTTGTTTTCATTTGGAAATTAGCAGCTATAATACATTCCATATTCAACTGGATGTGGCGTATGTTCATACGTCTCAATTTCTTCCATTTTCAGCTCGATGTAGCCATCTATCTGATCTTTTGTAAAAACATCTCCAGCTAGCAAGTATTCATGATCGGCTTCAAGACATTCAATTGCCTCTCGCAGACTACCACAAACAGTTGGAATATCCGCCAACTCTTCAGCTGGAAGATCATAGAGGTTTTTGTCCATCGCTTCACCGGGGTCGATTTTATTTTTGATACCATCGAGGCCAGCCATAAGTAGAGCAGAAAAGCAAAGGTATGGATTGGAGGATGGGTCAGGAAAGCGTGCTTCAACCCTTTTAGCTTTTGGAGATTCTGTCCAAGGAATTCGAACACAACCAGACCTGTTTCTGGCAGAGTAAGCTCTCAAAACAGGTGCTTCAAATCCGGGTATAAGTCTTTTGTAAGAATTGGTTGATGGATTAGTAAAAGCGTTTAGCGATTTAGCATGCTTAAGAATGCCGCCAATAAACCACAGTGCTTCATCAGATAAGTCTGCATATTTGTCGCCAGCGAAAAGTGGCTTACCATCTTTCCAAATAGACATATTACAATGCATGCCAGTGCCGTTATCGCCGGCAATCGGTTTAGGCATAAATGTGGCTGATTTACCATAAGCTTGAGCAACGTTGTGTATTACATATTTATATTTTTGAAGTTCATCACCTTGCTTAGTAAGACTTGAAAAAATAAGTCCTAACTCATGTTGGCATGATGCGACTTCGTGGTGATGTTTATCAACTGACATTCCCAGCCTCTTCATTGTAGAGAGCATTTCAGAACGTATATCTTGGCCATCATCAATTGGATTAACCGGGAAATATCCGCCCTTCACACCTGGCCTATGACCTGTGTTTCCGATTTCATAGTCAGTGTCAGTATTCCAAGCTGCATCGAGAGCATCTACCTCAAATGCTACCTTATTCATTGAATTCGAAAATCTCACGTCGTCGAATAAGAAAAACTCTGCTTCAGGGCCAACGAAAAATGTATCTCCAATACCTGATGATTTAAGATAGGCTTCGGCCTTCATAGCAGTGCCACGAGGATCTCTATTGTATGCTTCGCCAGTGTCAGGTTCCACTACGTAGCAATGCACACAAACTGTTTTCTCGGCGTAAAATGGATCAATATACGCACTATCGGTATCCATCATTAACTTCATATCAGATGCTTCAATTGATTTCCAACCGGCGATTGATGAGCCATCAAACATGAAGCCTTCATCGATAAAATCTGCGTCCACTTGATCAGACATAACTGTTACGTGCTGTAATTTTCCTCGCGGGTCGGTAAATCTAATATCTACGTATTCAACATCCTCATCTGAAATAAGTTTGAGCAACTTTTCTGAGCTCATAATTGTGTCCTTCCTTTAGTTTAAAGTGCTTCGGGGCCGCTTTCTCCGGTCCTGATGCGTATTGCTTGTTCAATAGTACTTACGAATATTTTACCATCACCGATTTTATCAGTCTTGGCCGCGTCGATGATCGCTGCGATTGCTGACTCTACTTGGTCATCATCAAGTGCAACTTCAATCTTAACCTTTGGCAAAAAATCCACCACATATTCTGCCCCTCTGTAAAGTTCTGTATGGCCTTTTTGTCGACCAAATCCTTTTACCTCTATTACTGACAAACCCTGGATGCCCAACTCTTGTAGAGCTTCCTTTACTTCATCTAATTTAAATGGCTTTATTATAGCCTCAATTTTTTTCATGGTAGTTTCTCCTTACAACCACGGCACTACCGTCGTTCGCACGCTTGATTTTGAATTCACAGTCTTGAAATGTGTCTTATATATTTTTAAGACCTACACTTCAGGCATAAATCTAATTTTTAATCATAACGATTAAATTTTAAGCAAATTGAAAATTTAATTTGTTTGTGATTTGAAGTAAAAAAATTTTAAAAAATGTCGTTTTGCACTCGAAACCTGATAATCCTTTTGATAAGCACGATGAAGTAGACGTTTGAAAATTACATGCGGGTGTGGCGAAATTGGTAGACGCACCAGATTTAGGTTCTGGCGCCGCAAGGCGTGGGGGTTCAAGTCCCTCCACCCGCACCATATAATTAAATAAAACGTGTAATATCAATACATTACCTGAAAATATAGTTTCAATCCACCTTTCAATCCACCTTTTTGTTACGGCTCTTTACTCATGTTGTTAATTCTTCGCGCGCGCCCGCGACTGTGATCGTTACTGTGATCCGCCTCGCGCGCCCGCGCGCGACCTTGTCGCTTAATGTGATTCCTAAGGTTCCCGCGCGTGCGTACGCGACTTGCGCTTTTATTGCCCCTTTATCAGGCGTAGGGGGGAGGTGTCGCATATATCGATAGGACGGTGGATAAGATGAGTTTTGTCATTTCTGTCATGAAGTCAGTCGCATCTTTATCCGTAGATCGTCAAAACCGCGTGAGTAACTCGGCAGGCTCATAACCTGAAGGTCGCAGGTTCAAATCCTGCTCCCACAACCAATATAAATTAAAAAAATTGATTGACAATGGAACGTTCCAAAAGCAGGATAATGGAACGTTCCAAAAGATTCGATCGATAAAGGCTGCTCATGAACAATCACGAAACCCGTTGGGGCTTAATTGGTGCAAGTACGATAGCGTCGCAGTGGATGATCGGGGCGATACGCGCGCAAGAAGGTCATAGCATTACATCAGTATTGAGCACTGATGCATCTCGTGGAGCTGATTTCGCAGCTTCTCATGAGGTCGGTAGCTCAACTACTTCACTTTCGGAAATGCTCAATGATCAACCAGTTGATGCTGTGTACATTTCAACGACGAACGAAAAACATTATGATCAGGCAATGGCTGCGATTTCCGCTGGTAAGCACGTCATGTGTGAAAAGCCCTTAGCAATGAACAGCCGTGATGCTTCTGAAATGGTTAAAGCAGCCGAAAAGGCGGGCGTTGTTTTTGCGACAAACCATCATTTGCGGAATGCAGGGAGCCACCTTGCCATAAAAGAGCTGATCCGGTCTGGACGATTGGGTTCGGTGCGCAGCATACGTATTTTTCATGCGGTTATGCTGCCCCCACAATTGCAGGGATGGAGAATAAATAATGCAAGCGCCGGCGGCGGTGTCATTCCAGATATCGTAGTGCATGATGCGGACACTGTTCGGTTCCACCTGGACGAAGATCCAAAAGAAGTTGTTGCAATGGAGTCCTCTGGGGTGATGGGGCGCGGAGTAGAAGACAGCGCCATGTCTGTATGGACAATGCCCTCAGGGATCATGGTGCAAACACACGAAAGCTTCACGCATCCTTTTGCAACCACTGGATTTGAGGTGCATGGTGATAAAGGCTCTGTCATTGCAAGGAACGTAATGACGCAACAGCCGATAGGAGAGATTATCCTAAGAAATGCAGATGGCGAGCGTCTAGTGCAATTTAGCGATCACAACTTATACGAACGCTCAATGGGTATGTTTGCGGCCGCGATCAATGGTGAGGGTACGCCATCGGCCAGTGGCATTGATGGTGTGAAATCTTTGGCGGTTGCAGAAGCTGTCAAACAGGCTGCGACGTCTGGTCGTCGGATCACAGTTGATTACGGTGGAGTTTAGGCGTGAGCAAAGTTGTTTCAGCAGCGCATGCGGTATCGTTCGTAAATGATGATGACGTGGTTTCTGTATCCTCTTCCTCTGGTTTGGGCTGTCCAGACCTTGTGTTGCAAGCGTTAGGGGAACGTTTTGATGAAGAGGGACATCCTCGGAATTTAACGACGCTTAACCCCATCGCGGCGGGTGATATGTATGGTATCAAAGGCATTGATCACATTGCCAAGGATGGCATGTTGTCGTGCGTCATCGCTGGGTCTTACCCATCTGGTCCATCATCCAAGCCCATGCCAGAAATTTGGAAAATGATCGTTGAGGATCGTGTTCGTGCCTACAACGTACCATCGGGGATAATGTTTGATATGCATCGCGATGTCGCCGCGCGCAGACCGGGCGTGTTGACAAAAGTTGGGTTGGAAACCTTTGTTGATCCAATTCGAGAAGGATGCGCGATGAATGACGTCGCAGCGTCACATCCCATCGTATCTCGTCACGAAATGGCTGGTGAAACGTGGCTTCATTTTCCGAACATTGTGCCAAACGTGGCTATCATTCGTGCAACAACTGCAGACACAAACGGAAATCTGACCTACGAACACGAAGGAGCCTATCTAGGCGGTTTGGATCAGGCGATCGCGGTTCGTAATCATGGCGGGGTGGTGATTGCCCAAGTCAAATGCGTAACCGATGCCAATTCCCTTAGGCCGCATGACGTGCGTGTGCCAGGGCATTTGGTTGACTATATCGTGTTAGATCCTGAACAAAAGCAAACAACCGAGACCCAATATGATCCCGCAATTTCGGGTGAAATCATGCGCACTTGGGATAGCTTTGCGCTGGCTGAATATAACATTGAAAAGATCATCGCGCGGCGCGCAGCGATGGAATTGCAGAGTGGTCAGACTGCAAATCTGGGATTTGGTATTTCTGCGCTCGTTCCGCGGATATTATTGGAAGAGGGGCACGCACAAAAGGTGACTTGGGCGATTGAACAGGGCGCTGTTGGTGGTATGCCATTGACCGGCTTTGCCTTTGGTTGCGCGTCAAATGCCAATGGATACGTTCCATCGCCAAATCAGTTCACTTATTTCCAAGGTGGTGGATTTGACGTGACCTTCTTATCATTCCTTGAGGTCGATGTGGATGGTAATGTGAATGTCTCTAAACTCGGGAAAAAACCTTATCTAACGGCTGGGTGCGGTGGGTTTGTAGATATCACTGCACATGCGAAAAAAATTGTCTTTTCTGGTTTCTTTGAGGCAGGTGCACAGCTTGCCTTGGCTGAAGATGGCTTGCGCGTTTCTGCGCCAGGTAAATTCACTAAAATGGTCGATATGGTTGAGCATGTGACATTTGCGGGAAAACGCGCGAAACAGATGGGACAAGATGTTTTGTATATTACTGAACGTTGTGTCATGCGCTTGGGTGATCAGGGTTTAGTAGCGATCGAGATCATGCCAGGGATCGACCCCGAGCGTGACATTGTCGCGGCCTCAGATGGCCGTGTTCAAATCTCTCCTGATGCAGTTGAAATGCCTCTATCGCTTTTGAAAATGGACCCGATGGGGTTGCAGATATGAGCGCAGTTTCATTGACCATAACAAATGCTATTGCGGAACTCCATTTGGATAATCCAAGCAAGCTGAATGCACTCACAATTCAAATGTTGGATAACCTTAGTTCGCATTTGGATGAAATCGAACGTAATCCGACAGTTCGTGTGGTCTTGCTGACGGCTGCACCTTGTAAAGCATATTGTGCAGGAGCGGATATTATAGCCTGGGGGCAACTCAGCCCTGCTGAATTTGCGCGACATTGGGTGCGCCATGGACATCGAATCTTTGATCGACTTGCAAGACTAAGCAAACCAACAATTGCAGTTATTAATGCACACGCATTTGGCGGTGGTTTGGAATTGGCGGCATGCTGTGATATCCGTATTATGGCGTCGCGGGCGACATTGGCATTGCCAGAGGCGAAGGTTGGTATTGTCCCTGGTTGGTCAGGAACACAGCGCCTTACGCGACTTATCGGTGAACCTGCTGTAAAAGAGATGGCCTTATTCGGTCAGCGTATCGTTGCAAACCGTGCGGTGACCTTGGGGTTTGCGTGTGAGGTTGCTGATGATCCGCATGCCCGTGCACTGGAATTGGCGCACGACGCATGCACTCTGTCGCCTAGGGCGACAGAAATTGCCAAAAACATGATCCATGCTGGTGCCGGAGAAGATCACGCCGCGTTGATCGAGGCATTAGGCTCGGCCGCGATATCAGCCACCGATGATCGGCAAGAAGGCGTCGGAGCATTTGAACAAAAGCGCGCAGCAAAGTTTTCGGGAGCGTAAGATGTTGGATTTGAATTTACGCGTTCATTCGGATTTGCATTTGCCAAGTGACATTGTAACACACAAACACTTCATTGACGGGCAATATTTGGAAAGTGCGTCGGGCGACGTAACTGAACGTGTTGCGCCGTCGCATGGCGTCGTTGTTAGCCGTGCTGCGAAAGGTACAGAGGCAGAGGTAAATTTGGCTGTCGCAGCAGCGCGTCGCGCTTTTGACAATGGGCGTTGGTGTCGTATTGCAGCAAAAGAACGGGCCATTGTGTTAACGAAAGTTGCAGACCTGATTGAGCAAAATGTTGAACGCTTTGCACTGATTGAGTCGCTTGAGTCAGGAAAGCCGATTTCACAAGCGCGTGGCGAAGTTGGCGGTGCCGCAGAGCTGTGGCGTTTTGCGGCTTCGCTGGCACGTACCTCGACTGGTGAAACGCATAATAATCTGGGTGATGATATTTTAGCGATGACGGTCAAAGAACCGATTGGGGTTGTTTCCATCATCACGCCGTGGAATTTCCCTTTTTGGATCCTAAGCCAAAAACTACCATTTGCTTTGGCTGCTGGGTGTACATGTGTCATTAAACCATCAGAATTTACACCTTCAACCACTGCAATGCTTGCGGATTTGTTGGTGCAGGCGGGTATGCCGGAAGGGGTGTGTAATATCGTTTTAGGTCATGGCGATCCTGTTGGTGCGCTGATGACCAGTCATTCAGACGTCGATATGGTCAGTTTTACTGGGTCGACCGCTGTTGGAAAAAAGGTGGCCGAAGTCGCTTCTGATACCTTGAAAAAGGTGACTTCAGAGCTTGGCGGAAAAAATCCACAAGTGATTATGCCTGATGCGGATTTAGACGCCGCTGCGGATGCCGTGGTGTTCGGTGTCTATTTTAACGTGGGTCAATGCTGCAATTCATCGAGCCGCATCATAGTGCACCAAGATATCGCGAACGCCTTTATCGAAAAGGTTGTTGCTCTGTCTAAAAAAGTTGTTTTCGGCAATCCACTGCACGCTGATACGCAAGTCGGAGCAATTGTAACGACCGAACATCAGCAGAAAATTGATACTTATGTTCAAGATGCGATAAATCAGGGCGCGACTGTACACTTGGGTGGCGCAGGGATGCATGTTGAGGGGCTGAGCAACCAATTCTATCAGCCGACTGTGATTTCTAATGTCAGGCCTGATATGGCAATTTCGCGTGAAGAAGTATTCGGACCAGTGTTAACGGTGCTGACATTTCAAACTTTGGATGAAGCAATTCAAATCACCAATGACACCGAATATGGACTGTCTGCAGGGATATGGAGCGAAAATATCAACAATTGTCTTGAGTTTTCTCGTCGTGCAAATGCTGGAACAATTTGGACGAATACATGGATGGATGGTTTCCCCGAGGTGACATTCGGCGGCATGAAACAGTCCGGTCAGGGCCGTGAAATTGGTCAATATGGGTTTGACGAATTTTTGGAAATCAAATCCATGGTTATGCGAATTGGCAAGACGCGCGCACCATGGGTTGGCGACACATGATGTTTGATGAATTAATGAATGATGATGCAACGAAAAATGCCACAAAGGGATTGTTTAAACTGACGTTGCATCAGACTACCGAATTTCGAACCGCGTGTTCGGATACTAAGACTAAATAAATCGCAATAATAAGGAGGAACCAAAATGCGTTTATTTTCTAAGAAGTCTGTAGCCGTTGCTGCCTTTTTGGCGTCAACAAGCATGGTATCAGCAGCAGACGTGGAAGTTTTGCACTGGTGGACATCAGGTGGTGAAGCGGCTGCGTTGAATGTGCTAAAGGATGACCTATCAAGTCAAGGTATCGGTTGGCAGGACATGCCAGTTGCTGGTGGTGGCGGCGAAAGCGCTATGACAGTTCTTCGCGCACGTGTCACAGCTGGTGATGCGCCAACAGCGGTTCAAATGTTGGGTTTTGACATTTTGGATTGGGCCGCTGAAGGTGCACTTGCAAACCTAAATGATGTTGCTGCTGCAGAAGGGTGGGACGCAGTTGTTCCAGCAGCGCTTCAAGCATTCGCAAAGCATGACGGCAACTGGATTTCAGCGCCAGTAAACGTACACTCAACCAACTGGGTTTGGGCGAACAAAGCCGTTCTTGATGAACTAGGCATTGCGCAGCCAGAGTCTTGGGATGATTTTGTTGCAGCGATGGCAGCCGTAAAAGCAAGCGGTCGCACAGCATTGGCGCACGGTGGTCAAGCATGGCAAGAAGCAACAATGTTTGACGGTGTTGCACTGTCAGTTGGCGGCGTTGATTTCTACACCAAAGCGTTCATCGATATGGACCCAGCCGCGCTAGGTTCTGACATGATGAAGGAAACATTCGATCGCATGGCAACACTACGCAGCTATGTTGATGACAACTTCTCAGGTCGTGACTGGAACTTGGCATCTGCAATGGTCATCAATGGCGATGCAACATTCCAAATCATGGGTGACTGGGCCAAAGGTGAATTCTTGAACGCAGGTAAAGTACCGAACGAAGATTTCCTATGTTTCCGTGTTCCTGGTTCAGCTGGATCTGTCAGCTTTAACTCAGACCAATTTGCAATGTTTGCAGTGTCTGACGCAGGTGCCCAAGCAGCACAAGGCGCGATGGCAGCATCAATCATGTCACCATCATTCCAATCAGCGTTCAACGTTGTTAAAGGATCAGTCCCCGCACGTACCGACGTACCAAATGATGCATTTGATGCATGCGGTAAAAAAGGTATGGCGGAACTTGCAGCGGCAGCAGATAGCGGTTCACTTGTGGGTTCAATGGCCCATGGTCACGCAAACCGTGCAGCAGTGAAAAACGCGATCTATGACGTTGTAACAGCACATTTCAATGGTGAATATGACTCTGCAACAGCAGTTGAAGAGTTGGTAACAGCTGTTGAGCTAGCTCAATAATAACACGACTATTGATGAGTTTCAGGGGTGCAATATGCGCCCTTGATTCCCTATCCAAATGACAGGGATTATGATGTATCACGTCTCTAAATCAGACTTCAAAACGCGACTGCAAACCTGGTTGCCTAAATTGGTGCTAAGTCCGTCGCTCGCAATGGTTCTGATTTTCGTTTACGGATTCATTTTATTTACTGTCTATCTGTCATTTACTGACAGCCGTATTTTGCCAAGTTACGGATGGGTTGGATGGGAAAATTATAATAAACTATGGCGGTTAAGTCATTGGGAAATATCGTTAAAAAACCTTGGGATATATGCAAGCTTGTATATCGCGATATGTACAGCAATTGGTTTAACACTGGCGATTTTTCTGGATCAGAAAATCCGCGGTGAGGGCATCTTGCGCCCGATATATCTCTACCCCATGGCACTTAGCTTCATTGTAACGGGCACTGCATGGAAATGGTTCTTGGACCCGGGCATTGGCCTTGAACACACAATGCATTTGTGGGGTTGGGAAAGTTTTGAGTTTGGTTGGATCAAAGATCGTAATTTGGCGATCTATACCTTAGTTCTGGCGGCGGTTTGGCAATCCAGCGGTTTCGTTATGGCGATGTTCCTGGCGGGGTTGCGCGGAATTGATAGTGAAATCATGAAAGCGGCGCAGATCGATGGGGCCTCAAATTGGAACCTCTATCGTCGCATTGTCATTCCACTTCTGCGCCCTGCATTTCTCTCCGCTTTCGTGATCTTAGCGCATCTTGCAATCAAGAGTTATGATTTGGTCATAGCTCTGACAGGAGGCGGACCTGGACGGGCCACGGAACTGCCTGCGACGTTTATGTATTCATACACGTTTACCCGAAATCAAATGGGGATTGGCGCATCTTCTGCAGTGATCATGTTGATGACGATTGCTGCGATCATGGTGCCCTATCTTTATGCTGAGTTGCGGGAGAAAAAGTAATGTCATCTGTGCAAACTCAATCCGTACAAACAGGGCGCATTACGCGCAAATTTATTTACTTATTCCTCCTGCTGATGGCACTGTTTTACCTATTGCCGTTTTTCATCATGGTGGTGAATTCAGTAAAACCGCTGTCTGAAATCACAGGCGGGAATATGATGGCCCTGCCAGAGGTATTTACCATTGAACCGTGGCTTGCGGCGTGGTCAACAGCGCAGGTGGGTGTGGAACCCACAGGGCTGCGTCCATATTTTTGGAACTCGATCAAAATGGTTGTGCCTGCAGTCGCGATTTCGACTGTTTTGGGTGCGATAAACGGCTATATCCTGACAAAGTGGCGTTTCAAATACGACACCATTCTTTTTGGACTGATGTTGTTTTCTTGTTTCATCCCGTTCCAGATTGTTTTGATCCCCATGGCACGCATATTGGGGATCTTGGGCCTGTCTGGGTCAACCTATGGGCTGATCTTGGTGCATGTGGTGTATGGAATCGGATTTTCTACGTTGTATTTCCGAAATTATTATGCGGCTTTTCCAACAGAACTTGTGCGCGCGGCACAGATTGATGGCGCTGGATTTTTCCAAATCTTCTATCGCATTTTAATGCCATCGTCTGGTCCAATTACTGTAGTGTGCGTGATTTGGCAATTTACCAACATCTGGAACGATTTCTTATTTGGCGCCTCATTCGCATCGGGTTCTGGTGCCCCAATGACTGTCGCATTGAATAACTTGGTTCAGTCCTCGACAGGTGTGAAAGAATACAATGTTCACTTTGCCGGTGCAATCTTGGCCGCGCTTCCAACTCTTCTCGTTTATATCGTCGCTGGTCGCTATTTTGTGCGTGGCCTGATGGCAGGCTCTGTAAAAGGATAATCTGATGGGTTTTCTTGATATCAAAAACGCAACAAAATCTTATGGCAATGTTGAGGTGTTACACAATGTAGACATCGCCGTAGAAGAGGGCGAGTTCCTCGTTTTGGTGGGGCCATCAGGTTGTGGCAAATCAACTTTGTTAAACATGATTGCTGGTCTTGAAGATATCACGTCTGGTGAAATCGCGATCAATGATCGCGTGATGAATGGTGTGCACCCGTCCAACAGAAATATCGCCATGGTGTTTCAAAGTTATGCGCTTTACCCAAATATGACGGTGGCAAAAAATATTACGTTCGGTCTTGAGATGCACAAAGTGCCAAAGCCCGAGCGGGATGAGGCCCTGCAGTCGGTTTCTAAATTGCTTCAAATTGAACAATTATTAGATCGAAAACCAGGTCAGTTGTCGGGTGGTCAACGTCAGCGTGTCGCAATGGGACGCGCATTGGTGCGCAATCCCGATGTCTTTTTGTTTGATGAACCGCTTTCAAACTTAGACGCAAAATTGCGCGTGGATATGCGGACAGAAATAAAGAAGCTGCACGAAAAGTTAAAGACTACAATCGTCTATGTGACCCATGATCAGATCGAGGCGATGACTTTATCCACCCGCATTGCAGTCATGTACAACGGGTACGTGCAACAATTGGGAACACCAAAAGAGATTTATGACACACCAGAAAATCTGTTTGTTGCAACTTTTATGGGCTCACCAGCGATGAATATCCTGCCAGCTTCTGTTGTGGTGAAAGACGGTCTACCGCACGCGGAAATTACAACATCCGAAGGCCAAAGTGCTTTGTTACCATTCAATCAAGAAAATATGTCCGATTGGGCAGGTAAGGATATCTTGCTTGGCATTCGACCAGAGGCGATCACAGATCCAGATGGCGTCGATCGTAAATCGAAAACTGTCGTACCCATTTCAAATCGCGTAGGCGTTACAGAACCTGCGGGCGCGGACACCTTCGCGACCATGGAACTGGCAGGGAAAGATTGCATTTCGCGCATGCGTGCAGATGCCGACATAACAACGGGTGAAATATTTGATTTTGTCATCAATATGGACAAGGCCGTTGCGTTTGATCCGCAAAGCGAGATAAGAATTAAATAAGTGCAGGATGCAGACGTCATAATCATTGGTTCTGGGATGGGGGGTGCAACAATGGCTGCGCAACTCGCCCCAAGTGGACGTAAGATTTTGATCATTGAGCGGGGGGATCATCTTCGTCCCTCTGCAAATGATCGGGATGACGCCGCGATATTTGCCAACGGACATTTTCGCCCAGATGAAACATGGGTAGACGGGGATGGCCAACCATTCAATCCTGGGAATTACTACAATGTGGGCGGTAATTCCAAATTTTATGGGGCGGTCCTAATCCGTTATCGAAAAGAAGATTTTTCTGAGCTCGCGCATTTACAGGGATCGTCACCTGCATGGCCAATTTCCTATGATGAGATCGAGCCATGGTACGCGCGCGCAGAAAGCATGTTTCAGGTGCGCGGTGAAAATCAGGGTGATCGAACGGAACCCGTGCACTCAAACACATATGATTTTCCACCCGTTCCTGACGAAGCTGATATCGCTGATTTGCGCCATAGATTGGCGCGGGTTGGTTTGACGCCTGTATCACTTCCGCTTGGTGTTGATGTCGAACGCTGGTTGGCACATGGTGCGACCCCGTGGGATGCATTTCCTGATACTTGCTCTGGCAAGATGGATGCAGAATCCATCGCATTACAATCTGCGATGAATGCTGCAAACGTTTCACTGATGACAAACACCAAAGTTGAACGGCTTGAGGTTGATGACGTTGGAACGGTTTCGGGTGTTGTCGTAAAACTTAAAGACCGCATAGAAACCCTTCGTGCGCCCATCGTTGTTTTGGCGGCAGGCGCTGTGAATTCTGCCGCCTTGTTGCTCTCATCGCGAACGGAAACCTATCCGACGGGATTGGCAAATAGGTCAGATCAGGTCGGTCGTAACTTTATGAATCACAACGCATCGGCCGTATTGGCGATGCATCCGTTTCGAAAAAATAACGCGATCTATCAGAAAACATTGATGTGTAACGATTATTATCTAACGGACGGGGACAAGGGGCCACCCTTGGGTAATATCCAATTGTTGGGCAAGATATCTGGTACCATTTTATTGGCGAATACTCCTTTGCCAAAAATTGTGGCCAATTGGATCGCCGCACGTTCGTTTGATTTTTATGCTATGTCGGAGGATTTGCCAGACCCGGAAAGCCGCGTCACCGTAAAGAACGAACAAATACATCTGTCTTGGAAGCGCACGAACTGGGACGCGCATCAAATGCTAGTTCAAAAATTGAAACGCGTGCTGAAAAAAGCTGGATTTCCAATCGTTTTAACCCAGAGTTTCGATAAAAGAACCCCGTCTCACCAATGTGGAACGGCGCGTATGGGCGTTGATCCAACGACATCTGTGGTTGATACCTATTGTCGGTCTCATGATCATAAAAATTTATTCATCGCAGATGCATCAGTTTTGCCAACCTCTGCGGCTGTGAACCCCGCATTGACCATCGCCGCGCTGAGTATGCGCGCCGCTGACCACATCTTACGTGAGGAGTTTGCGGCATGAACAAGGTTGCGTTTGTAACAGGTGGGCAGCAGGGGATCGGCCTTGGAATTGTTGAAGCGCTGATCAGTGATGGATATCGCGTCGCGATCGCATCAGAACTGTCAAAGTCTGATCCGCGGGTTGCAGAAATTTTGTCACGATTTGACGGTCAGGTTCGTTATTATCAGCATGATCTTTGCAACGTTGAAGACACCGAAAACCTAGTGTCTTCGATCGTTTCAGATCTTGGCCCAATTACAACTTATGTCAGTAATGCAGGCATCGCGTCACCTGTTCGCGGCGATATGCTGGATATATCTATCGCACACTTTGACCGTGTCTTAGACATAAACTTGCGTGGTTCATTTTTCTTAGCACAAAACGTTGCGCGTCACATGCTCGATACGCCTTCAGATGCTTATCGTTCGTTGTCATTTGTAACGTCTGTGAGTGCGGAAATGGTGTCTATTGAGCGTGCAGATTACTGTATGTCCAAAGCAGCAGCGTCTATGATGGCGCAAAATTTCGCAGTGCGCCTTGCCCCCAATAACATTGGCGTTTTTGAATTGCGTCCAGGCATCATCGAAACACCTATGACGTTGGGTGTCCGCGATAAATACACTCCACGCATTGAAAATGGCCTGGTGCCTGCGAAGCGGTGGGGCGAACCCACAGATATTGGATCTGTTATTCTGCCTTTGGCACGCGGTCAATTGGCGTTCGCGACAGGAAATGTCATCGCAATCGATGGCGGTCTATCAATTCCACGACTTTAGAGATGTGTTATGAAAACAGGCTATGATTACATTGTGATTGGTGGCGGATCTGCTGGGTCGGTTGTGGCGTCACGTCTGTCTGAAAACCCTGATGTGACGGTCCTATTGTTAGAGGCTGGCGGTAGAGACCGTCATCCTTTGTATCATTTACCCGCTGGTTTCGCGAAAATGACAAAAGGTATTGGTAGTTGGGGTTGGGATACGGTGCCCCAACGGCACATGCAAAACAAGGTGTTCCGCTACACACAGGCCAAGGTTATCGGGGGCGGTTCGGCGATTAATGCGCAGATTTATACGCGTGGCAATGCCCAAGATTATGACGATTGGCGCCAAATGGGATGCGAAGGCTGGGGATATGACGATGTGTTGCCGTATTTTAAAAAGGCTGAGGATAATGACACATATGATAATGACTTTCACGGGGTGGGCGGTCCACTGGGGGTAAGCCAGCCCATTTCACCTTTGCCGGTGTGCGAAGCGTATTTTGAAGCAGCTGCAGAATTGGGTATCCCACGCAATTTCGATGTGAATGGCGAAAAGCAGGATGGGGTTGCTTATTATCAATTGACACAACGCAATGCCCGCAGATCATCTGCTGCAATGGCATATATCGCGCCCAACATTGGGCGCAAAAACCTTGATGTTATTACAGGTGCAGAAGTTAAGCGATTGGTTGTAGAGGGCGCGCGTGCCACGGGAGTGGAAATGAAAGATGGGACAAAAATTCATGCCTCATCCGAAGTGGTCCTTTCCTCAGGTGCCGTTGGCTCGCCCAGATTGCTACAACTCTCGGGTATTGGAGCCGCCTCACATTTAGAAACATTGGGCATAGATGTGGTCTATGATCAGCCACAGGTTGGTGAAAATCTACAAGATCACTTAGATTTGTATTGTATCTGCGAACTTTCGGGCCCTTATAGTTATGATTTATACGCCAAGCCTGCGCGAGCTGCGATGGCAGGGATCCAGTACCTGCTTACCAAGAAAGGTCCAGTTGCGTCGTCGCTGTTTGAAACAGGGGGTTTTTGGTATGCTGATCCAGATGCGCGTTCCCCTGATTTGCAATTTCATTTAGGTCTTGGAACTGGGATTGAACATGGTGTTGTAGCGATGCCTCAGGGCGGGATTACCCTGAATTCGTGTTATTTACGTCCCAGATCGCGGGGGTCGGTAAAAATACAAAGTGACAATCCCGCAGATGCCCCGTTGATTGATCCAAACTATCTGCAAGATCCACTAGATCGTAGAAATTCGATTGCAGGTTTGAAATTGACGCAAGAAATTTTATCGCAAGGGCCGCTGAAACCCTTTATCAAAGCTGAACGTCTGCCAGGCCCAGATTTGAAAACGGATGAGGATTATTTCGATTTCATCTGTGAACATTCTAAAACATCGCATCATTGTGCAGGTACATGTCGTATGGGGCCAGACGATAACGCTGTTGTGGATAAGCGTTTGCGTTTCAACGGAATTGCTGGTCTGCGCATCGTTGATAATTCGATTATGCCCACGGTTATTTCATCAAACACCAACGCAGCTGCGATCATGATCGGAGAAAAAGCATCCGACATGATCAAGGC
>CEUV01100564.1_pt1 | contig 18441 bp, 9 predicted proteins | sample 356401 | NCBI WGS metagenome assembly CEUV01 (sample SAMEA2622710, study PRJEB7988) | marine metagenome | isolation source: saline water (ENVO:00002010), including
TTGGAAAAACGTGAAGAATGTACCATCCGCGCTCGGTCAAAAGAATGATCTCATCGCGTGGATTCCTTTGGAACGTGAGCAAATGAATCTGTACACAAAATTCTTGGCATCCAAACCGGTGCGAGACGCCGCGAATAAAACCGGAAGCGCCATCTCGTGCATGAATACGCTCAAGAAGATATGTGATCATCCATCGCTGTGCGTTGGCGGTGCGCCCGTGGAAGATATCGCCGACGACCAACTCGATGACGTGGACGGCGACGACGCCGAGCTCAAGAAGAGTTGCGCGGGAGAAGCCGCCGCCGCCGTCGCCGCCTGCGTGCGTGAGTGCAAATTCGATGCCGACGTGCTCGAGCGCGGCGCGCCGAGCGTATCGTCCAAATCAAAATTTCTCATGGCCATGCTCGAAAGATTCGGCGCCGAGGGTCATCGCACGCTCGTGTTTTCGCAGTCTCAGGCGATGTTGGACATCATCGAGGCGAACGTGCGCGCGGCCAACATCGACTGTGTGCGCATCGACGGCAAGGTGAACGTGGAAGAGCGCGACCGACGGGTGACCGAATTCAGATCGAGAGACGACATTCCAGTCATGCTCTTGACGGCGCGCGTCGGTGGTCTCGGATTGACGCTCACGGAGGCGACGCGCGTCATCATCTACGATCCCGCGTGGAATCCCACCACGGATAACCAATCCGTCGATCGAGCCTATCGCATCGGTCAGACGAAGGACGTCGTCGTCTACCGTCTCATCACGTGCGGCACGGTGGAAGATAAAATATATCGTCGTCAAGTATTCAAGGGCGGTTTGTCAAAAGCCGGCGCCGAGGGTGGCAACAGCACTCGCTATTTTGGCGCTGAGGAGGCGAGTCAACTCTTCGAGACGAGTGAGACAGCGTTACGAACGAGCGACACCATGAAGACGCTCAACGCGTTGCACGCGGATCGAAAGTGGACGGATGAACTTCGAAAAGAGTTACCGTTCGTCGAGGCTTTGCCCTTTGTGTGCGGCGTCTCTGATCACGACTTGTTGTTTTCGAAAGACGACGAAGTGTCGTCCAACAAGGCGAGCGCGTCGTCCAACAAGGCGGCGACGAGCAAGCAAGCGAACGCGGGCGGTGCGACGACACCCAAAGGTAAGGCACCCGCGGGTGCGTGGAAGAACGTGAACAGCGGTTGGGGCGGAAGCGGTTTGCTCGGCGGCGGTTTGCTCGCCGCGCTGACGCCGCCGAAGCAACAACCCGCGTCGCCAATGGCGAACGTCGTCTTCGACGAAGAATCGCCCGAACATCTCTCCGGTGAAGCGAAACTTAAGTCCAAAATCGACGCCATCCAAGCCGAAATCGACAAGCAAGGCGTGATCTTGTCGATGCCGGACGTCGTGGCGAAGATTCCGGACAAGGGCGAGAGCGTTTGCAAGGCTATCGAAATCAAACGCGCCGAGAAGCGCGTCTTGGAGGCTGAGTACGCCGCCAAGTACGACGCGAAGACTGAAAGCACGCGACAACGTGACGATGAAGACGAACACCCTCCATCATCACCGACCGAGGCGTTCTTCACGCCCGCGGGGTCGCCCGAATCCACACTCGAGACGGCGCGGTCGCTGTCTCTACTGGAGCTGTAAAACTACGAAACGCATTGATATGTAACATCACACCCGTCTCATTTACAAACGCTACCGCGCGCTCGGATCAATCTCGTACCCTCATCGTTGTCTCACGACGTCGCGTCTCGAAGCACCTCTCGAATCGTCGCATCGAACCTTTGACACCCCGCCGCGCACACGTCCAACGCGCGCGTCGCGTCGTCCGGGCTCCACCTTCCAAAAATCTCAGTCTTCGCGTACCTATCCAGCGACGACATCTGCGCCAAAAACACCTTCCCATCGCTCGCCGCCACCTCATTCTCGTCCGGATCGAGCACGATTCGATCCCCTATCCTCGCCGCCTCGCACGCCGTCACCACGTCGCGACACTCCACCCCGGCCCGCGCCAATGCGCACGTCGCCGCCAACACGCACGCCACCGCCTCCCCTCCCCTCGCGTCCAACACCGTCGCGTACACATCCACCTGCGTCTTCTCGAACCTCTCCACCATGACGCTCGATCGCAGCGCCTCTCGCACCGTCCCCGCCAGACTTTTCTCCGTCGCGCCTCTCCCGCCCTCTCCCCGTCGTCCTCTCCCCGCCGTTTTCCCCGCGAACGGCGCCGCGTGCACGTCCACCTCGAGCGCACCGCGATCGACGCGCGCGGGTGCGTCCCCACCGCGGTGCTGTCGCGGTCCGTACACCGCGCACGACACCTTGGTGTCCCCGAGCTCGACGTAGGCTGACCCGGCGGCGTGCGTGACGACGTCGAGGGCGACGACGAGGGCGCGCGCGTGTTCGTCCGCGCGACCGTCGGGACGAACGGGCGCGGGTGTCATGGCGAGGGCGCTCGTCGTCGCGTCTCGCGCGCGCGTGTGACGCGTCGGTCGCGCATTCGAATGGGGCGGCGTTCTCGGCGTTCGGGACGCGCGGGGCGTGGAATGAGATTACTTACAACTCTCGCGACGCTCGGCCGAGGGTGAGAAACGCGGGAATGACTGATTCTTTACTGTATATATGGTCGTTTGTGACGTATGGTACACTCGACGCCGACGATGGATCTTGGATGAGACGCGCGGCGACGCGACGGCGGCGGCGCGCGTTCATCGCGTGCGGCGAAGCGAACGCAAGGCGTCGTCGTCGTCGTCGTCGTCGTGATACGCGTCCACGGAGTCCATGACGTTGGACATGAACTCGGATTCGTACGAGGTCGTGGGTTCGAAATCGAACGAGGAGGAGAGGTTCTTTTGGAACCGGGCTCGGGCGCGAAGACGGGCGTCTTCCGCGTCTTTGGACGATTCCTCGACCGGGTCGTCGCGCGGCGTCCCTTGGGTACGGTTTCGTTCGTCCGCGGGTGGTCGCGCCGGTGGCGGCGAAGACGAACGATCGCGCCCGCCCATGCCGAACAAGTTGACCGTCGTCGTGCTTCCGCGCGACGTGTGGCTGAGAATGCTCGACGAACGCTTCTCGCGCGTCGTCTTTAAAATGTCCTTGCCGTTGGCGCCGATGTGCGTCTCGAGCGACGCCCCACCCATGGCGATCAACATCTCCGTCGGAATGTGCGTGTGCTGAGGCTTCGCTCTCGTTGGAGGCAACAGACGCTCTTTTGGTTCAAACTTCTTCAAAATTTCGGCGTGCGCGTCATTCGCGCCGCCCACCGTCGTCGTCGCCACCGCCGCGCGCGCGCCGCCGTTGAGATCCGGATCGTTAAATCCCTCCGCCTGTCTGTACGCCGCGCGCGATTGCCACTCGTTCGGGCCGATGGAACCGCGATTCTCATCCTCGCTCACGCCTCGCTCGCGACGGAAATCCGCCGGCGTCTTGTGCGTCCCCCACGCGTGCGGATTCCCGCTCGGCGACCCCTCGCGACCGCCCCAGCGTCCCGGCGCGCGAGGATCCACCACCGGCACCTCCGGTCGCCAATTCCCATATGCCTCCTCGCGCCCGCGTCCCGCGACGACGGTTTCGCGCGGTGCGTCCCTTTTGTCGACGTCTCTTCGTCTCTCCGCGCGTCTCGGTCCCGCGGGGGAACGAACGCCGCCGCCGCGTCTCGTGTCTCGACCCGACGTCCCACCGTTCCCCGAACCCGCGATCCACCGCCTGGCCAACATCCACACCAACGTCACCCCGCTCACCGTCGCGCTCATCGCGGCGAAGATGAGCGCGCACACGCCCAGCGTCGTCCCCACCAACAGCGACCCGCTCAGCGCGCCGAGTAACCCGTCGCCCGCGTTCGCCGCCGCCGCCGCCCAACACGCCAATCCACCCGTCGCCGGTAATCCCCACCTGAGCGTCCCACACGCGTTTTTAAATATCCCCATCATCGCGCGCACCGACGCGTCGTCCCTCGCATCGACCTCGTCCCCGCGCGGTCGCGCGTCTCTCTCGCGCGCCTCCGCCTCGTCGTCATCCTTCCCGCGTCTCATCCCGCGCGTCATCCCGCGCGTCGTCTCGCGCGATCGCGCGCGCGTCTCTCGGTGTCCTCCGTACTCGCTCCTCTCGGCGCGGACGACGCCGAGAGACGCGGACGCGCGTCCGCGAGACGAATCATCGCGCACGAGACGAATCGTCGTTCCTCTCGTTCCCCTTCTCGTCGTCGTCGTCGTCGTCGACGCGGACGCGCGTCTCGCGCGCGCGAGAGGGACGGGGATTCGGGCGAACATGAAGCGGGGAATTTTCGTCGTCGGCGCGGACGTCGTCGTCGCGCGTCGTCGCGTCGCGGCGGCGTGTGTCGTCGTCGCGCGTCGTCGCGTCTCGGACCGATGGGGTGTGGTTGTAAACCCTAGATTTTATGTATGTGTGGTGGGTGGCAGTGTCTATCGTATTGGGCGCGTTTGTAAGACTATGTACCCACCAGATTGGTGTGTTTTGCCCATGGAGGCGAATTCGCGGGCGACGCCGCGTCGCGCGCGTCGGCTCTCTCCGACGCGCGTACCGAACCGCGCGCGCGCGCGCGTACCGCATCGTTTTCGTCTTCCGTCTTCCATCGTCTTCCGTCGTCTTCCGTCGTCGCGTCTCTCGCGCGTCGGGGACGCCGCGTCGCGACCGGTGAAAGTCTCGAGCGCGCGGGACGGGACGGGACGCGGCGACGCGCTCGGAGGCGATGTCGCCGCCGCCCGCGCTCTGGGCGACGCCACCCCCGCGTCCTCGTCGTCTCGCGACGCGTTCGGACGCGAGAGACGAGGAGGAGGAGGAGGAGGCGGTGTTCGCGTTGGACGAGCGGTGGGCGGCGCGTTTCGCGGCGACGGCGGAGGCGCGAGAGCGTCGACGACGGTCGAGACGCCGACGCGAGCGCGCGCGAGAGGGGGTCGAGCCGTCGACGTTCGGGCGAGGTCGCGGTGAGGCGGTGGATGGGCGGCGCGATCAGTGCAGGGCGAAGGCGCGCGCGGCGGCGGAGGCGGCGGAGGCGTTGGCGGAGGCGCGTCGAAAGAGAGGCGCGGCGGCGGGGGAAGAGGGTGAGGATGGGATCGAGAAAGGCGAGGAGGACGCGCGAGTGCGAATGTATGGAGAGGAGGGCGCGAGACGAGTCGCGCGCGAGGAGGCGATGGTCAACGCGGGGTTCGACGCGTGGTTGGACGCGAGCGACGCTCTCGTCGCGTGGTTTCCGTGCGAACCCATCGAGGAGGGATTGGTGTAATGATTGGGTTCATAGAGTCATTAAATAAGTGCAGATGTGAATCCTAATTGTAAAGACAGAATGCGTAGTCCTACACGATGCGTCGTCATATCGCACGCATCGATTCGGGCGCGGCGAACGGTGGCTTGTTGTCGGCGCGCGCTGTCGGCGCGTCTCCTCACCCTTGATCACTGGACGATCGTTTCTCTTGAGATACGCGCTGCGATGGCGGTGGCTTGGTCGTCTCCACGACGGCTGCCTCCTCTTCCTGACGTTTGCGGCGGATTTCAGCCAGGTACGGTGAGGTAGATTTACGCAGCACAGCGTCGGCGGCTTTTTCGCGCAGTTGCTTCTTGAGCTCGATATCTTTAATGACGTCTCGCTTCTTCTGGTCGGAATCCGGCAAGTGCGAGACACTGGCGATCGCCGCGGCCTCAGTCTGCTTGCGCGCTTTGATTTGCTTCCAGCAACGCAAGAAAATGGAGCCGGCGGATTTCTCGGCGGCGAGCGGCCACAAGACACTCGGCGCGTACGTCTGCCAAATTCCTCTCTTCACTTTGTCCTCGATCTCTGCTCTGCCCTGTTCGCGCGTGTTTTCCAAGATGTTCACGTGCTTTGTTTCACTCCACTTCATTTCGCTCACCGGCACGACGCCTCTCATCTTCTTAGACGAGCTACGTTTGACCTGCACGGTGTTGACGCTGAAGTTTCGCGAGTCGCTCTCCGAGCACGACATATCACTGCTCTCCTCGTCGAGGCTTTGACCCACTTTGTCTCGTAGAGACTTGGAAGCGGTTGTACTTTTAGACAATTTCTTATTCTCGTTGGCCGTGTACACGGGCACCTTGAGAGCCGCTCGGAGAACGCTGTGCAATCGAGAGTACTCGACGCTCGTTATGAAGATGAGCGGCAAGATGAATGCGCGGTACTTCATTGTGTTAAATCCGAGCGTCGGTAGACCGAACGCAGTGATGATTTGCATGAATATCAAGCTGAAGTACATCTTGCCGACGAGCCACGACCACATGGATGTGCCCGCTGAATATTGTTGCACGTAATGGTAGACGATGTTGTGCTTCCAGAAGACGTAGAACAAACCGAAAAAGACGCCGCACACCGGCATCAAGATGGGAGAAACGATGGCGTAGATCATACCGATGAAGAAGACGAGCATCGTTTGTGCAGGGACCCGATGACTCGGCGTGGGCGTCGGTTGAGCCCAAATGAGTCTCTTTTTGAACGCTGGCCAGTTTCTCGAACGACTGCGGTACAGCAGACACTTGGTGACGAAACCGAGCAGCACCGGAGGGTGAATCAGCTCCACCATTGGGGACGTCGCCGTGCGAAGCATGATAAACTGGAGGAAGAAACTGCTGGTGTTCATCAATCTTAGAATGAATTGATACGTGAAAAGGTGCGGCTTTCGCATCCAGTCAACCACATCATTCCACAGAGGCGTTGAGCTCAAGTTGCCGAGAACCAAGTTGAGAACCAACAACCCAAAGTACATGGAAGCGCCGAAGGAGTCCATCGTGCTGACGGCGATGTATCCAGTCTGTCGACTGACGACCAAGCTGAGAATGTGACCTATGACGAGGAAAACCGTCAAGATGAGGGATACGATGACGTTGTACACCGTCTCTCCAAAGGTGCTAACAATCTCGGGCTTCACCTTTGAAATCGCCTTCACCGTCTCGTTGACCGGAAACATGAAAAAAACGGAAACCGCGAGCGCGATGAGACCTGCTTGCGTCGTCTTTCTACTACGTTCCACAGAAGTCAAGGAAAGATTGTGCCAAACGACGTCAGAGTTACCCGGCGCCGGTTCGGTGACCCACTGTCCCGGCACCGAATCGACTTGAATTTGAGAAGCGATGACGGCGTCCATCTGTCTCGCAAAGACCACGACTGCGCTGCAAGCGGGCGCCTGATTATTGATGTACTCATCACGCGTATTGATGAACACGTCGAAACATTCCATCTCTGCTCTGCGGAGCTCGTCGTATTCTGAAGTTAAGCGGCGAAGTTGCTTTGCCTCGCGCTTTGTTAACTGCGCTCGTTTTTCGATGTCCTTCAAATCGTCGATCGCCTGCGCTGCTTGGGTCACAAATTCTCGTGCGTTTGCCCATTTCTTCGCGGCGGCGTCCAGTCGACGGGTATCAGAGGCAAGCATTTTGAACGCGATGCAGTCTTTACCGAGAACTCTTTCAAACTTGTTGATGAGAAGGTTCATGGACTCTTCCTTGTAGAGAACGCGAAGTTTCGCCTTGTCGGCGTAGGACTGTACCGTGCCATCGGTTACGAACAGACGCAGTCTCTCCAGGCAACCGACGTCTTCATCATCGTCGAGATATTTCTCGAGATTCGATGACGCCTGAGTGCTAATTGTTTTCGCCTTGCCGGTGAGCTTCGCCGCCGCATCACCGAGTTTCGCAAGTCTGTTCGGTACCGGAGCCATGGTTAACAAAGGCATGTCTTTAACGACAATGGCGTTCGCTTTGATGCCAGTCTTGTTGGGGTTCACGGTCCACATCATTTTGACATACTTGCGCGATTCCATTCGGATCAAAAGCATCAGCAAAAGACTGACAAACCATGTCATGACAATCGCAGCCGCAAACGACGATTCGGTTCTCGCGTTGAGCAACGTGTACTTGGATAGACCCGTCTTTTCCAAACTATTGATGATTCGAGAGCCGGCTTGTTCGGCGGGAACAGAGTCTGCACCGTACAAATTCATCAACAGCGGACAGCAAAGGACACCGGCGCTGAAGAAGAACCGGGAGGAAAGCTTGAACCACCTCACGAGCATGTACTCGTCCGGGGTAGTGAACTCCTTCATCCAATCGTTATCACGATACCACGCATCGACCAGCCACGAAAGCGCGTGCGTTTTCCGACTCTTTGGAACTGGGATGTCCCGTGGTGGAAACTTTGGATTGCCCTTTTCGAGCCATGCCGCAGAGTCGATGGCCATTTCCAACCAAGATACCTTACGAAGGAGCACGAATAGGAGCATCAGTACGACGAACACCAAGATGTAGATCCCGAAAAGCGTCCCTAAATCCTTAAACGTGATCGACGTATCGCACGAATCATCATCCTTGCAAATTTCGATGTAATAGCACGAAAGGCCGGTGCCCGTGTGCTTGATACCCTCGATGGAAAACTCACCCGCGTACACCATCGGATAATAACCAGAATCGGCGTCGCACTCAATGCACTCCATGTGTTCGAGCGGAGGACACGCATCCATGGTTTTGTACGACGACACGTTCAACTGCGTCACCGTTCCCCACGCCGACGCGGTTCCCGTGAGTGTCGCCGCCGGAGGATTCGACGTACTCTGCAGCGTGTGAATCGTCCTCCCGTTCCCCGGCACCTCATCAAACAACCAATGCGATCTCACCGTGCAATCCCCCGAACACCCCACCGGACACGGACACTTCGCCCCGTTCGCGTCCCGGAGCTCCGCCGTGATCCACGCCGCCGACGTCCACGGCGTCCGCAACCGCGCCGCCTGCATCGTCTGCAGTTCGTTCGCGTTCACGGTGTACGTATCCATGGTCACCGACATCGCCCCCGACGCCGCTCACCACCGTTTCGCACCGCCGACGCCGATCGATCGATGCGATGCGATGCGATCGATCGATCGATCGATCGATCGATCGAATCGAATCCAATCTCCGCGCGAATGAATCTCTCGCGTCGGTGCGCGCTTTCGACGCTCGGCGAGGAACGATCGATCGACCGCAACGCCGGCGCTCCGCCGAGATCGGGCGTCGACGCGTCGACGGATGGCGACGATGGCTCGCACGAATCGCATTGAAATGTGTCGTCATGGTCCGGATTTGAAATTGAAATTGCACGGCGCGAGACACGCGCGCGCGCGCGCGAGGGACGACGTTCATCGACGCTTGCTGAGACGCCACGCGTTGGGATCGTTGTACCTGTCGTACAGCGGTTCGATCTTTTCAGCCTTCTTTCTCTTGCTCAGATGTCTCGGATCGCTGAGCTTGAAGAAGCGAGGGGCGAGCTCGACGAGCCACTTGGGGTCGATGGCGCACACCTCGCGCATGTACTCCTTGGTGGTGAGGACGAGCTCGTGGTAGATGACCCAGTCGGGTTGACGCTGGAAGAGGGCGCTGGAGGGGTGGATGTAGGTTGGAGTCTGTTCGACGATGGTTTTGTACCCCTCCTGAGGATCTTTTTTCGCGCCGTGGAAAAAGAAACCCGAACAGATGGCTTTGCGCACCTTGTTGTAGTTGCGGCCGGCGCTCGTGGTGCCGAGCTTGTATCGATCCATGATGGTGAGGAGTTGCTTGCGGACGTCCTGAGCGCGTTTCATCGATCGCGCCTGTAAGAAGTTTTCGTAACACCACGGTTCGCTGAAACCCTGTGCCTTCCAGGCCTCGTACACGGATAAGAGGGTGAGGTGGTCGCCCTCGGCTTGGAAAAATTTGTTCTTCTTCGCGTCGGCTTGCGCTTGCTTCTCTTTGGGTCTGTGGAAAATGTTTTGCGCGCTCAGCATGGCGACGATAGTTAAGATTTCTTCCGAACATCCGAAATCGACGCTGGCGATGAGCATCTTACTCATCGGTGGTTCCAGCGGGAACTCGGCCATCTTGCGCCCCAGACGCGTGAGCAAACCTTCCTCGTCCAACGCGCCGAGATTGTACAGTTGTTCTAAGGCGGTGACGAGCGTCGCCGGCGGCGGTGGGTCCATAAAATCAAAGTTGATCAAATCGTTGATCCCCATCGCCTTCATCGTCAACACCGTCATGCTAAGGTTGGTGCGTTGAATTTCCGGAATCGACGTCGGGAGCATTTCATTCTTAAACGCGCTCTCCGTGTACAATCGGTAACACTTACCGGGACCCGTGCGACCGGCGCGACCGGCTCTTTGTCTCGCAGAGGCCTGGGAGATCGGAGCGACGATGAGTGAATCCATGGATACCTTCGGGTTGTACACTTTTTGCTTTGAAAAACCAGGATCAACGACGTAAAAGATGCCGTCGATGGTGAGCGACGCCTCGGCGATGTTCGTGGCGATGACGCACTTACGACTACCTGGAGGAGCCGGCTCAAAGATCCGTGTCTGTTGCTCGCTCGGAAGAGCCGAGTACACGGGAAGCACGTGAAGTTCGGGAACCGCGGGACCCAAGGCGCGCATGCGCTCGAAAAGAATTTCAGCCGCAGAGTCGATTTCCTCTTGACCGGTGAGGAAGAGCAAAATGTCACCCTCTGGTTCGGTGAGGTGAATCTGCATCACCGTTATCAACGCGGCGTCTAAATAATCGCTCTCCGGAGCCTTGGTGTACAGCACCTCCACCGGGAAAGTTCTACCCGGAATGGTGAAGATTGGACAATCAAAAAAGTATGTCGAAAACTTTTCGGCGTCCAACGTGGCAGACGTGACAATGATTTTCAAATCTTTACGCTTCGCGCAACACTTCTTCAATAAGCCGAACAACACGTCTGTGTGTATCGTTCTCTCGTGCGCCTCATCGAGCATGATGACGCAGTATTGGGACAAGGCGTCGTCGAGCAGCGCTTCGCGAAGTAGCATACCGTCCGTCATGTACTTGATCACCGTGTCTTGCGACGTACAATCTTCGAAGCGAATGGCATAACCCACTTCTTCACCGAGCCTGCAGCCGTATTCCTCGGCGACACGCTTCGCGACCGACATCGCGGCGACTCTTCTCGGCTGCGTGCATCCTATTCTACCCCGAGACGTGTATCCAGCCTCGGCCAAGTATTGCGTCATCTGCGTCGTCTTCCCCGACCCCGTCTCCCCGATGACGACGAGAATTTGATTCTCGTTCACCGCCTGAATCAATTGATCGCGGAGCTTATAAATCGGAAGTGTTTGTCGCAGCTCGTGTATCGGCATCGTCTGTGGCTGACCCATGCGCTGTCCGTGCGACTTTGCTTTCCACTCAGGCATGTCGCGATGGCTCGAGCGACTGTACTGTCGCGCCTCCTCGACCAACACGGCGTCTCCTTGCCTGCGCATCGGATCTTCCCACGGTCGAGCCGCCACTTCACTCTCCGCATCCGCATCTGCGCGTTGTTGTTGTTCGCGAAGTTCGCGTCGTTCCTTGGCCAGCGTGGCTTGCGTCATCGCCGCGCGCTGCATGGAACCGTCTGGATTTTTCACGATTTTAATCGGCGACACGTCCCCCGTGCTCGCCGCCGTCTGTCCCTGTAAGAACGGCGCCTCCTCTTCGTTCATCTCGATGTCCACCTCCTCCTCGGCCTCCTCCTCGTACGCGAGCATGCCGTCGTTCTCGGGATCAAACTGCGGGTAGTCTTGCACCTTGAGCACGCCGCTGGCGATGAGTTGTCGCGCCTCCCACAACTCGGGCGAGCTTAGTCTCTTCGGCGGACGTTTACGCGACCCCGCGTGCGCGTCCTCGAGCGCGCTCGCGTCGATCCCCGACAAACCTTTGAGCGAAGACTCTCCTCTCGGCGCCGGTGGCGGGAGATTTCGTGGCGCGGGATTACTCCGTCCGGTTCCAAACGTCGACTTGGCCGCCGCCCCCGCGCACTCCTTCCCCGTCGTCTGATCCACCGCCTTCATGCTCAGAGAAAGCTTATTCCCGTTTCGATTCATCACCTTGACGAAGACGCTCTCGCCTCTGCTCGCACCATCCTTCGCGCTCTTCAGGTGTCTATCCGCGATCGTGCTCACGTGCACCAATCCCTCCGCCTTGCGCTTGAAGTCGACGAGTTGGACGAAGGCGCCGAAATCCATCACGTTGGTCACTCGTCCTCGATACACCTCACCCACGTTCGGTTCCCCGTCCAGCGTCGGCGCGTCCGGTCGTGCGTGCGTCTGCACGCTCGCCCGAGAGTGCGACGCTTCGCGCTCGCGTCCTCGCGCGCTCAATCGAGGATCATCCGCCGCGTTGGCGCTCGCGTCCCCGTCGCCGTACAGTTCCCTCGTCAACGCCTTGGCGTGACTCTCGTCGTCTCTCACGGTTAATCCCGGAAACTGCGCGTCGGTGACGCTCGCACTACGCGCGCCCTCGCTCGTTTTCCCCGAATCACCCTCTGCACCGCCACCGATCGTCTTTCTCTTTCGCCCGCGGCGAATCAGTCCCAACAACGACTCCGCGAAGGCGTCGTCCACCTCCGCCCCCACGCCCGCCAACGCCGTCTTAAACCCCTCCGCGTCCGCGCTCTCCTCTGCGAGCGAGATAACGAATTCACTCAGCGTCTTATCCGCCACTCCGAGATGGTTCTCGAGCTCTTTCGACACCTTATTCACGAGCGCGAGCTTCGCGAGTTTTGCCAGAGCCGCCATGGTTTCTTCGTTCGGGCGCGGCGCGTGACGCGCGCGTCGACGCGAGAGTCGCGACCGGGACCCGCGCGAGTGGACGAGCGCCCCTCACGCTCGCTTTCACGCGCCAACCCACGATCGAGAGGCGACTCGAGCGTCGACGTGTGCGGGGGAAACGATTCGCGCCCAATAGCGCAATCATCAGCCGCGGCGGCGCGATCGAACGCGCCAGGAAGAACCGACGACGCCGTCGGGCGGCGTGTGTCCTTCGTATTGTACAAGATCGAGAGGATTCGATTAAAAGTCTATTAAATTACCCGTGTTCGTCGCGTTCGTCGTCGTCTCCTCGTCGGTGGACGCCAACGATGACGGAACGGCGGTTTGGAAGAGACGGTTCCAATTCGGCGTCGAAAAGAACGGGGCGGTCGTCGGCTCGGCGGATGCGGACGCGGACGCGGGCGCGGACGCGGAGGCCGCGCGTATCGTCGCGTCTCCCTCGTACGCGTCTATGAAAGACCCGTGCACGCCCACGAGCGCGCCGACGAATGCGACGCGTCGTCTCGTCGGCGCGCCCTCCGCCTCGGGAAACAGACACGTCGCGAGACTGGCGACGATGCGCGCGACGGCGCCGGCGCACGCGCTCGGCGACCGTCTCTGCGCTTCGTCGCAGCACCGTTTGAATAACGCGGCGACGTGCGTGACGGCGGCGCGCGTGCGCGCGGTGACGTGTTTGAGCAGTATGACGTTGACGAAATCCTTCGTCGGCGGCACGGCGAGGGACATGGAGTCCACCACCTTGACGACGTCGGCGTGTTCGAACGCGCGCGACGGAAGCGCGGAGAAGAGGGAGAGCAACGCCTCGCCGACGTCGTACGCGTTGACGCCGAGCGAGGGAAAATCGACGACGACATCCGCGTCCGGTTTCAACGCGCGCGCAATCTTGGCCAATCCGTCCTCGGTTCGAACGCCGTCGAACGGGACGCGAAACAAATCCGGAGCGTCATCGAGACGCGCGTACAGGTGCTCCGTCATGCGCGCCACGACGGCGGGTACGTTCGGTGGAAAAGCCGTCGTCGGAAGCATCTCGAACGACGCTCCGAACGCGCACGGCGCGTACGATCCGGACACGGAGACGAAGAAATCGCGTCCGCCCTCTAAACGGACGACGAGGATGGCGTCCACTGGCTCCGGGTCGGGTTCGGCGGCGACGGTGACGAGTGCCGTCTCGCGTCGTCTCGCCGCCGGTGACGACGTGACTAGAGCGTTTGGACCCGAAGATTTCCCACCCTGAATCGACGCCTCGATGTTGAACGCGATCTCTTCCCCGGGGAGGAGACTCCCGCTCGTCGGCGTCACGCGCATCCACCCCGGCGCGGGAGGACCGCCAGGAATCGGCGACACCAGACGAAACTTAGCCTCGACGTCGCCGACGTTGGCCAACGTAAACTTTCCTCTCGAACGCGCGCCGTAGCTCAACTCGCTCAAATCGACCATCGGATTCACGAGCGAACACTTCGGCTGACTCGCCATCTCGACGTGATCGAGCCTGCGGCGAAGCTCGAACAATAAATCGTGTAATCGCTTGGGTTCGAGCTCGCGCGCGATGATCTCGAAGGTGGCGAGCACGGGTTTATGATCCGAGTGCATCAACTCGCACCGTCCGTACTCGAGCAAATTGACGTCGAAATCGCCTCGCCAGAGCACGCGATCGCACCACGCCGGCGTGCGTTTCTTTTCCTCCTCGCGCTTTTGCGCCTGCCCGACCTCGTTAACGTCGACGTCGCCCGCACCGCTGTAGATGTTTGTCCCAGGGCGGTACTTGTACGTCGGCGCGAAGGTGACCTCGCCCTCGTGCCAATCGACGAAGACGCGTCTCGCGCGACGCTCAATGTTGAGTTCGTCCGACGCCAACAACGTGGAGTACGTGCCGTCCGCGATCGCGCGACGCACGACGCCGTCTTCGAGGGTTAAACGGTAGTTTAAATCTCCAAACCAAATCGCGGAGGCGGCGTCGGCGATGGTGCACACGACGTCGTCTCGACCATCCGGCGGTTGAAAGCTCATCTGTTGTTCGATGTTGATTTGATCCTCGTTGCGCTTGATCTCGTCTCCGGGTTTACTCCCCGCGCTCAGGTGCGAGCAGATGAACACCAGGGGCGTGCTGTACAAACGCATCCACACCCCGCACGCGCCCTTGTTTCCGAGCACGCCGACGCCGATGTTAAATCCGGTGGCCACCGTGGCGACGCGGACGTCTTTCAAGTGCGGCAACAGAGACGATCGAACCCACACCGTCACGTACACCCCCACGAGTTGTTTCTGCGCCACCGGTCGATACTCCGGTTCACCATGACCCTCCCTGCGAGTTCGATCGTTCATCGACGCGTCCCGCGACCCTTCGCGAATTGCGCCACCGTGCAAATCCTCCACGACGTCGCCGCCGTCGAACGACACCCACTTCACATTCGTCTCCGTCTTCGTCTCCATCTTCGTCTCCATCTTCGTCTTCGTCTCCATCGTCGTCGCCAACGACGTCGGGTCGTACTCCTCCATCACCCCACGTCGTCTCGTCGCCTCCTGCCTCGAATGCTCACCGTTCAACGCGTCGTCCACGCGGTCTTCCCACAGTTCCGTCATCGCGCTGTCCTCAACCGCGAGCACTTTCCCGACGTTTAACGGCACAATCTCTTGAAACCCGATCACCACCACGTCCGCGGGTTCCCCTCGCTTCACACCACCCCTACAAATCCACGTTTCCAGTTCCACCGACGTTCCCGGCGCCTTCCCGTTCGCGTTCCACGTCCCCGCGAAGACGCGAAGCGCGCGTCGCCTCGTGTACGAATCGATGGATTCTCCCATGAATTCGCGACGAACCGCCGGAGAAGAGATTCTCTCTGACCAATCTTTCGCCAACGGATGTCGCGCGTCCCCTCTTCGCGCGGTCGTCGCGGACGACGCGGCGTCGACGCGACGTCGCGCGACGTCATCGCCCTCGTCATCATCCTCGTGAAAATCGCGCACCCACGACGCCTCGCCCGACGCGCCCACCGCGCGATTACTCGCGGACGCGCGCGCGCGCGACGAGACGTTTTCGGTTTGGAAGAATCCGCGCATTCGCGTCGCGAGGCGCGCGTCGCGCACTCGCGCATTGCGCGCTCGCGCGGACGGCGATGGATCGTTCGCGGAGACGTCGACAGAGCGCCGCGCGCGGTTTTCGGTGGACATGTCGGCGGTGCGCGCGCGCGACGCGCGATCGAGCGCATCGCGATTCGTCGGACGCGATCGAGGCGACGCGATCGAGGAAGGGAGAGGGGAGACGGCGGCGAGGGCGATGGGCGCGTGCCGACCGAGGGACGGATGGATTCGATCGATCCGTCGCCGACGCCGACGCCGACGACTGACGGGGAACTCGAACGCGCGCGCAGATATTCGAGAGTTATGAGCGCGAGTTTTGTGACCACGCGAGCGCGATTCGTAGAGGGACGAGCGCGACGAAGGGGGCGAGGGACGCGGGGACGAGGGCGGCGAGCGAGCGCGGCGTCGAGGCGGACGTGGCGGAGTGCGAGGCGCTGGTGCGACGGATGGATCTCGAGGCGAGGTCGGTGAGCGATCCGTCGGCGAAAGCGCCGATGTTGAGCAAACTGCGAGATTATAAGAGCGAGTTGGCGAGATTGAAGCGAGACGCGAGGGAGGCGAGCTCGGAGGCGGCGCACGCCGACGCAAGGGACGAATTGTTGAACACGGCGGAACGCGGGGACGCGAGCGGCGATGGCGTCGCGAGTCGAGGGCAGACGATGGACACGACGGAGCGATTGGCGCAGACGGGCGAGCGCATCAAGGAGAGTCGTCGGTCGTTGTTGGAGACGGAGGATTTGGGGGTGAGCATTTTACAAGATTTACAGGGACAACGCGAAACCATCGAGCGCAGTCGAGAGGCGTTGCACGGCGCCGACGACACGATCTCGCGCTCGAGAAAGATTCTCAGTAGCATGGGCAGACGAGCGAGGGCGAATAAGTTTGTGTTTTACGGCGTCAGTGGGGTGTTCGCGTTGACGATTCTCATCATCATCTTTCACAAGCTCGCGTAGTCTTGTCATGTATCTCTCTCCGCGCATTCAGCAATATCATCGCACACACGCCTAATGAATATACTATTGTTACACACCCTCACTCTTCTCTACTCTGGACGAAAATCTGACGCCTCTGCCACGAGAAAGACGCGCCCTTTCCCCGTCACTTTCCAAGGCGAGCTCGGCCTTCGCTCGAATTGCGTCTCGAAGACAATCTTCCTCCCGCACACGTGACACTCGGCGCGTTCCTTCGCCTGACCTCGCACCGTGGGCAGAAACGCGTAGACCGCCTCGTGACACGCCGGACACTCCCCCGTCATCGCGAGCGTCGAACCCTCCATCGTCTGCGCCAACTTATCCCACCCGCGTCTCGCCAACGCGCACCCCGCCACCCCGAGGACGGGCGCGCGTGGGCCCTCGCTCGGGTCGAGCGCGCCGCCGAAATCAAACACCGCCAACGACACCCCGATCGCAAAAACGCCGAGATACGACGTCCAAAGCGCCCACATCTGTCCCTCATCGACGACACAGTCCGAATACGTCGCCTTCCCGCGCACCGAACACCGAGGATATTTTCGCGCCGCCGCGCTCCCGGCGTAGCACAGTTTCGCCTCGAGCGCGTCGAAATATTCATCGCTCACCATCGGCGCGCCGTCGTAGTACGCATCCCTCGCCTCGACGTACAACGCCTCCATCTCCTCCAGCGTCAGCGTGTCCAGACTCGCCGTCCTCGACGTCGCGTCGTCGTCCACCGCGAGGCGACGCCAAGGGACGAGAACCGGCGCGCGCGCGCGCGAACGACGCGCACGTCGCGCGCGCGTCGTCGCGCGCGACCGCGCGTCGCCGCGAACGAGGGAGACGACGCGCATGGTCGCTCCGACTCGGCGCGAGACGACGACGCGCGCGCGGGCGTCCGTCTGACGTCGTCGCGCGGCGCCGTCGCGGTGGGACGACGGACGCGGACCCTTGTGAGAAACGACCGATCGTGACTCGTGAGACGAGTCATGACCGGTGAATACAGTGGGGGTCGGTCGGCCCGCCCCCGACGGCGCCGCGCGCGCGCGACCGACGACGTCGACGCTCGCATCGCGCGACGCGCGTCGGCGACGGAGGGACGGCGCGAGAGACGCGAGGAGTCGATGAAGCTCGTGCGTTTCCTTCAGAAACTCTCCAACGAGAGCGTGACGATCGAGCTGAAGAATGGCACGACGGCGCACGGGACGATCATGGGTGCGCGCGCGATTTCTCGAACGCGACGACGGAGACGCGACGCGCGCGAGAGAGGGGCGAGGGAGCCGCGCGCGCGTGAGTCTCGTCGTCGTCGGTGGCGATCGGGTCGAGCGACGCGCGCGTCTCGCGCGACGGGTGGGTGGGAGAGAGGGACGGCGAAGGCGGGACGAATTCGCGACGGCGCGCGGCGGCGGCGGCGGCGGCGGCGCGAGACGCGTGCCACGCGACGCGCGCGAGAGACCCTCGCGACGCGCGTTCGACTGACGATGATGTGATTCTGGTGCCTTGTTTTCAACGCGCGCAGGCGTGGACGTGAGCATGAACACGCACCTGAAGCAGGTCAAGTTGACGCTCAAGGGTAAAAACCCAGTCGCGGTGGAGCACCTCAGCGTTCGAGGGAACACGATTCGGTATTACATCCTTCCGGACTCGTTGAATCTGGACACGCTTTTAGTAGACGACACGCCCACGCAGGGTAAGCCTCGCGCCAAGGCCGCGGCGCTCGCTGGTAGGGGTAGAGGTCGAGGACGCGGGAGAGGGCGCGCGCGGTAGTCGTCGCGAACGGTTCGACTCTCTTCGTTCGCGCGTCTCGCGAGCGACGCCGGTCGCGCTTTTCATCGACACAGTGTCGTTTAGTTTGTGTGTTAATAAAAAA
>CEUV01023735.1_pt1 | contig 18400 bp, 14 predicted proteins | sample 356401 | NCBI WGS metagenome assembly CEUV01 (sample SAMEA2622710, study PRJEB7988) | marine metagenome | isolation source: saline water (ENVO:00002010), including
GGGATGAAAAATTATTGTGTCACTTTTGCCCAGCCTTTCAATATTAGAAATGTTGCACCAGCCTCGCTTATGTTGATTACATCACCCAAATTAGGTTCCCATTCTTCGTTGTAGAATCTAAATCGACAATCTTCCTGAGTCATCATTACATCAATTTTCTTGTCATTGGGTAAAGCAATTGTTTCGCTTAATGGATCAAATGCTGTCGAGCTGTCCGGATCAAGCCTGCTCAAAGGAAATTCTGTCACCTTTAATCCTGATTTTCCATGTAACGATGTCGGCCATCTAATTTGGCGTCTTACATCGATTGTCACTACTTCGTCTGCTTCACCTGCATTTGATAAAATAACAGAAGTGTCAGTTTTGAGAATGTCCAAAAATAATGACTCATACCTGTCTAAGACACCAAAATTTCCCTCAAGAAGTCGACTTGAACGCTGTTCATTAATCAGTAATTCTCCCAAATTTTGAATCGATGTTTTCCCTTTTGATGAACTACGATTTTCCCGTTTTGCTTGAGATTTCAATCCTTCATGCAATTGCTCTAATTTGGCGGTATAGCCTTTTTCTTTTCTAGCGATTGACTGTAATTTTTGGACAATTTCCTCCATACCACGATTTATTCTAGCCGACCAGCCTGTCCTATCACCGAGATGATATCGAGAAAGGCTACTCTTAACGTCGACATCCTCACCCCGAATATGGGACACAATTTCCCTTCTAGCCTCGGAATCAAGTTGGAACAGTGAAGGGTCTCTGTAGTGCAAGTGAAACCCACGGTGTCCGGAAAATGTTACTTGCAAATATTTCTCCCTAAATCCGAATTCAGGTTCTAAGTAATCATTCCACAAAGTGTGTGCCTGTTCTTGAATTACCTCCAACATTGCGGGAAAGTCTCTGTCTGTAACACCCGGAAGATGGTCTCCATCTAAATCAAAAATTAAATCGGCCCCAATCCAATCTTTTTCAACCATTTTTAATTCATAGGGCTTGTGCCAATATGCTGTAGAATAGAAACATGAGTGCATCGGCCTTTGCGTTATGAATTTGCGAACTCCCTCTACATCCGAGAATGCTTTGTGACGTATTGGTGGTGTATTGCCAAACGGAATAAACATCCACTCTCGGAACCTTGTTCGTGGGGGTGACCATAATTTTGAGTTGCGATAATAGTTTGTGAACTGATGTGCAAAGCGCGCCCAACCAGTTGAAAACATTTTCACACCATAAATTCCGATATGGAGGGTTATTCGTTGGTCATCCAGAATCTTTGCTCTGCTTCAACGACCGTTGTTGCTGAGTCAGCACCGGTCTCTTCGACGTAGCATTCCCAACAGTAGTAATTTTTGTTGATTACCATTGCCGCACCGAACGTCATACGAATCCCACATTTTTTGCATCGTGGACCAATCTCGCCATTGGGCGCTTGTGCTAGTTGGACATTTTCGTGCGGCATTTTTCTCCCTATCCTCTCGTATACTCAGTAGTTATTGAATTTGTCTAACAATCTACTTCATGGTATTCTTTACTCTTACACCAGTCTAGTAAATCGATGGCTACTTCACATGATTCTGCAATTTCTGGCAGATGGTGGTTGACATATTTTTCTAGCACTGGTTTGACTTCATAATCGCCGATTGCCCCAAGTGCCTCTGCAGCTTCGTGTCTTACCATTACATGTTCTGACTCATCGCCTAATACCCTTATCAAAGTAGGTATGGCGACTTCATTTTGCATCTGACCGAGGACATATGCGACCTCGTGTCGAAGGAGTGCACTTTCTGATTTAAATCCAGAGCAAAGCGCTAAGCAAGCACTATCAGTCCCTTTGTTCCTTAGCGAGAAAACATTCCTCATGCGTTGGAACATCGGAGTGTCGTTATCGGTGAGGGATTTTTCCCAATCACTAACTTCGCCATCTACCAAAGGCGGTGCAGGATCGACTGAACCGTACTGACTGAGTTTTGGTTTATTTGTCATTACACTGCCCCGATAAATTTGATAGACGTAACGTCAAAACTTGAATCAATAAGTCCTATTTCTTGACCTTCGGAAATAAATTGTCTAATTGATGCCCTACCGTCTTCACGATAATCGATGGTTCTGTCATTTACATACATGGTTACGAATTTGCGGTTTGTAACATCGTCTATTCCTCTGCCCCATTTCTTAGCAAACTCGAGCGCTTCATCGGGGTTTTCAATCGCGTATTCAATACTCATTTTGGTATATCGGGTAATATCTTCCATCATTTTATCGCCAAGGTCCTTACGGACAACATTGCCTCCTAATGGCATTGGAAAATTGTCGGTTTTATTATTCCACCATTTGCCTATATCAATCAATACATCCAAATCATAGTCGACATATGTTAACTGGCCCTCATGGATTATCAATCCGCTTAGGTAACTGCCGTCGAGAATTCTTGGAATTATTTCATCAAACGGCACTACTTCGACTGTTACATCTCCCCAAGCTAATCTCAAACCAAGATAAGCGCTGGTTTTTAGACCTGGTACAGCAATTATGTTTTCTTTGGCATGCTCGATACTAACGCCTGCTTTGGCGACAATCATAGGCCCGTAGCCTTCGCCCATAGAAGCTCCACAATTCATTAGACTGTAGTGTTCTGCAATATCAGGAAAGGCATGGATGGAAACCGCAGAAACTTCCAATTCTTGATTCATGGCCCGATGATTTAATGTTTCAATATCCTGAAGTTCATGGACAAAGTGATATCCCGGAGTAGGGAATTTGTTATTGGTCATTGCGTGAAACATGAAAGCATCGTCTGGGTCAGGAGAGTGCCCGATTCTAATAACATAGTTGCCGCTTTCATCTTGCTCCAATTGAGTGGCCATGATTATCCCAAATTAATGACCTTCAAGAACCATCCGTTCGATTTTTAGCAAATGCAAATCAATTAGCAGTATTTTTTACTGATTCGGGTATATGTTCAAGTAGTTCCAAACCAACCAAGTAGCGAATACCAATGCCCAGTAAGAGAATCGTCAGCATGTTTGTTGTCGCAGTAGTAATACTACTTGCGCCAGTGGCCAGTGCTTCATCATCAGGCATGAATTTTATTGATTCTACTACAATAAACAAATCAGATGCTTACACCAATTCTGTCACAGTAAACCCAAATCAAACAATTATTGCCAGTTCCTACAGTAAATACATTGAATTACACGATTCCTCGACAATGGAATTAATCGAAAAATTCAATCTCGGAAGAGAGGTATATGACATAGAATTTTCACCAAATGGAAACTATATTGCTGCTAGTCTAACGGCAAATGAGGCAATTCCCGATTCCTTAGTGGTAATAGATGTAAACAGTCTCACAATAAAACCCGAACAGGCAAGGGCAAATAATCGCCCAGGCAATGTTGACTGGTCTTCCGATGGCTCGAGAATTATAGCACCAAATATGAATAATGGTGCGCAAATATACAACTCGACCACCATGGCCAAAACAATTAGTTTGAATGGAGCACACACATCAGATGTCACATGCGTCGGATTTTCGAGAACCAACCAGTATTATGTAACGGGGGATGAAAGTGGTATCGTCCAATTATGGGATGCATCCGGTGACGCATTGAGTTTTACCATCGATGTCGAAGAAGAGGTCGTCGGATGTGATTTCAGCGCACTTGATGCTAAACTCGGAATTTCGACAGTTACGGGAAATATATTCTCCTACACAACAGGGGGAACACTACTCCAATCCATTGATTTGAATCAAAATCACGATTTAATTTGGTCCATTACCGAAGACATTCTGTATGTTCTTGAATCTGATTCCACCCCTGAGATAATAGCCCTGGACGGTTCGACATTCGCTCAAATACACACTACTAAATTAATGCATAAATCACTAGATTTTTCCATTTTCGAAGACAATGGTATGGTTGATAAAATCTATATTGCAACGGACTCAAATCATATCGCCATTTACGGGACGCCATCTTATCCGGAAGGATACGGTGTCATGGGTTCGGATTTAGATGGTGATAAGATACCAGATACTCTCGACTTGGATGACGATGGCGATTCATTCCAAGACGACTGGGATTTTAACTGTCTAAATTCTACTGTTTGTAGTAGAGATCCCGACCTTCAAACAATTAGGTCTATGGTGGTGGAGATTTCCGGCAATACACTGATAATTGAGGATATTTACACCATGTCTCAGGAAGACACCTATACTTTTAGAAATTTAACTAGAAGAGGAATTATTTCAGACCAAAGGATAAGTTATGAAGAAACCAATATGTTAGAGAATGCTATTTGTAACAACATGGACAAGAATGATTACATCCAAAAATTAAGGAGTAGTATAGAACTATCAATCGGACAAGTGAATAATGGAACAACTCAATGTGAGATTCTATCCGGACTATCCTTCACCAAAACATTTGATAAAGAACAACTAAAATTTAGCTTTAAAACAACATTCGATGTTGCACCAAATGTGACTATACCTCTGGAAGTGTACCTTACAGACCAGATTTCAGTTGTTGAATCCTCGATAACTCATATTGTTGAAAATCATCCAATTTTGATTAATCAGAAAACATTAGAGGATGAATCATTACTAACCCTGTGGTGGATTTCTGATGATGCTGAGCAATCTATTCTAAATTTTAGTGCAGCAGAAAAAGGGGATTCTCAAATCAACTCTGCATTAGATATGATCACAGACAATATATCGGTCATAGTTATACTATCAATATCAACAATATTGACAGTTTGGGCCCTGATTAGGAGAAAAAATCTAAACTCAGTAATTCTAAATGATGAAGATTTTGAAAATGATACTGAGGAAGATGACGATACCGAGCAAGCACATGAGGACTACGAATTTGAGGAAGAATACACCAAACCAGAACCAATTGTTGACAACAATTACACCAATATTGCTGTCGATGATGAGCCAATCCATACCGAATCTATTCCAAACGAAGAACGTCCGACTGATAGAAGAGCATTCACCTTAGATGACGACTTAACCGCACAAGACAAAAAAGAGATTAGACGCCGTTCAGGAAGAATTCAAAGAACGACACAAGGGCCGATTATGACTACAAAACGCAAGCGCTTGGATGGTAAATTGGATATCCCAGGCGAAAAGGTCATTCGAAAGAAAACCGTCAAGAAAACCACTGCTAATCAAGGGACACCTGTGAAAAAGGTGCGAAAGGTAAGAACTACCAGAAAAGAAGATTAGAGTTCAAGGTACTCTGCACCGTTTTCTAATCCGCATGCATCTTGCAGGAATTGGCTTAATCCGAGTATGTGATCATCATCTAGTCGATTGAAGACTTCACTAAAATATTGGTCTAGTCTTTCAGGTGGAAGCCCAGAGTGTTTGGCGGATAAATCAACAATAGATTGCCTTCTAGCGATATTTCGCTCAAACTCGACCAATTGTTCCAATAGAGATTCATATGCTAATTTTATACTATTCTTATTGGTGTCTTTGCGCGCAGCGAATACTCCGAAAACCATTGGCTTCCCGGTAATTTTTTGCCACTCCAGACCTAAGTCCAATCGAACCTTATCAGGATACTTTCTTGATGCATCTAGGGCTCTATCTCCGATGATTAAAGCGCCATCAGATTTGGCGAGCATCATGTCAATATCTGGCCCCATTACAGTCAATTTTGGACTCAAGCCTCTTTGTTTCAAGATGTACTTCAGCAGAGCTACTGAGGATGAAGAATCCGACGGCAGGGAAATTGACTTCATTTCATTGATTGGTAATGAGCCAAATACCAATACACTGCCAACTTCTCCTTTGGAACATATGCCAAGGTTTGGGAGTAGAATTAACTCATTGGAGTTTCGAGCATAATCTGCCGCAGGAATTGGCGCAATTATACAGTCCCTGCGTAAGAGATGCCCAGTAAGCCATGAAGGCGGGGCAGCCAAGACATTCCAATCAGGACTCAATTTTAGGAATAATGGATCACAATTCATGAAAGCGACACGCCCTATTGTGTTCTTCCAAGATGAAAATCGACTTTTTTCTAAACTGGGACTTTTTACAACCACGCCTTCACCTCATGCAATAACATTCAATCTTCGAACTCGTTTCGGTGGCTCTACCTTTACCGGACTAAATCTTGTGTAGGTTGTGTTTCGTTTGATGGGAATAAATCCGGCATCATTAACCAGTTTGGCCATTTGATAAATATCATAATTAAGGCTTGAATTGGCTCCAGCAAGATGCATTATTGATTCTTGTCTAACAGTACCATCGATATCGTCTGCTCCAAAATTAAGGGCAAGTTCCGCAATCTCATCACCAATGTTCATTCGGTATGCTTTGATATGCGGAATGGAGTCTAACATCAATCTTGATACTGCAATTGTCCGCAGGACTTCATTAGAAGTTGCCAGTTGTGCCTCTGGTAGTCGGGTTGAATCAGGCAAGAATGGATAAGGTACGAAACATTGAAACAAATTATGTTCGTCCGCCAACTGTCTTAATTTATCCATGTGAAGTAACCGGTCACCAATACTTTCAATCGTGCCGAACAACATTGTACAATTCGATGGCATTCCCAAAGAATGTGCTTGACGATGAATTTCAAGATACTCATCTGAACTTTCTTTGCCCTTGCAGATAATTTCTCTAACCTCATCATTCAAGATTTCGGCGCCACCGCCGGGCAGGGAATCTAATCCAGCAGATTTAAGCCGGGACAGCGTTTCATGGAATGATATACCACTCTGTAAAGAAAGATGCTTGATTTCTACTGCGGTTAGGGCTTTCATAGCGATTTCTGGATACTTCCTTTTGGCGGCTTTGATTAATCCTTCATAGTGCTCAACATTCCAATCCGGATGAAGTCCGCCAACTGAGTGTACCTCGTCAACAATGTCTGAGTACTTGTCCATTTCCTCAAGATAGCCATCGATAGATAATTCGTAAGCATCAGCCTGTCGCTTACTACGGCGGAAGGCACAGAATTTACATGCTAACACACAAATATTGGTTTGATTAATATGAACGTTGGAATTAAAAAATACGTGTTTACCATACCTTGATAACTTCACCATATTAGCCAGTTGGCCAATTTCGTACAGGTTTTTATGCTGATATAATTCGTGACCATCAGCTATAGAAAGTCTGGTGCCATTTTTTAATTTCTCAACAATCTTGGATAGATTGCTACTCCACTGTTTTTGGCTCAGCATTTCTTTTAATTTGGACGGCCAGTCGTGGTCGCTGCCCGCAATTGTGAGGGTAGAGGCCCAACCAGTCATATTAGGTGGTTGTTCCCATACTTCAAATATATATGTACAAATTCTAACGACTATTACCTATTGCAAATATCTTAGAATTGACGATGAATTTCCTAAATTCTTCAATTAAAATAACCAATATTGAAACTGCAATTATTATCAGCCAATCGTTGAGTGTGAGAACTTTAGTGGATAACAAGTTACCAATCTCAAAACCTGTGAATGGTATAGTAATGTTAGCCAATTGAACAAAGAAAAACAGTAAACCAAACGAAACTAAAAACGCTATGTTAATTGCCTTATTTGAGAACACTCCCAGCGTGAAAATACTCTCTTCTTGGGAGCGACAATTCATCACGTTGAATAGTTGGAACATTATGAATACAGAGAGAGTCATTGTTTGCGCATGAATGAATCGCTCATCAGCGTAGTTTTCCCATTCGGCAATAGCGGCCTCGTCGCCAGCTTCACAGGCAACACGATCAAACGGCAAACTTGCATCATCAGACAGTGGTAGTCCCGCACAAGTATCAAGGCCACCACCGGCAAGGAAGAATACCATAAGGGTGCCAGCAACCATAACGGCACCGAGGTAGAAAATTAGCCATATGTCGTTCTTATTTGGCAAGCCCTCATCAACCGGCCTTGGCGGTCTATTCATTACATTACCATGCTTCTTTTCAACGCCTAAAGCTACAGCAGGCGGCCCGTCCATTAGTATGTTTATAACAAGTATTTGAGTCGCAGTTAATGGTAAATTCCATCCAAAAATCAAGGTAGATATTACAATTAATGATACGGCAGCAACGTTGGTAGAAACTTGATAGCGAACGAAGTTACGGATATTTTGGTAAATTTTTCTACCTTCCTCTACGGCATTTACAATATTAGCAAAATTATCATCTTGAAGTACCATATCGGCTGCGTCTTTTGCTACATCGGTGCCAGAAATACCCATTGCAATACCAATATTAGCGCGCGATAGCGCAGGCGCATCATTGACGCCATCCCCAGTCATTGCCACAATTTCACCTTGATTTTGTAGTGAACTAACAATACGCATTTTTTGGTCTGGCGTAACTCTAGAAAAGATAGTCGAGTTCATTGATGCTTCATCCATTTCTGCATCCGAGAATTTGTTGATTGAACTACCGTTTACTGCCGGTATTCCACCATCAGTAATTCCTAATTCTTTGCCGATTGCTGATGCAGTAAATTGCTGATCTCCGGTTATCATTTTGACTTTAATTCCAGCCTTTTGACATATCTCTATAGCTTGTTTTACTTCCGGACGAGGAGGGTCCATAATACCGATCAAACCAAGGAATATAAGACCTGATTCAATTTTTTCCATATCATACATATCTTCATCATCATCAAGTCTGCGAGCACACAGAGCGAGGACTCGCATGGCTTTACCCGCCATGTCCTTGTTTGCTTCTGCTGCGGTATCGAAGTCTTTTGATTCAATAGGAACTATCTCATCCCCAGAAACCTTCCAGTCCACTATGTCGATATAGCCTCCTGCACCACCTTTTGAAAATACCCACTTCTCACCCTCGTATTCGTGGATTACAGACATTCTTTTTCGCTTGGTGTCGAAGAAAAACTCATGTAATCTACTGTGTCTTTGAGCAAATTTTTGGACGTCACCATTAATTTTCCAACCAGCAACTGCACAAGCAGAGTCGGTTGGGTCACCAAGTGCCTCCCAATGCCCATCAACTTTGTTAATTTGTGAATTGTGACATAAACTTAGGCAAGCTGCTGCAAGTCTAAACCCAAGATCGTTTTGATGCTTAGAAAGCTCATCATCACCAAGTGGCTTACCCTCGAACAAAATGTCCCCTTTAGGCTTGAAACCCTCTCCAGTAATTTGGAAAGTCCCTTCTGTTGTGGAGATTTGTCTTGCAGTCATTTGATTCTTTGTCAATGTACCGGTTTTATCTGAGCAAATAACAGTTGTCGAGCCCAATGTTTCTACTGCTTTCATTCTGCGGATGATTACTTTATGCCGGGCCATATTGCGCATTCCAAGAGCAAGGGTAATGACCAAAATTATCGGCAAGCCTTCCGGAACTATGGCGACGAAAATTGCAACTGCAATGATAAATTGGTCAACTGCAGCCTCCCAAATATCCACTCCGTCTGTCCCATAAGCGATAATCATCTCAATTGAAACCAATAGTACTGCAACGATTAATGCGATGAACCCAAGAAATTTACCCAATGATTCAAGTTTCAATTCAAGCGGAGTCTTGGGGGTATCTGAACTGGCAATGTCACTAGCAATCTTGCCCAGTTGGGTTTGCATACCGGTGGCGACAACAACTCCAACTGCACGACCGGAGGACACACAGGTTCCCATAAAAGCCATATTTTTCCGGTCCGCAAGTAACGTCTCAGCGGGTAGAGGATCGATGAATTTCTCAATCGTAAGTGATTCCCCTGTCAATGCCGATTCGTCGATTTTACACTGATATGATTCCAATATTCTAATATCAGCAGGGACATTCAATCCTTCGTATAGATTTACTATATCTCCCGGAACTAATTCGTGAGTAGCGATTTCTATGTCAGTGTCATTTCGAACTACAACACATTGTGACACAGACATTTGCTTCAAAGAGTCCATGGCTTGTTCAGCCTGCCCTTCTTGAGTGTAGCCGAAGTAAGCGTTCGCAGTTAGGACCATGAAGATAAAAATAGCATCTCCGGGCTCATCGGGATGAATCAACAGTGCCACAATAGCGGCACCGATTAGTAGATAATTGAGCGGATCATTATACTGAGCAAGAAATCGTTTCCAACCGGGTACTCGCTCCGGTTCAGCGAGTTTATTCTCGCCGTATAATTCTCGTCGCTCAGTAACTTCTTGAAGCGAGAGACCGCGCTTTTTAACTTTCAAATCTGCCATTGATTCATTGCCAGATTTACTATGCCAATCATCACTCACAATCATCGACTCTTAATTTACGACGTGAAAACTGTTTATCATTGTGGTGGTGGTTTTCCCATTTTTTTGCGATGTTTTCAACAATACGAATTCATTAGCCCGTACATGGCAGAACATGGCGCACCCTACATTCCTGCAAGTGAGTCGCCATTGGAATTAACTGTTCGAGTAGTCATCGTCGGCATACTGCTCGGCATACTAATGACTGCGGCAAATGCATACTTGGGACTTTACGCCGGTATGACTGTCTCGGCAAGCATACCAGCAGCTGTTATGTCAATGATAATCCTTAGATCCTTGTTCAAAGATGTCACCATTTTAGAAAATAATGCAGTCCAAACAATGGCCAGTGCAGGTGAATCACTTGCAGCAGGAGTTATTTTCACCGTACCTGCTCTGTTGGTAATTCCAAATCTTTGGGATGATATTCAACTACTCGAAACCACCATAATCGCATTACTTGGAGGATTAATGGGGACCATGTTTACCATCGCATTGCGACGATTGTTTATTGTTGAAGAAGCGTTACCATATCCAGAAGGCGTCGCGTGCAGAGAAGTTTTGGTTGCTGGAGAGGAAGGCGGAGAAGGTTCACAAGCCATACTATATGCACTCGGCATCGGTGCAATATACGGATTGATGGTCAAAGGTTTCAAGGCGACACACCACACTGTTGAAGGCGTAGTTGACTTTATGGGCACCAAAATTTATGGCGGAATTGATTTATCTGTCGCATTGCTCTCTGTCGGTTTTATTGTTGGAATTAGAATTGCGTCATTCATCTTCTTTGGTGGCGTTTTTGGGTTTGTGATACTAGTACCAATGTACGGATTAATTAACGGTTGGGAGCAAGGTGATTCTAGCGTTGAGCAGTTCAAATACATCTGGGCTACGCAGATTAGATATGCTGGAGTTGGCGCCATGGTTGTCGGTGGACTTTACACCCTGTGGTCGATGCGGAAGAGCATAATCACAGGAATTTCCAAAGCCCTGAAAAGTAGTTCAGGCGACGATGAGAGCCTGCTGCGAACAGAAATAGATTTGCCAATGCAGTTCGTTTTCGCCTTCTGTACAATTATTGTTGGTCTTACTCTACTTTTCTATTGGTGGAAGACCGGTTCACTGATTCTATCGATTGCTGGTGCAGCATTTCTTGCCGTAACGGCGTTCTTTTTTGCAGCAGTAGCGGGCTATATTGCGGGAGTTGTTGGCTCTTCTAATTCCCCAGTATCTGGAATGACTATTGCTACGTTACTATTTACGGTTGCATTAGTTTGGGTTATAGGCGATTTAATGCTCGGTCTTTCAACACCAACATTGATGCTGGCAACAATGCTAATTGCGTCCATAGTCGCATCCTCGGCAGCAATTGCTGGTGACGTAATGCAGGACCTAAAAACCGGACACATGGTTGGGGCTACGCCTCGACTACAGCAAACCGCTGAGATAATTGGTGTAATAACTGGGGCACTGGTCATCGGCCCAACTCTCAAATTACTTCACAATGCATTTGGAATAACAAATACAGCATGCCTGCGTGAAGCAGCGGAAAATGGCAGAAACTGTGACAATGCCCTCTATGCACCGCAGGCAGAATTGATCGGGGATATTGTACGTGGTTCATTCGTTGGCGATGTAAATATGCAAATGATAGTTCTTGGTGTAGTGATTGCAGCCGTACTTATTTGGCTGAAAATGCCGGTAATGAGTGTCGCAATAGGTATCTACCTTCCAATGGGACTATCAGTACCCATAATGCTGGGTGGTATTCTATCTTACTTTGCTTTTAGAAGCGCCCACCTGAGAATCGACGGTGAATTGCGCGAAGTCCCATCAAAAGAGGCAATAGGAGCCGCGAAAGAAGTCGAAAATCGGGGGGTTTTGATTGGTGCCGGGTTTATCGCAGGGGAGTCGATATTGGGAGTTTTAGTCGCTCTGCTAATCGTGATGGAAAAAGACTTGTCTGTAATATTTAGCACCGGAGTATTGAACAATTTCTTTTCTTTAGCATTTTTTGGATGGTTTGTATTGGTCTTCTTGTGGCTGGCAACGAGAACATTACCAAATAACGGCAATTTGATTAAAGATTTTTCACTTATTCTAAAGGACGTTTTCAGCAAGATTTTATCTTTATTTAAACTGGCAAAGTGACCTAACTGTTACGAACAAAAGCATCAAAGGTTGTCTTTGACGACATGCGACTGGTCGTAATATGTCTAAGTCTATTTCGGAATTGGAAGAGTTGGCAAGAAAATGCCGAGTTGAAATTGTTAAAATGGTGCATAGAGCCCAAGCAGGCCACCCCGGTGGGTCTTTGTCGGAAATTGATTTACTATCCGCATTATATGCAAATTATCTGCGTGCAAAACCAGATGACCCCAACTGGGATGATAGAGACCGATTCATACTTTCCAAAGGTCATGCATCACCTGGCATGTATGCAATATTGGCTGAAATGGGCTTCATTTCAAAAAATGATCTTGAGTCGTATCGAGTGCTTGGCGGAGTATGTCAAGGTCACGTTGACATGAAGTGGTGCCCTGGTGTTGACTTTTCAGCAGGTTCGTTAGGAATGGGGCTTTCATTTGGGATGGGTTGCGCTGTTGCCGGAAAATTGGCAAATAGTAAGCGTAATATCTTTGTTATGCTCGGCGATGGTGAAATACAAGAAGGCAGTATATGGGAAGCTGCTATGGCTGCTAAACATCATGAATTGGGCAACCTCAAGGTAATTTTAGACCGTAATAGAATTCAAAATGATGATTTTTGCGAAGCACAAATGAGAATGTTTGACATTCCAGCAAAATGGCAATCATTCGGTTGGAATGTAATGGAAATTGATGGTCACGACATGAATGAAGTGATTAAAGGGCTAGACTTTCTTATAGACAACAAAGATAATCCCGCAATATTAGTCGCTCACACTATCAAAGGCAAGGGCGTGTCATACATGGAAGATAATCCATCATTCCATGGTGCTGCACCAAATGACGAGCAGTTCAAGCAGGCAATGGAAGAACTTGGCGAGGTGGTTGCATGAGTAGAATGGCAGCGACAAGAGATGGATATGGGCAGGCCCTTCTGGACCTTGCGGCAAATGAAAAAGTCGTGGTTTTGGAAGCAGATTTGGGCAAGTCAACAAAATCTTTGCACTTCAGAAAAGAATATCCTCATCGAACTGTTTCGTGTGGTATTGGTGAACAAAATATGTTGTTGACAGCTGCTGGTTTAGCTGCTTCAGGTTATGTCCCGTTCGCCAGTACTTTTGCCATCTTTACTGAGCGAGCCTTTGAACAAATGCGTAATGGTGTCGCAAGACCAAATCTCGCTGTTCATTTATGTGGTAGCCACGGTGGAACACATACTGGAACTGATGGCTCTTCAGCCCAATCAATAGAAGATTTAGCAATATTTAGAACACTACCAAATGTGATAGTTCTACATCCATGTGACGATGTTAGCACGAGACTACTAACCAATCAATTAGCCGATATTAATCAACCATCATACACTAGAACTGCTAGAAACAAAACACCAGTTTTGTATGACGGAAGAGAGGATGAAATCGAAATCGGTAAGGGAGTGGTTCTTCAAAATGGCGATGATGTTGCGATAATTGCTTGTGGCGTCATGGTTTCAGAGGCACTAAAAGCGGCTGAGCAATTAGCAGACCAAGGAATCTCAGCAACCGTGGTTGATATGCATACAATCAAACCATTAGATGAAGACTTAATCGGTAGACTTGCAGAAAAATGTGGGGCGATTGTTACTGCTGAAGATCATAGCATCATTGGTGGTCTTGGAAGTGCAGTCGCCGAGTATTTATCCTCCAATTTACCAAAACCGCTTGAGAGAGTAGGAGTCAAAGACCGATTTGGAGAATCAGGACAAGCAGACGAAATGCTAGAATTGATGGAAATTTCATCGCCATTTATTGCCGAGGCAGCAATTAGAGCAATTAATCGTAAATAATGAATAGCAGTACTAACTAAAACCATTTGTGAAGGCTAAGGTATTATTGTTAGTTCTCATACTACTCCTCTCCGTCAATCCAGTAGAGCAAGCAGTTCTCGCTGAGCAGGATATCAAAAGGTCGCCGCAATCCGAATGTAATGCAGACCGTAATGGTAGTTGGAGTGTTGGACTGATTTACTGTACTGATGGGGTACAAGAAGGCTATACACTATTCTCTCCTATGTCATCAAGCACTTCTTATCTAATAGACCAATACGGTCGTGAAGTACATAATTGGACCTCGCCCGGCGGTCATAGACCTGGACTTTCAGCGTATCTACTCGACGATGGTTCATTGCTCAGAACGGCAAATTTAGGACAGAATCAACCAGGCGAATTCTCCGGAGGAGGTAGCGCAGGAAAGGTTGAGAGAATTTCATGGGAAGGAAATTTGTTATGGTCATGGTCTTATTCAAGCGACATGTATCGTAGTCATCACGATATAGAACCCTTACCTAACGGAAATCTGCTAATGATTGCGTGGGAGTATAGGAATGAGACTGAAGCGGCAGAATTCGGCAAATATCCGCAAGATGATTCAAGCAGAGCGGTAGGAACTACTTCGGTATGGCCTGATAGAATAATTGAAGTTGAGCCAGTAGGTAATGCTGACGCTAATATTGTTTGGCAGTGGTCTTTTTGGGATCACATGATTCAAGATTACGACTCAAACAAAGCGAATTACGGTGTTGTGGCTGACCATCCAGAATTATTGGACATAAATTTCATTGACGCCATTGGGGCTGCATCTGGTGGCAGAGATTGGCTTCATTGTAACGGAATCGATTATAATCCAGCTTTAGACCAAATTGCATTGTCATGTAAGAATACCAATGAGGTATACATAATTGACCACAGTACTACAACTGCGGAAGCGGCTAGCCATTCGGGAGGCAACAGTGGCATGGGGGGTGACATACTATATCGATATGGGAATCCAGAAAGTTACGACCGAGGAGACGAAGATGACCAAGTCCTTTTTGCTCAACATGATGTGCAATGGATAGATAATGGATATATTGATGAAGGTAAGTTGATGATTTTTAACAACGGCAACGGAAGAGAGACACCGTATTCTTCCGTTGAAGTTATCGAAACACCAATTGATGGCTATCGGTATCAAATCGATGACAATACATCATTTGGACCTGATGAGTTGTCATGGAGTTGGGACATTGGTACTGAAATGTATTCTTCAGCAATATCAGGCAGTACTAGACTTGCTAATGGAAATACATTAGTAACATTTGGAATGCAAGGTACATTCATTGAGGTCGATTACACCGGTGAAATAGTATGGAAATACATCAGTCCTATCAATCGATTGGGTATTATGGAACAAGGTGATTCAATCTTTGAAGGCAATGGCAATAAGGTGTTTAAAGTTTCAAGACACAGTGTGTTAGAGCCAGCATTTGATGGGCGTGATTTATCACCCAAAGGTTACATAGAGATTTGGACTGATCAATGTCCTGAAGAAAATTCCATACCATTCGATGTTGATGGTGATGGTTGTATCGACGATAGTGATTACGATGGTGTGGCGGACCCAGATGATAAATGCCAAGGATTTGACGACGGCCAAGATGAGGACAATGACGGGATTCCCGACTCATGCGATGATCTAATCGATAGCGATAATGATGGGATTGCTAACCTAAATGATGTATGCGAGGGTTATGACGATTATTTCGACATTGATAATGATTCTATTCCTGACGGTTGTGATGATTTAATCGACTCTGATAGCGATGGCATATCAGATGATATTGACCAATGCGGTGGTTTTGACGACGCATTAGATGAAGACAACGATACAATTCCAGACGGCTGTGATGAATTAATTGATAGCGATGGAGATGGAGTCGGTAACTCACAAGATATCTGTCCTAATTCTCAAATTTCATTGGATAATCCTACCGATAGTTTAGGTTGTACTCTATCGCAAACTGATTCGGACATGGATGGAATCAGTGATTATGATGATAAATGTGAAGGATATAACGATTCAGTTGACGAAAATTCTAACTTAATACCCGATGGTTGTGAACAATCTAATGATACAACAAGTGATTCAAACATAACAGAAACTGCCAGCAAAGCTACACAGTCTGTTTATTATGTTTCCTTGGGAGTGATAATTGTCTTGTTTGGGTTATTGATTGTTCGAAGAAGTCGATAGGATAATTCATGAAGTGTCTATGATTCCAGTTGAGTATGGAGTTCTTTTTAGACACCGCAGACGTTGATGAAATAAGAGAGATAGCATCTTGGGGAATACTCGATGGCGTAACTACTAACCCTTCCTTGATTAAAAAAAGCGGGAGAGATTTCAAACAAGTAGTGGCAGAAATAGCCTCGATATGTGATGGACCAATATCAGCAGAAGTCACAGCAATGGATACTGAAGGAATGGTTGAACAAGCCTTGGAATTGAAAAATTCGTTACCTGAGAATGTAATTATTAAAATTCCGTGTATTCCAGAGGGTCTTGCCGCGACAAAAATACTAACTGAGCAAGGAATCAAAACAAATGTTACGTTGATTTTTTCTGCTGCACAGGCGTTAATGGCAGCCAAAGCAGGTGCAACTTATGTCTCCCCGTTCATCGGTAGAATAGATGATACTGGACATGATGGAATGACGCTAATTGCCGAAATAATGGATACTTGGAGCAACTACCCGACTATTACTACAAAGGTTTTAGCTGCTTCAATTCGACATCCGACTCACGTTTTACAGTGTATTCAATTGGGAGCCCACACTGCAACTATGCCGACAAAAATATTCCGCCAATTGATAAAACACCCGCTAACTGACAAGGGTATTGATGGATTTATGAAAGACTGGGCAGATGTTGAAGCGGCTGGAAAGGCATAATTCTAACAATAAGAGGATTATTCAATAAGAAGTTACCCCCACCAAGTAAGGGGGAAGCAAATTGAGCGATGCTAAAGACCGCTTAAAAAAACTGCTTGACGGTGACGTCGAGGCTTCAGATATCGCTGAAGATGCTTCCCTAGTTAGTTTAGCAGACAGATTGTATGGTATTAAAATCGCTAATGTCAAGCCGGTCAAGGCTAGAGACATGAATAATGACTCACAAGATACTCCAACACAAGAAGCGAAAGGGTTCGGTCAATCATCAAGTATGATGGTTGAAGTTATCGCTCCAGCGGGGTTACCGGTACCGGATTTACCACACCTTGAAATGCCAGATTTACCACAACAAAAAAGCAAGAGATCGGTACTTTCAATGCTTTCGATGACCGGACTGCTTCTAGTGATATTGAATTTATTTGGTCTATTTTCATCACTGCTTGAGAGTAGTTGTGAAATTGGCGACTGCCGCTCAGAAGGGCAAACTCGAATTAATCTAATGGATTTCTATAAATTAGGTGAATCTGATGGCTGGTCTTATTCCTTGCTAACCGAAAATATGTCTGGTGTTGGAGGGGTTTCGGGTGGCATTGGAATTCCAGATATTGTTGCGATTGTTGGTCTAATAATTGGTATCCTTTACTTTAGAAAGAAGTGAATTTGATGTCACCCGATGGATTGATATCTGAAGCGATTGCTTACTCAGGAATGCTGTTAATCTTGAGTGCTTTTCTGTTAGAAACTAGAAACGTTTTGCACAGTAAAAACTGGCTATACTTGACGATGATGGCCACAGGTTCGGGGTTATTGGCTATTAGAGCACTGCTAATTGATGAATGGGCATTCCTAATCTTAGAGGTTGTTTGGTGCTTAGCAGCGGTGATGGCATTAATCGGTTTATCCAAGAAATTAAGCGATAAATAATCAACATATTCATGAGTAATAATCTCTCGAGTTAACAATATGAGCAAGGGTCCTGCCAAGGCAAAGCGAGGCATACCATCAAAAGTTGAAAATTTCAACGAGTGGTATCCATTTATTGTAGAGGCCTCTGATTTGGTTGATAAACGCTATCCAATCAAGGGTATGGATGTTTGGCGGCCCTATGGTTGGAAGACAATGAAATTGATAGATTCACTAACACATGAAGAAATGGCGAGAACTGACCATGATGAAGTAAACTTTCCGTTATTGATTCCTGAGAACTTACTGGAGAAAGAAAATGCACTAGTTGCAAGATTGAAGAGAGCCAGGGAAGAAGGTGTCAATCCTGATGAACTCAGAGATGAC
>CEUV01057940.1_pt1 | contig 18287 bp, 17 predicted proteins | sample 356401 | NCBI WGS metagenome assembly CEUV01 (sample SAMEA2622710, study PRJEB7988) | marine metagenome | isolation source: saline water (ENVO:00002010), including
TTTTTTGTAGAATTTCCTTTCTTATATTTTGTTTGGAAATTAAAAAAAGCTGAAAATTCAGCAGACTTTAATTCACTAAGCGGTTGGATAAAAATCATAATGCTAACAGGAACTCTTTCCATGCTTGTGTTTTCATTATTGATGAATGTATGATGTTTAATAATCTAACAAATAAAAAAATTATTCTTGCTTCCAAATCTCCCCGAAGACAAGAATTATTAAAGGGACTGGGTCTCTCCTTTAAAATCAAAACAAAAGAGATTAACGAAGATTTCCCTAACTCAATAGATAATTCGGATGTGGCCGCTTTTTTAGCCAAAAAAAAAGCTGAATCTTTTGCGCTTTCAAATGATGAGATTATTATTACCTCTGACACCACCGTTTTATTAACCAATCGTATTCTAAATAAACCACAAAATACTGAAGAGGCTCTTAGAATGCTACAGAGACTATCAGGAAAAACCCATGAGGTATGTACAGGGGTTTGCATCAAGTCCATTGAAAAAGAAATTATTTTCTCTGAGTTTACCTCAGTTACCTTCAAACTACTTTCTTTGGATGAAATTGAATACTATATCAAACACTTCCAGCCTTATGATAAAGCAGGTTCATATGGTATTCAAGAATGGATTGGATTTATCGGAGTTGAAAAAATTGAAGGGTGCTACTATAATGTGATGGGCTTACCAATTTCCAAGCTGTATCAAAAACTACTAGAATTCTAACGAAATTATTTTAGTATTTTTGTTTTTAGAGAAAGAAGTACTATGAAGAAATTTTTAGTTTATTCTGTTGTTGCTGTCTCGCTTTTTGCATGTACACCTATGAATAAGGTAGTTTACCTTAATGAAGAAAGTGAAAACAATATTGAAGCGCCAGTTCCAGTAAAACATCTGCTGCAAATTGGAGATGTATTACATGTAAAGATTTTAGGTGTTCAGGAAGAGGCTTTCAATATATTTAATATTGAGAATAACGCAAATAATGCGCAAACAACCTCTGCTAATCTTTACATGAATGGGTTTACAATTAATTCGAAAGGTTTTATTGAAGTACCTACAATTGGCAGTGTGAAAATTGCTGGCTTATCTATCGAAGAAGCAAAAAACAAAATACAATCCAAAGCCGATGAGTTTTTGATTAATTCAACTGTAATTGTCAAACATATCAATTTTGAAATCACCATATTAGGAGAAGTAAACAAGCCTGGAACGTACACTATTTACAAAGATAACATGACTATCTTTGAAGCTTTAGGTCTTGCAGGTGATATAACTGATTTTGGAGACAGAACAACTATTAAAAGAGTAAGAGGCACAGAAATAGATATAATTAACATCACAAAACAAGGAGTTTTGGGATCTAGTGATTTTTACTTGAAAGCAAATGATGTTGTATATGTAGAGCCCCTCAAGAGCGTAAGAATGAGAAATTCTAAAGCTCAAATTTATCTCTCAGGGATTTCAAGCATAGCATTGATTGCTAACATTGTATTAAGAACAATGGGTTTTTACTAGTATGGAGCAGATAAATCAATCCGAAGAAACAATTAATGTTAAGGAGATCATTTTCAAATACACTAAGTATTGGTATTATTTCTTTCTGAGCATTGTACTTTGCTTATTTGGAGCGTTTTTATTCAATCGTTATTCAACACCAATTTACAGTGGATCAACCACTATTTTAATAAGAGATGATAGCAATGCGTCTTTAGGTGCTGAAAACTTGTTAGAAGGCTTAGAATTGTTCAGTGGTAAAAAAAATCTGAAAAATGAAATTGGCATCTTAGAGTCATATGATCTCATTGCAAAAACAATCAAAGATTTACAGTTTCAAACATCCTACTTTCATGTTGGAAAAATCAGGACAGCAGAGGTTTATAAAAATGTACCTTTTCAAGCTTTAGTAGACTCTAATTCTACACAAACTCTAGGAATTTTCTTTCATGTACATATACTAGAAAACAACTCTTTTGAACTAAATTCTAAAGCACAAAATGTTAGACAGTATATACCTATTAAAAAATCATTTACTGAACAAACAAGAGTGAGTTTCAACTACTCGGGAAAGCATAGTTTTGGAGAAACAATAGAAACAGAATATTTTTCCTTCAAACTTCAAAAACAACCAATTTTTGATGAAAATTTTATAGGTAAAGAGTTTTTCTTTGTATTTCATGACGTAGACAACTTGACAAAAAGGCGATTAAAAAACCTAACTATCGCGCCTATTAATAAAGAAGCATCAATTATAAAAATCAACAGTAAAGGAGAGGTTGCTAGAAAAGAATTAGACTTCCTTAATCGACTAGCAACCAATTATATACAGCTCGGATTGGATGAAAAAAATAAGATGGCAGCAAATACCATAACTTTTATCAACCAACAGCTAAAGGAAATTTCTGATTCTTTACTTACGACAGAGAACAGGTTGGAAAAATTCAAAGAAAATAATCCTAAGTTAGAACTTTCATACAAAGACTATGGCACATTTTTTCAAATTGAACAATTAGAAAAAGAACAGTCTATACTAGAAGTCAATGATAAGTATTATAAGGCATTGCTCAATTATTTAACTTCTAATGATGATATAGATAGAATAGTAGCTCCCTCTGCAATGGGAATTAACGACCCGCTTTTAAATAGCTTAATAAACGATTTATCTAGTCTTTATGCAGAAAAAAGCACACTCGCATTAAATACTACAGAACAGCACCCAGTTTTCCAATCTTTAATAAGTAAAATTGAAAGTACTAAAAAAAGCTTGATAGAAAATGTAAACAACATCATCCAAAGTTCAGATATTGCTATTCAAAATATTAATAACAGAATTTATCAAGAAGAAGAGTTGATTAGTAATTTACCTCAAAATGAAAGGGTACTAGTAAATATTCAGCGAAAATTCAATCTGAACGAGTCTATCTACACTTACCTTTTAGAAAAGAGAGCCGAAGCTGCTATCGCCCTAGCTGGAAATGTTGCGGATCACAAAGTACTCGATATAGCAAGGCTAGAAAGTCGTTTTCCAATTAGTCCAAAAAAGAACATTAACTATTTATTTGGTCTGATTCTTGGGTTTGTTGTTCCTATAGTTTCGATTACAATTAGAGATTTTTTCAATGATAAAATCATCAGTAAAAGCGACATAGAAAAAATTTCTGCATATCCAATCATTGGAAACATTTTGCATAGCGAAAAAGGAAGCAATTTAGTTATGATTAACAGTCCAAAATCAGCAATTGCAGAAGCCTTTAGAGCTATCAGAACTAACATACAATACCTAAACTCTGAAAAAGACAAGAAGATTATATGCATCACCTCATCTATTAGCGGAGAGGGGAAAACTTACTGCTCAATGAATTTAGCTTCGGTTTTTGCTTTATCAGGAAGTAAGACTCTATTAATAGGTGCTGACATGCGAAAGCCAAAAATCTTTACTGATTTTCAACTACCAAATAACAAAGGTTTAAGTAATTACCTAAGCAACCAAGCTAAAAAAGAAGATATTATTCAAAAGTCAGAGATTGAAAACCTAGATATTATCCTCTCGGGACCAACACCACCGAACCCTGCAGAACTTTTGGACAAACAGTTGATGCAATCTTTTTTAGATGAATTGCAAAAAGAGTATAAATACATTGTAATTGACACCCCTCCAATAGGACTAGTTACAGACGGATTGATACTAATGAAATACACCAATGTTAACTTATATATGATTCGTCAAAACTACTCAACTAAAGGAATGCTTGAGTATGTAACAACACTTTTTGAGCAGAAAGAAATTAAAAACATAAATTTAGTGGTTAACGATATTGACGAAAATAGTATGCATTACGGATATGGATATGGATATGGATATGGCTACGGTTACTATGATGAAGATACTGAAAAAGAAAAAAGTTTCTTCAAAAAAATATTCAGTTAATAAAAAGCCCGTCAAATTATCGGGCTTTTCTATTAATAACTCTTTAAAAAACGGATTTTTATAACTTAATAAATCACATTATGAAAAAGCATAAACCAGCTGATAGTATACAAGATATTCAATACTTTGGGGAATATGGTGGAGTAAATCCTTCTGTTGCTGACTCCTCTACCTTCACATACTTGGCAGGGAAAACCATGGAAGAAGTATTTGGAGGAGAAAGAGAAGGTTGCTACCTATACTCAAGACATATGAATCCTAGTACAGCATACCTGGCAGAAGCAATTTCAAATATGGAGAATACAGAAGCTGCACAAGTAGCAGCATCTGGAATGGGAGCTATCACATCAGTATTACTACAAATTTGTGGTGCAGGTGATCACATAGTAAGTAGTAGAACTATTTACGGAGGGACTTACGCTTTCATGAAAAACTTTTTACCGAAACTAAACATCTCAACAAGTTTTGTAAAAACTACAGATTTACAAGCTATTGAAGCTGCTATTATTCCTGCAACTAAATTGATTTATTGCGAAACAATGAGCAATCCTCTTTTAGAAATTGCTGACATTAAAGCGATTTCTGGAATAGCAAAAAAACATAACTTAAAACTAGTTGTTGACAACACATTCACCCCTCTTATTTTCTCACCTAAAGAAATGGGTGCTGATGTAGTTGTACATTCGTTAACTAAATTTATTAACGGAGCAAGCGATACTGTTGGTGGTGTTATTTGTGGCGATGGAGCATTTATCCATCAGTTAATCGATGTAAATGATGGTGCTTCTATGCTTTTAGGCCCTACTATGGATGCATTAAGAGCTAACGGCATTTTAAAAAATTTACGAACTCTACACATCAGAATAAAACAACACAGTAAAAACGCACATTATCTTGCAAAAAAATTTTATGAACTTGGACTTGATGTCTTTTATCCAGGATTACCAAATCACCCTCAACATGAGTTAATGAAAGCTTCCATAAATGAAGAATTTGGCTTTGGAGGTATGCTAATGATTGACGCAGGCGATATGGAAAGAGCATATAAACTTATGGAAGCTATGCAAAATAATAACATTGGATATTTAGCGGTAAGCTTAGGATTTTATAAAACATTATTCAGCGCTCCTGGTGCGAGCACATCTTCTGAAATCCCAGAGGAAGAACAAAAAGAGATGGGGCTTTCAGAAGGAATGGTTCGTATTTCGGTGGGTTTAGATAATGATATTGAGCGTACATTCCAAAAAATGAAGGCTTGCATGACAGAAACAGGTATATTATAAAATTTAGTTCATTCTACAAAAGCCGCAAACTGCGGCTTTTTTATTATGCTTGCTTTTGCTTTCCTGATTATTATCTTTACGTAAATTAAACTTGAATTAATGATGGAACAAAAAAATATTTCATTCTTTTGGGCTCTGTTCCCAATCCTTGTTTTAATAGCTCTTTTGGGCACTAATGTCTACTTGTATGGTGATGATTCTTTAGGGGGGGCAAATCAAATAGCTCTTTTACTTACAGCTTTCCTAGCTACAATAGTTGGAATCAACAATGGCACCACGTGGAAATCAATTATGAATGGAGTTAGCAAGAGTATTGCTTCCACTACTCCAGCCATCCTTATTTTATTATTGATAGGTTCTTTAGCAGGAACCTGGCTTATTAGCGGAATCGTTCCAGCTATGATTTATTACGGCTTACAAATCCTAAACCCAAAAATTTTCCTTGTAGCTACTTGTATCATTTGCGCCATTGTTTCTTTAGCAACCGGTAGCTCTTGGTCTACAATTGCTACAATTGGAATTGCATTACTAGGAATAGGTAAAGCATTAGGGATATCAGAAGGATTGATTGGTGGAGCAATCATATCAGGTGCTTATTTTGGAGATAAAATGTCACCATTATCGGACACAACCAATCTAGCACCAGCTATGGCTGGAACAAATTTATTTACTCATATCCGATATATGATGTATACCACTATTCCTAGCTACATCATTACACTAGTTATATTTCTATTTTTAAGTTTTGGAATTGAAGATAATAACAATCAAAACATTCAAGAACTCTTAACAGCTATTAAAAATAGCTTCAACATTTCTGCATGGCTCTTCTTAGTTCCAGTTTCAATTATTGCAATGATAATTAAAAAGATGCCGGCTCTTCCAGCACTTTTAATCGGGACACTTTTAGGTGGAGTTTTTGCTGTTATTTTTCAACCTCACATTATAACACAAATTTCTGGAATTGAAGAAAATTCAATTCAAGCATCCTATATTGCTGTTATGAATGCTATGAGTGGAGAAACTTCTATCACAACAAGTAATCTAATGATTAACGATTTACTATCTACTGATGGAATGTACGGCATGCTGAATGCTATCTGGCTAATTATTTGCGCTATGATGTTTGGTGGTGTTATGGAAGCTACAGGTCTACTCAACAAAATCAGTTCAACTATCATACAGTATGCTGAAAGTACTGGATCTGTCATTGCTACCACAGCGTGCACATGTCTCTTTTTCAATGTGACTGCAAGCGACCAATATCTCAGTATTGTTGTTCCAGGTAGAATGTACGCTGATACATTTAAAGAAAAAGGACTAGCTCCCGAGAATTTAAGTAGAACAATAGAAGACAGCGGAACTGTCACTTCAGTACTAATTCCTTGGAATACTTGTGGAGCCACACAGTCTGCTGTTTTAGGTGTAGCCACCTTTGCTTACTTACCCTTTTGTTTTTTCAATATCATCAGTCCATTTATGACTATTTTTTATGGATACTTAGGTATTAAAATCAGAAAAATAAATGGATAGAAAACACTTTATAAAATCGATAGCAAGTGTATCGGTCTTTCTAGGACTACCTTTAGGAGCTAATGCTAGCATACAAGAAATAAACTCTCAACTAGCAGAAGAAAGAGGAAATGGCTCTATGATTGGGTTTAATACTTCACCAATCGAAAAGGTACGTGTCGGAATTATTGGGCTTGGCAACAGAGGAATGGTTTTATTAAAGATGTTTGAGTGGCTAATTCAAAATAATAAAGCTGAGATTGTAGCTCTTTGTGATTTAAAAGAAGAGAAGACTCAAAAAGCAGCAGACTTTGTTTCAAAACATCAGAGTAAGAAAGCCATACAATACACAGGGAAAAATACTTGGGAAACGGTAGCTAAAAAAGATGATATTGACTTACTTATTATCGCCACTCCTTGGAAGTGGCATACTCCTATGGCTATTTACGGAATGGAAAATGGTAAACATGTAGCCGTAGAAGTACCTATTTCCTATACTATCGAAGACTGCTGGAAAATTATTGAAACAACAGAGCGCACAAAAAAGCACTGCATCATGTTGGAAAACTGCAATTACAATGATGAAGAGCTCTTTGTCTTAAACATGGTAGAACAAGGTATTTTTGGAGAATTAACACATGCTGAATGTGCTTATATTCATGATTTAAGAAAGCTATTATTAGATGAACATTATTATGAAGATCAATGGCGTTTAAAACACCATCAAGAAAGAGATGGTAATTTTTACACCACACATGGAATTGGTCCAGTAAGCTTTTACTACAAAATTGGAAGAGGCGATATGTATACACACCTCACCTCAATGAGCTCTAAAGAAGTTGCATTAAGCGAAGCTGCACAAAGACAAGGGAAAGATATGAAGATTACTTGTGGCGACATGAATACAACTCTTCTAAAAACAGCAAAAGGGAGAACCGTAATGATGCAGTTTGATGTACACACAGGAAGACCATATGACCGCATCAACAAACTATGCGGAACCAAAGCAGTACATAACGGCTACCCAAGCAGATTGTATATTGACAAAAAAGAGCTAGCATATTGGGGACATCAGTGGCTTAATCAAAAAGAATACCAAGCTTATCGCAACAAATACACCCACCCAATGATTACACAGTTACGCAGTAAAATGAAACTATTCAAAGAAGGGCATGGCGGTATGGATTTCGTAATGATTTACCGACTCATCAGCTGTCTAAACAAAGGCCTTCCACTAGATATGAATGTTTATGACGGGATTATTTGGAGTGCAATCACCCCTCTTTCAGAAATATCTGTTGCAAGTAATAGTAATCCTGTAAAAATGCCTGATTTTATGGGAGGGAAATGGAAAGAAGAGCAAGATTTAGAGATTATGCGATCTATTTAATCATATCTTGGATTGTCTGAACAAAGATTTTCCAATTAAATCTTTTTTTCTCTTCCTTGGTGTTTGCAGCAAATTCCTCTTCTCTATTGTTGGTGTAAAAATCAACAATAGCATCCGCTACTGAATTTGGCTCTGTAGAAGTTACATAACCTGACTTTTTATGTGGTATAATTTCGGCTAAACCACCTACATCGGTCACCAACATTGGACGTTCAAAATGATACCCAATTTGTGTTACACCACTTTGGGTAGCCGTTCTATACGTCTGTACTATCATATCGGCAGCACAGAAATAGTATTTCACTTCTTCAGAAGGGATGAAATCACTTCTTAAAATAACTTGATTTTGAATTCCTAAATCAGTTATTAGATCATGATATTCCTGAGGGTCATCATAAAACTCCCCTGCAACGATCAATTTTACATCTTTTAAACGTTCGTCAGATAATGCCTTCAGCAAAATATCTAAACCTTTGTACTTACGAACGAATCCAAAAAACAACAAATGCTTCTCTACAGGATTCAACTCTAAATGTTGTAAAGCAATAGTTTTATCCACTTGCTCTCCGAAAATATCATAAATAGGATGTGGAATAAACTGTTTGTTACTACAGTTTGTAAACTTGGACAAATCATCTAAAACACTGGACGAAAGGGTTACAAAACCGTCACATGATTTTACAAAATAAGAAGTCAATAGATTATCTCCTATTCTCTTTTCATGAGGAATCACATTATCTGTAATAGCTAATACTTGAATATTCGTTCCCCACTTTACCAATCGAGCAATCGTTCCTAAGCAAGGCCCCATAAATGGCAACCAATAACGGATAATGATATAATCAGGATTTTCTTTTCTAATCTCTTTAGCAACCTTCCACCAATTCAATGGATTGATAGAATTGATAATGATTTTGATAGTAAATCCTTGAGGTGCCTCCCCTTCTTCAAATTGTGTTTTTCCTGGAAACAAAAAAGAAGGGTACTGGAGGGAAAAAGAATAAATTTGAGAATCTATTCCTTCAGCAACAAATGCCTTGCAAAGTGCATTGTTGAAATTGGCAATCCCACCACGCAGAGGAAACGCTGGACCAAGAATAATATTTTTAGAAGTTGCCACTATAGCTCTTCCTCTATATGGTAGAAGTTACGATCATGCGCTTGGCGTGATAACATTTCTCCAACAAATCCTGCTAAGAATAGTTGAAGTCCCATAATCATTGAAGTTAATGCGATGTAAAAACCGCTCATCTCAGCAATATTTTTAGCACTCACTTCCATATACATATAATATAGCTTTGCACCTCCTATGTAGGTAAAAAATATAAAACCTAGCATAAACATAATTGTACCTAAAACACCAAAAAAGTGCATTGGTTTTTTACCAAATCTAGACAAGAAAGTAACGGTCATCAAATCTAGAAATCCGTTCACAAATCGTTCTAAACCAAACTTGGTCACTCCATATTTTCTTGCTTGATGTTTTACTACTTTTTCTCCTATTTTCGGGAATCCAGCACGCTTTGACAACATGGGCATATAGCGATGCATTTCGCCATATACCTCAATACTTTTCACTACTGCATTTCTGTATGCTTTTAATCCACAGTTGAAGTCATGCAAGTAAATTCCTGAAGCCTTACGGGCGGCCCAATTGTATAATTTTGTAGGAACTGTTTTCGTGATTGGATCGTATCGTTTCTGTTTCCAACCCGAAACCATATCAAAACCATCCTCAGTAATCATTCTATACAATTCTGGAATCTCATCAGGACTATCTTGTAAATCAGCATCCATTGTGATAATGACATCTCCTTGCGCTTTTTCAAAGCCCCTATTAAGTGCCGCTGATTTTCCGTAATTTCTTCTAAACTTGATTCCTTTTATAGATTTATTAGAAGCTGACAATTCTCTTAACACAGACCAAGTATTATCCCCACTACCGTCATCTACTAAAATAACTTCGTAGGTGAAGCTATGGGTATGCATCACTTTATCTATCCAAGCGCATAATTCTGGCAAGGATTCTGCTTCATTGAAAGAAGGAACTACTACCGAAATATCCATTTACGCTTTAAATTCAGATTTATTACGCTTTAAGAAAGCAGAAGTTAAAAGTGAGAAAAGGAAACCCATCAATGTCCCTGACAAAAGAGCCATAAGAGACATCATTGTGGGGGTTAAGAATTTTTCAGTCATTGATAAAGCCATCTCCATTTCATCATCTGAAATATTCGGGTTTTGCTGAAAAATTTCTTCTTCACTCTTTAACAAAATCTCCGCTATCATATCAGGATTTATAAACTCTGCATAAAAATATACATAAAAAGAAGAAATTACAGTTGAGAAAAAAACTATTGAAGTACCTAACTTTAATGCTTCAGAATATGAAATAAATCCATTTGAGATTTGTTCTCGATAAGTATAGGTTCCATAAATTATAAAAGTGAAATAAACTATGTAATTAATAATAGTCACCCACTTGGCATTCATCGGATCAATTCCCAATTGTTCTAAAACGATTGAAAAAGCTACGAGGATTAACCCCATAATAGCTCCATAATTCATTGCAAATTTTCTCATCTTATTTTTTTATCAATACGGACAAATATAGCCAAAAAATCACCATAGAATTTTGTCAATAAAAGAGATTGTCAGCGTAAGCAATTGCATTATATTTGCTGCCGGGCAAGTCTCACACGACCAGCTCCTGCAGAACTCCCCCAGGACCGGAAGGTAGCAAGGGTATGTGGTTGTAGCGGTGCGATGTGAGTAGCTTGCCCTTCTTTTTTCCCTATCTTTACTTTTGAGCAAACATTTTCAGGCAATGAAATTCTTTTTAGATACAGCTAATTTAAAGCAAATACAAGAAGTACAAAATTTAGGTATATTAGATGGAGTTACCACCAACCCTTCTTTAATTGCTAAGGAAGGTATTAAAGGAGATGTAAACATTAAACAACGCTATATTGATATTTGCAACTTAGTAGGTGGAGATGTTAGTGCGGAAGTTATTGCAACTGATTTTGAAGAAATAATAAAAGAAGGAGAAGAGTTAGCTAAACTTCACCATCAGATTATAGTGAAAGTTCCAATGATTAAAGAGGGTATTAAAGCCATCAATTACTTTTCTAAAAACGGGATAAAAACAAATTGTACGCTTATTTTTTCGGCAGGACAAGCACTACTAGCAGCTAAAGCAGGAGCTACTTATGTTTCCCCATTTATCGGAAGACTAGACGATATTGGGGAAAGTGGTATTGATTTGATTACACAAATCTGTAATATTTTCAAACTACACAGTTTTGATACACAAGTTTTGGCTGCTTCAATTCGTAGTAAAGAACACATTATACAATGTGCTGAAGCAGGTGCCGATGTAGTTACCACTCCATTGGCTCCCATTTTGGAATTATTAAAACATGATTTAACGGATAAAGGTCTTACTAAATTCTTAGAAGACCACGCAAAAAACAACATCTAATGCTCCTAAAAATATATCCAGAAAATCCTAATGAGAAAAAAATTCAACAAGTAGTAGAATGCCTAAAAGATGGCGGAGTTATCATATACCCTACTGATACAGTTTATGGATTAGGCTGTGATATTTTTAAGCAAAAGGCTGTTGAGAAAATTGCAAGCATTAAAAAAGTAAACATAAAAAAACACAACTTTTCTTTTATATGCTCTGATCTAAGTCATCTTTCGGACTTTACTAAACCAATTGACAGAAGCACTTACAAACTGATGAAAAAAGCACTGCCTGGTGCGTTCACCTTTATCTTAAATGCTAACAACACTATTCCAAAGCTCTTTAAAAACAACAGAAAAACTATCGGGATTCGAGTACCTAATCATAATATACCTAGAAATATTGTAGAGTTATTAGGAAACCCAATTCTGACCACCTCTATACGTGATGACGACAGTATTGTAGAATACAGCACCGACCCTGAACTGATTTACGAAAAATACAAAAAACAAGTTGATATTGTTATTGATTGTGGTTATGGAAATCTTGTTCCATCTACAATTGTAGATTGCTCCAAAGTTGAAATTGAAATAATCCGACAAGGACTAGGTAAATTAGACAGATTGCTTTAGTATTAAAGCATGTACTTCTAAAACTTGAGGAATGAGTAATTGCTTTTCATCATTTGAAATATGAAAATCTGCAAGAGCAATTTTTCTACTTTGGTGCCATTGTTTGCTCATTCGCTCTAACACCTGAGATTCTGTAACATTATCTCTTTGCATAATTCGCTTCTTTCGTAAATCATTCTTAGCAGAAACACAAACAATTTGATCTAATTCTTTATCAGAACCACTCTCAAAAAGAATAGCTGCCTCTTTCAAAACATAATAAGTATTTTGTGTTAAACACCAATCTTTAAACACTTTTTGAACAGCAGGGTGCACTAATCGATTGATTGTATGTAAAGCTGTATTATCATTAAAAATGATACTCGCTAGACGATCTTTTTGCAGCTTCTTATCAATATAGATGTCATTGCCGAAAGTTGCTTTAAGCTGCTTTATTAAAGTAGGATCTGACTGCATACATTTTTTAGCCTCTAAATCGGCATAGAAAACAGGTACACCCAAATGTTCGAAAACTTTAGCAACAGTAGTTTTACCACTTCCAATACCACCTGTCAAGCCTATTTTAAGCATCACTTTTCAATTAATATATACTCCACTTTTGTTGGACTTAAACGGATATTATCTACTAAATCAGACTCTTTATTTAGTTTTATCGTCAATCTTGCCTTTTCTGAATCATAATTCACTTGAGCCTTAAACATTTTTTCTTCTACCAAATCAAAATCATCTAGGGAAACAACATAATGTACCGAAACTTCTTCAGGAAACAATTTCAATTCGTAACCTTTTGGAACGCTACTTACTTGAATTGGAATTATTGCTTTTCCTTCTGTAAATTGTTCAATATTTACTTGATATGCTACCTCTTGATGACTATAAGTTAACTCCTTGTGCCTTGGCTCCTCTAAAGGAATAATTCCTTGAGCAGATTTTGCAAGGTTTTGTAAATTTAATTCTTGAGTAGAAATAGATTCTATCACTTCCAAAACTATCTTAGGTCCAGAAACAGTAATGTGATCAGGCTGTAGCTGAATTTTCCCTTTCTGTCTAAATAATCGGTCAAAACTTATATCCGATTTTAATGAAATAGGAACGACTTTTTGTGACTTTTCTGCGAAAATTAAATTAATACGATTAGGTTGCACGTGTAACAATTGCATATTAGTTGGTAAAGCTTCTTGTAATTCCGATAAAGATTGATCTCCTATCCAAAAATACTCCCAAGTTTTACCCTTGCGCTTTATCATAAAATTGTCTATATTCAAAGGAATGGTACTAAAAAAATTAAACTTATGAGCTAAAAGCGCAAATCCAGGTGCTTTTACTTGCATTTGTAGTATCACATCATTTTCTTCAACAAGCAACTTATCCATTGGGTAGTTTTCAAACTCAACTGAAGAAGAAATGGTAGCTGTATATTCTTTGGATAAAACTGTAAGCACCCAAAAAACAGTAGACAAACCAATCAGAAAGAAAAAAATAGGCAACTGAGAACGCTCTATTTTCAACAGGTCAATAAGCTGAAAAAAAAATTTTTTTAATTGGTTTGACATAGGAAAAAAAATCGGGCAAAAAGCCCGATTCTATGATTTTGGTTTAAATCCTGGAGATAAATCTAAAGATAAAGCGCTTTTTTCTATTTTCAATTTGATGCCATCTCCAGCATCTAACAAAACTGTCCCTTCACTTACACTATACACTTTTCCATGTATTCCTCCGCTCGTTACAACCTTATCGCCTTTTTTAATTTGTTCTCTAAACTTGCGTTCTGCTTTTTGTTTTTTGACTTGCGGACGAATCATAAAAAACCAAAAAACTCCGAAAATTAAAACAAAGAAAATCAATGGATTTCCTCCTGCTTGTGCTTGTAATATAATGTTCATTATTCTGTAATTACTTCTGAGTGAATACGGATTACTTTTCTGTTTGGATTAGTGTTAGCAGTTAATGTAACAGCTTTTGATTGCTTCCCTGTTCTTCCTTTACTATCAAAGGTTACATCAACAGAAGCAGTAGTTCCTGGCGCAATCGGCTCTTTTGGATAATTAGGAACTGTACAACCACAACTGCCCTGTGCATTTGATATGATAAGAGGCGCATCTCCCGAATTAGTAAATTGGAAAGAGTAAGTAACTTTTTCACCGTCTATCAATATTCCGAAATCGTGTTCTTCTTTTTTAAAAGTAAAAGCAGGCATTCCAAGTTCCTTTTCATCTAATTGAGCTGTTTTGCTATTCCTTACCAAATCGGTTGACAACTGATCCTTGCTATCTACTTTTTTTGCCATATCGCCACAAGACACTAGAAGCACTAATGACAACATTACAATGCATATATTATTCATATTTAATATAATTTTTAGCAAATATAAAATTATTCAATGAGACCTCTACCCGTCTTTCTAATCGTTCCTTCTTTTTTAAACTCAATCAGCAGACTATCTAAGATACCGTTTACAAAGTTTTTACTTTTAGGCGTACTATAATATTTAGCCATATCTATATACTCGTTCATAGCCACTTTAACAGGAACGGTTGGCATTTCTAAAATTTCTGTTAACGCCATTTGCATCAAAAGCAAATCTAATTGTGCTACACGCTCAATTTCCCAATTGCTTATTTTAGAAGATATAAGTTCAGTAAATGATTTTGCATGAATAGTTGTTTTACGAAATAAATTAAGACAAAAGTGCTTGTCTTCCTTATCTTTAAAAAGAGGCATCAGCTGTATTTTACCCTCTTCAGAATCTTTGATGGTTTTAATCACCATACTAGTGATAAAAGGCAAGTCGTCATCCCAGTGAATATTCTTCTCTGCTAAAAAATGCTGAAAGTGATTATCTTCTACTAAAAACTTCCCAAATATTTTCGAGACAAATCTTTTTTCAGACTCAAAATTTTGATTGTCAATATTAATGTATTCTTGATACTCATGTGTTTCTTTCAATTTGAAAAAGATTTTTTTCAACATTTCTTCCTCTCCTGCGTAGGACAACTTATATGCACTTGCTAAGCTTAATAAAGCTGTATCATCTTTTAATCTGTTCAGAAACAGATTGTCAATAAATTTGGTGTTTGGATTTAAATCCTCTTGTGTGGGTAATCTTTTACTTTTAGATTCTTCAATAAAATTAGCAGCATAATCTCTTAATTCTATCAAGTAAAGCAATAAGAGAGTATATAGTTCCTCCACTTCTTGTAAAGATTTAATAAATGCATTTTCAGCTTTCACTAAATCTCTTTCTGGAGTTTGTTGCCAAGCGTATAGCGCTTGTAAAACACGAATACGAAGATGTCTTCTATTCAACATAAGAACGAAATTACAAAAAAGAGCATGCATAATAAGTATGCTCTCTTTTCAATTGATTATTTATTAGGCCTTAGCGTTATCGATACGCTGTTCTGCTATACTTAAAGCTGCTTCATGCGTGGTAATATCTTCTTGTTCTGCTTTAACTAAAATCTCTAAAGTAGTATCATAAATGTTACGAGTTCTCTCCAAAGCTTGCTCTCTATCATAACCATGTAGCTCTGAATATACATTGATTAAACCACCTGCATTGATTAAAAAGTCTGGAGCATAGACTATACCTCTATATTTTATCGCCTCTCCATGCACTTTTTCGTGTTCTAATTGATTATTGGCAGCACCTGCAATAATGCTGCATTTCAAACGACTTAAGGTGTCATCATTCACTGTAGCTCCCAAAGCACAAGGAGCATATATATCCATTTCAGCATCATAAATAGCATCACCCATGATGATTTCTGAACCGTAAATCTCAGATACTTCTCGTAAACGAGCTTCATTGATGTCATTGATGATAACTGTTGCTCCTTCCTCTGTCAAGTGCTTTACTAGATTTTCACCAACATGGCCAATCCCTTGAACAACAACACGCTTACCATTCAAATCATCAGAACCCCACTTAAATTTTGCTGAAGCTTTCATTCCCATGTAAACACCATATGCAGTTACAGGAGAAGGATCTCCACTGCCACCCATCTCAACAGGAATTCCTGTAACATGGTCTGTTTCCATTTTCACATATTCCATATCTTTTGTACTCATACCCACATCCTCAGCAGTTATGTATTTACCACCTAATGAATCTACATACTCACCAAATTTACGCATCAAAGCTTCTGTTTTTTCTTTAGAGGCATCTCCAATGATTACCGCTTTTCCTCCCCCAAGAGCTAAACCTGTTACTGCTGCTTTGTACGTCATACCTCTAGACAAACGCAATACATCTTTCAATGCATCCAATTCATTATCATACTTCCACATTCTAGTACCACCCAAAGCTGGTCCTAAAACCGTATTGTGAATTGCTATAATTGCTTTTAAGCCTGTTTCGTTATCCTGACAAAATAATACTTGTTCATGTCGCATTTCTGACATCTTTCGCAGAATAGGATTCGTATCAGCTAATTCTTCAAGGTATTTTACATCTATCATCTTTTAAAAGAATTTAGTTAATCTAGAGGAAAGTTTAATTAACTTTGTCCTCCTTAAACCTTACCTAAGGGGCTTCATTTTCGGAGCGCAAAAATAGTCTAAAAATTTGGGATACCCAAATGACTTGAAGATTTGAAAAATGAGGGAATTATTCTATCTCAATAAGTACTTTTTTAAATACCGCTGGCGATTATTGTTCGGTATTTTTTTTGTGGTTACCTCTAACATCTTTGCATTATACCCAGCTCAATATGTTCGAAAAGCTTTTGATACTACCAAAGAAATTATCGAAGCTAACAAAAATAATACTCAAAATATTAACGATTTAACAGAGCCACTTTTAATTTTTGGATTACTCATAATTGCTTTTGCTTTACTAAAAGGAGTCTTCATGTTCTTCATGAGACAAACTATTATTGTTATGTCTCGTTTGATAGAATATGATTTAAAAAATGAAATCTATCAACAATATCAACGTTTAGAGACTGCCTTTTATAATCGAAACAACACAGGAGACTTAATGGCTCGTATCAGCGAAGATGTAAGCAGAGTACGTATGTTTTTAGGACCAGCGACAATGTACCCTATCAACATGATTTCTCTATTCAGCTTGGTTGTTTACACTATGTTCAGTATCAATATAAAACTGACATTATTCGTCCTGACACCTTTGCCAATTATGTCTATTAGTATATTTTACATCAGTAAAGTAATTCATCAAAAAAGTGAGGGTGTGCAAAAGCAATTATCAAAGCTTTCCACTTTATCCCAAGAAGCATTTTCAGGTATTAGAGTCATCAAATCATTTGTAAATGAAAAAAGCAACAGTAAAAATTTTGAAAAAGAAACTAATGAGTATTTAAATCGTAATGTTTCCTTGGCAAAAACCAATGCGCTTTTCTTTCCTTTTATGTTATTATTGATAGGCCTAAGCACCACTCTAACTATTTACATTGGCGGTCAAGAGGCTGCTGCTGGAAACATCACTACAGGAAATATAGCAGAGTTTATTATTTATGTTAACATGCTAACATGGCCAATGGCTTCTATCGGATGGGTAACTTCTATCATTCAAAGAGCGGCAGCATCGCAAAAACGTATTAATGAGTTCTTACATATAAAGCCAGAAATACAAAATCATCACCAAAAAACAAGTAAAATTGATGGAGCTGTTCGTTTTGAAAATGTTTCGTTTACCTACCCTGATACAGGTATTAAAGCTTTAAATAATGTTTCCTTTGAAATTTCTAATGGAGGTTCTCTTGCTATTGTTGGAAAAACAGGCTCTGGAAAATCAACTATAGCGAAATTGGTTAGTAGACTATATGATACCGATAATGGAACAGTATTGATTGATAATAAAAAAATTACTCAAATAAACCTCTTCGATTTACGAAATAGTATAGGCTATATTACTCAAGAAGCTTTGCTTTTTTCTGATACTATATCAAATAATATCGCCTTTGGTTCCCGATACAAAACAAATCGAAACACTATAGAGAATGCAGCAAAAATGGCTGCTATTCATGACAACATCATTAGTTTTAAACATGGTTATGAAACTCAAGTTGGAGAACGAGGTGTTTCACTTTCAGGTGGACAAAAACAAC
>CEUV01047615.1_pt1 | contig 18102 bp, 17 predicted proteins | sample 356401 | NCBI WGS metagenome assembly CEUV01 (sample SAMEA2622710, study PRJEB7988) | marine metagenome | isolation source: saline water (ENVO:00002010), including
AATACCCGATTTACCAGTGTTTTGTTTGATGTATTTAATGATTTCTTTTTCTACATCAATCTTTGGACGGATATCATAGTATAGATTATCCCTATTAAAAGAATCTAGGAAAACTTTACAATCATCAATACCTAAGTTCTTTGTAATATCTTCCCTTACTTTTGGGGTTGCGGTAGCAGTAAGTGCAATAATAGGTGCGCGGCCAATACTATTGACAATTTTTTGAATATTTCGGTATTCTGGCCGGAAATCGTGCCCCCATTCTGAGATACAGTGCGCTTCATCAATGGCATAAAAAGATATTTTTTGATTTTTTAAGAAGTAAATATTTTCTTCTTTAGTGAGCGATTCTGGTGCTACATATAGCAGTTTTGTTTTTCCAGCAGCAACATCTTCTTTTACTTGTGCAATATCTCTTTTAGAAAGTGAAGAATTCAAAACATGAGCAATGCTATCGCTTTCATTAAATCCTCTAATAGCATCTACCTGGTTTTTCATCAAAGCAATGAGTGGTGAGATAACAATGGCGCAACCCTTGGAGATAAGTGCGGGTAGCTGATAACACATAGACTTACCGCCTCCTGTAGGCATTACTACGAAGGTGTCGTTTCCGTCTAATACATTTCGGATGATAGTTTCTTGCTCTCGTTTAAAGCTATTAAATCCAAAATAATTTTGAAGTTCCGAAGTTAATGATGTTGTTTGCGTACTCATCGCACTAAAAAATGATACTTTTGTATCCGAGAATGTTTATTCAATTGAATAAAATTAGAATAATGTTTTGTTAATTCAAAATTAAGTTTTTGAAAACAACTGAAGAAATAAAATCGATTGCAAAATTTACCATAGAAACAGAGGCGAAATCTGTACTTCAATTGGTTGATTTTGTTGATGATGAATTGGTAAACGTGGTACAAAAACTGTTACAAAACAGTGGCAGACTCGTCATAACGGGCATTGGCAAGAGCGCAAATATTGCACAAAAGTTGGTGGCTACTTTCAATTCTACAGGACAACCGGCCTTATTTATGCATGCTGCCGATGCTCTTCATGGCGATTTAGGAAGTGTACAAAAAAATGATGTGGTAATGTGTATCTCGAAAAGTGGTAACACCTCTGAGATAAAAGCCTTATTGCCTTTGTTAAAAGGCATGGGTAACGATTTAGTTGCCATGACTGGGAACATCGATTCTTTTTTAGCAAAACAGTCTGATTATTTATTGAATACTAGTGTAGATAAGGAAGCTTGTCCAAATAATTTAGCACCTACAAGTAGTACTACTGCTCAGCTGGTAATGGGAGATGCTTTAGCGGTTTGCTTATTAGAATGTCGAAATTTTAGTGATGTTGATTTTGCGCGTTTTCATCCCGGAGGAGCTTTGGGTCAACGTTTGTTCTTAAAAGTATCCGACTTATCCGCACAAAACCAAAGTCCACAAGTATCAGTTGATGCTGATGTGAAATCGGTGATTGTAGAAATATCTCAAAAGCGATTAGGAGCAACAGCAGTTTTACAAGGAGATGTCATAAAAGGAATTATAACAGATGGCGATATTAGAAGGATGTTGGAAGCAGGTGGAGATTTTATGAACTTGCAAGCGAAAGACATTATGTGTGCGAATCCCAAGCAGATACAAGCTGATGAACTAGCATCGGTAGCACTTGAAATAATGGAGGAACACAAAATTACACAGCTTTTAGTGATAGAGGCAACAAGCTACATCGGTATAGTACATTTACACGATATATTAAAAGAAGGAATTATATAGATGAAGCAGATAGGAGAATCAAAAGAACAATCCTTTTTGGATCATTTAGAAGTACTACGGTGGCATCTCATCCGTTCGGCAATGGCTGTAACAGCGTGTATGGTGGTAGCATTCATAAACCCGAAGATATTATTTGATAAAATAATTTTTGCAGCTAAAGATCCAGACTTCCCAACCTATAAAGCATTGTGTTGGGTTTCGGAAGCATTAGGCTTGGGGGATGTGTTTTGTTTCATGAAGATGCCTTTTACATTGATGAATATCAACATGTCGGGGCAGTTTAGTACACATATTATTTCTTCTTTAGTTGCAGGTTTTATCGTAGCATTCCCTTATGTGTTTTGGGAACTGTGGCGATTTATCAGACCAGCCTTACACCAAGGAGAGCAAAAGCATGCTAGAGGTGTAGTATTCTACACATCTTTCCTCTTTATTTTAGGAGTACTTTTCGGTTATTACATGGTAGCTCCTTTGTCAGTTCAGTTTTTAGGAAACTATCAGGTCAGCGCACAGGTAGCCAATCAAATTAATTTAAATTCTTTCATATCTACGGTCACAACCGTTTGTTTGGCAAATGGTATTATTTTTCAGTTACCTGTAGTGGTTTACTTTTTAAGTAGGTTGGGAATTATTACACCACACTTTTTACGCACCTACCGTAAGCATGCTTTGGTTCTGGTGCTCATTATCTCTGCAATTATTACTCCTCCAGATATTATGAGTCAAATTATGGTGTCTTTCCCTTTGCTTATTTTGTATGAGATAAGTATTAAAATTTCCGAACGAATGCAAGATAAATAGATGAAGTTAAGAGCGGAAAATATGATTAAGAAATACCGATCGCGTATTGTAGTAAAAGGCGTTTCTGTAGAAGTAAACCAAGGAGAGATTGTGGGTTTGTTAGGCCCTAATGGAGCAGGTAAAACCACCTCTTTTTATATGATTGTCGGCTTAATAAAGCCTAATGGAGGAAAGGTATTTTTAGATACACAAGACATTACGGATTTACCCATGTATAAGCGTGCACAGATGGGAGTGGGCTATTTGGCGCAAGAAGCATCTGTTTTTCGTAAGCTGAGTGTAGAGGATAATATTTTGGCGGTATTGGAAATGACCGATTTATCTAAAGAAGCACAAACTAATAAGCTAGAAGCTCTTTTGGATGAGTTTGGTTTGCAGCATATCCGTAAGAGTAGAGGTGATTTACTTTCTGGTGGTGAGCGTAGAAGAACTGAAATTGCACGTGCTTTGGCTACTGATCCTATGTTTATTTTGTTGGATGAGCCCTTTGCAGGTGTAGACCCGATTGCGGTTGAAGATATACAACAGATTGTAGCTCACTTGAAAGAAAAGAACATCGGTATTTTAATTACTGACCACAATGTCCACGAAACCTTAAGTATTACCGATCGTGCTTACCTTTTATTTGAAGGAAATATATTAAAAGCTGGAACAGCAGAAGAATTAGCTGCTGATGAACAGGTGCGTAGGCTATACCTGGGTAAAAAATTCGAGTTGAGGAAGTAGTAATTTATTAATTAACACAAAACACAAAGCCCCACTTTTCAGCAGGGCTTTTTTATATTTAATGTGTTTTTATTTATTCAGCAGCTGAGATAGTAAATTCGTATCCTTCCATAATTTGGTTGCATAACAATTGTTGGCAAGCGCTTTCTACTTTATTTCTAGCATCGGCTTCATCATCAGCTTCTAACTCTAACGTGATATGTTTTCCGATGCGTACATTGGTGATTTCAGATAAACCTATATTGCTCATACTTGCGCCAACTGCTTTACCTTGTGGGTCTAGCAATGCTTTTAGTGGCATTACATCAATCTCTGCTATAAATTTCATTTGCTTTTATTTTTTTTTGGATAAAATCAGATACAAAAGTAGTATAATTGGCACAGCTACAAAGCGGAAAACACATAATAATATAACACTACTGATGATTAGTATGTAACGCACTTTATTTTCTTCCCAAGAAAGGTTTTTAAACTTAATTGATAATAGTGGGATTTCCGCTATTAATAGGTAACTCATTACTACACACAAGCTTGCTAAAACTGTTTTTTGTGCTAAAAAAGTGCTTATCCATATTGTAGGCTGAAAGTGCATTATAATTGGAATAGAAATAAAAAAGAGTGCATTAGCTGGAGTAGGCAAACCTATAAAACCATCTATTTGGCGAGTATCAATGTTAAATTTAGCTAAACGTAATGCCGAAAACAAAGGAATAAGTAAAGCGGTGTATGCCCAGTAATTATGACAGTAAACGTTGATTTCAGGCCATTCAGCAAAAGGGTTAAAATAGCTTTTGTCTTCTATCCAAAAGAATAACTGAAAAACAATGAAAGCAGGTGCTACTCCAAAAGTAATGAGGTCTGCTAAGCTATCTAATTGTTTGCCTAACTCACCACTTATGTTTAACAATCGAGCTAACATACCATCAAAAAAATCGAGAAAAGCTCCCAACAGAATAAAGCCTCCCGCTATGTTTAGGTGACCGCCTACTGCAAATAAAATAGCGAGTAATCCGCAAAATAAGTTGCCTAAAGTAAAGAGGTTGGGGATGTGTTTCAGCATAATTATGCGATATTTGTCATGCAATAATACAAAAGATGTTTCGTACAATATCATTAGCTCTATTTTCTGGATTGCTTCTCTCGGTTGCTTGGCCTGTAGAGGGTTTTCCTTTTATACTTTTTCTTGCTTTTGTACCATTATTACTGTTAGAAAATGAGTTGAAAAAACGTAAATCAGTTTTTGCACATACCTTTTTAGCTTTCATGGTGTGGAATATATTAACTACATTTTGGATAGTACATGCTTCGTGGTTTGGAGTGATGATGGCGGTACTCATCAATTCTTTGTTGATGGCTTCTGCTTTTACACTCTTCTCATGGATTAAAAGCCGATTGGGAATTAAAAGAGGTTGGTGGGCTTTTGTTTGCGTTTGGCTTGCATTCGAGTACCTTCATTTTAATTGGGATTTGTCATGGCCGTGGCTTACTTTAGGAAATGGTTTTGCAGCATATCCCTCTTTTGTACAATGGTACGAATATACAGGTGTGTTGGGTGGATCATTATGGATTTTGATAGCCAATGTCTTGGCTTATCGTTTTTGGTTCAGCAGAAAATTTGTGGGCTTGACATTATGGGTGTTAATTCCTTTGGTGATTTCCTTTTTAATAAAACCAACATTAAGTGAAACAGATAATGTAAATGTAGTGGTAGTGCAACCCAATATTGATCCTTATGGTGAAAAGTTTGGAGGTTTAACGGCAGATGAGCAATTGGAAAAACTACTGACATTGGCCAACGAAAAAGTAGATAAAACTACCGACTATTTAATTGGTCCGGAAACTGCTTTGACAGGTGGATTATGGGAGAATAATTTGGAGCAATCATCTTTGATAAAGCGTTTGCAAAACTATTTACAGGAATACCCACAACTGAAAATTATTGTTGGAGCATCTACTTACAAGCTCTTTGAGGAGGGGGAGGTATTGTCTGAAACAGTTCGTTACCATAAAGGTGCTAATCGTTATTATGATGCATACAATACCGCTTTGCAGTTGGATACGTCTGGGGTACAGCTATATCATAAATCCAAATTAGTCCAAGGTGTTGAGATGATGCCTTTTGCGCCTATTCTCAAACATTTCAAATGGCTTGCTATTAATTTAGGAGGGGTGTCGGGTAGTTTAGGTAGTCAATCAGAGCGAACTGTGTTTCGTTCCAATCAAGGACAAGTTGCGCCTATCATTTGTTACGAATCTATTTATGGTGAGTATGTGTTGGATTATGTACGATCTGGTGCCGACTTACTAAGTATCATTACTAATGATGGTTGGTGGAAAGACACACCAGGTTATCGTCAACATTTAACATATTCCAGTTTGCGCGCAATAGAAACTCGTAGAGCCATTGCCCGTTCGGCTAATACAGGCACTTCTGCTTTTGTAGATGTTTTAGGAAATATTACACAACCAACTTCTTTTTGGCAGCCTGCAGTTATTCAACAAGAGCTTCCTTTGTATAAAGGTATTACTTTTTATACTATTTACGGAAACTTTATAGGAAGACTAGCAGCTTTTGTCGCAGCAATCCTTTTATTATACGGGGTCGCAAAAAGAAAACTGTAAAAAAACCACCAAAGCTGATTTCTGTTTTAAAAATTCAATTTAATTAAAACTACTCGGATTGATCATAAAATATTAATTCAAACAATTCTGTTTGTGTAGTTTCGTCCCAGTACCATATAGTGTCAACAGCAACAGCAGCTATTGAATCAATGCATTCTGATTTTAAATCTCCGATTACATTGTATCCTTTTGATAGTTCAGCGGATTCAATATTGTAACCTTTTAATAGTTCAGCGGATTCAATAGTATAGCCATATGTTGTCTTATTTTCAATAGCAGTAAAGCCATCACCGGCATCGGTGTACATAAAAGCGAAGGCAATTGCAGCTACAATTAGTAGGATACTTAATGGTTTTTCGATTTGGTCCATAATTAATATAAGTTTGTTTAAGTGCAATTTAGTAAATATTTTGAAATGAGTGTTTTAGCACTTTGTTTTGGTCTATTTCTCTCTAGCAATTATAACTACCTTTGTGGAAAATGCGATTAACTGCAACATATCAATTGAGTAATGTAGAACACTTTAAGAACCAAGCGTGTGCATGGGCTAGTCAGTTTGAGCAAGCTGCTGTGCTTACAGGAAATACAGAGCCTTCTCAAGGTAAGTATTTGGCATATGATATGCTTTTAGGTGTAGATGCTTTATCAGAAATTATTCCAACAACTCAATCATTTGATACACTTGAAAAATATCAGCAAAAAGCACAGGATTGGTTGTTTGGTTATTTGTCTTACGATTTAAAAAATGAGTTAGAAGATTTAAGTTCTAGTAATTCCGATAGATTGCAATTTCCTCAAATGCATTTTTTCCAACCTAAATGGGTGATTGTAGTAAAAGGAAATACTGTGCAAATCCATTTTCCAGATAGCTTAGATCGTAAAGAAATGCACCAGTTGTTTGGAGAAATAATGCAATATCAAACCAGAGATTGCAATAATCATATCCAAAAGCTGGAAGCCAAACTAACGAAAGAAGATTATTTGCAAGCTGTAGAAAAATTACAAGTTCATATTCAAAGGGGTGATATTTATGAAATTAACTTTTGTCAAGAGTATTTTGCAGAAGATACCACATTGAACCCTGTTACTATATTCAATGACTTATATGCTATTTCGGAACCACCTTTTGCTTGTTATTATCGTTATAAAGATTGTCATTTGATGAGTGCTAGTCCCGAACGATTTTTGAAAAAAGAAGGGCGAAAACTTATCTCACAACCCATTAAAGGAACTCGAAAAAGAGGGGGTAGTATATTAGAAGATAATCAGTTAAAAAAAGAGTTGCTGAACTGTCCGAAAGAGCGTAGTGAGAATGTGATGATTGTAGATTTGGTGCGCAATGATTTGTCCAGAACTGCCTCTAAAGGGTCTGTGCAGGTAGAGGAGTTGTTTGGGATTTATTCCTTTCAGCAAGTGCATCAAATGATTTCGACCATCACCTCTAACTTAAAAGAAGGAGTGAGTGGTGTGGAAGCTATTCGTTGTGCATTTCCGATGGGTAGCATGACAGGCGCTCCTAAAATTCGTGCTATGGAATTGATAGAGGAGTATGAAAGCACCAAAAGAGGTTTGTATTCTGGTTCAGTAGGATATTTTACACCTCAAGGGGATTTTGATTTCAATGTGGTAATTCGCTCCATTTTGTACAATGCAAAAAATAAATATGCTTCTTTCATGGTGGGAGGCGCCATTACAGCGAAAGCCGTTCCAGCGCAAGAGTATGAGGAATGTTTGGTAAAAGCAAAAGCAATGTTTGAAGTGCTAGGTGATGCTTGATAAACTTCAACAACATATTGATAAACATAACTTGTTAGAGCCTAACGACCGATTGTTGTTGACTGTTAGTGGAGGGAAAGATAGCGTGTGTATGTTGCACCTTTTTGCACAATTAGATTATCCCTTATCGATTGCGCATTGTAACTTTTCTTTGCGCGGTGATGATAGCGATGAAGATGAAAATTTTGTTAAGGGTTTAGCAACTCAATATGGGTTATCTTTTTTTAGCAAGCGTTTTGAAACCAAAAAATATGCACAAGAAAAAGGTGTTTCTACACAGATGGCAGCGCGTGATTTACGCTATGCCTGGTTTCAAGAACTGGGTTTTGATAAGATTGCTACAGCGCATCATCAAGATGATCATATTGAAACGCTTTTGCTGAAGAAAAGTCGAAAAGCAAGTTTGGAAGGGCTTTGCGGAATTCCAGTAAAAAATGGAAACATCATCCGGCCTTTATTATGTTTTCCTGCTCAAGAAATTGAGTCTCACCTATTGCAAAACAAATGGGGGTGGCGAGAAGATGTTTCCAATGCTTCCACCGATTATCAGCGCAATGAAATTCGTTTGTTGCAATTGCCAAGCATGGAAAAGGAAAATCCAAATATTCGTAAAGAGTTGTTACAAGAAATTACGATCAATCAGCAAAAATACGCAGCGATTCAGGAAGAGGTGAAGCGATTATTCTCCTTCGTTTGGAAAAAGAGTGATGCACATCAAGAACTGTACTTAAAGGAATTATTGAGTCATTCTCAGAAAAAGGAGTTGATGTATGAGTTGTTGAAAGAGTATGGTCCGCTTCCATGGCAAGATGTATTTGCTTTAATGGAAGCCGAAAGCGGAAAGGAAATTCGTAATCAGTACTATCGTTTAATCAAAAACAGAGATTCTCTTTTGCTTGTTGCTAATAAAATTCAAAAGCAAGCATCTGTACAAATTGATAAAAGTATTTGTGCTATAGAGCTTCCAATCCCCTTATCCTTTTCTGTGCTGAATAGAAGTGATGTAATGAATCTCTCAGATGCTTCTATGGCTTTTATTGACTTTAGTAAACTTTCCTTTCCGTTGACATTAAGAAAGTGGAAACAAGGAGATGTATTTGTTCCTTTAGGAATGCAAGGACGTAAGAAAGTGAGTGATTTTATGGTGGATGAAAAGCTATCTATCTTTGAGAAAGAAAACACTTGGGTTTTGTGTTCTAACGATGATATTGTATGGGTAGTAGGGCATCGATTGGATGATAGATACAAACTTGTAGCACAGACGGAAAAAGTATATCTTGTCCAACCTTTGAAAACAACAAAATGAGTGAGGAAATAAAGTTTGAAGAGAAGCAGTATTTAGGGTACAATAAATTGTCCTTTTTACGCAGAATGGTTTTGGCTTTGTTCTGTTTTTTCGCCTACTATTGGTCGGAAGAGCAAAATAAATCAGGTGACCTTTTCTTCATTATGGGGATAGCTATTATTGTGATTTCAGCCCTTTTAGTCTTGGTGCTTCATTTTCATACACAGGTGCAAAATGGCAGTATTACACTAGATGGATTATGGACTGCTCGAAAAGTAAAAATAGATTTAAACTCTATTGAACAAGTAAGAAAAGCGGAATATAGCCGTTTCTTCTTTAACAAATCCGTGTATAATTTGCACCGCAAAGGCACAATCCGCTTTTTTACAAGAGGAACGGAATGTGTTGAATTGGTAGATAAAGATGGTTTGGTTTATCTGATTGGAAGTCAAAAAGCAGATGAATTAACTAAAGTATTAGAAAACGAAATAAAGGAATGAAGAAGTTATTAAGCGTATGGGTATTGTTGCTAGCTTTTTTTACAGTTAGCGCTCAGTTTTATAACCCGGTAAGTTGGAAGTTTTCGCAAGAAAACATCGGTGGTGATGAGTTAGAGTTAACCTTTACTGCAATTATTGAAGGAGAGTGGTATATGTATTCTCAGCATATTTCGGATGATGGTCCTGTGCCAACTACGTTTACTTTTTTCAATGGGGAAGGAATTGAAGTATTGACAGATGTTTTAGAGCCAGAACCAGTCGAGGAGTTTGATCCGAATTTTGACATGGTGCTGAAGTACTTCAAGAAGGAAGTGTCATTTACACAGCGTATTAAATCGGTAACAGATTCAGCTTACACATTAAATGGAGAGGTCATGTTTATGACTTGCGATCCTAAACAATGTTTGCCTCCAGAGTATGTGGAGTTTGCTTTTGATATCCCCGTTGCTACAGGAGAGATTAAAGCTTCAGATGATGCTTCTGCTGCTTCTACAAAGGGTATGTGGGGGATATTTTTCATTGCCTTTTTAAGTGGTTTTGCAGCATTGCTAACGCCTTGTGTTTTTCCAATGATTCCGATGACAGTAAGCTACTTCACAAAGCAGAGTGAGAACAAAGCGAAAGGAGTAACCAATGCTATTATTTATGGTATCTCTATCATTATCATTTATGTAGCTTTAGGAGTTGGAGTATCGGCTGTATTTGGTGCGGATGCTTTAAACAATATGGCAACCAATGTATATTTTAATATTGCATTCTTCCTACTGTTAATAGTGTTTGCAGCTTCATTCTTAGGAGCATTCGATTTGACTTTACCAAGCTCTTGGATTAACAAGGCTGATAAAGCTTCGGATAGGGGAGGATTGATTGGGATTTTCTTCATGGCTTTCACTTTGGCTTTGGTGTCATTCTCTTGTACGGGTCCTATTGTTGGAACCTTATTGGTAGAGGCTGCTGCCGGTGGAAACTATATGGGTCCAATCATAGGGATGTTAGGTTTCTCATTAGCCATTGCTTTACCTTTTGCATTGTTTGCTGCCTTTCCTGGTTGGTTAAATTCAATGCCTAAATCAGGAGGTTGGTTAAACTCTGTAAAAGTAGTTCTTGGTTTTCTAGAGTTGGCTTTAGCATTCAAATTCTTGTCTAATGCCGACCTAGTAATGCAAACACATCTTTTAGAAAGAGAGTTGTTTATAGCTATTTGGATTGTCATTTTTGCTTTGCTAACCATGTATTTATTGGGCTTTATTAAATTAGCTCACGATTCCGATTTACAATATGTTTCTGTAGGTAGATTATTCATGGCTGTTCTAACGGGTATGTTTACTGTCTATATGATTCCAGGTTTATGGGGTGCTCCTTTAAAAATCATCAATGCATTCCCTCCGCCAATGCATTATAGTGAATCTCCACATGGGGTAGGTTATACTTTAGGAGGAGGCTCAGCAGCTGTTGAGCATCATGAAGAAGATGGACAACATTTGGGCCCACAAGGAATCATGGTTTTCCATGATTATGATGCTGGTTTAGAACATGCAAAAAAAATAGGTAAGCCAGTAATGTTAGATTTTACTGGTTGGGCATGTGTAAACTGTAGAAAGATGGAAGAGCAAGTGTGGTCTGATAATGAGGTGAAAAGAATGCTAACAGAAGATGTGGTCTTAATTTCTTTATATGTTGATGAGCGCACGAAACTTCCAGAAGAGGAACAATACGAAACCACCATTGCAGGTAAGAAAAAGAAGGTGAGAACTGTTGGTGATCAATGGATGGTCTTACAAGCCGAGCGTTACAAAACCAATTCTCAGCCGTATTATGTAGTGATAGATCATAATGAAAATCAGTTAGGAGTTGCTGCAAACTATCAAGATTATGGCAAGGTAGATCTGTTTAAGAATTGGTTACAAGATGGCTTAAATGCATTTGATAAATAATGAATACCCGTCAACATTTAGAAGAAGCGCAGCAGCTGCTGCAAAATTGTTTGCAGAATGATGATTTTATATCATCCATTGATGATGCAGCTTCTTTAATGTCTGAAGCCATTCAATCAGGGGGAAAGATTTTAAGCTGCGGTAATGGTGGTTCTATGTGTGATGCGATGCATTTTGCAGAAGAAATGACAGGTTGTTTCCGCGAACAAAGACAGGCGCTTCCTGCTATTGCTATAGCCGATCCCTCTCACATCACATGCACTGCTAATGATTATGGTTTTGAAGCAATATTCTCTAGATATGTGGAGGCGGTAGGGAAAGAAGGAGATGTGTTGTTTGCTATCAGCACAAGTGGTAATTCTGAAAATATTATTCAAGCTGCTAAAGTTGCAAGAGATCAAGGTTTGAAAGTAGTGGCTCTTACAGGAAAGTCTGGAGGAGAGTTGTCAAAAATTTCACATGTAGAAGTGAGGATTCCACATCAAGGATATGCCGATCGCATTCAAGAAATGCATATTAAGGTCATACATATTTTAATCGATCAAATAGAAAGTCAAAGTTAAAGTTAAAGTGTATTTAACTAGGACATAAAAATTTGTTTTACAGAAAAATAGTAAGATAAGATGAAATTTTAAACATGTGGTAATTTCTTACTTTCTATTTTCCATGACATTGCTTAAACTTTTTTCCACTACCACATGGACACGCTTCGTTTCTTCCTACTTTTCGTTCCACTCTAACGGGTTGTGATTTGCGTTGTGGTGTCGCTTGGTTTGGTGTTGAAGGAGCACCCATTCCCGCTCTGCTTGTTTGAAGGTTCTCTTTTTGATGTTGCTCTCTTTTTACTTGAGAGGGGTCTTGAGATGGAAGATTTGCCTTCATTAAGAAAGAAACAATGTCTTTGTTTACTTTGTCCATCATTTGCTTAAATAGATTGAACGATTCAAACTTATAAATGAGTAATGGATCTTTTTGCTCATAAGTGGCATTTTGAACTGATTGTTTCAAATCATCAAGCTCTCTTAAGTTTTCTTTCCAAGAGTCGTCAATTATAGCTAAGGAAACTCCTTTTTCAATAGCTAGCGGAATATTATTTCCGTTCGATTCAAAAGATTCTTTCAGATTAGCTACAACTTGTAGTGTTTTCATTCCATCAGTAAATGGAATAACAATGTTTTCGTAAGTGGCTGATTGATTTTCGTATACATCCTTGATCACAGGATAGGTACGTTGTGAAATTATTTCTGACTTTATTTTGTATTGTGCTATGGTTTTTTCGTAAAGTTGCTCTGTTAATGCCTCTGCATTTTGTTGCTTAAAAGTTTCTTCGTCAAAAGGGTTTTCAATACTTAAAAATCGAATGAGTTCAAGTTTAAACCCATCAAAATCTTGTGCTACTTGATATTCTTCTACAATACTTTGGCAAGTGTCGTAAATCATGTTATCAATATCGACAGATAGTCGTTCTCCGAATAGAGCATGTTTACGCTTTTTGTAGATGACTTCTCGTTGTGCATTCATGACATCATCATATTCTAACAATCGCTTACGTACACCAAAGTTGTTTTCCTCTACTTTCTTTTGTGCGCGCTCGATGGATTTAGTAATCATAGAGTGTTGAATAACCTCTCCTTCTTCTAATCCCATTCTATCCATCATCTTAGCAATTCTATCAGATCCGAATAAACGCATTAAATTATCTTCCAAAGACACAAAAAACTGTGATGATCCTGGGTCTCCTTGACGACCAGCACGACCTCTTAACTGTCTGTCCACGCGTCTTGAATCATGACGTTCTGTACCGATAATTGCTAATCCACCTACAGTTTTTACTTCTTCAGAAAGCTTAATATCTGTACCACGACCTGCCATGTTTGTGGCAATAGTAACATTTGCTGCTTTACCTGCTTCAGCAACAATATCTGCTTCTTTTTGATGAAGTTTTGCATTTAAAACATTGTGCTTAATGTTACGCATCTTTAATAAGCGGCTCAGTAACTCGGAAATTTCTACGGAGGTTGTACCTACCAAAACAGGTCTTCCTTCATGTGTTAATCTTGCCACCTCTTCAATTACTGCATTATATTTTTCTCTAGCGGTCTTGTAAACTAAATCTTCACGATCATCTCTTAAAATTGGACGATTAGTAGGTATTACTACTACATCTAATTCGTAGATATCCCAGAACTCTCCTGCTTCCGTCTCAGCTGTTCCGGTCATTCCAGAAAGTTTGTTGTACATACGGAAGTAGTTTTGTAATGTGATGGTCGCAAAAGTTTGTGTAGCAGCTTCAATTTTCACATTTTCTTTAGCTTCGATAGCTTGATGTAGTCCGTCAGAATACCTACGTCCATCCATTATACGGCCTGTCTGCTCGTCAACAATTTTTACTTTGTTATCAATTAATACATATTCAACATCTTTTTCAAAAAGAGTGTATGCTTTTAGTAGTTGGTTAACTGTGTGGATGCGTTCACTTTTAATAGAGTAATCACGCATCAATGATTCTTTTAATTGTAGTTTTTCTTTGTCGGAAGCATCCGATTTTTCTAATTCCGCAATAGTTGCTCCAACATCAGGCATAATAAAGAATTGGTTATCTTCCATGTTAGATGTAATCAAGTCAATTCCTTTATCAGTAAGTTCGATGGAGTTTTGTTGTTCATTAATTACAAAAAATAATTCTTCATCCACTTTAGGCATTTCTTTGCCCTGATCTTGCATGTAGTAGTTTTCTGTTTTCTGTAAAAGAGTTCTAACACCATCTTCACTCAAGAATTTAATTAGCGCCTTGTTTTTTGGCAATCCTCGATATGCTCTTAAAAGATTGAATCCGCCTTCTTTATCATCACCATCGTTGATTAATCTTTTTGCATCTGATAATACTGTTGTGATGTATTTCTTTTGTGCATTAACTAATGTGGCAATTTTGTGTTTCAGTTCGTTGAATTCATGTTTATCCCCAGTTGGTGTTGGTCCAGAAATAATTAGAGGTGTTCTCGCGTCATCAATTAAAACGGAATCCACCTCATCTACTATTGCATAGTTATGAGGACGCTGTACCAAGTCTTGTGGTCTTCGGGCCATATTATCACGAAGATAATCGAATCCGAATTCGTTATTTGTTCCGTATGTGATATCTGCTAAATATGCTTGTCTTCTTTCTTCTGAATTTGGTTGATGTTTATCTATGCAGTCTACACTTAATCCATGGAATTGATAAAGAGGTCCCATCCATTCCGAGTCTCTTTTTGCGAGGTAGTCGTTTACGGTTACTAGGTGCACTCCTTTTCCAGAAAGCGCGTTCAGGTAAACAGGAAGGGTAGCTGATAATGTCTTTCCTTCACCAGTTTGCATTTCTGCAATTTTTCCACTGTGCAGCACATAACCACCAATTAACTGAACATCATAATGTACCATGTTCCATTCAATTTCAGTTCCTGCTGCAACCCACTTGTTGTGGTAAGTCGCTTTGTCTCCATTAATCACAACATTATCGAAAGCAGCTGCTAAATCTCTGTCAAAGTCGTTTGCGGTGACCTCGATATTTCCTTTTGAAAAACGACTAGCCGTTTCTTTGATTACGGAGAAAGCTTCTGGTAATATATTGTTGAGTTGCGTTTCTATTTCCGCATCTATTTCTCTTTCTATTTTATCAATTTCTGAATAAAGAGATTCTTTTTCATGTAATACGATTTCTTTCTTTTCTGCTTTTTCTTTTAAGTCCGAAATCGTTTTTTGTTTTGTAGCTACAGCATCTTGTATTTGCTTTTTGAATTCCGAAGTTTTTTGGCGTAGTTCATCATTACTCAATGATTGAATACTAATATAAGCTGACTTGATTTGATCAATTACCGGATTTATCTCTTTTAAATCTTTATCGTATTTATTCCCAAAAAGCTTGCTTGCAAAATCAAATAATCCCATCGCAGAAATCAATCTATTTTTAGATGAGCAACAAAGTTAGTTTTTTCGATGAAAAGAGTGTTGCTTAATGCATAAAAAAACCGCATTTTGCGGCTTTCGTTTTTAGTATTCATCTTCGTTAAAGAAAAAGTCGTCTTTATCTGGGTAGTCTGGCCATATATCCTCGATTGAATCGTACATTTCGCCATCATCTTCTAATTCTTGTAGGTTTTCTACCACTTCCATAGGCGCCCCAGAGCGAATTGCAAAATCAATTAACTCATCTTTGTTAGCTGGCCAAGGAGCATCTTCTAATTTTGAAGCTAATTCTAATGTCCAATACATATCGTTAAAATTTCTGCAAAAATAATTTTTTTAGTGAATCATGCAAGGATTTATAATTTTGGTTGCCAAGGAATTTCTTCTGCTCCTAAATCTTTAGAGAGATAACGGCTTAAAACAAATAGATAATCTGATAGTCTATTTAGATATTGTAAGATGAGTGTTTTTTGTAATGTTTCGTCAGACAAGTTTATGCTGAGACGTTCTGCTCTTCGGCAAACACATCTGGCAATATGACAAAATGAAACAGTCGTATGGCCTCCAGGTAAGATAAACGATTTCATTTCAGGAAGTATTTCGTTCATTTTGTCAATTTCTTGTTCTAATTTTTCAATATCTTCTGTTTGGATATTTGGAAGTTGCATGCCTTTTTTGTCAGGGTCTGACGCTAAAAGTGCTCCGATAGTAAAAAGGCGATCTTGAATTTCAATAAGGTTTTGGTTGCTATTTACACAAATAGCTTGGTCTCTTATGAGACCAACGTATGAGTTTAATTCATCGATTGTTCCGTAAGCCTCTATACGTCGATGACTTTTCGCTACACGCGTTCCACCAATCAGTTGAGTGGTTCCGCTATCTCCTTTTTTAGTATATATTTTCATTGTGTTGGATTCTGATTTGGTTCGTCACTTTCTACTTCCCCATCTTTCAATCGTACAATACGGTGTGTGTATTGTGCGATGTCTTCTTCATGAGTGACAATAATAACTGTATTCCCATTTTTATGGATTTCTTGAAATAAGGCCATTATTTCTGTAGATGTTCCTGAGTCAAGGTTTCCTGTTGGTTCGTCTGCTAAAATAATGGATGGATTGTTGACTAGCGCTCTTGCAACGGCAACTCTTTGTCTTTGTCCTCCAGAAAGTTCATTTGGTCTGTGATTAACCCTGTCAGCTAGACCTACTTTTTCTAGTGCTATTAAAGCTCTTTCTTCTCTATCTTCATTTGAGATACCTGCATAAACTAATGGAAGCATTACATTTTCTAGAGCAGTGGATCTTGGAAGAAGATTAAAAGTTTGAAAGACAAAACCGATTTCTTTATTTCTAATTTCAGCTAAATCGTTATCTTTTAATTCACCAACTTGATGATTGTTTAGCGTGTATGATCCACCGGTTGGAGTGTCTAGGCATCCAAGTATGTTCATCAAAGTTGATTTTCCAGATCCTGACTGTCCCATTAATGCAACAAACTCATTTTTCTGTATATTTAAATCAATTTGCTTGATTGCTTTAATCAGTTCGCTACCAACTTTGAAGTGTCGCGCTAAATTTTTAACCTCGATTATTGTTTGCATTTCACAAATCTAATTAAAATCGAATTGTAAAGTGTTGTTCATTTTGTTGTTCTCTCAAGAAGATAAGTCCTAAGCAAAACAAATTGATGCTTACATTCACTTTAGGATGTTTTTGTAAGCACTTCCACTCCTGTTTCCTTTGATGTATATTGCTAATCACCAGAACGCTATTGTTGTGCATATATTTTAAAGCAAAATTTAAAGTTTCTGTGGTTGCTTTTTTGATGTAAATAAAATCAATTAATTCTCTATTTACGTTTTGAAAATTCTGATGGTAAATCATTGATTTATTAGATAAATTAGAACTTCCAATTTCTACAATGCTTTTTGGCTTAAAGTGAGATACTAAACGAGAAATTAGTGCGCTATTTTTTTTACTTCTATTAAAATAAAATCTTTCTGTTCGTATAACTTCTGTTAATAGTTTAAAGACAAAAGGAGAGTGAACGCCATGTTTATTTGTGGCAGTTATATAATAACAAGCATACTGCAAAAAATAGATCAAAGTGTTCATTAAGACGAAAATAAAAAAGGCAGAAGATGTCTTCCGCCTTTAATTTTTTAACAAAAGAATTATCTAACTATCGTTATACTTCCTTTAGTCTCATAATTTTTATTACTGCTTGGAATAACTACATTCAATACGTATGTGTAAATACCGTCAGGAACTTGAGCTCCTGTTTTTGCATTTGTTCCATCCCATGCATTGAGCGCATCATTACTTTCGTAAATAAACTGTCCCCATCGATTAAAAATCTTGATGTTGAATAAGTATTCATTTTCTGTAAAGACACTTACTTGGAATACATTATTGTCATAATCTCCATTATTTGGTGTAAAGGAATTAGGTACAAATACATCAAAAATTTCTTCGAAATGAGCGGTAAGAATGTCGCTTTCAGAAATAATAATGAATGCTCCGTCTTGTTGCGCGTTTGGTTGAATTTCAAGATTGTTTGAGGTCCATTCGACAAATCGATATCCATTTTTCGGCATAGCAGATATAGCTGCTACCGTGTTTTCTAAGAAAGAATATGTTTCTGGCAAATAAGGAGGTACATTTCCATCAATGGATAAAATTCCTGCATCTACTGGCATACAATTTAGTTCAATATCATGGTATACTAATTCGTTGAAGTGAGCA
>CEUV01019672.1_pt1 | contig 18054 bp, 16 predicted proteins | sample 356401 | NCBI WGS metagenome assembly CEUV01 (sample SAMEA2622710, study PRJEB7988) | marine metagenome | isolation source: saline water (ENVO:00002010), including
CTCGGGTTCCTCGACCCGCAAGGGCGCTTAAGGCCGGACCTCCGTTGGAGGCCGGCCTTTTTTGCGTTCAGGCAACCCCACCAACACCACGTTTTAGAACTCCAAGACCGAGGTCGTGATGAGCCCATGCCAATAGACACGGTCGATATTTTTGGAAGCGACCAAGTGGGCATCCATTTGGCCAGTGTTGGCAACGTTCTCTTTCACCCTCCTGAACTTCCGGCCCCCACCGTTGAGGCCTTTGAAACGTGCCTTGGACTCGAACTGCACCCGATCTCCATCGGTGGTTCCAGCCTTGTTGGTGCCCTCGTGTGCGGCAACAGCAAGGGCATTGCTGTTGCAGACATCGCAACGGAGGGTGATATCGACCAACTCACGGCCTTTGGTGACGTGGTGGTCATGGAAGGCGGCGTCAACACCGCTGGAAATCTCCTCGTTGTGAACGAACAGGGAGCCATTGCTTCACCGAGCATTCCTCACGAAGGTCTCGAGATTCTCGCCGAGGTGCTGGCCGTTGATGTCGCTGCGACCACCGTGGCCGGCCAAGATGTTGTGGGAAGTTTGGCCGTCGCCAACGACCAGGGTGTCCTTTTGCACCCGGATGTCACGCCCGATGAGGCGCTGCTCATTGAGGAAGTCCTCGGCGTCAAGCCGATGGTCGGAACCGTTTCGTTTGGCTCACCCTACGTGGGTGCAGGCGTGTGTGCATCCAACACAGGTGCCATCAGCGGCACCCAAACAACAGGACCTGAACTCAATCGTATCGAAGACGCCCTTGGGTTCCTCTGAATCAGCCCATCGTGGCGGGATGAAATGTTCAAAGGCTGATTTCAAAGGTTAGGTTACATGGGAGAAATGCTCTACCAAGGCAAAGTCAAGCAAGTATGGTCGACCGACGATGAAGACATCTACGAGTTTCGATTCACGAATCAGATTTCGGTTTTTGACCAGATCATTCCTTCCTTGATTCCTCGTAAGGGTGAATCGCTCAACCGTACCACGGCGCACTGGTTCAAACTCATTGAAGAAGCTGGCATCTGCAAAACGCACTTGATTGAGGTGAATGCTCCCGACCGATGTTTGGTTCGTAAGGTCAAGGTCATCAAAGAGCCAGGCGCCATCCCTCGGGACATGGAATGGGTGTTCGTGCCGCTCGAAGTCATCGTTCGCCACTACCTCTCGGGTTCCGCTTGGCGTCGCTTCCAACGTGGAGAATTGACTGCTGAAGCCCTTGGTGTGGCTCCAGATTGTAAGTACGGTGTGAAACTCTCCCAACCCTTCGTCGAGGTGACCACCAAGTTCGAGACCTTTGACCGAAACATCGGCCGAGAGGAAGCCCTCGAAATCTCCAACATTACAGACGAAGAGTACGAGAAGATCGTGGCAGCTGCGCTGGCCATTGACGAGATCATTGAGCGAGAAGCGGCCAAGAACGGTCTTATTCACGTGGACGGAAAGAAAGAATTCGCCCTTGGTACCAACCGTGAGGTCGTGCTGGTCGACACGTTCGGCACCCTCGATGAAGACCGTTGGTGGGACGCTGAAGCCTACGCCAACGGTGAGTGCATTGAACTGTCCAAGGAATTCGTTCGCTCCCACTACATCGAGACCGGTCATCAAGCCAACCTTCAGACGGCTCGAGACGCCGGTACGGAAGAGCCTCCCATTCCCGCGCTTCCACAATCGGTCATCGACGAAACAGCAGCGCTCTACGCGTCAATGTACGAGCGCCTGACATCGCAGGATTTCTGAGTCAGCGGTGCGTGCGCAGCGCCAGACCGACCCTGCGTCGTTCGGCAGCCTTGAGAAGCGTTGTGAAATGCTTGGCTACGTCGGCCACGCCGCCGTCCAATGGCTCGTCGTAAGATGCGGTCCATGCTCGGCTCGCGAGGTTCTTCCGTAGTTGACGTACTTCTTCTGCTCGCAAAAAACCATGAATCTGCATCCCACCAAATCCGTCCTCGAATCGGAGATGACCTCGTCGCTGCTCTTCGCACCCGAACGCGAGTTGCTCGAGTTGCTCAATGATTTCATCATAGATACTCTGGCCGTCGTGGTCGGTGATGCTTCGGTTTGGACGAATGAATTCCAGCAGGTAGCCAAGGGCTGAACCATTGCCGAATGGGAAGCGCCCAAAGCGTTCCCTCGTCATGGTTTCACCCAGCGGCAGTGGGCGACCGTCATTGGTGAGTTCAACGCATGATGTGAACAGGATCGTCGCAGGGTCCCACTGGATGGATGAGTAAGAAGCTGGGTTTTGAATGCCCTGCTGCGTCAAACGCAGATGGAGATCTGGTTCGGCCTCTACGAGGTTGGTCCAACCTTCTTCATCGCCCTCCATGGCCCCTTCAATGGCCGTCATGACCCGGGATGCGAGGTCCCCGTTGAACGCATCAAGCGTGAAGAACGCTGTCGTGGATGCTTGAGTCGCCTCGTCCATGCCTGTTGGCTCCACCACAGCGAAATAAGGACTTGCATCACTCGTTGCCACCGAAGAACTTCTTCATTCGGTCCTCGATGCTACCTTCTCGTTCATTCTGATCGTCCCCACCCATTTCTTGGCGGAGGCTTGCAAGCCGGCCGCTTGCAGTCTCATCAACGGGTTCTGGTGCAGTCTCAACGTCGTCAAACACCTCGATCATCGGCTGAGATTCTTCTGAATGCATGTCATCTTCAATCGCCGGTTCTTCGGCCGGTGTCGTGTCAATTTCCAACTGCATATCGTCCTCTTCTACTGGCGCTTCCGAGTTTGATTCCTTATCCACATGCTGTTCGGGTTTTGCCCGCTTTTCCTTCTGCTTGGTTGGTGGTGTCTCAATTGGCTTCTTTCCTCCGAATTGAACAGCTCCCAACAACCATGCGATCGCCACCATTAAACCAGCCACACCGATGATCCATCCGATGTCGCTTGAGGACACAGCGAGAATGTTGGCGGGTTTGTAATATGTGCTCATGGTGTCGTCTTCGGGGTTGTCATCAATGTCAAACGGCAGGCTACAAGCAAGCGTGGCGGACACCTTTTCGTCCCGTTCGATGCTGTCTGGGTTCTTGATTTGAATCACCGGTGCGAATTCTGCATAGGCGACATCGACGATGTAGGTTGTCGACCACCCGCCTTCGGCCTCCACCAGCAGCTCACAAACGGCATCTTCGAGGAGGCCGTAGCCGCTGCGCTTGATACCGATGTTGATGTCGCCGTTGCTCGTGAGCGAACTGATACCTACATTCCAACCCTGTTCCCGTGCAACCACGGATGTTTGAATGTCGGCAAGGTTTCGTCCATATTGGTCGTAGCCAGTCAACATCACATCGAAGACCCCCGGGTCGGGGTCCCATCCGGTGAGGGTGATGTTCAACGTCTTTTCTTGCCCTGCTGCCACAACGAGACTCTCTTCCTCGATCTCGATGCGTTCACCAATGGAATTCACCAAGGTGAACACCGCTCGGAGGTCCTCCGTTGCCCCCGCCGTGAGAACACAGGTGGCCGCCGTCCCCTCCAATTCAGCTTGCCCGAGGCCATCGAATGCATCATCGAGGAATTGGCATGCAATGCTTGAATCGGGGTATTGTCGGGCGACGACATAGATGGAGAGGTTCCCCTCTTCGCCTTCGATTGACCATGTCAGCAGGTATTCTCCACTGGAGGATGGCTGGATGAACGACACGGTTTGGGATGTCGCTTCCACGTTTAGTGGACCACCAAACGCGACGGTTTCACCACCATCTCCTGAAACCAAAACAGACTGTTCGGTTCCGAGGTAGGCATCAACGATGGGGGAGCTGGAGAAGGAAACATGGCTGTACTCAACCTCAATGCTGTGGCTCTGAGCCCCGAGCAGTGGATGATTGACGTTGATGGTCAGCAACATCCGCTGTTGGTTCCAGTCGCTTGCAGGAACGAGGCTCATGGGAATGCCAGCGACTTCTCCGGGAGCGAGGATCATCTGGCTGCCTTGTTGCGTTGACCAACCTTCAGGGAGACCGTCAAGGTCCACGGTGAGCATGGCGATGTCGTTGCCTTGATTTTCGATCCAAGCCGTCGGGTATCCACCTTGCTCGTTGACGCTCCAGACGCCTCGGTGGTCAACGACGATGTTTGGTGATGCACCTACTCTGACTGGGATCTCCTCCACGACCAAGCCGCTGGTATCGTTACCCGTGATTCGAATGCGTAGGACGCCCACTTCCCCAGCGATGGCGTTTTCCGGGGGTTGAACATGAACATCAAACGAACTGATGGCATAGGGTGCCACTTCCGGCACGCTTTCAGGAAGTGTGATGTTCCAGCCAGCACCTGCTTTTGCAAAGTAGGGCTGTTCGTAGGCGTTCCCCGTATGGACCAGTGTGAACGTGAGGTTCTCACCCTCCGGATCGACTTCGAGGTCGGCGTTGGTCAAATTCAGTTTCCAACCGGATACAGCATCCACCTCGATGGAGAGCGCGGTTTCGTCGAGAACATAGCCGTTGGCAACGTGATGCAAACTGATGTTCACCGACGAGGTGGCCCATGCGGTTTGTGGTACCACCACTGAGAAGATCAATTCCGTCGTGCCGTTGACGGCGACGGTGGTGGTTTCCACCGCCGCAGCGTCCCATGTGGAGACATCGTTTCCAAACGGATGCTGGTGGAGTTCTGGTTGGAGGGTGAGTGCATCAGCAGCGTTGCCAAGGTTGGTGAGGTTGAACCCGAACTCCAACGTTTGGCCGGGCGCTCCAATCACCGAGGTGGCGTTGATGGCCAACACCGACCACTCGTGGCTTTGTGCCGCTTGGACCTCAACGCTGACCACATCGTGTATGTTTTCACCGCCGAGCGAGGTCCATGTGAAATCAAGGAAAAAGGGTGTCAGAGCCGGAATTTCTGACGAGAGCACGACATCAACCGTACCAATTCCCGTTGACAGGGCTCCCAAGGTTTTCTGCGGGTCGTAGTAAGTGAACAACACCTCTGGTGCCGTGGATTCACCGACGCTGCGTGCTGCCGCACTGAGCAAGAACGTGTCCTCTCCGTTCCCTGGGTTTTCGAGCGAGAGCAAGAAACGATGGGCTTCACTGACGTTGAGGGAAATGGGTTGGCCTGGCGTGGTCGTCGTTGGTTCAATTACGTCCACGCTGGCTCTGAATATTTGCAGCACGTGAAGGCTGATGTTGAACTCAGCATCAGCGTCGGCAGCGTCGGTTGCGGCGAAGGTGTGGCGTTTTGGGACGGCGTTGGGTGGAAGTTGGAGGGTCAACTCTCCGGTGAACACGTTCCCTGCAGTCCCTTGCGCCACCAGGTTTGTTCCGTTGATGCTGAGGTCGCCGTTGGTCGTCCACATCCAATCGGTCTCAAGCATGCCCATGCCATTCATGCTCCATGTGGCTGCGCCCGACGTCGGGATGATGCCTTGGATGCTCCATGTCAGTGTGGCGTCGGGGAGTGTACGGTGGTGCGTGGGTTCGGCCACCACTTTGTGAGCGATGAAGGTGAACGGCATGGATTCACACAGTGCATCTTCTCCACTTCCCATGCACATCGTGAGCGTGGATTGCGTGCTGCTCCCGAAACTGGTGCTTGATGGTGTATCAAGATGGGCAAACAGAACCTTCGTCTCGCCCGGATTCAATGCGATGCTGAACAGTTGCTGGCCGGCGGCGTCATGGATGGATGGAGAACCTCCCCATGAAGGGGCCGTCCACGTAATGGAGGTGGTGCTCTCCGGAGCGTTCCCTAAGTTTTCGACCATGAACCAGGCCTTGGCGGTTTGGCCCGGACGCCCGTGTCCAGTGGACGTATTCATGCCGCTGGCACCCGTCAAATCAAGCCCACGTGTCCGAAACACGTCGAGTTGCAGGTCGAGGGTTGAGTTGATGGTGGGGTCTGACACGAGCGCCATGGTCAAGGTGATCTGGCCAGATTCATCACCGAGCGCCGTGGATGGGACACTGGCGTCGAAGGTCAGCGTTTGTGGAACGTTTGGTACCAGTTCACGGGTAAGCACGGCGTTGTTGGCAACCTCAAACGTCCAACCTTCGGGAAGTTGGCTGTCGTCGTACGTCACCAACCAGTCTGCCGTTTTCGAACCCGTCGCCAGCAGTTCCACATCAACTTGCTGAGAGGTGCCGGGAGGGATTCGAGGTGGGTCAAGTGGGCCGATGAGTTCTGCGAGGTAAGGTTCCACGACCGAGAACTGCATGGATTCGTGGTTGTTGTCTTCACGTTGTTCCGTGATGTTGTTGTTCACGTCCAACACCAGTTCAAATTCATGAACGCCGAGTTCCGCCACGAAGTCTGCCGAGAATGTCATCGGTCCTCCTTCGCCAGAGGGAGCAACCGGGTCGCTGCTTGTGAACCGCTCCCTGTGCAACTCAATCCCGTTCATGATGATGGCAGCATCCACGTCTTCGTCAGCTTCGCTGGTGCCAACGTTGGCAAATTGACCGGTCACGGTCACGGTTTGACCCGGGTCGGCTTGGGCGGGGTTGAACGAGAGACCTCGGTTGTCAAGGGCGGGTGTAAGGTCGACGCCACGGTTGGAAACGAGGGTGTCCCCGAAGAGAACATCGACGTGACCGTCACCATCGATGTCAGCAACAGCGGGGGCGGTCCAGACTCGGTGGGGCATGCTCAGCGGTGTCGACCATGCATCGTTGATGTCGGCTGATGCTCCCGTATCGCCGTCAAAGGCCCAGAACCGACGTCCAAACCCAACGAGGATTTCCGGTGTTCCCTGCCCGTCGATATCGAGCCAAAACGGCGGGGATGCAGCGATTTCATCGTTGTCCGTCCCCGCCCCACGTTGAAGGTCGCGGGTCCATTCAGTCACCGGAGTGCTGTCCGAAATGTCCGTGCATCCCAACATGCCTTTGCGGTTGAAGTTGAATGACTCTTCGGAATACCACGTCACCCAACAAAGGCGGTCGTCGACCCCGTCATCATCCGTATCAATGGCAAGGGGTTGTGCGTCAGCGTAGCCGTTTTGTGCTCGGAAGTTGAACACCTCGGTGGTTGATGTCAACTCCATTCCGATGAAGCGAGCACCGCTTCCGGACGTTCGTCCGTTGGCATCGGTCGGTACGGTCAGGATCATCTCAGGGGCGGTGTCCTGGTCGAGCTGAACGATCACGGGCCCGGGTAGGCGAAGTCGTGGCGCATCCGAATCACTGTCCGTCCCCTGAACGGCGACCCGTTCCCAATCCAATGAGCCAGAACTGCCGTCGATTTTCCAAATCCACATGTTACCCGAATCACCGTCGATGGTGGTCAGCACCACCGAGGTCGTGGTGCTGTCAAGTTGTGCCCAAACCGGATCGGACGGGTGCGTGCCTCGGTCCAACGAAACGCTCCACTCCTCCTCGTTGGGCTGGGACGAGGTCAGACCGTAGGCATTGACTTTGACCAATGGATTGTTGTCAGGGTCATCCACCACGGCCACGACCAGTTCTGGTGTTCCGTCAAGCTCCAGATCAGCGAGGAGGGGCTGCGTCACCGCTTTGTGGTCGCTGTTCGCTGTCGGCCAATGCGGTGACGGAGAGCCAATGCGGACCTCGGCATCGCTGTACGACCACATCAATTCGTTGCTGTGACCGGATGTTTGCCAGTTGGATTCCGTGCAGGTCAGGCGTGGCGACCACACATCGATGTTGAACGCGCCTTGTGTGTCGTATGCCACGATGATTTCCGGCATGGCGTCACCGTCGATGTCGTGGATCATGGGCGTTGAGCGAATCGCTTCGGTAGCACCTAGGCTCACCCGCCAGGCGATCTTGGCATCGTTTCCTGAGACGATGTTCAGGAAACTCGTGCGAGAACCGTCGGCGATTTCACTTGATATGAGCACGGGAAAAAGCGTACCTTGACCACACCGTTCGACCGCGGTTTCAGACGCGCTGATGCTGTTGGAGAAATCACCCACGACCGAGCCGTAGGCGTCGCTCTCCGTCGTATCCTCGAACACTTGCCAGTTGACAACGGGGTTCTCCAACGTGGCGAGTGAAGTGATGTTCACAACGCTGCCTGCTCCTGGTCCCCCGTCGGGTCCGTGGTCGGGAACGGTTTGGTTGTGAGTGGGGGTCCTGGCATACTGCGGCCAGGGCTGCTCTCCGCCCTGCCATGGCATGGATGGCGTATGGTTCACGGACGTTTCGCTCACCAGCGAGGTTGGTTGCAACAAAGGAGTGGAGAGAACGCTGACCATCAGCCAAACCATGAGCATCGCCAACGCCGATTGGCGGTCATTGGACGGCTTGATGCTCTCCATCATCAATCACCTGCTTCGGGGGGTTGTTATTGCTTATGGATGATTCAGCACCTAAAACACCTTTTCTGCTCTGCATCAAATCCCTCGAAACAAGGGGACGGAGCGGATGTCGAAGGGCGGTGCGGCCGCTTGAATTAAATAGGGGTCGTCGGTGGAAGGCATGACTTCGGTCGCATTCTCTCCTGAGGGTTCACCGGTGAAGGACGGAAGAGTCGCTTGACTTCCCGTCTTCATCACCCCTCGAGAGAAGGCTCAGAGGTGATAAAATGTACAAGGTCGTAACCAAGGAAGACACCATCCGCATTCCTGCGGAATACATGCGCAAGGGTCAATCACTTGACCAGCACATTGATCGTTTGTCGATGGACGCTTTCGAAGGCAAATTCGACGCCGAGAACCGTTTCGTGTTGGTCACCAACAACCACAAGACCATCGGACGTGGCCGTATCATTCACGGTGATGGTGCGATTTACCAGCGTGTTCAATTCGACGCAGTCTTGTTCTGCATGGACGACCAAGAAGTGGTCGAGGGTGCTGTCTCAGAAGTTAACGAGTTCGGTGCGTTTGTCCGCATTGGGCCCATGGAAGCCTTGCTTCACAAGTCCCAGATCATGGACGAACCCGTGGACATTAACATCGGTGCTAACAAAATCACTGGTCGGCAAAGTGGTCGTGAACTCTCCATCGGGTCGTTCGTTCGTGCACGTATCGTCTCGCTTTCACCTGATACGTCCGACCCCCGTCGCTCCAAAATTGGGTTGACCAGCAAGCAAGACGGTCTCGGCTCTCCCCAGTGGGAACGCAAGGGAAGTGGTGAGTGAAGATGGCGAAGATGCCATTTGCCTGTGGAGAGTGCCACATGATTCTCAACGATGATGTGGACCAGTGCCCTCACCACCCCTCGGCACCTGTGTCCTCGGATTGGACCGGCTATGTCATTATCGTCAACCCTGAACGCTCGGAGATCGCCAAGCGACTCCAAGTAGAAAAACCAGGGCGCTATGCTCTGAAAGTAAACATTCGATGAAGGTGATATCATGGAAATTAAGGAACGAAAAGAAAACAAAATTCTCAACCGCGTTGAACTTTCATTCAGTTGGAAGCACGACAAGAAATCCACGCCTTCTCGTAAGGAAGTGATCGCCCTTGTCCAAACCCTCGAGCCGGGTGCAAACAGCGACCTCATTGTGGTCAAGGACTGCAACACCCGATTCGGTCAACCGCTGACCACCGGCACGGCCTACATCTACAACTCGGCTGAAGCCATGGCCGTTGAGCCAGGGTACATCCAAAAGCGCCACGAAGAACTGCGAAGTTCCTCTGCCGCCGATGAGCCCACCGCCGATGAATCTGAAGGAGGCGATGAGTGATGGGCGACGGACCGAACCCCAAGGCCAAGTGGTCGAAGTACAAGGTGGAAGACGGGAAACTCGTTCGAGCCGAGCACTGTCCGAAGTGCGGCCCCGGTGTCTTTTTGGCCGTCCACAACAATCGAAAGTCGTGCGGCCGCTGCGGCTACACCGAAGCGATTGAGTGATGTTCACGCGTCGTTTGAAACGTTGAACTCAAACGGGCTGTTCTCCCACGAACCGTCGTTGTAGAGCACCAGTGCTCCACTGCCCATGACAACCATGTGGGCCGGCAATTCATTGGTGGGTCGTCGCTGTTCGTTCTCTCGGGTGATGACGATCTCTTCTCGCCATCCTGCAATACGCCAGCCGGGCGCTTGAGCATCGTAGACGGCGGATTGAACCGGTCCACTCAGGCGTACCTGCTTCACCGGGTTCATTCCATGGAGCCACGTGACGGTCCCCTCCGTTGAGCAGATCAAGTCGTGTTCGCCGTGCTTGAAGTGATGTTCGACAGGAGCTTCAACTTGGGTGAGAAGATGCTCCTCCAACAGTTGCCCATCCGTGAGGGAACGACGTTGGACACGACCACCACGTGAAGTGACCCAGCACTCCTCGCCGAGCACGTTGAGAGCTACCGTTTCCTCGTTTCTTGGTCGCCGCTTCGGATAGGACCACGTCGGTGGCGGCATGCGCCAGTGTTCGTCGGCGTTGATGCCGATGCCATACACTCCTCGACGGTACAAATCAAACACCACTGTGGTTCCATCGGTCGCCAGTGCCATGGGTTCCGCATCGAGCGCATGAGCCCACGTATTTCCCGCAGGGTAGTGGATGGTTTGCGAGCCGATTGAGGTTCTCAGTTCAGAGCGTTGTTTTCCTTCCTCGGCCGTGCCGACAGGCATGGCTCCCATGCAGGCCAGCAGCAACTCACGGTCAAGCCACGTTGCAATGAGGTGCCCGTCGGTGATGGTGGCCTGACGTACCCTCATCGGATGAGGGGTTGATACGGGCGTCAAGGGTTGCATCTCGTTGTTGAGCCAGAGAAATTCACCGTCCATCCCCGTAACCAAAGCCCCATCCGGATGGTGAACGAGGAGGTCGGGCAAAAACGGGATGCTGGGTGGCAATCCCTCGTCCATGACTGAAAACATGTGCCACTGCTATGTCAATCCTCGTCTGAGTCACCTCAAAATAGGACGGTTCTGAGTTGACAACATGGTCGCAACCTCGGTGATTCTCATCGCTGTGAATCAACAGGACATCGCCAGTACCAATCAAGCCGATGCGCTCCGTCGTATGGTTGACTGGACAACCATGGATGCCTTCGAGGGCCATCCAACCTATGCACATCGCCACCTCAGAATGGTCTACCTTCCGGACGGTCTCTTGTTTGAGGACCACCTTGACCAACGATGGGAGGCACAACTCGGCGAGTGCGTGCAGGAGATCATTTTCCCTTCACGCCACGTTGCAGCAAGCGGCCAGGCATCCCTTACACTCCACCCCATCGGCGTGCCCCATCTTCCAAAACATGAGGTTGGCCCCTACGGTGGCCATGGTGGCATGGCTCCACCACCCTCTACTCGCTTGGCTTCGTGGTGGAAGCGCCTGTTGACGATGGCGCCATCCGATCCCAGCGTTGAAGGCTTCGACCTCTCGCTTGAAGTGACACACCACGGGCCAACCGTGGGTGTGCCCTGCCTGTTCATTGAGGTCGGTTCAACCGACGCAACCTGGGGGCATGAAGGGGCGGCTCGTTTGCTCGCCAAGCTCATCCATGATGGGCTGTTGGAATCAGAAAACGATGCTTGGGACGTTGACAAGCACGGTGGGCAACTCGTCCTCGTCACCCTCGGCGGTGGTCATTACGCACCACGAGCGAACCAACTGGCAGCGAGAGAAGGTGTTTGGCTCGGCCATATGTTGGCAACATACGCCCTTCCGTTCGAACAGGCCGAGAACGGGGATGTTTTGGGCACATGGAAGCAATCCATCGAGGCCGGCCTTGAAGCGACGCGAACCTCGTTTCCCGGTGGAGATATCGTTTGCTCTATGGACAAAAAAGCGTTCAAAGGTTGGCAACGACAAGCGATACGGGCGCACCTTGAATCGGTCGGCGTACCGCTTCTCACGACACACCAAATCAAGCAACGAATCGGTCAGGCTTAACGAGACGCACAAAGGGTCAAAGAGCGCCTCCGTCGTGCGGTGACCATGGTGGGCTGGTTCTCCAAGATGGTGGTCGCTACCACCGTTCGGATGCCCAAGTGGTTTGTCCGCTGGGTCAGTCGGCGCTACGTTGCAGGCGCTAGCCTTGACGATGCCGTAGCGGTCATGAAACGTTTGACCCATGAAGGCGCCTGTTTCACCATCGATGTCCTCGGCGAGGAGATTTCTTCGATGGATGAGGCTCAGTTTTTCCTCGAGGAATACATTCGGGTGATGGAAGCCATCAAAACACACCAACTTGATGCTAATCTAAGCATCAAGCCCACGGCCTTTGGACTCCTTATCGATCCCGAGCAGGGCATGGCCAACATCCGACGCCTCGTGAAACTGGCTGCAGAGGAAGACATGTTTGTCCGACTTGACATGGAAGACCATCGCGTCACCACCGATACCATCGATGTGGTGGTGGCGTTGCACGAAGAAGGCTTGACCAACGTCGGCACCGTGCTGCAGGGGCGATTGTTCCGCACCCTTGGCGACATCGACGCTCTGGAAACAACCCTCGGTCCTGCAGCTGATTACAGGATTTGCAAGGGCATTTACCTCGAACCAGAGGAGATCTCGTTCACGGGGTACCGGGACATTGTTGACGCGACCAACGCTGCCGTTGACCGCATGTTGGATGCAGGTGCGTATGTTGGAATTGCCAGCCATGACCAGCCGGTCATCGATTACGCACTCTCTGCCCTGTCGTCTCACGGCATGGGTCCGGGCGTCGATGACCCTCGCAGCAATGCGGCCCCAGCCCGGCATCACAAAGGCCCCGGATATGAATTCCAAATGCTCCTTGGCGTCCGAGGACCCCTTCGCCGTCGTTTATTGAGTGAAGGCCACCGAACCCGTGTGTACATTCCATACGGGGAAAAGTGGTACGAATACAGCATTCGGCGTCTCAAAGAGAACCCAACGATTGGCACCCAAGTCGCCAAGGCGTTCTTGCTTCCTTGGACCAACCGACCGTGATCACTTTCGCTTCTTCTTTTTCGAACGACCTCGATTGGCATTCGGGTTGACGCCTTTCTTGACGTGTTCTTTGGGTCGCTCCGGATTGGGATTGAAACCCAACCGACCTTCTTTCCAGGCTTGGCGACGTTCGCGTGGTGTCCGAGGAGCAAAGTGTTCCCCTTTAGGCGGTTCATGAAGGTACATTCGTTTGATGTCGGGAGCTTGTACAGTGCCTCGCATCGTGCGACCGGCGCCGGTGTGGATGGCACGAATGCGCCATGTTTCTCCGTTGTGCTCCATGAGATGAGAGCCGGTGAAGGTGGTCTCTTGAGGAACGACGAGAACGTCTGCTGTGGAATCTTCTCCCCGTGTCAGGGTCAATTTCACCCGAACCATATCGGTTCGAAGGGCCGTGATTCGTGCGATGTTGGCGGCTGTCTCTCCAGAGGTGTGTTGTCCAGTTCGGAGCTCAATTTGGTGGATGCGCCACAGCATGTCGTCTTCTTCAAACACGTCTCCAACCACGAACTCTTCGTCAGCATCAACCACCAAAACCACGCGATTGGACTGCGGTCCATCGGTGAGGATGAAGGGAATGTTGGTTGGAGGTGGCGGCCGAAACACGACGGTGTGCACGCGTTCACATTCGGTGCAACGAACCTTGAAATCCGCACCGTCGCCGACTTTTTTCTCGTGAAGGATGTCGTGGGCCGTCATTTCTTCACACGAGGGACAGTGCGTGGCATTGTCGAGGATTTCGTCTTCCTCCCACACTTCGTCATCGTCCATGGGACTCCCTCGTTGGTTGCGCTGAACCCACTTGGTTTGAACCCTCCGACATGGTTGGTGTGCAAGCCTTGATGTTGTGGGTAGGGAACGTAGTTCCATGGCGGATGAGATGGATGGCCTTGAGCGGGGTGATGTCCTCGCCTTCCTTCTCTCCAAAGATGGGAACCAACCTCAGGACGAGCCCCTCATCGCTGCCAACATCCACGAACAACTCCAACACATGGGCCTCTCCAGCTGGTCCATCTCCGTTCTGCGTCGACTACGGGATGCCGTTGGTCGACTTGCTCCTGCTCGGGTCCTTGAAGTGGGCGCCAGCATCGGACATCGAACGGCTTGGTTGCTTGATGAATTCGAGCGAAAGGAACGCACACCGACAGCATTGACCTTGGTTGAACAGGGTGGAAAATTTGCGGTCATCTTGCAACGGCTTTTGCAGCGCTACGAGGCCATGAACTGGGCTTCGGTCGTGGTGGGTGAGCCAGAACAACTCGTTGCCGAACATCAAGCATGGGCGTTGGCCTCGGCCACCGGTACAGAATTGTCACAAACACCGTTTGAATCAGGGTACGATGTGATCGTCATCGACGGGCCATCTCCCGTCCGGGCGGGTCTCGTGGCAACTTACCTCTCGTTGCTCAATGACAACGGCGTCCTGTTCACCGTCGAACCCGAGATGCCAACCGGGGACGTCGCAGAAGACGATGTTGAAGGCATGGCGATGGTGAACGGCTTCAATCGTTGGATTGAACTCGTCGGAGAAACACAGTCAACTCATCACGTCGCTTTCATGCCGCTCTTCGGGGGCACGCTCGTCGCCTGGCTTCCTCATGCCTGAGTGGCGAGGTCAATGAGCCCGGCCACATTGAGCAAACCGTAACCATAGTAGTCATCGTGAGTGGTTTGTCCTTCTTCAGGCACAGCACTGTCCATGAGCCAACGCTTGACCGTGTCAACGGTATCGGCACCGTTGGATGCCTCGGGTTTCAATTCAGGCTTTTCTTCGAGGAGAAGGCACAGAGCGCCCGTGACATAGACCGTGGCAGCGCTGGTGCCATCGGCAATCCCCCAACCACCATCCTCTGTGAGGACAGGCACGCCTTCTGCAGGTGCCACCACTTCGGGTTTCTTGTTCGGGTCCCCTCTCGGCATCAGGATGGGGAGCGGGAGGAGCCGCCCGTTGTTATCACCCTTCGAGGAACCGGACCAGTGGGTCCCTTTGATGGTCACACCGCCCACGGAAATCACACCTGCTTCGCTTGATGGGTGGGCCACATCACCGTCGTCATCTTCACCGTCATTCCCTGCGGCTGCAACAACGTACACGCCAGCATCGATGGCATCGTTGGCCGCATCGCCTGAAGTTCGTCCTGAACCGATGGAGAACGGAAGGATGTTGGGAGCTCCACCCAACGAGAGTGAGATGACATCAGCCCCGTTTTCGACGCACCAATCAACAGCATCAGCGACGAGGGTGTCGCTGCCGCTTCCATCCGAACCAAGTGCCTTCGCCACCAAGAGATCCACTTCTTTCGCCATGCCTTTGAGCCAACCGTTGGCCACCAGCAACCCGGCCATGGATGTCCCGTGACCGTGGTCGTCGTAGGGTTCGCTGTTACCGTTGATGAAATCCTTCCAGCCCACCAAGTTGACGCTCTCAAAGTCCGTGTGGTCAAGAGCAATCCCTGAATCAACGATGCACGCCACAACACCGTTGCCCGTCAAGGTCTCGGGTGCCGGTTGGACCAACTCGTGGTAGGTGGCATGCCGTTCGAGCGCGACCTCACTCGGCCGCAGCAAGATGGCACCATCGCTCAACAGCACCGCCCCTAGGTATCCAGCGGCGAGGACAAGGGTGATGCCGAGGGTGATGCTCACGACGAGTTTGATGGCCCTGATGTCTGACCCCTCATGGTCGATTTCAGCCTGGTAGGGCGGTGGAGCGGACCAAAATTTGGTTTGTTCTTCAATGGAAGCGTTGAGCCCGTCAACCGGTTCCATGGAATCAACTCAGCGTGTGAACTATTTCAGTCAGTGTATCAACGAACCTTCGCACGTCTTCTTCGTTGTTGTACAGGTAGGCCGATGCTCTGAGCGAGCCTTGTGGATGGCCACGGTCAGCAAACCATGAGTGGACGCAGTGTTGGCCGCTGCGGACCATGACGCCTGCTGCTTCATCCAAGAGCAGAGCGACATCATGGGCTGGTAGGTTGTCCATGAGAATGGAGCAAATGCCGCCGCGTTTCGAAGCGTCTTCTGGACCGATGATGGAAAGACCTGGCAAATCCTTGACGCCTTTCGTCATGATGCGGTTCAAGGCAATCTCATGTTCGTGCACTGCGTTCATGTCGAGTTGTGACAAATAGTCAATGGCAGCACCGGTGGCCATCATTCCGGAGAAGTTGCCCAGTCCGCCTTCAAATCGCGCAGGGGGTGCTGCCCACGTGGCTTCGGTGTAGGATGATGTCTGAACGGTTTGTCCACCGGATTGGATGGTTCGGAGGTTTTCAAGCAGTTCGTAGCGGCCCCACAACCCGCCCATTCCAGATGGGCCGCACATTTTGTGGATGGAAAACGAAAGGAAATCGATGTCGAGCGCTTGCACGTCCACGTTCATGTGCGGGGTCGATTGAGCACCATCAACCGCCACCAGGGCGCCGTGGTCGTGAGCAACTTTGGTGATCTCAGCAATGGGGATTTCAATGCCGTCGAGATTACCGACGTGGCTCATGGCCACCATTTTGAGGCTGTTTCCCGCTGCTGCGCATGCGGCTTCAAAGGCTTCCATGTCGAAGGTGTTGTCCGGGTGACTGGCCACGACGCGATGATCGATGCCCTGTTCTTGTTCGAGTTGAAGCCACGGAACGAGGTTCGAGTTGTGTTCACGGTCGGACGTCAGCACGACATCGCCTTTTTCCCATGAGAGTCCATGGGCGATCTGGTTGATGGAATGGGTCGCATTTCGTGTGAACACAATTTCGTTGGGTGTTCCAGCGTTGAGGAATTGACCCAATTTGTTTCTTGAATCTGCAACGGATTTTGATACGGCTGTTCCATAACGATGGACAGATCTTCCGCCACAACCCGGTGTTTCGGTGTAATAGCGGTGGATGGTGTCAATGACGGATTGTGGCTTGAGCGTCACGCATGCGTTGTCAAGGTAAGCAGGGGGGTGCTCTCCACTGAGGGTTGGGAAATCTTCACGGTGTTGGCTAAACATCTTACCACGCTTCCTGGTCTGGCATGTAATCAAGGGCTGGCGCGTTGACGCCACACGCAGAACACGCAATTCGACTTGGCATGGGCGCATTGCAAGCCGTGCATGAACTACCGACGACAACGCTCGTTCCACACCCAGGCGATTGGCAGGGGTGTATCAATTCGCCTTTGTCGTTGAGGGAGAGGGGGGATGGTGCATCGCATTCGGGGCACGCAGCGATGGTTTTGACCCGCGCTGGCGACGCCCCTGACATTTCCAACGATGCGTCAACCGCAGCTCGGGTGCGAACGCTGGCTTGATTGCCCAACATTCGTTGCGGATACCAGAGAACAAAGATCAGGAGAGGGATGGCCGGAAGGCCGGTGAGGAGATGCAGGGTGAGGAAGCCGATGCTGTTATCGCCGTAGGTTGCAACGTGTCGAAGACCGGCCCACGATGAGAAGATGATGAGGAACACCCAGCATCCCAGCATGGCGGTCCAACCTCGGAGTGAATGCTCTGCAAGCGCTTCTTCCATGACGCGAACATCCTCGTGCAAATGATTTACTTCAACGTGCAAATCCCGTGTTTCAACCACGGCTTTCCAAAAGAAAAACAGAAAGAAGAACACGACAAGGAGAATCAGCGTCCCTTCCATCATGCTAGCGAGGTCAAGGCCAAGTGGGAAACTTGGATTGGTCCGGAAGAAAAAGACCTGGGCCCATACCATGCCGTTCCACATCACCAACAGGGAGATGGCGTGAATTCTCATGACGGGAAACAGCACCCAGGCCTGATAAGCGAACCAACCCCAACAAATGAGCGAAATCAGCATTTGGAAAAAGTGAAATCCATCAATGGCGAGGACGCCGTCAACACCGGAAATCTTTGCGTCCCCTCCGTTCCAGAGTTCTGTTGAGACCGATCCTAAAGCGAAGGCGACCAATCCAAATGCGATGGCGATGAGGTGGTTTTTTGTCCATTCGACCCTGAGTAATTTCCAGTGAAACATCCACTCTTTTCTCACCGTATTGATGGCTTCTGCCATCGGCAGATGGGCAGGAAGGGGAGATTGAAGGGTCATGTCGGCCATGCGAAATGGAAGGGTGGTCTCGTGGGTTGCAGCGCTCGCCTCTGCACCTCCCTCCCCGGCCATGGTAGAGGCTGGAGGTCGCCCCTTTGAGTCCTTTCGCTCCCCGCACTGAGCGGCTTGGTTTTGGAGGGTGATGGTTAAACGAGAAAGGGGGGTCGCGAAGGTTAGAGCCGAGATCGCATAGCCTGGTAGTGCGCGCGACTGGAAATC
>CEUV01068745.1_pt1 | contig 18051 bp, 14 predicted proteins | sample 356401 | NCBI WGS metagenome assembly CEUV01 (sample SAMEA2622710, study PRJEB7988) | marine metagenome | isolation source: saline water (ENVO:00002010), including
CTCTCGCCCATGGGCGGTCAAGGTTTTCTCATCGGGCGGGGCAACCTCCAACTCTCACCCGATGTGCTCCGCGTCATCGGCCACGGCAACATCTTGGGCGTTGCCACCCCTTCGAAACTCATCGGTTTGGAAGCGGTTCGAATTGATACGGGAGACGACGACCTCGATGCCGAGTTCCAAGCCAAGCGGTTCATCAAAATCCTCCAGGGCTTCAGGACCACGCGGCTCATCCGTGTGGCAGAACTTTGAGGCAGAACTTCGTCCGATTTTGTGAAACATGGCTGACATGAATCGGTCTTGCGAATTTCAAATAGCGTCGAGGAGGTCATACCGTTATGCAAGGAAAACGTGTTGTGGTGTTGACAGGAGCAGGAATATCGGCAGAATCTGGCATTCGAACGTTCCGAGATGACGGTGGACTTTGGGAGAATCATCGGCTGGAAGACGTGGCCACACCCGAAGCTTGGCGAGCCGACCCCGGCTTGGTGTGGCGGTTCTATCAAGCGCGCCGACGACAACTCAACGAGGTAAAACCGAACCCCGCCCACGAGGCTCTGGCACAACTAGCGGAGGGTTTGGACAATTTCACCCTCATCACACAGAACGTCGACGATCTTCACGAGCGAGGCGGAAGCAGCGACGTCGTCCACATGCACGGGCAACTTGTGACGCTGCGCTGCGAAGCAAGTGGACGAAGCGAGGTCCGAATGAGCGACAGTGACCTCAGCGATACGTTCCTGCGCTGCTCGTGTTGCGTTGAGCCCGCACGTCTTCGCCCCGACATCGTGTGGTTCGGTGAAATGCCCATGCACATGGAGGCCATTTACGCAGCCGTGGATGCTTGTGAGGTGTTCGTGGTGGTGGGAAGTTCGGGCCATGTTTACCCGGCCGCTGATCTTGTTCACATCGCCAAAGCCAACGGGGCGCGCACAGTGCTGGTCAACGCTGAGGCGCCGCTCAACGTCGAAGCGTTTGATGAGGTGCACCTTGGCAAGGCCGGCGAGTTGCTTCCAGGGCTCGTCGAAACGTGGCTTTCGGATAACGAATGACCGACCGTCAATCCATGCCGACCACGAACACATGATCGCACTTGGGGCATTGCACCTCGCCTTGATGTTCGATGGGGAAGCGCAAGTTTGCTCCACAAGCCGGGCAAGGTGACCTGACCATTGGATTGGCGGGTGCTGTTGGTGCAGTCTCGGCAACGAGGCCTTGTGCTTCGAGTTGATACTCCATCACCAATTTTGCGACGGCCGAGATCAAAAACACGACCAGGCCGAGTTTGATGCCAAGGTTCCCGAACTTGATCGATGAAATCAACCATTCAAACTCGTCGTCGCTGCAGTTGCTTGCTCCACCCATGGCGCAGAAGCTGCCCAGGACAATGATCAGCAACACTGCCAACACGATGAGGACGCAGGAGGCGGCCATCATTACGCCACCAATGCCCATGCCCGACTGTGCGAGTTGCGTCTGTTTGATGGTCTCTTCAACCTGTTCAATGCCCGCCGGCAGGTGCATTTTCCCTTCGTCGTCAACCGTTGGACTTTGCAGCATCACCTTGGGCTTTCGTCCGTGTGTTGAAATGAACACAAAAATGGCGATCATGAGGGGCGGAAGCGCGCAAAGAAACGACATCACGGGCGTGATGAGTTCCTCGCACTCATCCCTCTCCGGAGCGGTGGTGTTCAAGTCGCAACCGGTGATGAAGGGAAACACCAGGTACCAACCGAGCGTGATAAGAACGAACAGGCCGCTTAAGCCACCGATTCGCTTCAGCATGCTTGCTAATGTTTGGATGAACTTTTGAAATTTCACCCGTGAACAACGGTTTCACGACTCATGGGGGCCTTTGATTGGGCTGGTGAGAGGGAACCATGGGTTCAGTCAAGCTGGCCGGAGGCTGCTTTGAGCAGGCCGAGGAAAGGTGGGCTGGGCCTGCCCGGGCGGGATTTGAATTCCGGGTGAAACTGCACACCAACGTAGTAAGGGTGGTCGTTGAGTTCGAAAATTTCGCACCGTTGACCAGATTCGTCCTTGCCGACAAAGACCAGCCCGGCTTCTTCGATGCGTTCGATGAGGTCGGGGTTGACCTCGTAGCGGTGTCGGTGGCGCTCGTCCACTGCGTCGCCCGGGCCGTACAGGGCTCGAATGGTTGAACCGTCATGTTGCCACAGGGTTGGGCGACTGCCCAGTCGCATCGTACCCCCGAGGTGCGTTTTGGAAATTTCAGGCATGAACACAACCGCAGCGTGTTCGGGATTGTCCTCAAACTCCGTGGAGTTTGCACCCTTCATGCCCAAGACATTTCTGCAGAATTCAATGGTGGCGATTTGCAAGCCGAGGCAGATGCCGAGGTAGGGGACGTCTTCGGTTCGTGCGTAATGAGCGGCTTTGATCTTCCCCTCTACGCCGCGGTCGCCAAACCCGCCGGGAACCAAGACGCCGTCCGCTTCACGAAGCGCCTTCCACGCCGTGTTGTGCTCTTCGCCGTCCCAGCCATCTTCGAGGTGGCTGGCCTCAATCCAATCGATGACAAGTTTTCGGTCCACAGCCATGGCGGCGTGCTGCAGGCTCTTGATGACGGAAAGGTAAGCGTCGGAGAGGTCGGTGTACTTCCCAACCATGGCGATGTGAACCTCTTCGGCCAAGGTATCAAGGTGGTAGGCCATGGCCTTCCATTCGTCCAGCATGCCGGTGGCTGAACAGTCTACGCCGAGGATATCGCACAAGCCCTGCTCCTGAAGCATCAGCGGAACGTGGTAGATGTTGGGGACATCGTGCGTGGACATGACAGCCTCAGGTTTGACGTGGCAAAACGCTGCAAGTTTGTTCCGAGTTTCATCGTTCAGCGGTGCAGAGGAACGGCACACCAAGATGTCGGGTGTGATGCCCAATCCACGGAGTTCCTTGACCGTATGTTGGGTTGGTTTGGTCTTCTGTTCGCCGACAGGACCCATGACTGGCACAAGGGAAACATGGACGAAGGTGACGTTTTCACGGCCAACACGGAACTGGAATTGGCGAAGGGCCTCGACGTAGGGTGATGATTCGATGTCGCCAACGGTACCTCCGAGTTCGATGATGCAGGCATCGGGGGTTTCGTCGCTGCCGTCAGCGGGCCTTGCCGCCACGTCTTCGATCCAATCTTGCACGGCGTCGGTGATATGGGGGATCACCTGCACCGTCTTGCCGAGGTAGTCTCCACGGCGCTCGGCTTCGATGACCTTGGCGTAGATTTTCCCGGTCGTGAGGTTGTTGTCCTTGGACAGGTTGATGTCAAGGAAGCGTTCGTAGTTGCCGAGGTCAAGGTCAACTTCGCCACCGTCGTCAAGGACGAAGACTTCGCCGTGTTCAAACGGTGACATGGTCCCTGCATCGCTGTTGAGGTAGGGGTCAATCTTGATCGAGGTGACCCGCAGGCCAGCGGCTTTCAGCAGCACGCCGATGCTGCTGGCGGTGACACCTTTTCCGAGTCCTGAGAGGACTCCCCCGCTGACCACGACGTACTTCATTGCAACATCAACGGGCTTTGAGGCCGTCGCGCCTACCTAATCAACATACCGAACCGTCCCGACAATCGCGTGCCAAGACAACGTGAGCGAAGGATGAAAAGGCGTCCGACGAACAACACAGCGAGGGCGGACCATGGCATCGATACCTGCAACCATGATGGCATGGACCAAGACCCGTGCCGAGGTTGGTGGCTTCTCCAAGGAAGAACACGCTGTGCCTTCGCCGGCCGCAGGTGAAGTTCTCATCAAGACCCAATCCACCTCGGTTTGCGGCACGGACATCCACATCTGGAAATGGGACCAATGGAGTCGGGACAACGTGCCGCTTGGCACCGTTACCGGACACGAAACCAGCGGGACGGTGGTGGCTGTGGGCGATGGGGTCTCCTCGCACAAGGTCGGCGACCTCATCGCCGTTGAGTGTCATCTTGCTTGCTGGAATTGCCCTCGTTGCGAGGAAGGAAACGCTCATGTTTGTGAAAACGGGTCGATTTTCGGCGTCCATGGCAACGGTGCCTTCGCCCCGTACTTTGTGGTCCCTGCTGTCAACGCCCGCCATGTGCCCAACGGCCTCGACCCCGGTCATGCTTCCATTCAGGATCCCCTGGGCAATGCCATCCACACCTTGACGGGCGGTCCCGTTGAGGGAGCGACGGTCGCTGTTCACGGTCTAGGCCCCATCGGGTTGTTCGCCGTGAACGCCGCCAAAGCCATGGGTGCTGCCAAGGTCATTGCCGTGGACTGGGACAACACCTACCGCATGGCGCTCGCCGAGGAATTGGGTGCCGACTTGGTGCTCGGGAAAGACCATGACGTGGTTGCCAGCATCCTCCAGGCAACCGACGGGCGCGGCGTGGACAACAGCTGCGAGTTTTCAGGGGCTGCCTCAGCCCTCTCCAATGCCATTCACTCCACCCGAATGGGAGGCTATGTCAACGTCCTGTCCGTGTACGGTGGCGGCACCCCAGAGGTGCCCATGAACGAGGTCGTGTTCCGCTACTTGCACCTCAAGGGCATCAACGGCCGAAAGATGTGGTCAACATGGGACACCATGCATGACTTGTTGGAGCAAGGCCTCATCGACGTGGACAAAGTCGTCACCCATCGCATGGACATTGACGACTTCGAAGAAGCCGTTCAGTTGGCCATGGAAGGCAACTGCGGCAAAGTCGTGCTTGACTTCTGAGGTTCAAGCCTTGATCCAACGGTAGCGTCGTGCCCCTTCCTCAACGCCTTCTTCACCGATGTCAACGAGAGCGAATTCGCCCTTGGGCTCAATCACGCTGTTGTCTTGGGTGCCCTTGTGGAGGTTTTCGTAGGTCACGTGGTCGATGGCCATGCGTCCTGCGAGGCGCTCAAACAAGCGCCAGGTGGCGACCACTTCTCGCCAACGGGGGTTGACTTTGCCTTCGAAGACCTTGGCTTTGGCTCCCGAGCCGTAGCCGCACATGCCGAACAAGGTGTTGTCGAGGTTGCTGTTGTCCTCGAGGTCGGACTCAAACGTCGACATCAACGCAAGGAAGATGGAGCCGGTGTATTGATTGCCAATCAGGCTGCTCGCACGCTGGCCTTTTTCGATGCGCTCTGCGTGAAACTGCGTATACTGGGTGGTTTTGGAAATCTTCCGACGGTAGGCGTCCTTTTCCTTCTCCCAAGCCGCCAGTGTCTCCTCGTCATCGGAGCCAGGGCGTTCAGGCATGGGACCAATCTCGGCCACCACGTCCTCCCACATCGCTGTGTGCTCACGATCGTGGCGAAACACGTCGGGGAACATCCGCTTGGCTTGGTAGGCATAGGGCAAGTGCATGATGATGCGAGACCACTGCTCGGTGAACGGGTCATCCGTCGATGGCTCAATGCGGCCAGCCCGCTCGGCTTTGTTGCTGAAATCAAAGAAGGCTTGGCGAACAGCATTTTGATAGCAGAGGTTGGAAAATTGCCCGTCGAAAACGGGGTCGTCTCGGTGGACGCTGACCTTTTCTTCACCGTGGGCGAAGATGCCGAGTTTCCTGACAGTGGATTTCGGCAGATGGCGGATCATCCGGTCAACGAGACCTTTCTTGACGGTCTGACCGGCTTCCTGAGCGAGTTGAATGACGTTGGAAATAACCGAGCGAATGGACACCTCTCGGCGGGGCTTGAAGAAATCGTGGACCGGCGTGGTTGAGACGCCGATGCAGTCGGGGATTTCAAGCAGTCGCGGGTTGCGTCGAATGAGCAAGGCGCCACCACCCGCTCCCTGTGTGTACTCTCCGGAGGATTCCAACGCGTATTTGGCGTTGTCAGAGAAAATCACGATACCCAAGCGCTCGTCGTTTTCACTGGAGCGTGCCACCCAGTCCAGCGTGGTGTGGAGGGCATCGACAGCGCCAATGCACGCAAAGGTCATGTCGACCACATCGCAGGTGCGGAAGCAATCCTCACCAAAGCGTTCGGCGTAGCGCTGGGTCAACATGTCGACGATGTAGGTCGCCGTTGGTTTTGCGCCGTCAAGCGCTGATTCAGTGCCGAGGTACATGCGACCGATGGTCCTCGGGTCGAGACCGTTTCGGTCAATGAGTTGCATCACGGCCATGGCGCCCATCGTGGCGGTGTCTTCGTGAACATCGGGGATGGCCATGGCCTCAAGCCCGAGGCCTTTGCTGAGCTTCCCGTAGTCCGCTCCTCGAAGGTCAGCGAAGTCCTTCATGTCCATGTAGAGGCGAGGAAAATGAATCGCAATGTCGTCGATGCCGACAGGGGTGTTACTTTCTTCGGGCACCTTTGTTCCTCGGACCTTCAGTATATGAAGGGCAGGTTTCAACCATGGGCCCATCAGACCTCTTCGTCAGGCATTTCTGGAATCGAAGGGTCTTGCTTGGCCCACAACACGTCGTCGATGCGAAGGACGGAGAGGGCGGCTTCCGTAGCGCCAGCCAACACCTGACGGGTGATGCGCAACGGCTCCACGATGCCATCATCCACCATGCTCGATGGCGATTTGTTTTCCACGTTCAAACCGATGTGGTGAGCATCAGGGCCTTGGTGCGTGCTTTGCTTCGCCACCGTTTGGAGCAGCGAATCCAGCGGGTCAAGACCGGCGTTTTGAGCGAGGGTTCGTGGAATGATTTCAAGGGCGTCAGCGAAGGCTTCAATCGCCAATTGTTCGCGACCGGCGAAGCCTTCGGCGAACCGCCGCAAATGTCGGGCAAGAGCGATTTGCGTCGCTCCGCCTCCAGCGAGCAGGTAGGGCTCCTCGAGAAGTTGGCACGCCACACCGAGGGCGTCGGCGAAACATCGCTCAACTTCACCGACGGTTTCGTTGGTTGAACCCTTGGCGATGAAGGTCGCACCGCCTTCCTCGGTTTCGACGATCCAGTGCATGACGCCGTTCCATCGTTCGTTACGGCTGGAGATGAACACGCCCAAGTCGGAGGCCGTGAGTCCCTTGACATCGTTGTTGAGGGTGGCGTTGGTTCCCCGAGCCAGCAGATCGAGGTCGGAACGAGCCACGCGGCGGTAGGCTTGGATGCCAGCGTCGGTGAGGGCTGCGTGAACATCGTCATCAATCCCTTCTTTGCAGGCGAGCAGCGTGACACCGAGGTCGACCAGATGGTTGATTTGGTCCAACAGCATCGTTTTTTCTTGCTGCCGGAAACTCTCCAACACACCGGTGCTGGCGACGTTAAGTTTGACGTTGCTCATCATTTCCCGTCGTTCGAGGCCACCGTCAACCAAGGCAACCTTGCCTGATGTCAGCGATTTTGGCATGCGGTCCGTGACTCTCTTTTTCGCCAGCACCAGTCCGGTGACAAGCGAAGAGTCCGTCATGCTCCCCCCCGTTTGGGTGAGAATTTTCACGCGGGTTGGGTCGGCCAGGATACCGTCCGGGCGATCTTCAGCCACCGCTTTCGCTGCCTCGATGGCAAGGCCAGCAAGGTGCTCCTGCATGGCCCGGTGAATCTTTCCAGAGAGCGAGGTCGTGGCGGCGGCCATCATCTGGTGCTCAGTGGCGTCAATGACCAAAGTCTCGAAATGTTGCCTGCACGCTTCTTCGGCCTGACGGTACCCTCGTGCGATGGCCGAGGGGTGAACACCCTGCAGCACCAACTCCCAAGCGTTCTGCAGCAATTCTGCTGAAAGAAGCACGGCACTGGTCGTTCCGTCCCGTGCGATTCGGTCTTGGGTGGTGGAGGCGTTGATGAGCATGCGAGCCACCGGATGCTCAACTTTGGCCGATTCGAGGACGGTGACACCGTCGTTGGTGACCATCGTTCGCCCTTCATCGTCGATGAGCAACTTGTCCTGGCCCAGCGGGCCCAGCGTGGTCCGCACGGCGCCTGCAAGTGCCATAGCGGCCGTGATGTTGTTGCGAAGGGCTTCACGACCGGTGGTTCGCGTCGTCTCCTTGAGAATGGGGACTTCGCTCATACGCCGTCCACCGACCTCTTCCCCATAAGCCAAGCGCTTGAGGCTTGAGGTTGGGTTCAGTCCTCGTCTTCAACGACTTCAAAGTCAGCATCAACCACGCCGTCATCGACGTTGATCTCGCCGTCTTCGCCACCTTCTTGCTGCGCCATTTCAGCGGCAGCAGCCTCGTAGAGCTTGGTCGAAACACCGTGCATGGCCTCCTCGATTTCCTTGACCTTGGCCTGGATGGCGGCGTCGTCCATGGCGTCGATGTCAACGGGCTTGCCGTCGTCATCCTGCACCATCTTTTCGAGTTCGTCGAGGTGAGCCTTCACCGGGTCAACGTCGCTGTCCTCCAACTTGTCGGCCGATTCCTCGAGGGTGCGCCGGGTTTGGTAGACCACTTGGTCGGCCATGTTTCGCAGTTCCACCTTGGCCTTGCGGCGCTGGTCTTCTTCTGCAAACTTCTCGGCTTCGGCGATTTTCTCTTGAATCTCGTCTTCGCTAAGGGACGTGGCGGATTCAATCTTGATCGACTGCTCCTTTCCGGTGCCCATGTCCTTAGCGCTCACGTTGACGATGCCGTTGGCGTCAATGTCGAAGGTGACCTCAATTTGGGGCACGCCACGAGGCGCAGGTGGGATGCCAACCAGTTGGAACTGGCCGAGGGTGACGTTGTCCTTGGCGAACTCACGCTCACCCTGGAGCACGTGAATCTCAACCGCCGGCTGGTTGTCAGAAGCGGTGGAGTAAATCTCGGAGCGTCGAGCGGGGATGGTCGTGTTGCGCTCAATCATCGTCGTCATGACGCCACCGAGGGTCTCAATGCCGAGGGTGAGGGGCGTCACGTCGAGCAGCAAGATGTCCGAGACACCTTCGTCGCCTGCGATGATACCGGCTTGAAGGGCAGCGCCCATGGCCACGGCTTCGTCGGGGTTGATGCCCTTGTAGGGTGGCTTGCCGGCTTCTTTCTCAACAGCGTCTTGCACGGCAGGAACACGGGTGGAGCCGCCGACCAAGATGACCTTGTCGACATCGCCCTTCTTCAGACCAGCGTCCTTCATGGCTTGTCGAGTGGGGACCATCGTCTTCTCGATGAGTTTGGCGATGAGGTCTTCGAACTTGGCTCGGGAGAGCGAGAGGTCCATGTGGACTGGTTGACCGTCGGCCATGGAGATGAACGGCAGGTTGATCTGCGTCTGCTGGGTACCAGAAAGTTCGATTTTGGCCTTCTCAGCAGCTTCCTTCAAGCGGGACATGGCTTGCTTGTCCTTGGAGAGGTCGATGCCGGTGTCCTTCTTGAATTCACCAACCATCCAATCGATGATCTTCTCGTCGAAGTCGTCGCCACCGAGCTTGTTGTTGCCCGCCGTGGCCTTCACCTCGATTTGTGGCTGACCGTCGACCTCGTAGATTTCGAGCACCGAGATGTCAAACGTCCCACCGCCCAAGTCGTACACGAGAATGGTCTGATCTTGCGTCTTGTCCACGCCGTAAGCGAGGGCCGCAGCTGTGGGCTCGTTGATGATGCGCAGCACGTCAAGGCCGGCGATGCGGCCGGCGTCCTTGGTGGCTTTTCGCTGTGCGTCGGTGAAGTAAGCAGGGCAGGTGATGACCGCTTGCTTCACTTCGTGGCCGAGGTAGGCTTCAGCGTCGGCTTTCAACTTCTGGAGAATGAAGGCGGAGACTTCCTGCGGGGTGTAGGTGGTCTCGTCCACGTCGGTGGTCCACTTGGTTCCCATGTGGCGCTTCACCGAAATCATGGTTCGTTCTGCGTTGGTCACGGCTTGTCGCTTAGCGGTAACGCCGATGAGCCGCTCGCCGCCGTCTTTGGCAAACGCCACCACCGATGGGGTGGTTCGGGCGCCTTCTGCGTTGGGGATCACCACGGGTTCACCGTTCTCGATGGTGGCCACGCAGCTGTTTGTCGTTCCTAGGTCAATTCCAATCACTTTGCTCATTGTGTTCACGTCCTTCAAAAGATGGGGATGCCACCGTCGTCTTCGTCATCGTCGTCGTCGCCGAGGTCGATGCTCACCTCCCCCGGGGCAGGGAGGGAGTCGTCATCACCCTTCTCCAACGCCTTTCCTTGTGGCGTCAATTTCAGGGTGATGTCGAGAATGCCGTTGTTCAAGGTCCAGTCTACGACATCGTCGCAGGGGTGGGGGAGTTCAACCAACGCCAAGGGCTTGGGTTGGGTGGTGCGCATGATTTCAATTTGCGAACCGTTCTTGATGAGTTCAATTTCGAGGTGTTCGGATTCAATGTCGCCTTTGAGGGCAAAGTCGAGGGTGACCGACATGTTCCAACCGTCGAGGTAGACATCCTCAGCAGGGAGTTTGACGGTCTCGTCGTCGTTGTCTTCCAGGGCAGAAGGATCCATTTCGACCGGAGCAGCATCCACGCGGATGTCCATGCCGAGGTTCTTGAACAGGTCCTCCACGGAGGTGCCAGCGTTGAACATCTTGGAGATGTCCGATATGTCGAAGTTGAAATTCACTTCACCTTTGGCGATTTTTTCAGGGTTAATCCCGAGGGCATCGAATTGGTCCTTGAACTGGTTCATGAAGCCCTTGAGTTGTTCTCGATTGATGGGCATGCCCATGTTTCGGAGCATCTCTTCGAGTTTGTCCAACAAGTCGTCTTCCCAGTCGTCAGCCATTGCCCAACACCACTACTAAACCATCGGTTATGTAATTGCGAAGGTGCAACCCCATATAAATCTAATCAAATCGGCTCACTGCGACCAAACAGGGAAAAAAGCGGTCGTGACGTGTTGACGAAGAGCATCTTCATCCACGTGGCCACTTCAGGTGGCCCGGCATGTGGGGCAATCTCACTCGCCGGTGATCAAGCGAACCATGGTACGGACATGGATGCCGGTGGCGCCGTGGCCGACCATCTTGTTGGTCTTGGCACCCCAGTAGGTTCCTGCAATGTCCATGTGAGCCCAAGTGATTTGCTCGGCATCGTCGCCTTCGCCTCGGTTGGGGACGAATTGCTTCAGGAAGGCAGCGGCGGTGTTGGCGCCGCCCCATCGACCTGCTCCGAGGTTGCGAGTATCGGCGATTTTGGAATCGGTCATCTCCTTCTCAAAGGCGGGCAGGAGTGGCATCGGCCAGGCGAGCTCGCCAACGTCGTTGCCTGCTTCGTGAATTCGGGTACGGAAGTCGTCGTCGTTGGACCACAAGCCGGTCGCTTCGTGGCCGAGGGCCACGACGCATGCACCGGTCAAGGTCGCAAAGTCCACGATGTATTCGGGGTCGTAATCGGTGCCGGCCTTCCACAGGCCGTCGGAGAGCACCAAGCGGCCTTCAGCGTCGGTGTTGAGCACCTCGATGGTCTTGCCAGAGAGGGTGGTGATGACGTCGCCGGGTCGCTGGGCGTTGGCAGCGGGCATGTTCTCTGCCATGCACGTGATGGCGACCACCTTGCCGGGGTAGCCGCTGGCAGCGAGGGCTTCCATGGTCCCGAAGACGGTGGCGGAGCCGCCCATGTCGTACTTCATTTCGTCCATGTTGGCACCGGGCTTGAGCGAGATGCCACCCGTGTCAAAGGTGATGCCCTTGCCGACCAGCATGGGGTGTCGACCTTTCTGGTCGCCGTTGAGGGTGAAGATGACCATGCAGGGCTTACGAGACGAACCCATGCCGACCGCAACGAGGCCGCCCATGCCGTGTCGCTTCGCGGCTTCGTAGTCAATGACCTCGACCTTGGCGTTGTCGTACTGCTTGGCCCAGCGCTCGGCTTTCTCAGCGAAGGCCATGGGGTACATGTCGTTGGGGGGGCAGTTGCCAAGATCCCGGGAAAGGTGGACACCACCCACGATGGAAGCGGCTCGGTCGATGATGGCCGACAGGGCTGTAGCATCGCCTTCGTTGCAGTTGATACGAGCGGAGAGGTTGGTCTCTTCCTCGTCGTCGTCCTTCTTCTTGTAGACGTTGTAGGAGTAATCGCGAAGCATCATGCCCTCAGCAAAGGAGGCCATTGAGGTGAGGTCAGCATCGTGGAAGACCACGGTCAATTCGTTGCCGTGGACTTTCTTGGAGGAAGCCACCACGGTTGCGCCGGCTTCTCGGTAGGCGTGGACATCGGCCTTGTCGGTCTTTCCAAGACCGACGAGCATGGCCTTGCCGCCATCGGTTCCCACGAGGGTCATGGTGGCGTTGGCCTTGGCCTTGAAGTCACCATCGCCCAGCACGCGGTTGATTTGTGCCTTGAGGCTGGTGGGAATCCCCTCAACGATTTCGGGGAGTGCTTCTTCACCTTCGAACAGAGGAAGGACGAGGGTTCCGTTGATGTTGTTGCCTGAACTGATGGTCACTTGCATGGGTTCACCGGTGTATGCCAACGATTTCCACCACTTCAACCCTCGCAGTCACCGGTCAGCCTTGGGAGGACGTCCCTCGCCTCAAACGAAGTCGTCTTTTCGTCCGTTGAGGTCGTTGCGCTTGAGGGTGCTAACGCCAATGAGGGCGAGCAAGACCGAAACGGGGTTGAACAGGCCGTAGCCGAGCAGGAATCCTTCATCCTCCTCCACCACGCTGAACGAGACGTTGCTGTCCACGGTTTCGTTGACCCAAATGGCGGCGTTGATGACGCGCTTTTGGTAGTTCAGATTCCACATGCCATCGCCGTTCACCACATCGTCGTCCACCTCAAAAGTGACTTGGGTAGCATTGCTGGCGTTGACACCAAAGAGCGGTGATGCCCACAGGATTTCACCCGCAGAACTGTGGTACTCCAGACTGGCGTTGGCGGTTGAAGCGCGGCCGTGGTTCACGATGTCCACGGTCAGCTCGTCGTCGTCAAGCACGATGGATTGGACATCGAGCCGGGCACGCCAGTACCAGACGTTGTCAATGAGGAAGCGCATGACGTCCATTTCCTCAGCGAGCCGGTCGTTGAGGTTCTCGAAACTGCCGGGGACGAACTGCTCGTCGTCGGTCTCAAAGGTGAACGTGGGAAAGCCCATGACGCCGTACCCGTAATCTCGGCTCGTACCACAGTTTGGATAGAGTCCTTGATTGGCGTTTTGCATCGGAATTTCGGAGATGTTAGCGTTCACATCGTCTCGAATGCGCCAAAACAATTCCCAGTCGGGGGGTTGCTCGGGCCACTTGCCCCACGGGTAGAGGATGATCCATACACCGGTGTGCATGGTCACATAAAGGTCAGCGTCGGTCACATGAGCGTTGATGTAGGCTGCGTTTGCTGCTGTTTCTGCTTCGCTGAACGCGCTGCTCCCCGGTTGGGTGGTGGGGCAGGTGTTCCAGTAGTGGTCGTAATTTCGGTTGAGGTCCACTTGGTTGATGTTCCAGCGGGTGTCAATGTCGTTGCCGTCCGGATTGAGCATGATGAGGATGTGGAGTTCGGAATTTTGCAAGACGTTGATGGCCTCTTCGTTCCCTTGATTCCAGCCGTTGATGTACCATTTTGCCGACAACCATGCCAGGGCTGTTCCGAGGTATTCGTTTCCGTGGTGGCCGCCGTCAATGTAGATGATTTCCTTGGCAGACCCGTTGGCTTTGGTCTCCATCGACCAGTCCGAGAGACGAACGACCCAAAGCGTCCTTCCAAGTTCCGACTCTCCGGCGCTGACCAAATCAACGATGTCAGGGTTTTCGTCCGCCCAATCGTTGACCTCCATCGTGAGGGCAGCCCATGTCATGTGAACGTGATTGTCGATGGGTTCACCGGGCCAAACCGGTGTTTGAGAGGGGTCGTATTGGGCTGCCGCTGGTGGAAGGGTGGCCATCATCATGCAAACAACCAAGCCGATGGCCACTCGCATGACTGGGCGTTGCGGCGGTGAATGAAAAACGCTTGCCTGAGTCGGGCTCACCAGTCGGAGGTGAAGGCGTTGGGGTTGGCCACCTTTTCGCCCTCGCGTGTCCAGATGCTGGGGCCGTCGGTGGCGTAGATGTCGGCGAAAGGATCGATTTCTTCCTCTTGCAGGTTGCGCTGCATGTAGGCCTCGACGCGCTCACGGAGGTCGGGCTTGAACTTCCAGTAGTGGATGCGCCATTCACGTCCGTCCCACAGCGTGGTTTCTTCGGATTCGGTGGTGAGCAAGTCGTAGTCTTGGAACATGTAAAACAAGTTGCGATCGGTTGGTTCGAGGGCGTTGTCGATGATGCGGTTGTAAAAACCGAAGAAGCCGAGCGCGTGTTCGGCCATGCCTTGGGCAACCTCGGCGTCCATGTCGAGGTCAATGTGCTGTTGAATTGCCTTTGTTAGCTCTGCAAGTGTCATGCCCATCGTCTCGCCTCCGAACTCGGTAAACCGGGTGTTTTCGGTCCCCGTTGCTATATTTTATTGGTCACCAACCCATATTAAGTGTTCCATGTCTTTTCATGAAATCGGTCCTTTCAACCCGAAAATCGGGGCCTTGCTCTCATCGGCAGGATGATGAAGGTGGCGAGGGCCGACTCAAATCATGTCGGAGGACTTTGAGGAAGGGGCGTTTCTCGGCCTCCCTCGTGGCGATGGTCCTGCCGATGTTGCCGTGGTTCCCCTCGCTTACGAGTTGACCACCTCCTACGGCACCGGTGCCTGTGATGGGCCGCAGGCCTGCGTTGAGGCCAGCGCCCAGGTGGAGTTGTACGACGACCGATTAGGCGATGACCTTCCGGCCGGCCTCGTCATTTCGACCGAGCCCGTTTGGGAGGGAACAACCCCAACACTTCGAGCACAGTTGGACGAACTGGCGGCGTACGTTGCTTCGTTCTACAACGGCGACCTGTTCCCCCTGTTTTTGGGAGGCGAGCACGGCATTCTTCCTCCCATCATGCACGCTGCTCGCCATCATCCTTCCGTCAACGGCGACCTTTCAACCCTGACCGTGGTGCAACTCGATGCTCACGCCGACCTGCGAAGTTCCCTTGACGACGAGGTGTTCTCTCACGCTTGTGCGGCCTCTCGCAGCCTTGATGTGGGCGTAGGTCAACTGTTGCAGGCGGGCATTCGCGCCTACAGTCTGGAGGAAGCCGAGCGAATTCAAGGTGACAAGCGCATCATGACCTTCTTTGCTCGGGACACCCAACACCCGCACACCGGTAGGGCGGCGTGGCAAGCGTGGCTTGACCAGCTTTCGTCCCTGACCGGCCCGGTCCATTTCACGCTCGACATCGACGGGCTGGACGGCGCTTTGGTCCCTGCTACCGGCACCCCTGTACCTGGGGGGCTCAGCTATTGGCAAGCGGTGGAAACCATTGAAACACTGTTCGCCAACCCAAACGTTGTGGTGATCAGCGCCGACGTGAACGAAATTGTAGCCCAAGACGACACGCCGCTTACACAGTTTACGGCGGCGGCCCTCGCCACCAAGATCATCGCCAGCCATGTGCTCGCACGCCGGGAAGGACGCTGGGCGCCCCGTTCCTCTTCTTTGACCCAGCCCCCCGATGAAACGTTCTTCCAGCGGTTTGAGGCGAGCGTTCCTTCGGCATCTTGAAATAACAACCGGTGAGGCAGGGCGCAGGTGATTCCATGACGACCGACCGGCCTCAAGGCGCCCACGTGTTCTTGGATTATGTCAACGCCTTTTTTGGAGGCGAAGATGACTACCAGTGGCTCTTTTCGACGATGCGGGAAGCCGTTGCCCAAAGCACGGCTACGGAGGTCCATGCCCACCTCGCTCCGTTTGATGGAAGCACCTCGCCGCCGGGGTTTGCGGCGGTGGTGCTGATTGACGAGAGCCACATCACGGCCCACTGCTATGCCGACCGAGGGCTCTTGGCAGTGGATTGCTTCACCTGCGGCGACACCGATCCCGAACTCATCGCTTCCTACCTTCACGAGCAACTTACGAAGCGGTTTCCGAACGTGAAGCGAATGCGAAAGGACCGCGTGAACCGGTTCATTACGGAGGATTAAGCGATGTCCATTCGTTCCTTCGTTGACGAGCATTACCGCCATTTCAATGCTGGGACCGTCGCTCGGGCATCGGCCTCGCTCGTGGAGGTTCTCGATGATGGCGGGCGCATCTTTCTCACCTTGGCCGGCGCGATGAGCACGGCGGAAATTGGACGCAGTTTGGCCGACATGATCCGTGCCGGGCACATCGCAGCCATCTCGTGCACGGGTGCGAACCTCGAAGAGGACGTCTTCAACCTCGTTGCCCACGATGCCTATGTCAAAGTGGCCAATCACGAGGACCTCTCACCTGAAGATGAGGCAGCGCTCCTGGAGCGCAAGTTGAACCGGGTGACCGATGTCTGCATCCCTGAGGACGCCGCAATTCGGGCCATCGAACACCATCTCATGGGTGTGTGGCGGGCTGCACAGGAAGCCAGTGAATCCCTGTTGCCCCACGAACACCTGTATCGCTTGCTGCGCTCGGGGGTCCTCGAAGACACCTACCAAGCCGACCCAAACCACTCATGGTTGCTGGCCGCTGCCGACGCCAACCTCCCGCTTTTCGTCCCCGGCTGGGAGGACTCCACGCTGGGCAACATCTTCGCCGCTCGTTGTTCGGAAGGGCATCTTCATCCTAATGTGGTGCTGAGTGGGACCCACTACATGACGGACATGATGGCGTTCTACCGCTCGTGCACCACGCCCTTGGCCTTTCTCCAGTCTGGAGGGGGCATCGCAGGGGACTTTCCCATCTGCGTGGTGCCGCTGCTCCACCAAGACTTGAAGGAGGAACATGTCCCGCTTTGGTCGTGGTTTTGCCAAATCACGGACGCTACCGCCTCTTACGGCGGCTACTCCGGGGCACCCCCCAACGAGAAAATCACGTGGGGGAAACTGGGTGTTGAGACGCCGAAGTTCAACGTTCAAAGCGATGCAACCATCGTGTTGCCGCTTATGTTCGCCTATGTTCTTGACCGATAACGGCACATCATCCCCAAAGTCTTGAAGGGGAGCAGCACCACCTTCGCACCATGACGAATCGAGGAGTGAGCATCTGCCTTGCGGTTGTTTTGGCGATGTCGTTGGTGCCGGCCTCGGTGCAAGCGGACGAGGTTCCATCCGTGCAGATCACCACGCACTGGGTCGGAGACGGGCCCACAGCGACCCTTCACGCCTACACCCTGACCTTCTCGGACAACGGAACCTACAGCGTTGACATCGACATGCTCCAGGACCGCAACGGTACGGCGCTGCCAACCTCATACAACCTTGCGTGGGACAGCATGGGCGGTGTACGCACAGCGCTCCTTACGTTTGACACGTCCTTGGCGTGGGGTGATGTGATTGATTTGACCGTCACCATCACGGACCATGACGGAACATCAGGCCTTGACATCGCCACGCAGCGCACCTTTACTGTCGGGCAGTGGAATCAGCCGATGGACGACCACGAAGTCCTCCTCTCGACCTCGTGGGCGATGAACCAAAATTACACCACGGAAGCAGGCGAACAAGCGTTTGACCTCTCGTTCACGGGCCAAGGTTGGCAGGAACGTGTCGGCACCACCCTCTCGTCATGGGAACTCGGCAACGGCACCTTCCGAACCGTGGAAACCACGGAGGACGGGGCAACAGAGTTGAATTTGGTGCTGACTCAACTGTGGAAGAACGAAACCGTTGTCGCAGGACTGCTCACCAGCCAAGTCTTTGATGCTCGAGGCTTTGGAAACCTCCAGACCACGATCATTGATGGCGATATGGTGACGGTGATTGACGCCGATGTGTCGCAGGCACTTCTCAACCGGTCGGTCATCAACGGTGTGGTTGGTGAACATCTTTCGATTGAGGCAACGGGCTTGCTCAACGTCTCGGAAGATGGTGAGGAGAACAATTCGCTTTCCATCGATGGCGAACTCGCTGTGTTCTTGTTTGAGTATGTCGACCTCGATGGCGAGCGTTTGCTGCAACACACCCAGTTTGAAGCGATGGCCGATTTCATCCTGATTGAAGACGGGTCTCGGCTGGACGTCTCGCTGGACGGTTTTTCCTCCCTTGCTCGGTGGGAAAACGGTGTGCGCACACAGCACTTGGAAGAACTCTACGGAGCCGGCACCTTCGGATTTGCCGACCAGGACGAAAATGCTTCATTGCAGGTCAACGGCACCATCCTCGACCTCCACACCAAACTCGAAAACGGCACGACCCTCATTGATGACCTCCACGTTGACGGCACGCTTTCGGGCGACGTGCAGGGCACGTTCGGTGTGGTTCGAACCATCGAAGACAC
>CEUV01018116.1_pt1 | contig 18018 bp, 13 predicted proteins | sample 356401 | NCBI WGS metagenome assembly CEUV01 (sample SAMEA2622710, study PRJEB7988) | marine metagenome | isolation source: saline water (ENVO:00002010), including
TGTTGAACAAAATTCATCTTTAGATATTAAGGTATATCCAAATCCTGCAAGCACTATAGTAAAATTGGAGTTATCAAGCGATATGGTAAAAACTCAGTTCAAATTACTTGATGCAAGAGGTAGGGTCGTTCGAAAAGGAAAAGTGAACAATAAAACAACAATAAACATCGAAAATTTATCTTCTGGAATGTATATAATGGAAGTTGTAGGAGAAGAGATAAGAGCTAGAAAAAAGTTTCTAGTCAATGAATAATAAACTGTACATAATTACAGTGTTGTGCTTTGGTTTCTTCGCTCTAAATGCGCAAATAGTTGTTGATACAAATCCACCTAATAATGATCCATTATTTTTAGTAGAGCAAGTTTTGTTAGGAAATGGAATAACAGCTACTAATGTTGTATTTTCAGGCGAATTGGATCAAATTGGTTATTTCGATGGATCGGCATCCAATATAGGGATGTCAGCAGGTATTGTAATGTGTACAGGAGAGGTGGTAGCTATGGATCCTAATCAAGGTGCAGCAGGTTGGTGGGGTCCAAATACTGTGACAGATCCAGATTTATTAAATGTTTCTAATATAGTTCCTCCTTTATTAGGTTTTACTGGGCCAACAGTAATTAATGATGTTGCTGTATTAGAGTTTGATTTTATTCCAAACTCGGATGAATTGTCTTTCGATTTTATTTTTGGTTCTGAAGAATATTTTGGTTTTGAAAATACTGTTTTTAATGATGTATTTGGTTTCTTTTTGTCTGGGCCAGGAATTACAGGACCATATTCTTCCCCCGCAGCTTTTCCAAATGGATCAGTTAATTTAGCAGTAGTACCAGGAAGCAACCCGGTTTTGCCTATATCTATTTCTTCAATCAATTCAGTTACACCTATTAACGAACAGTTTTTTATAGATAATTCAAACTACACTACAGTTTCAGGTATGGATGGTTTTACTGTGAAATTAAAAGCGAAAGCACAAGTTCAATGTGGGGAAACCTACCATATAAGGCTTGCAATAGCAGATGCAGAAGATCAGGCTTTAGATTCATATGTACTGTTTGGTGAAAAAAGTTTCTTATCTCCTTCAATAGACATTACAAACAATCAAACGAATGATGATACAACGTACTTGGAAATTCCATGTGGTGGAGATGTGGATCTAGAGTGCTTGGTTTCTAACGGCACGTTTGATTTTCAGTGGTTTGAAGATGGGGTTTTAATGCCGGGGGAAACAAATAATTCTATAAATGTAGGACCAGGAATATACAGCGTAGAAGCAAATGAAGTCGGAGGCTGTTCGTATTTTTCTGATACAATACAGGTAATTGAAGCTATTCCTACACTTACCTTAGGCTCTGATTATGAAATTCCATGTAATTCAACTACATACATTGGCGCTACTGTATATGATGGCTCTCCACCGTTTAACTATTTATGGTCTAACGGATCAACAGACAATACTATTGAGGTTAGTTCTGGAACATATGATGTAATGGTGACAGATGATATGGGTTGTATTGCCTATGACACAATTGTCATTACATCTCAACAAGCTCCCGAGGGATTGGTAAGCGGTGGTGGATATGCCTGTGCGGATGGAACCAAAGTAGATGTAGTATTTGACTTTATAGGAGCACCTCCTTATAATTTTATTTATTCGGATGGAAATCAGCAATATAATCTAAATGGAATTAATGCTAATCAGTATATTTTAAGTACTAACAATCCCGGAACTTACTCTCTTATATCTTTAGATGACGCTAATTGTAATGGTATTTTTACAGGATCAGCTACAATAGAATTGAAGCCATTGCCAATAGTAACTATTACCGGAGGGGGGATTATTTGTCCTTTTGATAGTTCCAAGGTTAGTGTTCAAATAAATGGGAATTCTCCTTTTAGTTTCGATTTGTTTAATGGGTTATATAATCTTGCTTTTGATAGTCTTAACTCTAATATATTTGAATTTTACACCAATAATGAAGGGGTGTATTCAATTTCTGAGTTAACTGATGGCTTTGGTTGTATAGCTTCTGAATTAAATGGAAACGCAGTAGTAGGAGTTCTTGATTTAATAGATCCTTACATTTTAACTACAGTCGATACTTTAATTTGCGCCATAGATGAACCGATTCAGTTAGAAACTGTAAACCCAGGAGGTAAGTGGTATGGTTTAGGTGTAGATGTAAATAATATGTTTCACCCACAGATAGCAGGAGTTGGAGAACATTGGCTTTATTATGTAATGGAATCAAATTGTCAAGAGATCGATTCTTTACTAATAGAAGTAGGCTGTCATCTACAAGTATTTATTCCCAATACTTTTACCCCAAATGGAGATGAACACAACGATGTATTAGAAATTAGCGCTAAAAATGTATTGGAGTTTAGTTTTTCTATATACTCAAGGTGGGGTGAGGAATTGTTTAGTACTACAGATATAGCAGAATTTTGGGATGGCAGTTTTAACAATCAAATAGTACCAATAGGAATATATACGTATAATTTAAGAGCATATGGAAAAGATGCCCAGTTTGTTAGTAAAACAGGGACTATTAACGTTGTTAAGTAGTCTGTTTTTATTGATCATACCTTCTTTATCGTTTTCGCAAAACTTAATATGGTCCCAGCCAATTGAGGTTGCTTCAGGAGTTTCTGCTTCACTCAGGCCTAGAGTAGCCCTTGATAATCAAGACAATCCGATTGTGATTTTTGCGCAAAACGCAAACCCAAATCAACTTTACAAAACAAAGTTTAACAATAACGCTTTTGAGCCTATTGTTAATTTAGCAACAGCAGCCCCCTATGTTAGTTCGGCAGCAGGCCCTGAGATAGCTTTTGCAAACGATATAATTTACATTTCGTTTGAAAATGAGAACGAGGGCGTGTATATGCTGAAATCGATAAATGGTGGGAATACTTTTAGCGATACAGTTCGTGTAGATAATGTACACAATAAAGCTGTGCTACCTAATGTGAACATTAAAAGCGATTTCAATCCATTACTCTCTTTTACAAGGGTAAATTCTAGTTGGACTCAAATCAATCAAGTGGTGTCTAATTCTATAGATGGTGGGCAAACTTTTTTGCCGGATGTATCGGCTTCTGTTATTACTTCAAACCAACCATGTGAATGTTGTTTTTCTAAGGTTGTTTCAGAAGGAAGTACTCAGGCTTCCATTTTCCGTAATAACGATAATAATGTTCGTAATTTTTATGCTTCAGTTTCACATGATGGAGGACAATCCTTTTCCGATTATTTAGAAATTGATTTATTAGACTGGAATTTAAATGCTTGTCCTGACGCTGGTCCGGATGCTTATTTGAAAAATGGGAAGCTGTTTATAACATACCGAAGCGGGTCATTAGGCCCAAATAGAGTTTTTGTAGCTCGAGTAGATCTTAATTCCTTAAGTGTTGAGCAAGTTACCCCTGTAGATGAAGCTTTGTCTTCTTCTATGGCGCAAAAATACCCTGATATTGCTGGTGATGAAAGCAATGTAGGAGTGGTTTGGATGGATAATCGATCTATGCTTAACGACTGTTTTTTCTCTTATTCGACAGATGGTTTTGATTCTTGGTCAACCCCTGTATACATATCTGATAGCTCTTTGATGGTGCAGTTTGTTGAGCCAGATGTGGCATATCGCAACAATAAGTTTCATTTTGTTTATAGAAATCAAAATCAGAATATTATCCTGTATAGAACAGCAGAGTTGCAAAATACTTCTTCACTTCATGAAGTTGTATTTAATTTAGAAATCAATGATTCAAAAATTCAGTTGCCTGAACACTTGAATTATCAATTATTTGATGTGTCAGGAAAGTTAATTCAGAACGGTTTTGAAAGCACTTTAGATATTTCAGGACTATCTAAGGGATTATACCTCTTGAAAACTCCCACTTCTGTTCATAAGTTCGTGAAGGAATAAGCTTATTCTAACACTCCTTTTTACATCTTTGTAGGTGATGGCTTACGCAGATTTGATTTTACCATTACCTCTAGCGAACACCTTTACATACGAGATTCCTGAAAAGATCTCTGATGTAGAAAAAGGGATGCGTGTAGTGGTGCAATTTGGAGCTAAAAAACTTTACACCGCTTTAGTCTATGAGGTTCATCAAAATGCTCCTGATAAATATCGAGCAAAGCCTATTTTAGCTGTGTTGGATGATTATCCTGTGGTTGTTTCATCGCAGTTTAGTTTTTGGGAGTGGATTGCAGCTTATTATTGTTGCCATTTAGGAGAAGTGATGCAAGCCGCATTACCTTCAGGACTGAAACTTTCTAGTGAAACAATTATAATTCCAGGAGAGAGTAATTTCAAACCAGATGAGCTGACGGATAAAGAGTACTTAATCATTGAGGCGCTTCAACAGCAAAACAAATTAGAGTTAATAGAGGTTGCTAAAATTCTAGATCAAAAAACCATTTTTCCGGTAATCAACTCTTTGCTAGATAGAGGTGTAATAGCTCTTCTTGAAGAACTGAATGATAAATACAAACCTAAAATTGTTCGAACAGTTCACTTAGCAACCAAAGAAGAGCAATTATCTGAAGTGATTGAAAAAACACAAAAAGCGCCTAAGCAATTGGCTGTTTTACAATCGTACCTTCAGCAAAAGAGCAAACATCCTGAACAAAGTGTTAAGACAGCAGATTTAGTGCGCTGGGCATCGACTACTCATCAATCGCTCAATGCTTTGGTCAAAAAAGGCGTGTTCAGTATAGAGGAAGAAATTATTGGGCGCTTAGAGAACTACAAAAACCCAATAGAAGAAGAAAAGGAATTGAGTGTTGCTCAGTCTACGGCATATCAATCCATTCAAAATAGTTTTAAAGAGAAAGATGTTGTCCTTCTGCATGGAGTTACTTCTAGTGGTAAAACAGAAATTTATGTTAAACTCATCAAAGAAACAATAGCAAAGGGTGAACAGATTCTATTTCTATTGCCAGAAATAGCGTTAACAACTCAAATCATCAATCGTTTACGAAAGTATTTTGGAGATCAAGTAGGTGTTTACCATTCGAAGTTTAACCAAAATGAGCGAGTAGAGGTTTGGAATGAAGTTCTAAAAGGAAATAGGTTTCCGATTATTTTAGGAGCTCGTTCTGCTATGTTTTTACCATTTACGAAATTAGGTTTAGTTATTATTGATGAAGAACATGAAACTACCTTTAAGCAACACCATCCTGCACCCAGATATAATGGCAGAGATGCAGCTGTTGTTTTGGCAAAGTCTCAGGGAGCAAAAGTTTTATTAGGTTCAGCCACCCCTTCTTTAGAAAGCTATACCAATGCACACAATGGAAAGTATGGATTGGTTGAACTGCATGAGCGTTTTGGTGGTGTGGAAATGCCTGAAGTAGAAACGGTAGATATTAAGTATGTTCGTCACAGAAAACAGATGAAAGGCGCTTTTTCACCTTATTTGTTAGAAAACATTCAGCAAGCCTTGGACAAAGGAGAGCAAATTATTTTATTTCAAAACAGGAGAGGATTTGCTCCTATTAGCGAATGTAAAGATTGTGGCTGGACTGCTAAATGCCGTAGTTGTGATGTAAGCTTAACCTACCATAAAAAGATTGATTTACTAAAATGCCATTATTGTGGGTATTCTGAGGCACCACTTAAAAAATGTAGTTCTTGCGGTAGTTTAGAGGTAAGTGTGAAAGGTCTTGGAACAGAAAAGATAGCAGAAGATTTACAACCATTTTTTCCAGATGCTGCTATCCATCGAATGGATTTAGATACGACCTCTAGAAAACATGCGCATCAAGAAATTATTTCTGCTTTTGAAGATAAAAGAATTGACATTCTTATTGGAACACAGATGGTTACAAAAGGGCTCGATTTTGATAATGTGAGTGTTGTTGGGGTTTTGAATGCAGACAGCATGTTGAATTTCCCTGATTTCCGTTCTTTCGAAAGAGCATATCAGTTAATGGCACAAGTGTCGGGTAGGGCAGGTCGAAAAAAGAAAAGAGGGAAAGTTATTATTCAAACTTATTCTCCTGATAATGATATTATTGAAGCTGTTAAAAAGAATGATTACAGAGGTATGTTTAAGGCTGAGATGTCGGAACGTAAAAACTTCTCTTACCCGCCTTATTGTAAACTGATTAAGGTAACAGCTATGCATAAGGATTATCAACTTACAAATTATGCGGCTAGAGATTTAGCAATTATTATGCGTCAGCAATTTGGGAAAAATGTTTTAGGTCCAGAATACCCAACAGTGGCAAGAATTAAGAATAAATTTCTGAAACATATTCTACTTAAGATAGAAGGGGGTAGTTCAGCTCAACAAGCCAAAAATCAACTACAATATTTTATAGAGCAGCTGGATAAAAATAAGGAGTATAAATCTGTTCGATTTATTTTAGATGTGGATCCTGTTTAAAGGCAGGATTTCCAGATAGAATCTTTCTTTGGAGGAGTTGCAGAGATGCTTATAGGTTCTTTTTTAACAGGATGAATAAACTCAATTTTTCGAGCGTGAAGATGAATGCTTGCATCTTTGTTAGTCCTATCAGAACCATATTTAATATCACCCTTTATAGGACTTCCTATTTTGGAAAGTTGTACGCGAATCTGATGATGTCTTCCTGTTTTAGGTAATACCTCTAGTAAATGATAATTATCTAAAGATTTAATGAGTTGATAGCTTAACTCAGATTTTAGGGTACCATCTTCTTCTCTGTTAAAAGCGGTTGATTTGTTCTTCTGTTGATTTTTCTTGAGGTAATGAACTAAGATGTCTTTCGTTGGATTAGGCTTGTTTTTAACCACTGCCCAATAGGTTTTTTGCACTTGCTTACTTCTAAAAAGTTCATTTAACCTTGATAGAGCTTTACTTGTTCTTGCAAAGAGGATAACACCACTAACAGGTCTATCTAATCGATGTACAACACCTAAAAATACGTCTCCGGGTTTATTGTATTTTTTTTTGATATAATCCTTAACAAATTCGCCAAGAGGTCGATCTCCTGTCTTATCACCTTGAACGATATCGGAAGGCTTTTTGTTAACCGCAATAATGTGGTTATCCTCATACAGGACTTCCAACATTAGTACTGTTCTTTTTCGTTAGGAAAATCTACCGATTTTACATCCGATACATATTGTCCAACGGCATTTTTAATATCATCAAAAAGGTTTAGGTATCTTCTTAAGAAGCGAGGGCTGAATTCATGTGTCATGCCAATCATATCATGAAGAACTAAAACTTGTCCATCTACACCACTTCCAGCGCCAATCCCTATTACGGGAATATTGATTGATTCAGCCACTTTTTGCGCTAATGAAGCAGGAACCTTTTCTAGTACAATAGCGAAACATCCAGCTTGCTCAAGAAGTTTAGCGTCTTCTAAAAGTTTAGCTGCTTCTTCCTCTTCTTTTGCACGAACGGTATAAGTTCCGAATTTATAAATGGACTGAGGAGTTAGTCCTAAATGTCCCATAACAGGAATTCCTGCAGTTAAGATGCGCTCGATCGACTCAAGAATTTCAGATCCACCCTCTAGTTTTACAGAGTGCGCACCTGCTTCTTTCATAATTCGAATAGCCGAATTAAGTGCTTCTTTGGAGTTTCCTTGATAAGTTCCAAAAGGCATGTCTGCTACAATTAAAGCTCTATCAACAGCTCTAACAACAGATGCAGCATGATAAATCATTTGATCTAAAGTGATTGGAAGAGTGGTTTCATGTCCAGCCATCACATTAGAGGCTGAATCGCCAACAAGAATCACATCAATACCACCTTCATCTACAATTTTCGCTAGCGTGTAATCGTAAGCTGTTAACATTGAGATTTTCTCTCTGTTTTGTTTCATCTCCTGTAAGGAGTTGGTAGTGACTTTTTTGTATGTTTTTTTATGTATTGACATGCTTAAAACTTCACAATGTATGCGTCTTTATAACCTAGTTCTGCAACCTGCATTAAACGAACTTTTGCTTCAGAGTAACTATCAAACTTTCCAGTAATATAAATGTAATCACCATTTTGGGTAGGAATAGAAGTCACATCATTGATTCCATCAAATTCCATTTCTTGATTAAAAGTTCCGATTTGTACTCTGTAAATAGTGTTAGATTTTGTATTGTTTGATACGTTCACTTCACTTTGATTGAATGTAATCTCTTTTTGCAGCTGTCTGTTTTTCTGCACTTCTAATCGATAAGATTCTGCGAATTGAGCAGCAATTTGTTTTTGTTCGTTTAATTGAGTTGTTAACACTTGCTTTTCATCTATAAGATTCATTACTTGTGTTTTTGTTGAACTTAAGATCTCTTTGATTTGTTTAAGCTCATTTTGAGTCTTTACTAATGTAGTATTCGTGTTTCTGAAATCGGATAATGAATCAATATAAGCGTTATTCTTACTAGATAAAGATGAAATGATTTTTTGTTTTGAGTTTAACTCTTTTTGTAATTGACTAACTTTTGAGTCTAGTGTTGCTATATCATTCTGCTTGTTTTCAATTTTACCATTCAATGAATTAATGGTTGCTTCCAGAGAACTGATAGAAGATTGTAAATTTTTGATTTCACTGCTTGAAGAACTTACTTGCTTCTTAAGTTTGTTAATTTCAATATCCTTCTTGTTTAAGTCACTTTTTAAGTTTACAATAGCATCCGATTTGCTATTGCTAGACTGTGTCAATTTATCATTTTCACTTATAGAATTAGATAAATCAGAATTTAAGGATAGAATTTCTGCATTCGTGATATCTAAATTGTTACTTAATTCTGTGTTCTTTTTTTCAAGATTTTCAATAGATTGATTTCTTTTGTTAATAATTTCAGCATGTTCAGAAATAGTATTTTCAAGATTTTTATTGTCTTTAATTAAAGACTCAATATTTTCATCTTTTTCAGAAATAGAAGCATTTAAATCATTTAGAAGAGATTGAGCACTGTTAATTTGTATGTTTAAAGCGTCTGTAAGTCCTTCTGCCTCGGCTAGTTTATTTTTTACAAGTATTAACTCATCAATTGAATTATTATAGTTGTTTTCTAAAGTATTTTTCTCATCAATTAATTTTCTGAGCGACTCTTCAACCTCTAGTAATCGTTGGTTAGTTGTTGTGAACTCCTCAAAAGAAACAGCTTCTCCCTGTTTATAAATAAACGCAAAATCAACCCTTGCTTTAGAACTTCCCGACAAAATGAAGCCCATACCACCGTTTTGGTAATCTGGAACAAAATAAGAGTCAACATATACATAGTTTAGATAAATGTCAAAAGAACCTTGATGTACAACAATATCTAAGTAGTTGTATTCTTCAATACCTTTTAAGTTTTCTGCTTTTACCCATCCATTATTACTTCTTGTTCCACTAATATATTTAGGTTTTCCATCTTGAATTTGCCTCAGTCTATACTGATTTTTAGCATTTATTTCTATTGATACAGTTCCACTACCATCTAATTGTGTGTTTAAAAGAAGACCTACATAAGCCGTTTTATTGTTGGAAGGACCTAACTTTAATGCAGTCTTAACTCTGTAACTATTTAGTTTTAATGGCGTTTTTGCAAATAAGCTGTAATCGCTTGATATATTTCTGCTCATGAATAAATCGCCATCATCTAAAATGATGTAATTATCACTAGTAGCACTTAATGGAAATTGTCCGGAGTTAAAGTTAAATGTTTCTTCAAAAATAATTTTATTAAAGCTTCCAATAGCAAGCTTTTGAGCAAATGATGTTGCACTAAATAAAGTGCAAATTGTAAGTAATAAAAAACTTCTCATGAGATATTATTGTTTATACAAATGTAATAATGATATCGGAACCAAAAATACTTAAATTTGCTCGCATGAGAAAAATTGTGATTTTATTTGTGATCAGTATTCTTTTATGGTCTTGTGAGACAGACTTTGAAGTGAATGCGCCATGGAAAGATAAGACTATTGTGTATGGGCTTTTAGAAGCAAATAAAGACACACAGTATGTGAAGATTTACCGCGCTTTTTTAGGTGAAGAAGATGCTTTGATGATGGCAAGTCACCCAGATTCTATTTATTATAACCCTGGAGAGGTAGGAGTGTTGCTAAATGAATATACTCCTTCAGGCAACTTGAATAACACAATTGTTTTAAAAGATACATTATTAGGTGAGTTTACTGCAGTCAACGGAGCCAGTCCTATTCCGAATAAAGCATATTATTTTAACGAACCTCTAAATGATGCTTACGAATACGAACTAATTATTGCAAAAAAAGACACAATTAGAGCGTTAACATCTCTAGTAGAAAATAAATTGATTGATGAATCAGATAACAGTATTAACTTCATGTCTTTTATTAACCCTGAAAATTATGGTAATATGCGTTTGTCTTGGGATAACTTAGATAATGGGGTGGCTTATGAAGTGAAAATAAGATTCTTTTATGAAGAATTTTTAAATATTCAGAATGGTCATTCGTTAGGAATAGATTCTATTGAATGGAGATTACATTTTGGTATTGATGAGTTTGAATTAGACTATGCAGGTGAATCTTTTTTCTCTAACGTTGCAAATCAGTTAGTTGCTAATGATTCAATTAAAAGGTTACCTGGAGACTTAAAGATAATTTTTACAGTTGCAGGACAGGAATTTTATGATTACTATGAATATTCTCAGCCTTCATTTTCTGTTTTATTAGAAAAGCCTGAATATGAAGGTAATATTGAGGGAGGATATGGAGTTTTTTCTAGTAGAATTCAACAAGAAATCACAAGAAATTTACACTTTATTTCAAAGCAACGACTTGAGATCGATCCTTATACTGAAGATCTAAACTTTTTTAATTAAATCTGCCAAGATGACTATTTTATTTTAGATTAGACTGACAAAAATGACATAATAAAGGTGTGTTACATACAGTGGCATGCCTTTTGCTTTTTCTTCTGTTAGAAAACAATTTAAACTAAATAAAATGAGTAAAATTATTGGTATTGATTTAGGAACAACTAACTCTTGTGTTTCAGTAATGGAAGGTAACGAGCCGGTAGTAATTCCTAATAGCGAAGGTAAAAGAACTACACCATCAATTGTAGCTTTTGTAGAAGGAGGAGAGCGTAAAGTTGGAGATCCTGCTAAACGTCAGGCAATAACTAATCCAGAAAAAACAATTTTCTCTATTAAGCGTTTTATGGGTGAGTCTTTCTCAAATATGAAGAAAGAAACTTCTAGAGTTCCTTATAAGGTGGTAAAAGGAGATAACGATACTCCAAGAGTACAGATTGACGATCGTCAGTTTACGCCACAAGAAATTTCAGCAATGACTCTTCAAAAAATGAAGAAAACTGCAGAGGATTACCTGGGACAAGAAGTGAAAGAAGCAGTAATTACTGTTCCAGCTTACTTTAATGATGCTCAAAGACAAGCAACTAAAGAAGCGGGTGAGATTGCTGGTTTAAAAGTAAGTCGTATCATCAACGAGCCTACTGCTGCAGCTTTAGCCTATGGATTAGATAAAGCTGATCAAGATAAAAAGATTGCAGTATTTGATCTTGGTGGAGGTACTTTTGACATTTCTATATTAGAGTTAGGTGACGGTGTTTTTGAAGTAAAATCTACTAATGGAGACACGCACTTAGGTGGTGACGATTTTGATCAAGTAATTATCGATTGGTTAGCTGAAGAATTTAAAGCAGATGAGAGCATGGATTTAAGAGAGGATCCTATGGCCTTACAGCGATTGAAAGAAGCTGCAGAAAAAGCCAAAGTAGAACTTTCATCTTCAACACAGTCAGAAATTAATTTACCTTATGTAACTGCTACTCCCTCTGGTCCTAAGCATTTAGTTAGAACACTTACAAGAGCACAGTTTGAGAAATTAGCTGATAGCTTGATTCAAGCAACAGTAGTTCCTTGTAAAAATGCTTTAAATGATTCTGGCTATTCTGCATCTGATATTGATGAAGTAATTTTGGTAGGAGGGTCTACTAGAATTCCAGCTATCCAAAATATAGTGAAAGAATTCTTTGGAAAAGAACCATCTAAAGGAGTTAATCCAGATGAAGTTGTAGCAATTGGCGCAGCTATTCAAGGTGGAGTTTTAACAGGAGATGTAACAGATGTATTATTATTGGATGTCACACCTCTTTCATTAGGTATTGAAACAATGGGTTCTGTAATGACTAAATTAATTGAGGCAAACACTACTATTCCAACTAAGAAATCAGAGGTGTTCTCAACAGCGGCAGACAACCAACCTGCAGTAGATATTCATGTATTGCAAGGAGAACGCCCAATGGCAGCAGATAATAAGTCAATTGGTCGTTTCCAATTAGCTGATATTCCACCAGCACCAAGAGGAATTCCTCAAATTGAAGTGACTTTCGATATTGATGCTAATGGAATCTTGAATGTGTCGGCTAAAGATAAAGCTACTGGTAAGGAACAAAATATAAAGATTGAAGCTTCATCAGGACTCTCTGAGGATGAGATCGAAAGAATGAAGCAAGAAGCGGAAGCTAATGCTGAAGCAGATAAAAAAGTGAAAGAAGAAGCCGATAAAGTAAATGCTGCAGATCAGATGATTTTCCAAACAGAAAAGCAGCTGAAAGAGTTTGGAGAGAAGTTGTCAGATGATAAAAAGCATCCCATTGAAACAGCATTGGAGGAGTTGAAAAAGGCTCATGAAAGCAAAGATTTAACAGCTATCGATTCTGCGATGGAAAACATCAATAATGCTTGGCAGGCTGCTTCAGAAGAGATGTACAAAGCAACACAAGAAGCACAAGGTGCCGAGGGAGCTGGAGAAGCAGCCACAGAAGGAGTAGATGATGTAACTGATGTAGATTTTGAAGAAGTGAAAGAGGAAAAATAATCTTATTATTCAAAATGATTGTTTAAAAAACCCTTGCATTCGCAAGGGTTTTTTGATTAGTAGCGTTTAGCTCTATCTATATCTCTTTGGGTATCTTTCTCTTTTAAACTATCCCGTTTATCGTGTAGTTTTTTACCTTTTGCGATTGCTATTTCTAATTTTGCCCATCCTTTTTCAGTAATAAATAGACGTAAAGGAACAATTGTTAACCCTTGGTCTTTTAATTTTTTTTGAATTTTTTCTAGTTCTAGTCTGTTTAGTAAAAGTTTGCGTTCTCTTTTTGGTTCATGATTGGTATAAGTTCCGAATTCATATTCAGTAATATGCATGCCTCGAATCCAGAGTTCATTTTTTTTAAAAGTACAAAAAGAATCAGTTATTAAAGCTTTTCCTAATCTGATAGATTTAATTTCTGTTCCGTATAGTTTAATGCCAGCAATAAATGTATCGATTATTTGATACTCAAAACGAGCGCGTTTATTTTTAATATTTATATCTTTCATATTTTGTCAAAGCTACACTTTTTAACCAAGTGCAACATCCAAAATCATCATTACGATAAATCCAGCAATAAGTCCCATCGAAGCTAAATCGGTATGCCCGCCTGATTGACTTTCAGGTACAACTTCTTCTACAACAATAAATATCATAGCGCCTGCAGCAAAAGCAAGTGCATAGGGTAGGATAGGAAGTGCATACATTACAGTGGCTGCGCCAATCACTGCAAAAATAGGCTCTACGATTGCAGATAACTGTCCCCATTTCCAGCTTTTCCACTTACTAACACCTTGTCTTCTTAATGGCATAGAAACAGCAAAGCCCTCTGGGAAGTTTTGGATTCCAATGCCAATTGCTAATGCAATAGCAGAACCCATAGTAAATATAGAGGTTTCCCCTAAACCTATTAATTCAGGTGAGGCCAAAGCTCCAAACGCGACACCTACAGCTAATCCTTCAGGAATGTTGTGTAATGCAATAGCAAGTACTAATAAAACAGTTTTTCTCCATTTTGTTGGTACTCCTTCTGCTTCCTCTCTTTTAGCAAAAAGATGTAAATGAGGTATTACTTTGTCTAAACCATACAGAAATGCTGCCCCTAAGAAAAATCCAATTGCAGGAGGAAACCAGTTTGGAAGCGAGGATAATCCCATTTCATTTTGCATTTCTACATAAGCGATAGCAGGAGAGAGTAGCGACCAAAAACTAGCAGCAATCATAACCCCTCCAGTAAAGCCTAAAGAGCAGTCTAAAAATTTTCTACTAGAAGATTTAAAAATAAAAACCAATCCAGCGCCTAGAGCTGTTAGTATCCATGTAAATAAACCTCCTAAAAAGGCTTGTAATATTGGAGATTGTATAATAAACCAATTGTAAAAGTTGTCTAGCATTATTGTTTAATTAAGATATTTTTAGCCACTTCTGAGCTGATATGAGTAGCTTTTCCGTTTATCTTGACCTCTAAAGATTGATCAAACTCTATTTTTTCAATGACTTGAATTTTACTTCCTAGCTGAATTTCTAACTTGTCTAAATACTGTAAAAAAGCAGGATTATCCTGAGAAACACCTACAACTTTCCCTTTGCTTCCTGCAGCAAAATCAATAAGTGGAGCTGAAAATGATTTTGGAAATTCTCCATTTTTGTTTGGTATTGGGTCTCCGTGTGGGTCATATTGAGGAAAACATAAAAAAGTATCAAGATGTTCTACTAATTTTGGTGATTTAATATGTTCTAATTGTTCAGCGACATCATGAACCTCATCCCATTGAAATTTTAATTTTTTTAACAAAAAAACTTCCCAAAGCCTATGCTTTCTAACAATATGAACAGCAATCTCATGTCCTTTCTTTGTGAGGGATGTTCCTTGGTATTTCTGGTAGTTAACAAGTTTTTTTTCAGTTAGCTTCTTTATCATGTCTGTTACAGAGGATGCTTTTGTTTCTAGTTCTTCGGCAATAGCATTAGTAGAAACAGCTTCTTTTTGCTTTCCTGATAGTTTAAAAATTGCTTTTAGGTAATTTTCTTCTGCTAATGTGTTCATGCAGTAAAAATAATAATTAAAATTATTAAAAATAAATTTAGACAAGCCTAAAAATATTTAAATTTACACGTCATTATTTACGCTAAAATGAAAATTTACATACTATTATTATCTTTTTTGTTATTAGTTCAAACCTCTTTTTCTCAAACAATAAAAGGTGAAATAACTAATGGTATTGAAGTAATCCCTTTTGCTAACATATACGTCAAGGGTAATGGTGTAGGTACTGCTGCAGATGCTTATGGACAATTTACTTTGAATGATGTGCCAAAAGGAAAACAAGAGATAGTTGTATCTGCTATTGGTTATATTAAGCATAAAGAGTCGTTCACTGTTAAAGCAGAAACAAATTTTTACAATCCTATTCTAGAAAAGTCTTCGTACGAGCTTGATCAGGTAGTTGTGACTGGAACAATGAAAGAAAGTTTTATTCAAGCATCACCAGTAAAAGTAGATGTTATTACACAGAGGTTTTTGGAAAAAGTAGCCACTACTAATTTCATGGAGGTGATCGAAAATATTAATGGCGTACAAAAGCAGGTGAATTGTGGGGTGTGTGGAACGAATGATATTCATATCAATGGTATGGAGGGTCCTTATACATTGGTTTTAATTGATGGAATGCCAATCATGAGTTCGCTATCAACAGTTTATGGTTTAAATGGAATTCCTACGTCATTGATAAAACAAATAGAAGTTATAAAAGGACCATCATCTACATTGTATGGAACAGAAGCAGTAGCAGGAGTTATTAATATTATTACTAAGAAACCAACCGATGTTTCCTTAATTGAATTAGACGTTTTTTTTAATTCAGATCTAGAGAAGAATTTAGATTTCGCTTATGCTCCTAAAATTAAAAATGTAGATATGTTGTTTAGTGGTAACTTATATAGTATGACTAATTTCATTGATGAAGTTGGATATTCTAATGAAGGTGATGGCTTTTCAGATATCCCGTTATCTGAGAGATTGTCACTATTTAGTCGCTTATCAATTAAAAGAAAGAGTGGTAAATTATTAGATTTTTCTGCAAAGTATTACAATGAAGACCGAAATGGTGGCGTGAAAGAATGGACAACTGCTTATAGAGGAAGTGATTCTGTCTATGGAGAATCTATTTATACCAAACGTATTGAGCTGATGGGAAAATATCAGTTTCCATTTAAAGAAAATATTCGAGTTGATGCTTCTTATAATTATCATCATCAGGATAGTTATTATGGAGATACTAAGTATGAAGCTTGGCAAGAAGTTTATTTCGCAAATTTTATTTGGGATAAAAAGATTGATTTAAATCACGATTTTTTAGCTGGATATACACATCGTTACCAAATTTATATTGATAGCACATTAGCTAATGTAAATGAGCAAAAGTTTATCCCAGGTTTATTCGTTCAGGATGAAGTTATGTTTCATCACAAGTTGAGCGTGTTGGCAGGAATGCGTGTTGATCATCATAAAGATCATGGATTTATTTATTCTCCAAGATTAAATGTAAAGTGGCGTCCAGAAACATATACAACAGCTCGTTTAAATGGAGGAACAGGATTTAGGACGGTCAATTTATTTACAGAAGAACATGCAGCATTAACTGGATCTAGAGATGTAATTGTAATAGAAAAGTTAAATCCGGAAGAATCGTACAATATAAATTTAAATGTTAATCATGTATTTACTTTAGGTAGTACCTCGGGAACAATCGACTTTGATATCTTTTACACCTATTTTAAAAATAAGATCTTACCAGATTATGAGACCAACGAAAGCCAAATTATTTATGCGAATTTAGACGGAGTTTCTATTTCAAGAGGAGTTGCATTTAATTTTCAGCAAAACTTTGAAAATCTGTTAAGTATTACTGCAGGAGGCACAATTTTAGATCTATATTCTATTGATAAAAACGGAGTAGAACAAGAGGAGTTATTTGCTCCTTCTTTTTCAGGGGTTTTCTCGATAAGTTATCAAATAGAGATGCACGATGCATCCATTGAATGGGCAGGTAAAGTATACGGACCAATGAATTTACCAACCTATGATGAACCATTTAGAAGAAGAGAAAATTCACCTTGGTTTACTTTACAACACCTTCAGTTAAATAAGAGGTTTAACAGTCAATTATCTACATATATTGGTGTCAAAAATATCCTTGATTATACGCAAGAATCACCAATTATAGACTCAGAAAATCCATTTGGAGAAGACTTTGATACGGCTTATGCTTATGGTCCTATGCAAGGCAGAAGATTTGTCTTAGGAATTAGTTTTAAATTGTGATGCAACTTTTTAAAAATTTATTCGTAAAATTATTTATGGTGATGGTTTTTCATTATTGTTAAGATTGGTTAATACACAAAAAAGCTACTACCAAAACCCGTCAGTAAATATTAAATGACGGGTTTTTCTTATTTTCGTTCCATGCAAATTAAATGGGATTTTAAAGCGTTCTCAGAACTAAGCATAGATGAGCTGTACGCCATGATGGTTTTGCGTCAAGAAGTATTTATTGTTGAGCAAGATTGTCCTTATATGGATGCAGATGGAAAGGATCAAAAATCTTATCATTTATTAGGTTACGATGCTGATGGAGATTTAGTGGCTCACTTGCGTTTGGTAGCGCCAGGAGTAAGTTATCAGGAAATGTCTTTCGGACGCATTGTTACTTCTGATAAAGTAAGAGGAAAAGGAGTAGGTAAGCTATTGATGAAAGAAGGGATAAAACAATCAGAACTGTTGTACGGAAAGATGGCGAATCGGATTTCGGCTCAGTCTTATTTAATTCCCTTTTATCAATATTTTGGTTTCAAAACGGTAGGAGAGGAGTATCTAGAAGACGATATTCCGCATACAGAAATGTTGCGCTGTTAAACAGCTTGGTACATAGTTTTTAGGTTCCTCTTCAGGATTTGGCCCATGGTTTTACACTGCAAGAATCTCGATTCTTGATAATGTTCTGCTAATTCATTTTTTAATTCATCAACATGTTCTTTTGGTGCTAATTCTTGACGGTTCATTGTGTCGAGCAAATCTTTGAGTTGGTATTTCCAAAGATAGTAAAATACTATTGCAGGTAAACGGCTTCCTTCTTTCCAAGCTCTACAGAAACATGCTCCTGCATAGTAGTTGAAAGAGATAATCCAACTACATCTGCTTTGAT
>CEUV01033836.1_pt1 | contig 18017 bp, 37 predicted proteins | sample 356401 | NCBI WGS metagenome assembly CEUV01 (sample SAMEA2622710, study PRJEB7988) | marine metagenome | isolation source: saline water (ENVO:00002010), including
TTAATATTAACAATACCACAATCAGAACCTACTGCTGATGTAAAGGTCTCTGCTTCTTGCACACTATCAGTGAATATACAAGAACTTAATCCTTGCGGAACTGCATTATGAATACTTATTGCTTCATCTAAATCAGTGTACTTTAACACATATAAAATTGGTGCAAACGTTTCAGTCTTTACTAAATCACATTGTTCAGTTGCCTCAACTATTGCTGGTCTCACAGTGCAACCTTCTACAACTTCTCCACCATGAACTGCGTAGCCTTTTTCTTTTGCTTGTTGTAATGCTGATTGCATTTTGTCTGCTGACTCTTGATTTATAAGTGGACCTACCAAAGTTTCTTCTTTAAAATTATCTCCAACAGGCAAACTCGCATAAGCAGATTTTAGTTTTGTCATTAATGCATCATAAACTGATGTATGCACAATTAATCTTCTCAACGTAGTACATCTTTGTCCTGCCGTACCAACTGCACCAAATACTATTCCTCTTACTGCTAAATCTATATTTGCGTGTTTTGACACTATCATTCCGTTATTACCACCTAGTTCATATAATGCTTTGCCCATTCTTGCACTTACTCTTGGAGCCAATGCTTTGCCCATTGCTGTCGAACCTGTGGCACTTAATAAATTAATTCGTGAATCATCTGCCATCCATTCTGCTTCAGTTTTATCTCCGTCAACTATTTGTAGTAAATCTTTAAATTTTTCATCAGGAAAGAAACATTCGCTAATTGCTTTATCCCATGCCTCTTTACAACTGTCTGTTACATTTTTTGCTTTAGGTGAACCTTTCCATACCACACTGTTTCCGCACACCATCGCTATACAATGATTCCATGCCCAAACGGCACAAGGAAAATTAAAGGCAGTAATTACACCCACAACTCCTAATGGATTGTAGACTTCTTGCAATTTGTGTTCTGGTCTTTCACTTTGTATTGTCAAACCATACAACTGTCTTGAAAGTCCTACTGCGAAATCACACATATCAATTGCCTCTTGCACTTCACCAATTGCTTCTGCGTGTATCTTTTTTGCATCTTTCATAATGGCTGTACCAATCTTCTCAATGTCTTGTCTTAAATGATTGCCAAAGACTCTGATTACTTCACCTCTTTTAGGTGCTGGTACAGTTCGCCATTCTTTTTGAATTTCTTTTGCTCTTTCTATAATGCTATCGTAATCATTCCTGTTCATATAGTTTCCCGAATTTATTGCTAGTGAATATGTCAAAAGGAACTTCTTCCTGTTTCTGGAAACCTGAACCTTCTAATTTGCCTTCTGAATATGCTTGTACAACTGCACAAACTCCTGAAGCCGTTGTTCTCTGTATTGCATTTAAAGTTTTATCTCCATAAATTTTCTTCTGGAAAGTTCTTTCCTGCAACTTGCCATCTATCATTCCAATTACTGTGATAAACATTACCACAACATCTTTGGTTGTGTAAGGAACTTCTTGGTCAAATAAATCAATAAATTTTTCTTTATTGTGTTTCAAGTTTAAATCTTCTAACAGAAATTTCATACTTGCATGATGACCAGGATATCTAATTGTTTTGTAACTCATAGTCTTAACTTTATCTTTAAATGTATCACACATTGAAGCAACACCACCTGAAGTGTTAAATGCTTCATATTTGTTTCCGTCTATATATAGATGTTCTAATCCGTCTAATGGCTGAACTTTAATTGCCTTCCCTCCAGCAATTATATCAACGTCATTTATGTATTCATTAATTAAGCCTGAAGTTGACCATGTAAGATAATAAGCCATACTATTTGCTGTGAACATAGGTAACGCACCTACTCTCATTTTAACCTTATCAACTCTAGTAAATTGTTTTATTAGATCAGCCGCGATAATGTTTACTGCACCAGGAGCCAGTCCACACTGTGGCATCATGAATGCTTCAGTTTTTAAACCTTTGATGTGATCTGATACTGCAACATCTTCTGTTAGATCAAAGTATGCAACATCATTTGCCGCACAGGCATCTGCTATTGAAATATTGGCATCATAAGATGCACAACTAACCACTATGTCTTTGTCTTTTATAAATTCTGTTAATGCTGATTCGTCATTAGCATCTATATGAATTGCATTTTTAATTTCTGTATTTGCATCTATTAAAAATACTTCGTGCTTCTCTCTCTTTAAAAAAGCATTTACAATTTTGCCTATTTTACCGGCACCTATTACACAAATTTTTGCCATGATCTATCTTCCATGTTTACTTACAAATTTCTGTGGACCTTCTGTAATGAATTCGAGTCCACTCATATTACCAATATAAACATTTTTTTCATTGTTATATTGTAATTGTAATTTAACTGTCTTTTGAAATACCACACTTAAAAATTGATTCTCCTTAAATGTAAGAATATCAGCATTTACCTTTTGTCCGTTGCGTGTACATTCAATTGTACACTTGTCATCAAAATGAATTGTTTCCATTGTCATCCTTATCGTCTAAATATTTTTTTTGAACTTTATACATAAAATAATATAATGCATCTAATAATAACAGATTGGTGAGATAACCAAACATTGTGAATCTTATACCTAAGAAAAAGTATGGAAACACTAAAAGTCCTAATACCATGAAAACAATATAGTGTTTAACTCTTTCATCTGGTACGTACCAATTTAACCATGTGTACATTATAAAAAATTTCTTCTTAATTTTTCTGCTTTTTTAATATTAATATATCTTCTTTTCTTTGCTTCACGTTTTTTGAAACTTGGCTTTTGATAGTATTGTCTATCTTTTAATTCTTGGAAAATGCCATCTCTTTTCATTTTCTTTTTCATAACACGTAGAGCCTTCTCTACATTGTTATTTCTTACTTCTATTGTAAAACTCAATGCAACCTCCTTTCCTGATATTTTTCCACATCAATATTTAACATATGCTTACAGATTTCTTTGATGTTTACAGGAATAGGTTTGTAAGATAGTTCTTCTGGTACAAATAAACTGACAAGTTCACCTTGCTTATCAAAAATTAGTGCGTAGTCACCTTCCTGCCTGACTGCTTCATCTAAAGTTGTTTTATCTTTTTTTGACATAGTTATTTGCAAATATGCTAAAATATAACATTATTTGGCTACAAAGTCAAGGTTAAAATAAGTATTATTATGGAGATGTTTATATGGCTAAAAAGTCTGACAGATTTATTCGAAGAGAGCAGAAGAAAGCCAATAAACAGTTCAAGAAGCAATCGCGACTGAAACCAAAAAGTGTGATTGAAGAACCTGAAAACGGTACAAGAACTTTTCCAAAATCCCACATAATCACCCTAGATGATCTGACTAAACCGGATTAAGATAAATATAGGTTTTAACTTCTTATAAACCTAAATCCATTTTATATTTTGAAAATTTTTCTCTCCAAGCAAAGAAATTTTTGTTGTGATTGGCAGTTGGGTCCTTAAGGATTTCTACTTGCCATTGGTGGACCATTTCATGTGCAAGTGTTTCTATGAATGTTCTCCATGTTTCGAATCTATGATGTAACTCAATCACGTATCCGAATGTAGGATTATGATATGGAATATGATTCTGATTGCAGGTGCCTTTTCTAGAATACCTTGCGTCCCAGTCCATATGTAATTGACCTTTACAGCCTCTTAATCTTTTAACAATCAATTTAGGACGTGTTAGTTTGTCTTCAAACAATGATTGATTAAGGATGTTGTACCATCTTACAGCCACAGCATCAGTCGGGTAGTAATTCTCCTCGTCCCCTCTTCTTTCAAGTGCTTTCTTGATTTTGATCTTGTAGTGTCTTTTGGATTTCATACTACTATTTAATTAAAAATTGGCTCTGAAAAAGTGCCAGTAATTAATTAAAGTAGTAGTTTATAAAATTTTTTCTTGGGTCCAACTGTGTTTTGCTAGGTTTTTTGCCTCTGCCCATCTTATGAAAAGTCCTAACTCTTTCCCGTGTGCTTCAATTTCCCAGGGTAGGTCCCAGTAATTTGTCTGGCTGTCCACCAAGTTGTTCTGCCATCTTGTGGATCCACATCTGCTTAAATCCACTAACTCTCCCTTGGCGTATTGTTTGAGATGTACCATTTCATGTGCGATGGTCTCCATTACAGTTCGCTTGGAACCTGTGCAGTCTACAGTGATTGTAAACTCTCTTGGTCGGTGATTAGAATCATCAAAATCAATTTCACCTAAGATACCATCTTCCTTATAAAGGGTTCTTGAAAATTCAATGTCTAACGTGATTTTATTTCTAAGATTATTAGGAAATAAATGTGTGGCACAATATTCGACTAAACTATTTGCCAATTCTCGAAGGTGTTTGGTACCACCTGTAATATTAACTAACATTACCCTTTAGCAATTTCCATTGCCATTTGCTTCAGTTCATCTGTAAGGAACTGTATTTCTTCTTCAGGTCTTTTTTCTGCAATGGCTTTCTCAATTTCCATGCTTTTAACCTTCATGGCAGTTAATTTAATTTTAATATCATCTATTGTGTGTATCATATTATTATAATAACACAATTAATAAAATGTGTCAAACAATTAGAAAAGGCGTATTACTTGATTTTTTTATTTTATTTTTGGAAACAATGCATCTGTACAGAACAGTTCTACATCTTCTTCTTTCAATCCAAGTGATTTCATTACCTTTGGAGTGTGTGGATTTTGTTGTTGATTATGACAATAATAGTTTTGTGCTTCTATTGTTTCTTCTTTATTGGCTGTGCCTCTGTAATCGCATATACAGTCAAAATAAACTTTTAAATTATCAACTGCAAGATCAACTATTGCTTTGGCTTCTTCGTCAGTTTTTACGTTTCCTGCCGCAATCATAGATCCACTGAATATATTCAATGCCCATTGAGGTAGTTCTCTTCTTTTGCTAGGAACAAATTCTTCAACTGCTTCTTTAAACCAATCTATCAATGGATGTGCTTCACCGCCTGAACTTTTTGAAAAGTCATGAAAAGCACCTGTCATTTTGTTTTTACCAGCAATAACATCAAAGCCATATATAGGGCCGTTATTATCTAGATTGGGAAAGATACACACGTGCATCATCCATAAACCTTTAGACGCCCTAGCATCAACAACATCTATATGACAACGTCTACAATCTTCTGTTTGCCAAACTCTATTAATCCAACCATTATCAGGCTGATTAAATTGCGACATTCCTTCTTCTTGAATTTCTTTGCCTCTAGAATCAAACTCTTTTATTATCTGTTCCTGGCAATCAATTAATGTGTCCCAAATATAACTCATATTAAATTAGGATCCGTTCTGTGATATATGAAAGGATCATCAGTTTCTATTCCTTTTAATAATTTTAATCTTGTTTCTAATGCATCTATAGTGGTATAGATGTGTCCTGTATCGTGTTCTTCTATACAACTTTTAAAATATTTTATTTCGTCTTCTAATACTTTAATTTTGATCAGATCCCACTTCTTGGTCAGTCTTTTTTTTCTCGGCATACAATTCCTTAAATAGTTCAGTTGCATATTCAAAACAAAGTTTGGCTTCTTCTGCCATACTATCATTTGTTTTTGATCTTATTATTTCTTTTGTTTCTTTAATATCACAATCAAACTCGTACATTGAACCTTTGCCAGGTGCTTTCTTCTTTATCATTTGGCCACCGGATAAGTCGCCCATGTGTCTAACGTAGATGTGTGCCATTAGTTTTTCAGGATCGTCTTTAATATTAAAAACGTGTCTTACATATTTTTCAGTGGATTCAGTTAAGGTAGGATTTTCAGACTCTTTCCAAAGTTCTTGAAAGTCTGCTAATATTTTTGGTGCTCTGCGTACACTTGGAAAGTCATTGAATAGACTGTTTGCCATTGCACAGGCTTCTAATAAATTATATATTGCGTGTTGATTCCAAAGAAACTTTGCGTACATTTCTGTTGACATCTTACCCGACATCAACTCATGCACAAAATCTTGTCTTTCTGCTTGTCTATGTACTTCTTTGGTTAACTCTTTTAGGCTCATTCAGATTCGATTTTTATTTGTAAAGGGAAACCTCTGCTTCTACTCTCATTGGTTGCTTCCGTTCCTTTCTGTTCTGCTATTTCGTATGTATACACACCACACACTGCCGAACCTTCATTGTGGATTTTGATTGTGAGGTCTTTTGCTGTTTCTGGTGTGTGCCTAAAGATTTTTACTAGCAGTTCAATAACGAAGTCCATTGGAGTCACATCGTCATTTAACAGTATCACTGAATAGTTTTCTGGTTCCTTTGTCAGTGCCTTTACTTTCGAGTCTACTTTTACTTCTAAATCTGTTGCCATTTTTTTTATTTTAGTTTGGTAGGGTGTTGCCACCCTACCATATTCAAGTTACTTAACTTCAATAGTTCGTGCTTTTTTACCTTCTGGAATTATTCTTTCCATAGATACTTTAAGCAAACCATCTTTAAGTTCTGCTCCTTTTACTTCAACATCATCCGCAATAGTAAATGATTTTGAAAACCATCTTTTGCTTATGCCTCTGTGAAGTACACCGTCTGCATCTTTGGCTTCGGACTTGTCCTTTTCCTTAGATTTTACAGTCAACATATTGTCTTTGTATTCTACATCTATGTCGTCTTTAGAAAAACCTGCAAGTGCAAGTTCCACGTCATAAGTGTATTCACCAGTTTTCACTATGTTGTATGGTGGGAAGTTCGCCATAGGCGCTCTAAAGATATCGTCATCAAACATTCTTTCGAAGTGATCGAAAACGTTATCAAATCCTACGGTTACTGGTCTTAATTGATTGAATATAGATAGTGCTTTATTTGTCATCGCTTTTCCTCCTTATTAAGCAAGTTAATTTAATGTAAGTCCTATCCAAGCAACTTACACTTTTATTTATCACATACTGTGATACTATATTATATAATAACTGATTATAAAAAATCAAGAGTCTAACCATATATTTTTTGTATCTTTTTTACCAAAATGTTTGGTTTCATGTCCTTTTCTGACTTCAAGAGTAAATGATTTGCCTCTTGTATCTGCTGTCAAATGATATTCGAATCCATCATATTCAACATGGCATATCACTGGCCAACCTTCAATGTTTTGGTATTCAAGATGTAGTTGATTTAATCTAAGACCGTGTGGTCCACCTTTAATTTTTTCTTCTGTGTGCCATGCACCTTTTTCAAAACTTTGTCCAAATAGGTAATGCTTGTTTTCAACTGCGTAATGATCCGCATCGAATGATCCTGTTTCTATACATTTTATTCCATACTTGCCTAACTTTTCATATTCCAAAGGTATTGCGTGGATAGTGTCCTCAAATTTAAAATTTCTATCATATTGGTCAATATACAAAGTACAACTTTCAGACAGTTCACAACCGCTCACGTGTGTAATATCATCATGCTCATACCAATCTCTTTCCAACTGTGCTTTTTTTGGCACTTTGTTCAGCAAGTTCATGTCTCTATACTCTGCAAGGTATTGTCCTAACTTGTCTTGTCTCTTACTCCAATAGTCATATGCTTCTTTGGTAATATGGCCCATTACTGCTTCACCACCATAGGCTTCAAACCTAAGTTCATAAAACTTTCTTTCATTCTTGATTTTTTCAATTAGGATTTGTTTTTGTTTAGACGTCGCCATTTAAAGCATAATAGCACACTACTCATTTTGTGTCAATGGTGGATAGCCATTCATCTTAGCCAATTCATTATTAGCCTCAGTTGCCGCAATGCTAGTATTAAAACTCATAGACATTCTTGGTTTTTGTGATTTATTTCCATCCACGTAATGGATCACCCAACTAGGAAATATTAGTATGCCATTATTGACTGGCGAATATGTGGCTCTTACTGCGGTTATTTGATTACGTTGAGGCATAAATCTAGGAAGATAATATTGTGCTTCATCTTCTCTATCAAAATGTATCTTTGAATCTGAATCTTCTGGCACATCTATATAATATACTCCACTTAAAATACTGTCTCTATGGTTGTGAGGTTGATTATAATCTTTGTGATAGTTAATATTCCACCAGTAGTCGGAAATAATAAGGTCGGGCATACCTGCCATCTTAGTACATTCATTTATGGATCTTTGGAGTGCGTGAATAAACCTTTCTATTGATACTGGTTTCTGATCTAGTATTTCGAAAGATTTGCTTTGCCAACCACCATAGTTAGATGCTACCTTACCTTCTTTGTCTTCTTCAGCAAGTTTTTCAACGTACTCTTTCAGTTCAGCATTGTTGACATCTTTTAATTGATCATTCCATATTACAGTTGGAAACCATAGATCGGCTTTCATTGGCATTATTTCTGCTCCAGTTCTTTAATTTTGTTTGGTAAAAATTCTAAATCGTAAACTCTATTTTGATTAATAAGATTAAATTCAAAGGCACTGCTACCATTCCATATGTAATAGCACTTTGATTTATTTAAAATATAACCTATCAGCCATCTATCTTTAAAAGTACCATCTATATCAAATATTATTATATCTACTGCATTAGCAATATCAATCAACCATTTTAAATTTTGTTGATCATCTGGATCTGTAACTTCAAACATATAAACATTAACATCTTTATCGAATTGTTTGGCTCTCTCATTGAAGTCATGCTTTACACTTTGGGCAGGATTTATAAGCAATATACTTGTATTCTCGTTGTACAACTTATCAGGCTCAGTGATTAAATTTAATTTTGGCATACAAATAATTATGCTATTACTCGTACAATTTTTTCCAATGTGATTTGCTAGATTGTTCTTCGTTTTGAACGTATGATTCTGGATAAACAACTTCAGTAAGATTTGGTTTTATTCTTCCACCCTGTCCTTTATCTTCACTTGCTTGTCGCCCGTCTCTGCTCTCATTATGTAGTTTGAAGTCTTTTTTTTTGGATCCTCTTTAGCAACTTCTTTTTCTGCTTCTTCAATCATTTTATTCCATTGCTCTAATGGCATTGGTGGTTCCGTCTCTTTGACAGGCTCTTTCCATGCCGCCGCATAACCAGGCTTTGATGTACGATGAGTTTCATATTGTTTTTCTGGCTCAATATTTTCTAAAGTTGTTTTAATTTGTTCTTCAACTTTATTGTAATCAACTTCTTCTTCTTTGGCTTTACGAGCAACTTCTTCTAATGCTTCTTTTTCTTCTTTTTCTCTTTGTTTGAATCTTTCTAATTGTTCTTCTGCTTCACGTTCCTTTTGTTCTTTCTCAAAACCTTCCATCAATTCTTCATGCAGACTTTTTTCTTTTGGTGCTTTAGGCACTATAGGCTTTGCGTTAGATATTTTTGATAGACTGATTGGCTTACTTGTAACTTCTTTTTGTTTTTCCACTATCTTTTTTAAACTCTGACCACCACTTGGTGTAGGAGTAGGTTTAGGTGCCTTAGGTGTGCTAGGTGGAGTAGGTTTACTAGGTGTTGGCTTGCCACCTGAGTCTATGTATCTCCAACGGAAAGTATACTGCGAAGCAATTAACAATAATACCGCAAGTGGATCAAATACAAATATAATAGTTATAATAACCCATCTTACTGCTTCTTCTAATAAGTTTCTATCTGCTTCATCACCATACACAAATTCTGCAATATATCTTATTGGACCTACCTCAGACTCCAACTTCATCACTTGACCTTTTAAAGGTTCAATTGCTAATAGGTGTTCATCGATACGACCTGTTGCATCAAATATATTTTTTTCTGCTATCTGTATTTGTGATTCTATACCATCAAGTGATGCATCATTCTTTGCTCTTAATTCGTCTATCTTTTGTGATGCTTTTTCAATCTTAAGCATTAGTGCTTCACGTTCTGGACCTTGTTTCTCTCTCAATTCAAGTCCTTGTTTGACTCTACCAGTACCACCAAAACCTTTATTACGTGATGTAAATGCTTCAACATCAGCATCTAGCACTTCTATTCTTGCATATGCATCATCTATTTTCTTTTGTTCTATAGCAATATCTTGATTAAATCTGTTTACGCCACTATCGTCTTTGTTTTGAATTCTTAATAAAACTTGATTCTGTCTTTCAATATATTTTTCCTCAGCAAGTATCTTGCCTTCTAATATTTCTATTCTAGATGTGACTGTGTCGCTGGCTAAATTTTGTTCGACGTGTGCCTTTGAAAGGAATCCAAATATACCCATTGAGGTTATTAACATCAATACAACCACTGCAATGGATAGATAGGTCTTTAACCACCAGGTTGCTCGATTCCAATACCTATGGAGCCATACTGCGGTGACCAGTTTACCTACTTCTAAGGCAGTACCCATTATGATGATTGGTACAGCCGCCGCGGCAAATATCGCCACAAGTCCCGCAACAGAATAATAAATTGCTACACTTGATATGATTAAGGCTACAATAAATGTTAATAGTCCAAATAACATATAAACTCCTCTTAAAGTTTATATATTTATCGGCTATTACCTAATAAATTGCCAGCCTTGATAGGCAATGTCTTTGCAGGCTGTTTCTTTAAAATCCCTAGTTTTACTCTTCTTTTTAATTTGTGTAAACACCACTCTGCAATAACCACTGCCATGCGGATAACTTGCAACAATTTTAACGAATCCATGTGTATCATCGTCCATATTGTGCCAACTAACCACTTTGCCTTCTTCCAAGTTGTCTAGTGCAAAGAATACTGCTTTGTCTTGCTTTGCTCTATCTTCTTTACTCAACTTGCCAAGATTGTTTCTTACAAAGTTATACCACACTTCTACACCTGTTCCTGCGTGTGTATAGTTGTGACTTACACTCTTCTGACTAGATAGACTCTTTGTCTTTTCTAGATTAGTTGTACCACAGGCAGTTAACAATAAACTACTGCCTAGGAGTAACCATTTCCCAAGAGCCATCAAATTTTTGACAGACATATCCTTTTTTCCTTATCCATTCGTTTGCGATATACATATCGAACCAATACTCTTTGCATTCTTTTGCTATACCACTATATGCTAGAAAATCCTTTGCACCATCATCACACACCATAGTTTCCACAGTCTTCTTATCAACTATTTCACCTTTGGTATTTTTTATAATGACCGTTTCTATTTGTGCATTACAATATTGGTCGCTCCATGGACCACCTGCACTTGCAACAGATTGATATGCAAGGACCATCCCAACCGTGAGTAGTGATAGAAATATGATTCGTTTCAGCATAATCTATCCTTACTCAGATTGTTTAAGTACTTTTGCAGAAGTTTTATCTATTGTGCTTTTAACTTTACTAGATAACTTAATAGAATTCTTTGCTTCTACTAATTTTACAATAGACTCAACATCTTTCTTAGATATTTTTACTAATACAAAAGACCTATAGTTGTTTTTACTTGTATTGAACATAGTCAACTTCCTGTCCACAGAATAAGTTCTAAGAACTGTCTGTTTAATCATGTTCACAATACTGTCTTTCGACTCAACTACACCTGTCATAGACTCTGGCGCACCCTTTTCAGTGTAAATGATAGATGTTTTATTGTTCATCTCACCATTAATCCTGTCAGTGATTTTAGCCTTTGCCTTAAGAACTGCCTTCTTCATAGACATTTCCATATCAGGAGATACTGCTACTGCTACCGCATAGTAATATCCTTTTCTTAATACCCAACCCTCTTTACCAGTGTCTTCATGGTCAAGATACCAGGCAGGTACTTTCTTTGCCTTTGTATTCTCGATTGGCAAGTTTACCATTCTACCTGAACAAGCAGATAAAACGAATGCCATCGCTAATACCATTATTATTTGTAAGTGCCTTTTCATAAGCCTCCTCTGTTTAAGTGTATAGTATATAGGATTTTGGAAAAATAGTCAAGTGTTTTGGTACTTTATTTTTGGCGTGTTTGTTGAACTATTTTGGTAATGTTACCAAAATTATTTGTTATCGAATGAATATTCGAAGTTTTGACTCCACAAATTCTTCTGTAGTAGTTTGGCTCCATTTCGTAAATGGAATTTTTCAGCCATCTGTGTCAATGGAGATAATGTGACTAATCTATTTAAATGGTTGGATTCTTTAATCATTTTGTGAACTTCGTTCACAATCATTCTACCACCACCCTTTTTAAGACTCCAAACCGTGTAGGCTATTGCTATTTTACCTTGTTGTCCTACTCTATGAATACTTTCTAAATGTGCAACTTCACTCAACTTGTCTAATTCATACAAAGTCTTTGGTACTTGATTCGTGTATGCGAAACACATCACAGCCATCAAATCCTTTCCATGATATAGACCAAACATCTTTCTACCATGATTTGTTCTCCATGAAACAGGCAGATCCGGTCTAACAGGATCAGTGCTAATATCAATATCTTTCAATTCTACTAACTTTGTTTTCTTAAGCCAATCAAAGTTTATAGATATCGTTGGTAGTTTCATCTTCATCTTCTTTGTTTTGTTTTTCTGTCATGCCAATGAATTTTATAATACCAGCCAGTATAAGAACTGACGCAGGTATGCCTATAAAAAACATTAGTAATCCGTGTTCTAAGTCCATTTTTCGTCTCCTCTATGCCAACCTAAATCCTCAATCTTTTCACTTCCACATTCTGGACACACCCAGCCTTCTTCTGCATCGTGATCCTGTTTTAGATCCTGCGGAGCACCTCTCCATTTACAGTCGAAACAATACCAGTTCCAAACTTCTTCTATATCTCTGTCCCCTGATTCTCCGGAACTATTCCTTGTTGTTCTAACCATAGTATTATTATCTCCATTAAGTCAGTCATATCACCAAACAATTCATTAATCATAATTTGTTGTTGATACACAATATAACTTAATAATATTATTGTAAATGCTATTACAAGTATTGCAAATCTAAGTAGGTTCATTTGTTACCTTTCATTAATGTAATTTCTGTTGCCGCTTTTCTGCCAGACACATCATCGTCGTCAGCAAATACAGGAACCTGATTGCTTTTGTGCATTGTTGCAATACCAATCAATTTACGTTTACCCGAATAAAATATAGGCTCTTGCTTTTTACCACCACTAACAGGAATTTTATTGCCTAGTGGCACACCTGTTCTTTCTTCAACAGGTTCAAATGTAAGAGGTTCATTAGTATTCTTCTTAGGCTTCAACTTGTCCAATCCTCTCTCCTTCAACCACTGTCTGTGTTTTGCCTGGGCCTCTCGCAAAGACTTTGTGTTAGCCAATTTGCGTTTAATTCTTTTCTTTAAAGGTATCTGTATAAATCCCATCTTAATATATTATATGATTAATTTATGATTGTCAAACTACTTTTTGGCGTTCAATGATTTAATTTTATCCAAAATAATAATGGAATATTGGTCGTTTGTGCTCCAAGCCTTAAGTCCATTTACCAATTTAGAATAGTTAATAACACCTGAATCCAGTTGTTTTGTTCTTTCAACTCTGAATTCTTCATAGGCAGGATGTCTATTCAATATATCAATAACATCTGCTACACTTTGACATTTTGTTTTGTATTTCTTTACACCAAATTTTGCATTAGGTATTCCCAATGGTTTCATTTGCGGAACATTATCGTCCCAAGTTCTTACACCAAATAGTGCATTGCCTTCTGTCGCAAATCTACTTGTTCCATAAGCGGATTCTACCACAGCCATTGCAACCAGTATATCTCTTGGAATTCTTTGATCAGAAGCGGTAGTCCAATTTAGATAGTCTATACATTTGTTTGTTGCTAGAACAAATCCTGCATTGTCTTTGTATGTGTAATCAGGTTCATGTAAGCCAAATTCTTTTGCTAATTGAACCATTTTTAAATCTTCTTCTTTTTGAATTTTCTTTACAATGTAAGGATTAGGTTTAAATGTTCCAAAGCCATATGCTAGTCCTAAAACTAAAGAACATAATAATAGTTTTGTAATAAACGATTTGACTTTAGAACTTGTAGTTCTAACTTCAGACTGTTTTGCTTTAGACTGTGCCTTATTCATACACTTATTATATATTATTTTGAGCACAGGGTCAAGCACTAAAAAACCGCTATTTTATTGACTTTTATATGCCAGTTTTGTCCTGAATGCAATCCAAATCAGCACTTTCTATCTGAAAACCGTAATTTTGAAATGATGTGGTGATATCGCTCAACTTGGCAGAACCATTTGCCAAGCATTCGCTTTTAATTTTATACAATTTGATAGGATCTTCTTCCATTACAACACAGGGATTTCCGAGTGTGCATATGATTATAATTACTTTCCACATATACTAATTTACCTTTTTATAATTTTAAAATTGTTTTTACAGATATCGTACCAATATCTACCACTTTCTCTTAACAATTCATTGTCAGTACGAAGTTGTTCCATTCTTTTGTGAATTAAGTTCCATTGATACTTTGAGATGACTTTATCCTTGTCTTGATGTCTATCTATTCTAGACAGCACATCATCTATTAATGGGCAGGTGATATCAGGCACTTTAGGAGCCTTCTTCTTCCACTTTGCAAATAGTGTGACTTTGCGTTTGGGTCTAAGCATAATAGACTCCTTTCACAATAATATTTAGATTGTTATTGTGTAAAGTTTAATACAAATATAAGTTATAAGATGTGTTTAAAAGTGTGGGAGCCGAAACTCCCACACCTGACTATTTCTGTTGCCCGGCTAGTCTTCTCCGCCAAGTGGCCGGTTATTAAGCGGCAACCAATTCCGCATCAGCAAATATACTGACTGGAACTGTCACTTCTGGTTTAAATGCGTTAGCATCTATAATTGACCTTTTACAGAGATCCTACTGGTAAACTCCATGCGCCTTTTGACACTAGTCGAACCTATATCACCCCCGTAAAGCATATTGCCTAATATGTTTTGCGTGAACGATTTTGGTGGAGGTGGTCGGTACTGCCCCGACGTCCTAAATGTTTATTCCTCACACTTCAACGTCTACAGTGTATTTAAACAGATTATTGTGTGTTTGTCAAGACTTGACTGGAGACCATCTACCATCTTTGCTTCTTACTTTGTTGTTGTGTTCAACCAGTATGGTAAATGTTTTAACGTCTTTGAACTCCTTACCATGTGCGAAAGTAAATTCATGACCTTTGTCAGTTTTACTTTTCCAATAGTGTTGGAAGTCTGTGATAACCATTTTGTCTTTTTTAACTTTAATTGCCATGTTATAAACATAGCACATTATCAGTTTGCTGTCAATGGAGATTATCTTTGAACTTTGATATCGGTAGCAACTTCTCTTCCTCTGAACTCTTTAAGTTCGTACTCAATCACTTCGCCGTCCATAACCTCTTTTAAGTTTGCGGCTTTTAGTGCTGATATATGAAGAAAGACGTCCTTGCCCTCTATGTCTGGTGTAATAAATCCAAAACCTTTAGCAGAATTGAACCATTTAACTTTACCTGTTGCCATATGTTTTCTTTTGTTTCCTTAGGATAATATTTATAAAAAATGTGAAAAGAACGGTTGCTTGACTGTAAAAATCAAGCAACCATTCGGAATGATTACATAGAGTTTTTCTTCTCTTGTATTTCTTTTCTTCTTACTTTTGTTGCCTTACCTAGTAAGCCAAGAGCCTTTCTTGCTCTAGCCGCCGCCGCTTTTACACCTTTTGTTTCGAAGGCTTCTGATTCAGCAATATAACTTTCAAAGGCTTGTTTTATTTCGTCATGTGTTTGTGACATTGTGTTTCTCCTTTATGATATCATAAATGTCTTTCCAACTATTTGCTCGTTGGATGTTCATTTGTTTATTATTATAACTTCTATTATGTGGTAGGTCAAGTAGTATTGGTACCAAACCAAGAACCTTGCCAGATTCAACATTGTCTGGTTTATCGTCTATCCATATTGTTTCCATATCAAATTTTTGGAGAGCAAAGTATTTGCCTTGACCTGTTTCCAAAAAAGTGAAGTCTTCAAATACATCACCAAAAACTTCCTTAAGATTATCTTCCCTTGCTCTGTTTGCCACTTTGTTCAAAGTCTGCGATGAAACAACAGAAAATTTATAACCTTCTTCTGCTAACTTTGTGACATACTCCACAGCACCTTCCATAGGTTCTAAATATCTCATATAGGCACTTTCGTTGAACACAGAAATATATGTGTTTAATGCTTCTTCCGGTACATCTGGATAGTGTTTGCGTAGGTCAAAATGACCTTTATCTTTCTTCTCTAAACCTTGTGCAATCATGAAGTCGTCAAATGCTTCTTCCCATTTGAGTAATACTCCATCAACATCTATACCTATTATTTTAGACATTAAGATAGTTTTAGTCCTGTTGTGCCTTCACCATATTTCTTTGCCATGTTTACTTCAGTCTTTGCCCAAGTAACAACATTGTTCTTTACTATCTTGTATTCACCATGTTGTGGCACGGTAAACATGAATGGTCCTAGACCAACTCCACTTGGCAGGTTTACTATTGCCATAGGTCTTTGAACGGTGATATATTCAGCATCATGTTCTAGAAATCTAGCAACAATCTCTTCTCCGCTCATTAACTTAATCGATATGGTATCATTGGCAGTTATATCAGACATTTGATTCCTTTTCCAAAAGTGTTTTTAATTCTGAGTATCCTCCAACATATGCATCATCTACAAATATTTGAGGAACTGTTCTTGCACCTGGCACTGCTTCTTGCAACTGCTGAACAGTCCAAGTTCCATGTGCAATGTTTCTTTCTTCGTACTCAATGTTTTTAGATTTGAGTAAGTTTTTGGCTTGTTCACAGTATGAACATCCAACGTTGCTCCAAACAACTGCTTTAGTGATCTTTGACATCTGGTATTTCTATTGCTCCTATTCCTTCATTATGAAGTTCTTTTATTTCTTTGTCGGTTGCTTTACCGTATATATGGTCATCACGTTCTCCCAAAGACGCTTTACGAGCCTCCTGGGCAAAATTATCTCCAACATTTTCACAGTTTTTTTCAACCCACGTTTTTAAATGTTTTAATGCTGACCTATTATTGAAGAATGCTTGATTACGTTTTTTACCTTTGGCTTTCGTTTTACTGCTGACATTAGGAGCCATAATTGCTCGCCTTATTGAAATATTATCGCACATAGGACAAGACACCAATCCTTTTTTCTTTTGGTTTAGATAAGATTTTTCGCTGTCAAACCAGCCTTCGAATTCATGATTGTTTTTACAGATTAAATTATATTTGGGCATTGTAATCTTCAGGTTTAATATTTTTTGTGCTGTCATCATTTTTGTCTACCATTAGACTAATTAAGAAGACTGCTAATCCAAAACCCATTATTGCCCAAAGAAATATTCCATCTTTCGATGTGAGTAAGTGAACTAACACTTCTAGTCCATTCATTGTATTGTAATCAACCATTATAAAGAAAATTTCTTAAATTGTCCTCTTTTGACGTCTTGTTTGATTCCACCTATTAGATAACTTTCAACTTCAGTTTCTTGTGGAGCAACTTGAAGACCTTTTGATGATAACCAATGCTGTGTCCACGGAAGTGGATTTTGATTTGCACCTACATCATAAAGTGGATCGAAACCTAATGCTCTTAATCTTTTGTTTGCAATCCATTCTACATATGTTCCTAATAATCTTTCGTTAAGTCCAATAATTGAACCATCTTTGAATAAGTGTTTTGCCCAAGCCTTTTCTTCTTCAACACATTTTTTGAACATTTCAATCACAGTCTTGTCAAGACTTTTGATAACTTTACTCATACCTTTGTCGTCACCTTTTTGCCATGCTTTGATGACGTGTGTTGATAAGTTTAGATGTGTTGCTTCGTCTCTAGCAATTAATGAAAGTATTTTTGCCGAACCTTCCATAAGTTTTAATTCGCCAAACGCAAATGTACAAGCAAATGATACGTAAAATCTTAATCCTTCTAACAGGTTTACATTTACCATTGCAAGATATAATTGTTTCTTTAATTCATCTATATCGCCTTTGCCTTTGACTGTGTAGTCTTGTGCCATTTCACTAAACTTATCATAATTTTTTGTCACTGATACTGCTCTTTTTAAAATTTCATCATCATTCAAAATTGTGTCAAATACCTCAGATGGATCTGCGTA
>CEUV01067638.1_pt1 | contig 18012 bp, 13 predicted proteins | sample 356401 | NCBI WGS metagenome assembly CEUV01 (sample SAMEA2622710, study PRJEB7988) | marine metagenome | isolation source: saline water (ENVO:00002010), including
CTTTCTTTATCTAATTTAATATAAAACTCTTTTCTAGAATTAAAAAATTGATCACATGCCTTTTTAAATCTATTCCAGATTGGAGAAGATTTATATTCTGGTGTAAATGGAGAGTCCTTCCATTCTTTTTGGAGTTGAATAAATTTTTTACTAGTTGAATTCCATTCATTAGAATTTTTTAATCTTTCAGCCTCCTCACAAATTTTAATTTTTATCATTAAATTAGAAGCTAAAGTATCTTTTCTGTTTTTATAAAAATTATTCTTTTCTGAATAAAAGGTATTTGTTGAATCTCTAAATTCCTTCCACGCTTTCTTTAAGTCATTTTTATGTATAGGAGCTGTTTTTTTCCATTGTTCAATTAATTTATTTAACTCCTCATTTTTATCTTTCCATTTTTGATGTGAATCTGGCATATCATCTAAAAGAGAAATGATTTTGTTACAAATCGAAGATTTTAGTATAAGGTTTTTATTATTCTCTTGTTTTAATTCTAGAAAATAGTCATTTCTTTTTTTATTTATAATTTTACTAGCTTCTTGAAACCTATTCCAAATATTTTCTCTTTTTTCTTTAAAAACAGGACCAATTTCTTTCCACTTTTCATGTATTTTTTGTAATTCGTTAAAGGAAACATTTATTGATTTTTCTTTAATTAACTTCTCCGCTTTTTCACATAAAAGTTCTTTATATTCTAAATTTCTTTTAAAATCTAAATCTCTTAATTCTCTATTTATTTTTAGATAATCGTAGAAAAGTTCTACATGATGATTGTAGTTATACCAAATATCATTTTTATTTTGAATAGGTACGTTTCCTGTATTTTTCCATTCACCTTGGAGTGATCTAAATTTATCGAATGTAATTTTTATGGATTCTTCCTGATTAATTAGATTATTAATCTCAGTAATGATTTTTTGTTTTATTTTAAGGTTTTTTTGTTCTTGTCTTTCTTTTTCTTTTCTAAATTCCTGTTTTATCTTTCTAAATTTACTATTTATCTTTTTAAATTTAGTTTCTAAAGGATTAATCTCATTTTTTTTAGATACATCTGATTGTTTAGATGATTTAGATATTAACTTCTTATAAAAGGCTACTTTAATCTCATTCGCTTTTTTAGATACTGACAAAGGATTTGAATTATTAGATAATTTATCTAATTCTAAAATTAAATCTTCTAAAGTTAAATTAGAAAAATTAATATTATTATGCAACTCTTTATTATTATTTAAATCTTCAGTCATATCTGAAATTTATATTACAAAATTACAAATTTATTTTATCTGAATTCCATATATCCCAACTTTCATCAGCTTGAATTTGAAGCATTTCTAATCCATTTTTAATAATAGCACCATGATCCTTTCCCTTCTTTAAAAACAAACTTAACTTTGGATTATATACTACATCGAAAAGCAAATGTTTCGAATTTAAGAAACTATATGGTAGATTAGGGACGGTATTGATTTTTGGATAGGTTCCTAATGGTGTTGTGTTAATGATAATATCAACTTTATTTATAATGTTCTTATTAATATCTGGATAATCAAAACTTGAGTTTCTACTTACAATTTTATAATTTATTTTAAGTTTTTCAAGAACAAATTGTATAGCTTTTGAAACACCTCCATTTCCAAGGATTATAGCTATCTTTCTATTATCTAATAAAGGTATAATGCTTTTTTCAAACCCAATAATATCCGTATTGTATCCGTACAATTTATCACCAACTATTTTTATAGTATTTACAGCCCCTATTGTTTTGGCAGTATCATCTATAAAATCTAGAAAATCTAAAACCTTTGATTTATGTGGAATAGTTACATTTATTCCAGATAGATTGTTCTTTATGATTAAATCTTTTAAAAAACATAAACTTTCAATTTCAACATTAATATATTTTGCATCGATATTTTCAAATTTAAATTTATTCGTGAAATACTTCTTTGAAAAAGAATGATTTAATGGAAACCCAATTAGACCGTAAGTTTTCATATTTATTTAGCACTTGAAAAACGTTCCATCCAACAAACAATTAGAAAACCCAGAATTAATAATGTAAAAGCTATAATTGTTTCAGAATTAAATTGATTTGGAAAATATCTTTCATATGATAATATTTTCTTTTCACCACTGACTATAATATATTTTAATTCCTTTTTCCAAGGCCATATAATGTTTAAGGAGCCAAAGATAAAACCAGTTAATAAAGCTAGAGTTGCGTCCTTATAACTTTTAAAAACCCATGAAAGTACTCTTGAAAAACTAATTAATCCAAAAATAGAACCTAAAATAAATACTGATAGTAATAAAATCTCTAAATCTGTAATAGCATCCACCATTAACAACTGATAATTACCCATTAAAATAAGAATAAAAGAACCTGATAATCCCGGTAACATCATACCACTTATACCAATAATACCACAAATAAAGACATAAAATAAATTTTCATTTTGAGAAGTAGGTGATATGAAAGATAAAGAAAAAGCTACAGAAGCACCTAACAGTAATATAACTACGTTCCATAAACTCCATTTTGTGATTCTTTTACCAACAAAAAAAATAGATGCAAGAATTAAACCGAAAAAGAAAGCCCAAATAAAAACAGGGTAGTGTTCAAATAAATATTTGAATAAACTAGCTATACTAAAAACACTTACTATACTTCCTCCAAAAATTGATAACAAAAAATAAAAATTAGTATATTCTATAAACTCTTTAAATTTAAAATTTAATATTAGTTTGAACGAATGAATATTTATTGATTTTAATGAGTGTATTAAATCCTCATAAATTTCAGTAATTAAAGCTATAGTCCCTCCGGAAACTCCAGGTATTACATTAGCAACTCCCATAGCCATTCCTTTTAAGAATAAAATAAAATGATTTTTCATTAAATTATTTATTTATATAATCAAAAAAAGTATCACCTCTTAATCCAATTCTTAATGTTTCTAATGGGATAACTTCATCCCAAGCAATATTTCCAAGATTAACATTAGGCCCCAATAATTTGATAAACCACACTTGTTGAGGTTTTTTAGGAGCCTCCCATAAAATTTTCTCAGTAGAAATTTGAGTTAATATCTCATCAATTAAATCAGATCTTACATCACCTTCTTTTCTATAGATACCTACATTACCGCCCTCTCTTGCTTCCGCTATTACTTTCCATGAACCGGCATCTAATTCTTTTTGCATTAATTCTATCCATTTATAGGGTGCTAATAATACATTTTCATCTTTTGAACCAACCTCAGAAACAACTTTAAATTCTTTAGAAAGTTCTTTTATATAATTACATTTTTCTTTATGTGAAATATTAATACTACCATCAGACACCTCACACATAGTAAGATTCCATTTTCTTAATAAGTTTTTGTAATCTTCAAACATTCCTCTTAAAATAAATGCTTCAAACAATGTTCCTCCTAAGTAAACCATTAATCCCGCGTCTTGATATAATTTAATTTTTGTTTCAATATGTGGAGATATCGCAGATGTACCAAAACCTAATTTTATAATATCTGTATGAGGTCCACACATATCAATAAAATTCTTGGTATCATTTATACTTAACCCTTTATCCATCATCATAGTTAAACCAGATTCTCTTGGCTTTACGGTTCTAACTGGAATGTCTGTTAAAAAGAAGTTCATATTAGCATTTTTTTAGTTCCTGCAAATATAGCAGAATTTAGATTATTTATTAGTTTTGTTTTACTAAAATGCAAATGAAAGACAATGACCTTAATTAAATCAATTTCTGGAATAAGAGGTACTATAGGTGGAGAAGTTGGACAATCACTAACTCCTTTAGACATTGTTAGATTTACATCAGCTTATGCAAGTTTTATTAAAAAACAAAACTGTGAATCAAAAACAATAATTATCGGAAGAGATGCAAGGATATCTGGAGAAATGGTTAGTAATTTAGTCACCGGAACTTTAATTTCTTGTGGTTTTAATGTTTTAGACATTGGATTGTCTACAACACCAACTGTTGAAGTTGCAGTGCAAATACATCAAAGTGCTGGAGGTATCATTATAACAGCTAGTCATAATCCAAAAAAATGGAACGCTCTTAAACTTCTAAATAAAAAAGGAGAGTTTCTATCTGAAATAGATGGGGAACAAATATTAAGTTTAGCTGAAAAAAATAATTTTTCGTTTGCAGAAGTAGATAAATTGGGTAGTTATAACTTTGATAACAGTTTTAATAATTTACATATTGAGAAAGTACTTAATTTAGACTTAGTGAATGTAGAATTGGTTAAAAAATCTAATTTTAAAGTTGTTTTAGATGCTGTTAACTCTACTGGAGGTTTTATGATTCCAAAACTTTTAGAAAAAATGGGGGTAGAGTGTGTAAGATTATATTGTGATCCAAATGGTGAATTTCCTCATAATCCAGAACCATTACCTGAGAATTTAACTGAAATATCTAAGTTAGTGATTGAAGAAAATGCCGACTTTGGAATTGTGGTTGATCCAGATGTAGATAGATTAGCTTTAGTTTGTGAAGATGGAAGTATGTTTGGAGAGGAGTATACATTAGTAGCTATCTCGGATTTTGTTTTGAGTAAAACACCAGGAAATACAGTTTCTAACTTATCTTCCACTAGGGCGTTAAGAGATGTAACTATTAATCACAAAGGATGTTATAACACTTCAGCAGTTGGAGAGGTTAATGTTGTGGAAAAGATGAAAGAAACTAATGCCGTAATTGGAGGAGAAGGAAATGGAGGAATTATTTATCCAGAATTACATTACGGCAGAGATGCATTAGTGGGTATAGCGTTATTTTTAACCCAATTAGCAGAAAGAGAATTATCTGTATTAGAATTAAGGAAAACCTATCCAAATTATTTTATTTCTAAAAATAAAATTGAATTGACACCTGAAATAGATGTAAATAGCATCTTAGAATTTTTGAAAGAAAAATACAAAAACGAACAAATTACAACCATTGACGGTTTGAAAATTGATTTTGAGGATGGTTGGGTTCATTTAAGAAAATCAAACACAGAACCAATTATCAGAATTTACGCAGAAAGTGAAGGAAAAGATAAAGCTAATTATTTTGCAGAAAATATGATAAATGAAATCAAAAACTTTATTTAATGAAAAAAAGAGTATTTTTAGATAATGCAGCTACTACACCTATTGCTCCTGAAATCATTGAGTTAATTAGCGATATGATGAAAACTCATTTTGCAAATCCATCCTCTATACATTCTTATGGAAGAGAGTCTAAAATAGTTGTAGAAAATGCTAGAAAAACAATAGCTAACTTATTAAATACCTCACCGGGAAGTATTTTTTTTACATCTGGAGGAACTGAAGCTGACAATATGGCAATTAAGTGTGCCATACAAGATCATAAGATTAAACATGCAATTACATCTAAGTTATCTCATCACGCTGTTTTGTATCCCCTAGAAGATTTAGCATCTGAAAACAAAATAAAACTCTCATATATTGATATAGATAAAAATGGAGTAATCTCTCTTTCTCATTTAGAGAAGTTATTATTAAATAATGAAAGAACATTTGTATCTATCATGCATGCAAATAATGAAATTGGAACTATTCAACCACTAAAAGATATAGGTGATATTTGTAAGCAATATAATGCTATATTCCATTCGGACACAGTTCAAACTATGGCTCATTACTCATTTGATATGCAAGAACTTAATGTTGATTTTATGGCTGCTTCTGCTCATAAATTTCATGGCCCAAAAGGAATTGGATTTGTTTATATATCTGAAGATATTCAAATTAATCCACTACTAAGAGGGGGTGGGCAAGAACGTAATATGAGAGCTGGTACTGAAAATATTTATGGTATTGCAGCTATGGCTAAAGCTATGGAAATGGCTTATGAAAATCTAGAGGAAGAAACTAACTATATTAAAGGCTTAAAAAAATATATGATCTATAAACTTAAATCAGAAATTGAAGATGTTCAGTTTTATGGTAAATGTACAGATCTTGAAGAAAGTTTATATACAGTATTAAGTTGCAATTTTCCTGAAAATAAAAATTCTGAAATGTTGATGTTTAATTTAGATATTAAAGGAGTTGCTTGTAGCGGTGGATCCGCTTGTAGCTCAGGTAGTAGTAAAGGTTCTCATGTACTAACAGCGCTAGATCCAGAATCCTCAAGGCCTGGAGTAAGGTTTTCGTTTAGTAAATATAACACAAAAGAAGATATTGATTTCGCTATAGATCAACTAAAAGAATTAGTTTAATTATTTATTTTCTTTACTTTTATTCCAAGGTAAGCGTAACCAATAGTCATCATAGGAGAAATTAGATTAAAGAAGCAGTAAGGAAGATAAGTAAAGGTAGCTACACCCAAGACAGCCGATTGTGTAGCTCCACAAGTATTCCAAGGAATAAGAACAGATGTAACTGTACCTGAATCTTCTAAGGTCCTACTTAAGTTTTCTGGTGCCAATCCTTTATCTTTGTAACTTTCTGCAAACATTCTACCCGGAACTACTATACTTAAATATTGATCAGATGCTGTTAGGTTAAAAAAGATACAGGTACCCGCTGTTGTTGTAACTAAATTTCCATTTGTTTTTGCCACATCCACAATTGGAGTAGACAAACGTCTTAAAAGACCTGTAACTTCCATTATACCTCCAAAAATCATAGCACAAATAATTAACCAGATAGTATTTAACATTCCATACATACCACCTGATGATAATAATGAGTTTAGTTCTTTATTTGATGTTTCGATATTTATATCAGAACCCATTGAATTTATAACTCCTTCATATGCATTAAATATACTCATTTTGCTACTATCTGTTATTTCAAGTATAGTATTTGGCTGAAAGATAATAGCAAAAATACCACCAAGGAGAGTCCCTATCAATAATGATGGAATTGCAGGAACTTTCTTTACTATAAGAAAAATAACAACAACAGGAACTAAAAATAACCAAGGAGTAATGTTAAATGAGGAAGATAATGCAGATAGTATTTCATCAATATTTTGAGATGAGTTAACTTCTGTTTGAAAACCTAATATTAAAAAAATTACCAATGATATAGTAAAAGATGGAATTGTAGTATACATCATATATTTTATATGAGTAAACAAATCTGTTCCAGCCATAGCAGGCGCTAAATTTGTAGTATCAGATAGGGGAGACATTTTATCTCCAAAATAGGCTCCAGATATAATTGCTCCACCAATAACACCTACATTTAGTCCTAATGCTTGTCCTATTCCTAAAAGAGCAATACCAATAGTAGCAATAGTACTCCAAGAACTTCCAGTAGCTAAACTAACAATAGCAGTTATAATAGCACTTGCAAATAAAAAAATCTCAGGGTTTAATATTTGTAATCCATAATAAATCATCGCTGGAACAATACCTGATATTAACCACGTACCCGACAATGAACCTATTAGTAACAATATAATAATTGCTGGAGTAACGGATTTTATAGAACTTGAAACTCCATCAATTAACTTTTTCCAAATCACTCCGTATTTAATTCCAATAATACCCGCTACTGCAGCAGATAATAATAGCGATAATTGATTAGGCCCACCTAAGGAATTATCTCCATATAAATAAACATTTATGGAAAGAAGTATAATTAAAAATATTATTGGTAATAAAGCTATTATATAAGGGATTTTTTTCATCTATAAGATCTCCACATTTTTCATGCATTTTATCATAGTAGAGTAGGTTCTTTCAATATCATTGTCTAAACCAATAGATATACGAACTAAACCATCAGATAACCCCATTTTCTCTCTTTCATCTTCAGGTATCTCAGAGGAAGTAGAAAGTCCAGGTGCAGAAAATAATGTTTTGTAAAAACCTAAACTTACAGCTAAGTAACCAAGATTAGAGTTCTGCATTTCTTCCATCAACTGGTTTGCTTTTTCCTTAGTTTTAGTATCTATTACTAACATACCCCCAAAACCAAAACCATCATTCATTTGATGTTTCATTAACTCATGTTGTGGATGTTCTTCTAAGCCTGGATAGATTACTCTTAATCCATCTTTTTTAAACTTTTTAGACAAATACATTGCGTTCTCAGAATGTTTTTTCATTCTAAGATGAAGAGTTCTTAAATTTTTAAGAATGGAAGCAGCTCTCATAGAATCCATAACAGGACCCAAGAGCATAGAACTACCTGAATTTACATCAATCATACTTCCAATAAATTCTTCATCAGCACAAATAACTCCACCAACAGTATCTGAGGTACCATTGATAAACTTAGTTAAAGAATGAATAACAACATCCGCTCCTAACTTATAAGGGGAAAATATTAAAGGAGTAAAAGTATTATCTATAACAAGTTTAATGTTATGTTTCTTAGCAATTTTCGAAATAGATTCAATATCAGAAACTTCTAGTAGTGGATTACTCATAGTCTCACAATATATAACTTTTGTGTGTTTTGAAATCGCATTTTCAATTTGCTCAGTATTTGTAGTATTTACAAATTTGGTTTTGATGTTAAATTTTGGTAAATAGTTCTTCAAAAAGGCATAAGTTCCACCATAAATTGTTCTACTACTAATTATTTCATCTCCACTATTACATAATTGAAGTAAAGTAGGTGTTATAGCCCCCATTCCTGATGAAGATAATAATGATCCTTTCGTATATTCCATTTGTGCCAAAGCTTGACCTAAATAAGAAGTAGAAGGGTTAGTGTGTCTTGAATAAAGATAACATCCTTCTCTTATTCCCTCAAATACTTCTCCCATCGTCTTACCTGCGAGATATGTAAAAGTAGAAGAATCCGCAATAGAAGGGTTTACACCTCCAAATTCACCGAAAAATTGCAAATCTTGAATACTATCTGCTGGTCTGTTTTTTTTCATTTTTATTCATAATATCCATATCCATTTCCATATCCATAACCATAACCATATCCATAGCCGTAACCATAGGAGTTAGAGTCAACCATGTAATCATTAATGATAATATTTAGATTATTAACTTGTTTGGTATTAAATAAATCATTAATAATATTAAGCATATTCTTTTTTGTATAATTATGCCTTACAACATATAAATTAATATCCGAGAATTTCATAGTAATCACACTATCAGTAACTAATCCACATGGGGGAGTATCAATAATAACATAATCATATTGATCTTTTAACTTTTCAATTAGTACTTTCATTCTTTCTCCATTTAATAATTCTGCTGGATTTGGAGGAATAGGTCCAGATGTAATCAAACTTAAATTTTCATATTTAGTTTGACTTATGACTTCTTCTAATGAGTTTTTATTAATAAGGTATGAGCTTAGTCCAACTTGGTTCAATAATTTAAAATCCTCATGTGTTTTAGGTTTTCTTAAATCCCCTCCGATAAGAATTGTTTTATAACCCGCTGTTGATAATATTATAGATAAATTACTAGAGCAGAATGTTTTTCCTTCTGAGCCAACAGAAGATGTTATTGTAATTACCTTAGATTTTTTTTCAGAAGCCAAATATTGAATATTTGTTCTTAATGAACGGAATGATTCAGCGATAATAGATTTGGGATTATCTGAAACTACTAAATTACTTCCTTTGTCAGAATTTCCTATTACTCCTAAAATAGGAATATTTGTGACTTTTGTTAAATCAGATTTACTTCTAATAGTTTCATTAAAAAAATCTCTTATACTAACAATAACTACTGGAATACCTATACCAAATAATAAACCAATTATAAAAGACATTTTTCTTCTTGGAGATATAGGGAATACACTATCATTTTTACCAGCTGTATCTACTATTCTGTGATCAGGTTCAGTTCCTTCTTTTGCGATTTCTGTTTCTTGTTTTTTTAGAATAAGATAATTAAAAATTCTTTCAGATTGCATAAACTCTCTTTTTAACTTTACATACTCCTTTTCTGAATTTGGAAGATTATCAATTTCCTTATTAAAATCATTTACTCTAGATTGAAGACTTTTTTCTGCAGATTTAGTAGAGGAAATAAGATTTTTTAGATTCTCTATAATACTTTGTTTGGTAAATGTAATTTGAGATAATACAGATTGATATTTAGGATGACTTTCAGTAGTTGATAATTGTAATTCTTTTTTCTTTGAGTTTAAAGAAATAAAACTAGATATCAATGTATTTAACTCGGGATTAGATATTCCTATAGAATTAGGTGATATAATGTTATCTGTTTCATTTGAATTCTGTAGATAAGACAGAAGATCTTGATAATAATTTAATTGAACACGATATTGAGTAATATTACCTTCAGTTTTTTGTTTCTGGAAAAAAGTACCAAAATCTTTGTCAAAGATTTCTAGATTTGGATTTTCTTCTTTAAAATCCTTTAATTTATTTTCAATATTTTCAAGACTATCTTGTGTTTTTATAATCTGACTCTCAATAAATCTAATAGTATTTGTAGCCATTCTGTTTTTTTCTTCAAGTCCTTGATTTAGATATAAAGTAGAAAGTGTATTTAAATAATCTATATTCTTTTTTCTCACATTACCTGATATACTTAGTTTTAATACAGAACTTTCCTTACTTAAAGGAACAACATTTAAATCATTAACATAAGTTTTAGATATTTTTTCTAAAGAATGATATTTAAATGAATATGAATTATCATCTGTATAAGTATTTTTATTAAAATATGGAGTTTTTAACAATTTAAAAGAAAAATAATCTGTTTGTATCAACTGATTAAACATATGTGTAGAATTATAAGACAAATTAGCTTGTAGAGAATTATTTTTCTTATTTTCTTTGATGTTATAAGTATTTTGATCTTCACAATCTATCTTTAATTGAAATTCTTCATCATTCAAGATATCTACATAAAACTCAACATTAGCTAATTGTAAATGAGTAGAGTCAAACTCTACTAAATACGGATTTACTTTATATTGATTAACTGTCTGAACAGAACCATGTTTAAAATAAGATATTTGTATTCCCAAGTCAATTATTGTTCTTTCTGCCAATGTGAATGATTTTAATATAGCCTTCTCATTTTCAAGATTAGTTTTTACACTAAACATCTCCATCCCTTCAAGAATGTTTTCTACACCAAGTTGAGTATTATTATCATCCCTAATTTCAATTGTTGTAGAAACATTATATATAGGTCTCGTATATCTATTATATAAAAATGCAATAAACAAACAAACAGAAATTGATAAAAGAAAATAGTACCAATATCCTACAAATTTTTTAACAATAAGTTTAAAATCTATTGTCTCTTCTATAGAATTATTTAATTGATTTTCAAGTTCCTCCATTTATTCAGTAAATTTTAAGTAAACATTAACTATAACTGCAACTGTAGTTAATGCAGACAACAATAACTGTGATTGAGATTTTCTGAATCCTCTATATTTTAATGGTTCAACATAAATAAGATCATTGTTATGTAAATAATAAAAATCAGAATTAATAATACTTTGTTTAGTTAAATCTAATTTATGAACTGTTTTTTGATTATTATGAGTTCTAATTAGTTTAGTTTTTGTTAAATCACCGTAATCTGTTATTCCGCCTGAAAGAGCAATAGCTTCAAAAATTGTTATATTGTCCTGATATACAGGATAGGTATTAGGTCTATATATTTCTCCTAGTACTGTAACATTAAAATTACCTAATTTTACAATTACTGTAGCTTCTTTTAAATATTCATCTACTTTTTCTTCAATGGATCTTTTTGCTTCATCAATTGTTTGATTTAAAACATAAACATCTCCAATGTAAGGAATTTCTATAATTCCATCCTGATTAATTGTAAATCCATTTAAGTAAATATTAGCTGATGTTATAGAAGAATTTGCAGAATTAACATTGTTTTCCACGTTAAAGAAATTAGTAGTTTCTTCATCAAAACTCAATACTTTAACAACTAAAATGTCTCCAATTTCTAAATAATGTTTAGGTGGTGTAGGATTTATATTCCACTCATTTTTTTCTTCTTCATTTAAATAAGTAATTTTGCTTATGGGAGTGCATGAATAAGTAAAACTAATTAACAAAACAAATATAATATAATATAAAATGTTCTTTTTCATGGATGAATTATTAATAAAAGCAAATATACAAAAGCATTAGGGAATATACTTTCTAATTAAAAATTTCTAATTTTTTGAAATAATTTAGAAGAAGGTAATCCTACAACATTAGTAAATGAACCTTTTATTTCATCTACACCGATTAAACCAATCCATTCTTGGATACCATATGATCCGGCTTTGTCAAAAGGATGATATTTTTCTATATAATTAGCTATAATCTCATCATCTAAATCTAAAAACCTAACTGATGTTTCTTCTGAAAAAACAACTTTCTTATTTATTGAATATAAACAGACAGAAGTAATCACTTTGTGAGTCCTCCCAGATAAACTATTTAACATCTGAAACGCTTCTATTTTATCTCTTGGTTTAGTTAAAATATTATTATCATTACACACAATTGTATCAGAAGTTATAAGTAATTCTCCTTTTTTTATTGTGTCTTTTAAAAACTTCGCCTTTTGAATTGCAAGATATTCTGACACCTCTTTTCCTTTAAGGTTCTCTGGATATATTTCTTCTTCTTCACATACTCTCACCTCAAATTTAATTCCCATTTGAGTTAAAATATCTCTTCTTCTTGGTGAATTAGAACCTAAAACTATATTATATTTTGATATTTTCATATTAAAAGATATGAAATAGGAATAAATAATATTCCTAATATCATTATAATTTTCAATAAAGCACTTATAAATTTAAAGTCATTTATATTTTGAGAGAAGATAACTTTATAAATTGAAAAAACAATCGTTAAATTAATAAACATATTATAAATAGTTACTAAAACATTAATTTTCCAAAATAAGCTCCATAAAATAAAAATTATAAAGACAATTAGTAAAATAAATATAATTATACATTTTGTTTGAACCAAACTTAAAGATGAAGCTAAATTTCTAGAATCCATTATTTTATCACCTTCAATATCTTCTAAATCTTTGACTATTTCTCTAGCTAACGTTAACAAAAAAGCAAATACAATAAACTGTATGTAGAAATTGAATTGAGATAAATATGAAAGTTCTGTACACTCAAGTAATAAAACATTAAAAACACTTAAGGATGTTAACATCGCAATAATAAAATTTCCAATAATAAACTTATGTTTATAAACTTTAGAATACCATCTTAAAATGAAAATTGAAGAAAGAATAATTAAAAATAAAATGACATCACAATTAGAATTTTTATGTAAATAGAGCAAATAACAAGATAGTAAAACGGATATGATATTAAATGAATAATACCAAAATATTGCTACTCTAGCAGGAATGTGGTTTCCAATAATTACTTCACGTTTATTTATTTCATCAGATTCAACATCAAAAATGTCATTAATAATATAGCCAGAAGCAGTGATTAAAAATGTTATTAATAATAGTAAATACAACTTAATATCACCAAAGTTTTTGTAAACAAAGTGATAAAACATATACTGAGCTAGAATCAAGATAATTAAATTCTGAATTCTTATTAATTTGAAAAAACTTATAATTTTATTCACAAGATTTAAAGCTTATAATATGTCTAGATATCAGAGAATATAATTTTTTTAAATTATCATCATAAGATAGTAAATTGATATGTTTTTTGACTATTTCTAAATCTTTTCTGGCAGCAGGTCCTGTCTGCACCTTATTAGGTGAATTTGCTAAGGCTTTTTCAAGGGTTTCTTTAATAAGTGGTTTTAACAAATTAAATTCTAGTTCACTTTCCTTCATCAAATTTTCAGAAATAGTCAACATGTGGTTAGTAAAATTACAAGATATTACAGCTGCAATATGAAGTTTTTCTCTTTGTTTGGAATCTACCAAATGTATATTAGAACTTAATGAGTTACCAATTTTTATCAAATCTTTCTGAGTCAATTCATTATTTGCTTCAATACAAACAGGTAGATTATTAAAGTTTAAAGAAACCTCTTTACTAAAAGTCTGAAGAGGATAGAACACTCCATAGTTATTTTTATTAGTAAAAACATCTATACCTACACTTCCTGAGGTATGAACTATTGGGGTTTCTTTATTTTGAATTAAATTAACAATATCTTTTATATGCTCATCCTTTATTGCAACTATAAATAAATCTGGATTCTTTAATTTTTTTAAATCAACACAATAACTACAAGATAATTTATCTGCTAATATCTTAGCTGATTTTTCCGTCTTACTCCATATTTCTAAAATATTATATCCATTTCTATGTAATTCCATGGATAATATCGTAGCAACATTACCAGATCCAATAAATGTAATATTCTTCATTTAATAAATAATATATTATTAATTTAATCAAAAACAAAGTTATAATTTTGCAGAAATATAATTACTATGATAAACAGAATTGTTAATTTATTATCTTCAATGAAATTTGCCACATTTTTAATATTGATTATGGCTTTTTCAATCGGCTATGCTACTTTCATTGAAAATGACTTTGGCTCATCAACATCGAAAGCTATAATTTATAATGTTTGGTGGTTTGAACTTATTATGATTCTCCTCACAATAACGTTAATAATAAATATTTTTAAACATAATTTATTTAGAAAAGAAAAATTAGCCACACTTACGTTTCATTTATCATTTATAATAATAATAATAGGTGCCGGAATTACAAGATATACTGGATACGAAGGAATGATGAGAATTAAAGAAGGTGATAAATCCAATACCTTTTTATCAGATGACGCATACTTACAAATAAAAGTTAATGATGGAATAAAACAATACAGATATGATAAAAAATTACATTTATCAGGAATTACAAAGAGATACGATAAAACTCCAATACTAAATCAGTTATTTTCTAATTATTTTACTATTTCAAACTCAGATTTGGATGAAGAATTTTCTATTACATACTTAGACTTTTTACCAAATGTTTCTGATTCTGTGATAAAAAAAGATATTAAAGGAATTACTCTATCATCATCAGGAGATTTAAACAAAAAAGGTACTGAATTGTCTGTTAATGACTTTATTAATAAAGATATTTTAATTGGAGAAGAAATAACTTTCAAAGATGTAAACTTTACATTTAATAAGAAAAGAGATAATGCAGTTAATTTTTATTTTGATAAAAATATATTAAAATGTGTATCCGAACATGAGATTTCAATTACAAGTATGCCACCTGACGGCACTCCACCAAACATTTACAAAGCTGGTGAGGAGTTTGAATTAAATAAAATGTCATTGTTAACTATTAAAACAAATAAGTATATGTTTAGTGACTTTTCTTACGAAAAAGAATCTATCAAATACTCCACATCAAATAATATGGATAATACCTCTAAAAATGAAAATAGATTAAAAGACGCTCTTTTGTTAAAAGTCAAGTCTGGAAATTTTTCAAAAAAAATTACTTTAGAGGGAAGGAAGGGTATGTATCCTAATAGTTCTGAATTTAGTATTGGGAAACTTAATTTTAATTTAACATATGGACCAAAGTTTTTCAAAACTCCATTTGATATCTATTTACATGATTTTCAGTTAGAAAAATATCCCGGATCTAACAGTCCGGCATCTTTCGCCTCTGAAGTAGAAGTTTTAGATGGAAAGGATAGTATCCCGTATAGAATTTTTATGAATAATGTCTTAGATTATAAAGGACACAGATTTTTCCAATCTTCATATGATCCTGATGAAAGTGGTACCATATTATCAGTAAATCATGATTGGTGGGGAACAATCATAAGTTATATTGGTTATTTTTTTCTAATGCTTGGCATGATATTTGTGTTTTTTCAAAAGCAAACAAGATTTCAAATTTTGACTAAAAATCTAGATAAAATCAAGAAAATTTCTTCAATTTTAATATTAATTATTTTCTCAATTAAATCATATTCTATTGAAAGTACAAGTAACTTGCTAAAAGATAACATTATTGATATTAACCATTCAGATAAATTAGAAAGTTTACTAGTACAACATGATGGACGAATCAAACCTATCTCAACACTTTCTTCTGAACTGATAAGAAAAATTAGTAGAAAAGAAACCATTTATAATTTAAACTCTACTCAAATTTTAATGGGAGCTATAAGTAATCCACAATTGTGGAGAAAGATTCCATTAGTAAAAGTTCAAAACAGCCAATTACTAGAAGATTTAGGTTTTAAAAAAGACATGTTATCATTTGATGATTTTTTTAATGATAATAAGGAATATATCCTAAAAGATAAAATAAAAGAATCTAGTAACATTCCTGATGCAAATAAAAGTAAATATGATAAAGAACTTATTAAAGTAGATGAGAGATTAAGTATTCTATTTTCTATTATCAACACTGGAACATATAATTATTTTTTGAACATATTCCCTAACACTGACACAAATAATTCTAAATGGGAGGGAGTACTTAACTATCCTAGAACAATTGGAGACTCTATATATAATTTTAATGTTTTAACTCTTTATCTCCAATCATTAAAGGAATCAACCAATTCAAAAGATTTTAGCTTGTGTGACACATTATTAAATAATATTAAAGATTATCAAAATAAGTACGGAAAAGATTTAATACAATCAAAATTTAAAATTAATCTTGAACTATTATATAACAAGATTGATGTTTTTTCATTGTTATTTAAATGGTATTTCTTTACTGGTATCTTGATGTTAATTTGTTGTATAATCTCTATTTTTAAAAACCAAAGTAAGTACTTACTAGATTCTATTAAATTCTTAAAATATATTATTCTATTTGGTTGGGGATTGCATACTTTGGGTTTAATTGCAAGGTGGATAATATCTAATCATGCTCCCTGGACAAATGGTTATGAAGCAATGATTTATACTGTATGGGCTACCATGCTCGCAGGTATTATTTTTAGTAAAAAATCAAACTTAACTTTAGCTATGACTACATGTGTTTCATCATTACTTCTCTTATTTGCTTTTGTTAGTTATTTAGATCCAACAATCACAAATGTAGTGCCGGTATTAAATTCATATTGGTTAATGATACATGTGTCAATAATAGTAGCTTCTTATGGTTTTTTAATTTTGGGAGGTTTTCTTGGGCTGTTAGCGCTTACTTTAATGATATTCACCAACTCCAACAACAAAAAAATATTTAATTTAAGGATATCTGAGTTAACAATTATTAATGAAAGATCAATAACTGTAGGAGTATATATGCTTACTATTGGTACTTTTTTAGGCGGAATTTGGGCAAATGAATCATGGGGAAGATATTGGGGGTGGGATCCTAAAGAAACTTGGGCACTAGTGAGTATTTTGGTTTACGCTTTCATATTACATATGAGATTCATTCCAGCGCTGAAAAGTAAATGGACATTTAATACAATGTCTGCATTTGCCGTCTATTCAGTATTAATGACTTATTTTGGAGTTAATTATTTATTATCTGGTCTTCATTCATACGCAGCTGGAGATAAAGTTGAAATCCCTATGACGGTTTGGATATCTATTGGAATCGTTCTAACCATTGTTGTTTTAGCTAAATTGAATAACAAAAAATATAAAATATGAAATTAGATATTTTAGTTTTTGGAGCCCATCCTGATGATGTAGAACTTGGATGTGCTGGGACCATTTTAAAGCATATAAAACAAGGCTTTAAAGTTGGAATTATTGATTTAACCAATGGAGAACTAGGAACAAGAGGAACATCTATTACAAGAAATGATGAAACAAAAAAAGCGACAAAAGTTCTTGGTGTCCATACAAGAGAAAACATGGGTTTTAAAGATGGTTTTTTTGAAAACAATGAAAGTAATAGGTTAGATTTAATTAAAAAAATTAGAAAGTATCAACCTGAGATAGTAATAACAAATGCTCCATCCGACAGACATCCAGATCATGGAAGAGCTTCAGATCTTACATTAGATTCTTGTTTTCTTTCTGGTTTGGAAAAGATAAATACAAGTCAGAAAGTTTGGAGACCTAAACATATTTATCATTATATTCA